>VFQM010000033.1_pt1 | contig 175492 bp, 171 predicted proteins | sample 3512391 | NCBI WGS metagenome assembly VFQM01 (sample SAMN10412369, study PRJNA504923) | tailings metagenome | isolation source: Replicate 1 from Balatoc abandoned mine | place: Philippines
ATCTTGACCTGGCTGCGCGTGCGATTGAGGAACACGAACAGCACCGGGTTGAACAGTTGTGGCGCGGCCGGGCAGTACAGTTCGCCGCGCGGCGCAGCTGTACCCATACAACGCAGGTTGTCTGTCTCTGGTGCGCAGGGCGTGCGGCGGCGATGCTGTAGGCACCGCTGAGAGGCCGCCGCGAGCGGCCAAGGATGAGCCACATGCACCTGCCCAGATACCTTGCCCGCCTACCCTCATGGCCCATGTCGCCTGCACGCGGGCACAGCGATCAGTGGTTGGCCGGCCTGTTGCGCCTGCAGGCGCTCTGCCAGCGCTGGCGACAGAATGCCCGCACGCGGCGCCAGCTGGCCCAGCTCGATCCACGCCTGCTCGGTGATGCCGGTATCGGCTTTGCCGAGCGCCAGGCTGAACTGGACAAGCCCTGCTGGCGTGACTGAGCGGCTCAGGCGTGGCCGCTGCTGGCCTGGTGGGCGTGCAGGGTCTCGATGAACTGGCCGGCCGGCACCGGCCGGCTGATCAGGTAGCCCTGGATTTCGTCGCACTTGTGCTGGCGCAGGAAGTCCAGCTGCTCGCGGGTTTCCACCCCTTCGGCGACGACCTTGAGCTCCATGCTATGCGCCATGGCGATGATCGCCCGGGTGATGGCGGCATCTTCGCCACCGCTGGACAGGTCGCGGATGAAGGTCTGGTCGATCTTCACGTAGTCGGCCGGGAAGCGCTTGAGATAGCTCAGCGATGAATAGCCGGTGCCGAAGTCGTCGATCGACAGCTTGACGCCCAGTTCACGCAACTGGTGGAAGATCGCGATGACGTTTTCCACGTTGTCGAGCAGCTGGCTTTCGGTCAGCTCCAGCTCCAGTGAGGCCGGTGGCAGGCCGCTTTCCTCCAGTGCCAGGCTTACCAGGCTGGTCAGGTTGCCCTGGCGCAGCTGATGGACCGAGAGGTTCACCGAGACGCGAATGTCGGCCAGTCCGCTCTGCCGCCAGGCCTGGGCCTGCTGGCAGGCCTGCTGCAGGACAAATTCGCCGATCGGCACGATCAGTCCGTTTTCCTCAGCCAGGCCGATGAACTCTGCCGGCGGTACCAGGCCGCGTTGCGGGTGGTTCCAGCGTACCAGCGCCTCGGCGGCGTGGATCTGCCCGTCGCGCAAGTCCAGCTTGGGTTGGTAGTAGACCTCCAGCTGGCCTTCGTCGACGGCCTTGCGTAGCTGGTTCTCCAGCTGCAGGCGCTCGACGGTGCAGGCCTGCAGGCTGTCGTTGTAGAACTGGAAGGTATTGCCGCCCAGGTGCTTGGCATGCTGCATGGCCATGTTGGCCTGGGCCAGCAGGGCCGGCACCTCCGGTGCGTTGTCCGGCAGAAGGCTGATGCCCAGCGAGGCGCTGATGATCAGTTCGTGTCCGCCGATTTCCATGGGCAGGCGCAGCTTGCTGAGTAGACGACTGGCCAGGCGGGCCAGGCTGGCCAGCCCGCCGTGCTGGTCGAGCAGTACGGCGAATTCGTCGCCGGACAGGCGGGCAATGCACAGCGCCTGGGGGATGCACTGGTTGATACGCCGGCTGATCTGGCGCAGCAACTGGTCGGCCACCTCATGGCCGAGGGTGTCGTTGAGCAGCTTGAAACGGTCCAGGTCGATGTGCAGCAGGGCCAAGCTGTCACTGCTGCCGCGGCTCTGGGCGGCGGCTTCGGCCAGGCGCTCCTTGAACAGGGTGCGGTTGGCCAGGCCGGTCAGTTCGTCGTAATGGGAGAGGAAGCGCAGGCGTTCCTCGGCTTCGCGGCGGGTAGTCAGGTCGGCAAAAAAGCCGACGATATGGCTGACCTTGCCACGGTTGTCGCGCACCACGTTGAGCTGCAGCCACTGGGGGTACAGCTCACCGTTCTTGCGTCGCTCGAGCAGCTCACCCTGCCAACTGCCCTGCTGCTCCAGCTCCAGGCGAATGCGCTGGTATTGCTGGCGGGCTTCTTCACTGCCGATCAGGCGCAGCACGTTACTGCCCAGCACTTCTTCGCGACGATGCCCGGTGACCTGGGTGAACGCCTGGTTGATGGCCAGAATGCGGTATTGCTCGGAGAGGATGATGATCCCTTCGCTGGCCGCTTCGAACACCGTGGACGCCAGGCGCTGCTCTTCCTCGCGCAGCCTGCGTGCGGTGATATCGCGGCGCGTGCCGATCATCCGCAATACCGTACCGTCGGCGGCACGCTCCACGGCCCGGCCGCGGTCTTCGATCCACAGCCAGCGGCCATCTTCATGACGGATACGGTATTCCACGGCGTAGCCGTCGCTGCGCCCCTTCATGTGCTCGACCAGGGCGCGGCGCAAGGTCGGCAGGTCATCCGGGTGCAGGCGCGGCTTGAGGTCGGCCAGTACCGCGACCGACTGGCTGTCCAGGCCGAACAGTTCGCGCAACTGCGAGTGGTGCACCTGGTCGCTGACCAGATCCCAATCCCACAGGCCCAGCTGGCTGGCCTCTAGGGCCAGGGCCAGGCGGGTCTCGCTCTTGCTCAGCGCATGGGTGGTTTCGTCCAGCTCCAGGGTGCGCTGGGCAACGCGCATTTCCAGCTCGGCCTGCGCGGCACGCAACTCGCGCTCGGCATGCCGGCGTTGTTCCACTTCGCGGGCCAGCTCGCTGTTCAACTGGTCGGCCTGCAGCTTGGCCTGGCCGAGGTTGTCGATCAGCGCCAGGTTGTGCAGGCGGCGCAGCAGGTTGCCAGTGAGCAGGCGGTTGACCTGCAGGCCGGTGACCAGCAGGCCCAGACCAAAGATCAGGCACAGCAGGCCCCAGCTGCGCAGGGCCGGGTTGTCGCTGAGTAACAGGAAGGTGGTGCTGGGCAGCATGCACGGCAGGGTGAAGGCCAGGAAGGCGGTCTTGCTGACCGCGTAGGCCGTGCACGAGCTGAGGATGGCGGTGGCAATCAGGCCGAACAGCAGGGCCTGTTGCAGGGGGTTGTCCACCGGCAGGAAGAACACCACCGCGCAGGCCAGGCTCAGGCCGCTGGCGGCGGCACCGAGCAGGAAGCGTTGCCGCCAGCGCGGCTGGGCCTGTAGCGGCGGGCTGGCGCGGTTGAAGGCGTACACCTGTTGCAGACGTAGCAGGGCGATAACCACCAGGCTGACCAGCCAGCTGGCCAGCCATGGACTGTTGCCGGGGCTCCACAGCAGGCCGGTGCAGGCCAGGCCAACCAGCAGCATGAGCAAGGTGGGGGTTTGCGAACCCTGGTAGAGCAAGCGGGTGCGTTCGAGGGCAATGTCCTGCGTCGGCGGACGGGCAGCCGGCGTGGAAGACGCGGAAGGTGGCACTGCAGTCATGGGCGCTCTTTTTATAGTTGTTCGCCAGATGCAACCGAGCATACCCAAGCACCTGCGCTGACCCAAGGGTCATGTACAAGAAAAGTGCTCTGGCCTGCGGCGGCAAGCGTTGTGAGCGACTGTATACAGGAATTTGCCCGGGCGCCAAACAGCAGCGAAACGACAAGTGCCGGGCAACCCGATAGAATGCCGGCCATGCATGACGACATTTCCCATCTGCTCAACGCCCTCAACGAGGCCCAACGCCAGGCGGTCGCCGCTCCACTGGGACGCCAGCGCGTACTGGCCGGCGCCGGTTCCGGCAAGACCCGCGTGCTGGTGCACCGTATCGCCTGGCTGATCCAGGTAGAAGGCGCTTCGCCGCACAGCATCCTGTCGGTCACCTTTACCAACAAGGCGGCGGCGGAAATGCGCCAGCGCATTGAGCAACTGCTGGGCATCAGCCCGCAGGGCATGTGGGTAGGGACCTTCCATGGCCTGGCCCATCGGCTGTTGCGCGCGCACTGGCGTGAGGCGGGGTTGGCGGAGAATTTCCAGATCCTCGACAGCGATGACCAGCAGCGCCTGGTCAAGCGGGTGATCCGCGAGCTGGGCCTGGACGAGCAGCGCTGGCCGGCCCGCCAGGCGCAATGGTTCATCAACGGGCAGAAGGACGAAGGCCTGCGCCCGCAGAACATTCAGGCCAGTGGCGATCATTTCCTCGCCACCTTGCGCAACATCTATGAAGCCTACGAAGCCGCCTGCGCGCGCGCCGGGGCGGTGGACTTCGCCGAGCTGCTGCTGCGTGCGCTGGAACTGTGGCGCAACCATCCCGGCCTGCTGCAGCACTACCAGCAGCGTTTCCGGCACATCCTGGTGGACGAGTTCCAGGATACCAACGCGGTGCAGTATGCCTGGCTGCGTCTGCTGGCCCAGGGGGGCGCGAGCCTCATGGTGGTCGGCGACGATGACCAGTCGATCTATGGCTGGCGTGGTGCGCGTATCGAGAATATCCAGCAGTTCGCCGATGACTTCGCCGATGCGCAGAGTATCCGCCTGGAGCAGAACTACCGCTCCACCGGCACCATCCTGCAGGCCGCCAACGCACTGATTGCCAATAACCAGGGGCGTTTGGGCAAGGAGCTGTGGACGGAGGGCCAGGACGGCGAGCCGATCAGCCTGTTTGCTGGCTTCAACGAGTATGACGAAGCGCGCTACGTGGTCGAGTGCATCGAGGAGGCCTTGCGCAAGGACGGCCTCAGGCGCAGCGACATGGCCATCCTCTACCGCTCCAACGCGCAGTCGCGGGTGCTTGAGGAAGCGCTGCTGCGCGAACGCATTCCCTACCGTATCTATGGCGGCCAGCGCTTTTTCGAGCGCGCCGAGATCAAGAATGCCCTGGCCTACCTGCGGCTGATCCGTCTGCGCGATGACGATGCCGCGCTGGAGCGGGTGATCAACCTGCCGGCCCGCGGGATTGGCGAGAAAACCGTCGAAGGCCTGCGCGAAGTGGCCCGCCAGCAGGGCACCTCGCTGTGGCGCAGTATCCAGCAGCAACTGGCCGCCAAGGCCCTGCCGGGGCGTGCGGCCAGCGCGCTGGCCGGCTTCTGTGCATTGATCGACGAGCTGCAGGAGCGGGTCACTGACCTGCCCCTGCACCTGCTGGCGCAGACGGTGATCGAGCGCAGCGGGCTGATCGACTACCACAAGGCGGAAAAGGGCGAGAAAGGCCAGGCCCGCGTGGAGAACCTGCAGGAGCTGGTGAGTGCCGCGCGCACCTTCGAGACTGCCGAGGACGAGCTGTCGCCGCTGGCCGCTTTCCTCGACCATGCGGCGCTGGAAGCCGGCGATACCCAGGCCGAGGAGTTCGAGGACAGCGTGCAGCTGATGACCTTGCACAGTGCCAAGGGCCTGGAGTTTCCCCTGGTCTTCCTGGTCGGCATGGAAGAAGGACTGTTCCCGCACAAGATGAGCCTGGAGGAGCCGGGGCGCCTGGAAGAGGAACGGCGCCTGGCCTATGTCGGCATTACCCGCGCCATGCAGCGCCTGGTAATGACCTACGCGGAAACCCGCCGCCTGTACGGCAGTGAAACCTACAACAAGGTCTCGCGTTTCGTACGTGAGGTGCCCGCCCAGTTGCTGCGCGAGGTGCGCCTGTCCGGCAGTGTCAGCCGGCCGTTCAGCGGCAGCAGCCAGAGTGGTTTCGGCAACAGCCTGTTTGCCGGCGCCGAGGTGCCGCAAACCGGTTTCAGCCTGGGCCAGCGTGTGCAGCATGCGCTGTTCGGCGAGGGGGTGATCCTCAACTTCGAGGGCAGTGGCGCGCAGGCTCGGGTGCAGGTCAACTTCGACCATGAAGGCAGCAAGTGGCTGATGCTCAGCTACGCCAAGCTGCAGCCCCTGTAGCCTGTCTCCCCGTTTGCCGCTAGGTCATCAGACGTGGCGGCCGTTATCATCGCCCGCCGCCCACCCTTCACCTGGAGTCCGCCCATGCAACGACGCTCCCTGTTCACCGCCGCCCTGCTGGCCGGCAGCCTGGCCCTGTTTGGCTGCCAGGAGCCACAAGACAGCGCCGCGGCGCAAGCCAGCCCCGCGCCCGCGCCGCAAACCTGGAAGATGGTTACTGCCTGGCCGAAGAACTATCCCGGCCTGGGTACCGCCGCTGAGCGCTTTGCCCAGCGGGTCGAGGCGATGAGCGGTGGCCGCCTGAAGATCAAGGTGTATGCCGCCGGTGAGCTGGTGCCGGCACTGGAAGTGTTCGATGCGGTGTCCCGCGGTACTGCCGAACTGGGCCATGGCGCTGCCTACTACTGGAAAGGCAAGGTGCCGGCCGCGCAGTTCTTCACCGCCGTGCCATTCGGCCTGTCGACCCTGGAAATGAACGCTTGGGTTACCCATGGCGGCGGTCTGGCACTCTGGCAGGAAGCCTATGCGCCCTATGGTGTACGGCCTTTGCTGGTGGGCAACTCGACCATGCAGATGGGTGGCTGGTTCAACAAGGAAATCAACCAGTTGGATGACCTCAAGGGCCTGAAGATCCGTATGCCCGGGCTGGGTGGCGAAGTCCTCGGTCGACTGGGCGCGACCCCGGTCAACCTGCCCGGTGGCGAAGTATTTACCGCCCTGCAGACCGGGGCCATCGATGCCAGCGACTGGGTCAGCCCGTATAACGACCTGGCCTTCGGCCTGCACAAGGCGGCGCGCTATTACTACTACCCGGGTTGGCAGGAGCCGCAGGCGACCATCGAGCTGCTGGTTAACGAACAGGCCCTGGCCGGCTTGCCGGAGGACCTGCGGGCCATCGTCGAGGAAGCCGCGGCGGCCGCCAACCAGCACATGCAGAGCGACTATGTGTACAACAATGCGCGCGCCCTCGGCGAACTGCAGGCGGCCGGTGTGCAGCTGCGGCGCTTCCCCGACGAGGTACTGGTAGCGCTGCGCGAGCAGTCCATGGCACTGCTCGGCGAGCTGGCCGGACAGGATGAACTGCACGGGCGTATCTGGCAGTCGATGCAGGACTTCCAGCGCCAGGCGGCGGCTATGCACGCACTCAGCGAGCAGCAGCTGTACAACTGGCGGGAAGCGCCGGCCGTCAACCGTTGAGTAGTGACACCGACTTGAGCTGTGCCCACAGCGCCTGACCACTGTGGATGCCCAGCTGGTCGAAGGAGTAGCGGGTGATGCGTGCCAGCAACTGCTGGCCGCCCGGCAGCTGCAGGCGCACCTGCACGTAGCTCAGTTGCGGCACTTCCTGCCAGTCGCAGACGCGCACCGCCAGGTGGTTGAGCAGGCTGCTGTGCTGCACCTGGGCCAGGCTCAGGCCGACATCGCGGGCGCGCACCTTGAGGCGTAGCGGGGTGCCGGGCGCGACCGCCTGACGCGCCGGCTGCAGCAGCCGGCTCTGTTCATCCAGCTGCACCGCCTGCAGGCCGTAGTGCTCATCGAATGCGCCGGCCAGGCCGTGCAGCACGGCCTGTGCATCCTCCTCCTGGAACATCGGCAGGTCATGGCGCAGCAGGGTTTCCTGCAACGGCCCGCAGGCGCGTACGCGGCCCTCCTCCAGCACGACCAGGTGATCGGCCAGGCGCGCCACCTCGTCCGGGGCGTGGCTGACATACAGTAGCGGGATGTCCAGCTCGCGCTGCAGGCGCTCCAGGTAGGGCATGACTTCCTGGCGGCGCTGCAGGTCCAGCGAGGCCAGTGGTTCGTCCATCAGCAGCAGGCGCGGACTGGTCAGCAGGGCGCGGGCGATACCGACGCGCTGTCGTTCGCCGCCGGACAGACGTCCCGGCAGGCGCTGCAGCAGGTGGCCGATACCGAGTAGGTCGACGGCCTGCTGCAGGGCGACCTGACGCGCCGCACGGGGAATGCGCCGGCTGCCGTAGAGCAGGTTGTCGCGCACGTCGAGGTGGGCAAACAGGTTGGCTTCCTGGAACACATAGCCGATCGGCCGGCGGTAGGTGGGCACGAACAGGCCACGCGCGCTGTCCTGCCAGCAGTCGCCGTTGACCGCCAGGTAGCCGGTGCGGGCCTGTTCCAGCCCGGCGACGCAGCGCAGGCAACTGGTCTTGCCCGAGCCGGAGTGGCCGAACAGTGCGGTGATACCGCGTCCGGGCAGTTGCAGGTCGACATCCAGGCAAAAGCCCGGATGTTGCAGGACGAAACGCGCCTGGATCTGCGCCGGGGCGTGCATGCTCATCAGCTCCAGCCCTGGCGGTTCTGCCGCCCGGCATACAGCAACAGCAGGATCAGGAAGGAAAACAGCAGCATGCCGCCGGCCAGCCAGTGCGCCTGGGCGTACTGCATGCCTTCCACGTGGTTGTAGATCTGGATGGCCACCACCTGGGTCTTGCCGGGGATGTTGCCGCCGATCATCAGCACCACGCCAAACTCACCCAGGGTATGCGCAAAACTCAGTGTGGCGGCCGTCAGGAAGCCTGGCCGGGCCAGCGGCACGACCACCGTGAAGAAACTGTCCAGTGGCGAGGCACGCAGGGTGGCGGCGGCTTCCAGCGGGGCGCGGCCGATCGCCTCGAAGGCGTTTTGCAGCGGCTGCACGACAAACGGCAGCGAGCAGAGCGCCGCACCGATCAGCAGCCCGCCAAAACTGAAGGTCAGCGTGCCCAGGCCGAGGCTTTGCGTGAGCTGGCCAATCCAGCCATGCGGGCCGAGCAGCACCAGCAGGTAGAAACCCAGCACGGTAGGCGGCAGCACCAGCGGCAAGGCTACCAGGGCACTGACCAGGCGCTTGCTCCATTGCCGGCGGCTGTGTGCCAGCCACCAGGCCAGCGGGGTGCCCAGCAGCAGGAGCAGCAGAGTGGTCAGGCTGGCCAGTTGCAGGCTCAGGCCAATCGCCGCGAAGTCGTTTTGGGTCAGCGGCATGCGGGCTTCAATCCGCCAGGTCGTAGCCGAAGGCGCGAATCACCTCGGCGGCTTGCGGGCTTTGCAGGAAGTCCAGCCAGGCCTGGGCGGCGGGATTGTCACGGCCCCTGTTGAGCAGCAGGGCATCCTGGTGGAGCGGTGTATGCAGGTTGGCCGGTACCTGCCAGGCCGAACCGCTGCTGATACGCCCGTCCCGGTAGACCTGCGCCAGGGCGATGAAACCCAGCTCGGCATTGCCGCTGGCGATGAACTGCTGGGTCTGGCTGATGCTCTGGCCTTCCACCAGGCGTTCAGCCAGGTGGTCACGCAGGCCCAGCTGCTCCAGGGTCTGCAGCGCCGCCAGGCCGTAGGGCGCCGTCTGTGGGTTGGCGATGGCCAGATGACGGAATTTCCCGGCGTGCAGGGCGGCCGGCGTGCCGTCCAGGTAGTCCGGCTGGGCCGACCACAGCACCAGCTTGCCGGTGGCATAGGTGAAACGCGAAGCGGCCACGCCCTCGCCTTCCTCGATCAGCCTGCGCGGCGTGCTGCTGTCTGCCGACAGCAACACCTCGAAGGGGGCACCGTGGCGAATCTGCGCATACAACTGGCCGGTAGCGGCAAAGGCGCCGACCGCCTGGTGGCCGGTAGCCTGCTCGAACAGCGGCGCCAAGGCCTGGAACGGTGCGGTGAAGTTCGCCGCTACCGCCACCTGCAGGGAGCCTGCCCAGCTGGGCAGGCTGCTGCCCAGGGCAAAGGCCAGCAAGACAGGGCGGACGGGTCTGCGCATACGCGATGCTCCTCGGCAGGACAGGTGCGCAGCCTAACGGCTGCAACAGCCGGCGTACGCCCGTATACCTCTTAATGGGTAGTGATACCCGCAAGGTTGGCTGACGGGCCGCCACGCATGGATGGTGAGGCGGCTGTTTGACGAAGCGCCTGCGCTATATCTTGCAGAACATAGCGATAGATGACCGGTATGCCAAGCCTACCGCCTGTCGATGGGCGTCTTTACATGCGGGGCTGCTGGCGCTCTGTTACAGCCTGGGGAATAGGCGCGGACCGGTATAAAATCCCGAAACAGTCTGCTGCTATCCCCGCGCTGCTATGCCCGGCAAGATAGCGCGCGAGAATCACCCACCAAGAGCGACCACCATGCAACGCTTCTTCAGTTTTGCCCTGGCCCTGTGCATCGGCCTGACCATGAGCCTGGATGTCCATGCCAAGCGCCTCGGCGGCGGCAAGAGCTTCGGCTCGGCGCCCAGCCACCAGTCCCAGCCGCTGCAACGTCAACAACAGCCTGCCGCTGCCAACAGCGCCAATGCGGTCCGCCCGGCGGCGGCCAGTGGCGCTTCGCGCTGGCTCGGCCCGCTGGCCGGCATTGCCGCCGGCGGTCTGCTGGCCTCCATGTTCATGGGCGATGGCTTCGAGGGCATGCAGCTGTTCGACATCCTGATCTTCGGCCTGATTGCCTTTGTCATCTTCAAGCTGATTGCTGCGCGCCGTCGCCAGGCCCAACCAGCTATGGCCGGTGGCGTGCCTTATGCCCGCGAGAGCGCCGCCCCGCTGTTTGGCTCGACCGGCAGCCGCCCCGCGGTTCAGCAGAACCTGCCGGCCTGGTTCGACCAGCAGCGTTTCGTCGAGCAGGGGCGTGAGCATTTCCTGGCCCTGCAGCAGCACTGGGATGCCAACGAGATGGAGAAGATCGCCGAGTTCTTCACTCCGCAGATGACCAGCTTCCTGCAGCAGGAGCGTGCCAGCCTGGGCGACGGTTTCCAGTCCACCTACATCGACAACCTGGAGGTGCAGTTCGATGGGCTGGATGACCAGGCCGACAAGACCATTGCCACCCTGACCTTCAGTGGTCTGGCCAAGACCTCGCGTTTCGACCAGGGCGAAGCCTTCAGCGAAAGCTGGCGCCTGGAGCGTCTGCAGGGTGAAAACCAGCCCTGGCTGGTCGCCGGTATTCGCCAGAACGGCTGATCCGCGCCCGCTCCGGCTTACCGACAAGGCCCCGACTGGTTCGGGGCCTTGTGCATTGTGCGCTGCTACAGTTGCAGAAAGGCCCATCATGCGGAGGTGTCGTGCCATGCGTAGCCTGTTTCTGGATACCGAGTTCACCTGTCTCAGTCTCGATCGCCGGCTGATCAGCCTGGCTCTGGTGGGTGCGCAGGGTGACGAGTGCTACATCGAGCTGAACGAGGGCTGGACAGTCGAGGGCTGCAGCGAATTCGTCCAGCAGGTCGTGCTCCCGCAACTGGATCTGGCGCGCAATGGGCACAGCCTGGAGCAGGCGCGAGGGGTGCTGGTGGATTTTCTGCAAAGCCAGGGCGAGGTAGAGATCGTCAGTGATGCGTTGGCCTGGGACTGGCCGCTGCTCCTCGAGTTGCTGGGCCGTGACGGCTTGCCGGCCACGGTGCGTGGCTGCCGCGAGGACGCCCAGTTGCTGGCGGGTGTCGATCCGCAAGCCATTCCCCATCATGCCCTGCTGGACGCACGGTTGATGGCTGGGCTGCCCCTGCACAGCCAGGCCCCCTACGGCATGGAGTAGTCCACAGGGGGACTGGACAGTCCTGTGGATAAGCTGTCAGTGCCTGCCGCTGGCCTACGGCCAGAGCGGCCTGGCGCGCCTTGTTCATTTTTTCGACAGGGCTGCCTGGCGTGCCTGCTCGGCCCACAGCAGGAGGTTTTCGCTGCGTTGCTGGCTGTGTTCAAGGGTCTGCTGCAGGGTTTCTTCGTAGTCGCTCAACCAGCTGCGCGAGCCCGGCAGCATGTTGGCCAGGTCGCGCATGCCGCGCTTCAGGGCCTGCAGCGCTTGTCGGTAGTCGCGTTCCTGGGCCTGCAGCACCTGCGCTACCTGGGCAATGCTGTCGGGGTGCTCGGCCAGGCTGAACACCTGTTGCAGGCGGGCTTCCTGCAGGCTGGCGAGTAGTGTCTGTTGTTCATCGAGACGCTGTGCCTGGCTCTGCACCTGCTTTTCCAGACTGGCGATCTGTCGGGCCTGGGCCTGCAGCGTGGCCTGGCTGTCGTCGCCGAGTAGATGGATCAGGTTGAACAGCACGGAGCCCAGCATCAGGCTGCCCAGCGCGGCGCTCAGCCCGAGCAGGAACAGGCGGTTACGACGTGCGGCCTGTTCCAGCAGGTCGATGCGCTGTTGTTCCGCGTCGCTGTCGTCGCTGCTACTCATGCGCCCATCCCCCATGCTCAGGCCATGCCTGTCTGTGACCCTAGCAGAATGCCATTATTGCGCCAGCGGATAAGGTTTGAAGCAACGCGGGCGCCACCGCACACTAGCGCCCCTGTTCCGTCATTAGCCCAGGAGCCTGAAGCGTGGAAGAGATCATCGAGGAACTGCGAGAGCGCAACGAACCGGTGCCGGTGCCGTTGGAACTGCCGGATGAAGAGATGCTGGTGGATGTCCAGGAGCAGATCCTCATCCACCTGCCCTTTGCCCTGCGCGAGTACCTGCTAACGGTCAGTGATGTGGTCTATGGCCGCCTGGAGCCGGTGACCGCCAGCGACCCGCACGCCCATACCTACCTGCCGGAAGTGGCCTCGGTCGCCTGGGATCGCGGCCTGCCACGCGACCTGGTGCCGCTGTGCCAGGACGGCGATGACTACTATGCGGTGGATGCCGAGGGTGAGGTGTTTCTGTGGCAGGCGGCCAGCGGCGAGCTGGCTGAGGAAACCTGGGAAACCGTGTGGCACTGGTGCCGGGATGTCTGGCTGGAGAGCGGCTACTGAGCCGCCTGTGATTCAGCTCGCGGGCTGACTGTCCAGCGCCAGCAGGTTGAGCAGCGCCTGGCCGCAGAAGCTCAGGTCGCGTTCGATGCTGGCACGGGCAGCCAGGGCATCCCCGGCGAGGATGGCCTGCAGGCACTGCTGGTGAAACTCGTTGAGGCGCAGCGATAGGTCGGCGGCAGTGAACAGCTGGTTGAAGAACGGTCCGACCTGGAGCCACAGCGACTCGATCAGGCGCAGCAGCAGCGGGTTGCCGGCAGCCCGGTAGAGGCCCAGGTGAAACTGGCTGTTGTGTTGCAGGTAAGCCTGGACGTCGCGCTGGTCGAGAGCTGCCTGCATGGCCTGGCTGGCCTGCTGCAGCTGTTGCAGGGTGTCGGCATCCATGCGCCGGGCGCCCTCCTCGGCGGCCAGGCCTTCCAGACTCAGGCGTACTTGCAGCAAGTGCCGATAGCGTTCGGCATCCATCTGCGGCACATGCAGTGAACGCTGCGCCTCGCCCTCCAGCGCACCTTCGGCCGCCAGCCGCTGCAGGGCGGCGCGCACCGGCATGGGGCTGGTGCCCCAGGCGGCGGCCAGGTCGCGGATTTTCAGGCGCTGGCCGGGTAGGTAGCGGCCGGCCAACAGATCCGCGCGCAGTCGCTGGTAGAGCTGTTCCTGGAGGTTGCCGGACATGCTCGTCAACAGCCTTGCCAAGGCACAGACGCAGGGCTGGCGATCAATAAAAAAGTGCACATGTGAATTGACCCTGTGATCACAAGTAAGCCTGGATCATAACCTTGAAAGAGTTTTTTTGCCGTGATTGACAGTTATGTGATCACAAATCAGGATGTGTGAAAAAACGAACGAGGTGTTCAGGCATGACTTCCAGTGGCATCAGCAGCCAGGCCGTGGCGCAGTTCTTCGCTGCCGAGCAGGCGCGCTTCCTGCAACGCAACCCGCGCTCGCAGGCGTTGGCCGAGCGCGCTCGCCAGTCGCTGTTCGGCGGCGTGCCGATGCACTGGATGGCCGACTGGTCGACGCCCTGCCCGCTGTTCGTCGAGCGCGCCAAGGGCGCACGTTTTCATGATGTCGATGGCCACGAGTACATCGACTTCTGCCTGGGCGACACCGGCAGCATGTTCGGCCACTCGCCGGAGCCGGTCGCCAAGGCCCTTGCCGAGCAGGCTGGCAACGGCCTGACCACCATGCTGCCCGGCGAAGATGCCCTGGTGTGTGGCGAGCTGCTCGCCGCGCGCTTTGGCCTGCCCTACTGGCAGGTCACGGCCACGGCCACCGACGCCAACCGCTATGTATTGCGCTGGGCGCGGGCGATTACCCAGCGCAATACCCTGCTGGTTTTCGATGGCTGTTATCACGGCACCCTCGATGACGTGATGGTGCGCCAGCGTGATGGGCGCACCCAGCACCGCAGCGGGCTGATCGGCCAGGCCTATGACCTGACCGAGTACAGCCGGGCCATCCCCTTCAACGATATTCCGGCACTAGAGGCGGCACTGGCCCAGGGTGACGTGTGCGCCCTGCTCTGCGAGCCGGCGATGACCAACATCGGCATGGTCCTGCCCGATCCGGGCTTCCTGGAAAAGTGCCGCGAACTCACGCGTAAATATGGCGCATTGCTGATCATCGACGAAACCCACACCATCTCCACCGATATCGGTGGCTGTACTCGCTTGTGGAACCTTGAACCGGACTTTTTCGTGCTCGGCAAGCCGATCGCCGGTGGCGTGCCCTGCGGGGTCTATGGCTGTAGTGCGGAGATGGCCAGCGCCATGCAGGCGGCCCGCCAGCGGGCCAGTGCCGGCAGCCAGGAGCACGGCCATAGCGGCATGGGCACCACCCTGTCGGCCAACGCCCTGGCCATGCACTGCATGCGCGCCAACCTTGAGCAGGTGATGACGGTCGAGGCCTACCAGCACATGCTGCCGTTGGCTCAGCGCCTGGCCGAGGGCCTGCGTCAGGTCATTCGCAAGTATGCGCTGGCCTGGTCGGTGACCGAACTGGGCGCCCGCTGCGAGTTCCAGTTCTGCGCGCGGCCGCCGCGCAACGGCGCTGAGGCCGAGGCGGCCTTCCATGACGAGTTGCAGATGGCCCTGCACCTCTATCTGATCAACCGGGGCATCCTCATCACCCCGTTCCACAACATGACCCTGTGCTGCCCGCAGACCACGGCGGCGGATGTCGACTGTTTGCTGCACACCCTGGAACAGGCTCTGGGCGAGCTGCTGGGCATACCCGGCGCTCGCCTGTAACCCCGCCGCAAAGGATCATCGCATGCACTTCGCCAACCCCCAGGAAGCCCGCGACTTCCTCGCCCAGCACCCCGAGGTGCGCCTGATCGAGCTGATGCTGATCGACGCCAACGGCATCCCGCGCGGCAAGCTGCTGCACCGCGACGAACTGCTGGCGATCTACGAAAACGGCCGCCCGCTGCCCAGCTCCATCCTCTCGCTGACCATCCAGGGCGAGGACGTCGAGGAAAGCGGCCTGGTCTGGGAAGTCGCCGATGCCGACTGCTGGACCTACCCGCTCGCCGGCAGTCTGACCCTGCAGACCTGGCGTGCCAACCCCACCGGCCAGGTGCAGGTGAGCATGCACCCGACCCAGGGCGCGCCGGCCGCCGCCGGTGATCCGCGCCATGTGCTGGCGCGCGCCATTGAGCGCCTCAAGGCCGACGGCTACCACCCGGTGATGGCGGTGGAGCTGGAGTTCTACCTGCTGGACAAGAATCGCGACGGCAACGGCCGTCCGCAACCGGCCGTGCAGGCCAACGGCGTGCGCCCGCAGGCGCCGCAGGTGTATGGCGTGCTGGAACTGGAACAGCAGCAGGCTTTCCTCGACGACCTCTACAGCGCCTGCGAGGCCCAGGGCCTGCCGGTACGCACGGCCATTTCCGAGTACGCCCCCGGCCAGCTGGAGCTGACCCTGGAGCACCGCTTCGACGCCCTGCAGGCGGTCGATGAGGGCATCCGCTACAAGCGCCTGGTCAAGGGTGTGGCCAACAAGCACGGACTGATCGCCTGCTTTATGGCCAAGCCGTTCGGCGACCTGGCCGGCAGCGGCCTGCACATGCACGTCAGCCTGGCGGACGCCGAAGGCAACAACCTGATGGCCAGCGAGCTTTCTGACCTTGAAGGCGGGCCCGGCACCCTCCTGAGGCACGCCATCGGCGGCATGATGGCCACGCTCAACGACGCACTGGCGATCTTCTGCCCCAACGCCAACTCCTACCGCCGCTTCCAGGCCAACAGCTACGCGCCGCTGGCCAAGAGCTGGGGCGTGAACAACCGCACCGTGTCGTTCCGCGTGCCCGGCGGCCCGGCCAAGAGCCGCCATGTGGAGCACCGCATCTGCGGCGCCGATGCCAACCCCTACCTGGCCGCCGCAGCGATCCTCGCCGGCATCCATCACGGCATCAAAAACCAGATCGATCCGGGCGAGGCCATCGTCGGCAACGGCTACGAGCAGGCCCGCGAAACCTTGCCGACCGACTGGCTGACCGCGCTGCGCACCCTGGAACAGTCGGCCTGGGCCAAGGAAGCCCTCGGCGAGGACTTCCTGAAGATCTTCCTGGCGATCAAATGGGAAGAGTTCCGCCAGTTCGTCGGCGAGGTGGGCGAGCAGGATTGGCGTTGGTATCTGGTCCACGCCTAAGGCGCCCTGCAGTGAGCGCGCTCCGCGTCTTTACTCCCGGCAGCGCGCAGCTTGCCGGATTGGCGCACGCCTGCGCTGCGATGGTGCATGGGCTGACTCGTGTGGCCAGCCGTGCCTGCGGTAGGTAACGGTTTGACGTATCCCGTGGAATACGGCCGCAAACTTGCATGCAGCCGAGTCGCTGGCCGTTTTCGGTGGCTGGCCTAGTCTTGCGCCTATCCAGCCATCCGAGGGAATCCATGGAATTTGCCAACAACCAGCTGACCATGACCGTGCTGATGACACCGGACAAAGCCAATTTTTCCGGCAACGTGCACGGCGGTACCCTGCTCAAGTACCTCGACGAAGTGGCCTATGCCTGCGCCAGCCGCTACGCCGGGGGCTACGTGGTGACCTTGTCGGTGGATCAGGTGATCTTTCGCCAGCCCATTCATGTCGGCGAGCTGGTGACCTTTCTCGCCTCGGTAAACTACACCGGGCACAGCTCCATGGAGATCGGCATCAAGGTCATCACCGAGAACATCCACCAGCGCTCCGTGCGGCATACCAACAGCTGCTTTTTCACCATGGTGGCCGTGGATGGCGAAGGCCGGCCACAGGCTGTGTCCGCGCTGCAGCCGCAGAACGCGGAAGAGCGCCGGCGCTGGCGCCAGGCCGAGCAGCGCCGGCATATCCGGCGTGAACTGCAGCAGCGTTATGAGGCGCTGGAGGCGTAACGCTAGTCGCTGTCCGGCAGCGCTTGCGCGGCGCGTGCCAGGCGGTCATGCACGGCTTGCCAGGCTTCGCCGGCCGGTGGCAGCTGGATCAGCAGGCGCTGCGCACCGAGGCGATCCAGGCGGTAGAGGGCAGCGTAGAGCTGCCGGGCGTAGGCTTGCGGCTCATTGCCGAGATCGATGGCCGGCCCGGCACTGGGCTGTGCCTGGCCGCACCATAGCCAGGCGCAGGCCGGGTCGGCGAGTGCCTGCGCGGGGGGCTGGCTGAACCTCAGGCTGGGTGTGGCGGGTGCGTAGTGCCGATGGTGCTGGCCGGGTACGCGTAGTTCGCCGGCTGCGCCGAGTTGCAGCGGCTCCTCCAGTACGGCCTGCAAGGTGCTGGGGCCGAGCATGCCGGCGCGCAGCAGGCAGGCGGGCTGCCCAGGCAGCAGGCTGACGATGGTCGATTCCAGGCCAACCTGGCAGGGGCCGCCATCGAGGATCAGCAGGTCGCTGTCGGCAAACTGCTGGGCAACGTGTTCGGCACAGCTGGGGCTGATCGACATGTAGCGGTTGGCCGAGGGGGCCACCAGGCCGTCGCCAAATTGCTGCAACAGGCGCTGCGCCAGGGGATGGGCGGGCACGCGCAGGGCCACGCTGTCCTGTCCGGCAGTCACCAGTCGGGAAACCTCCGGGCGGGCCGGCAGCACCAGGGTCAGCGGGCCGGGCCAGAACGCCTCCATCAGGCGCTGCGCCTGCGCACTGATGTCTTGTGCCCACTGCGTGGCCTGGCTGGCATCAGCCAGGTGGACGATCAGCGGATTGCTCGGTGGCCGCCCCTTGAGCGCGTAGACCTTGGCTACCGCTGCCTCGTTGCGTGCATCGGCGGCCAGGCCGTAGACGGTTTCGGTGGGCAGGGCGAGCAGCTCGCCGGCTCGCAGGCGGGCGCAGGCAAGATCAAGGTCGGTGGTCAGCTGGGGCATGGCGGGCGCTTCACGGCTGGACGGAGGCCTATTGTGCCTGTGCCGGCGCGTGCCTGCAGCCCCGTAGGCGTCGTGTGCTGGCGCACAGCCTGTCAGGCTGACGGTCGCCGTCTGGCAGAGTGCCTGCTAGTCTTGCTTATCCCGTCATTTTTCGTGCTTACGCCCATGCTTTCGCGTCTGCTTGCCTTGTCCGCGTTATTGCTGTGCCTGCCGGTGCAGGCGCTGACCATCTACAAATATGTCGACCAACAGGGCGTGGTGACCTATAGCGACCAGGCTGTGCCGGGGGCGCAGGTCTTCGTGTTCCGTGATCGCATGGTCGAACGGCTGGACAATCAGGTGAAGCTGGAAACCCGCAAGCATGCCGGCGGCGAAACCCTGCTGGTGCGCAACGACCTGTTTGCTCCCGTGGAGGTCGAACTGCGCCTCGAGCAATTGCGCAATGTCAGCGGTGCCCCGGAAGAGCCTATTCGCTGGGTGCTGGCACCGCGCAGCCAGATCCGCCTGGCCACCCTTGCCCCGCGCAAGACCGGGCAGCCGATGGCTTATACACCGCGGCTGCGTTTTGCCATGGGTGATCCACGGCTGGTCCAGCAGCATTATCGCTACCCCCTGCCCTGGCGTGGCGGACCGTTCCGCCTGACCCAGGGACCGGGCGGTAGCTACAGCCACACCGGTCCCAAGGGGCGTTACGCCGTGGATATCGCCATGCCCGAGGGTACGCCGATCGTCGCGGCACGGGCGGGCATGGTGGTGAAGACCGAGAACCGGCAGAGTGGCCGGGGCAACAACCCGTCGGGCAATTTCGTGCGGATCCTCCACGATGACGGCACCATGGGGGTCTACCTGCACCTGATGCGCGGCTCGGTCAGCGCGCGCGAGGGCCAGCGGGTCGCCGTCGGCGAGCAGATCGGGCGCTCCGGGAATACCGGCAACAGCACCGGCCCGCACTTGCATTTTGTGGTGCAGCGCAATGTCGGCCTGGCCCTGGAGTCGATTCCTTTCGACTTTGCCCAGCCCATCGATCGCCTGCCCAACTTTGCCGTGGGTGGCGAATAAGTGGCCTAAGCGGCCAGGGTGACTTTGGCCAGGACGATTTTCGGGCCCTTCATCTTCTTGATACTGATACGCAGGCCGGCCAGCTCGAATTGTTCACCTTCCTCCGGCATGCGTTCCAGGCTGGCGTACAGCAGGCCGGCCAGGGTGTCGGCCTGGATGGCGTCGAGGTCTACGCCAAGCAGGCGCTCCAGCTTGAATAACGGCGTATCGCCGCGAACCAGCAACTTGCCGGGCTGGTAGCTGAGTACGCCGCGTTCTACCTTGCGGTGCTCATCCTGAATATCGCCAACCAGCACCTCCAGCACGTCTTCCATGGTCAGGAAGCCGATGGCCTTGCCGTCGGCCTCTTCCACCAGCGCGAAATGCGTACCGCCCTGGCGAAACTGTTCCAGCAGGCTGGCCAGGGGCAGGTGACGATGCACGCGCTCCAGCGGGCGCAACAGGCTGGCCAGGTCGAACTTGCCTGGGAGCATTTCCAGCAGGGAGAGCTGCAACAGCAGGTCCTTGATATGCAGCAGGCCGATGAAGCGCCCGCTGGCTTCATCCCAGACCGGGTAGCGGCTGTAAGTGTGCCGGCGGAACAGCTCGAAGACTTCATGCAAGGCCGCGTGGCTATCCAGGAAAACCAGGTCTTCCCGCGAATTGGCCCAGTCCAGCACTTCCAGTTCGCCCAGTTCGGCCGCCGAGGCCATGACCCGTTGGCTGGCCAGGCTGGCCTGTTCTTCGCTCTGCGCCCGTGCTGTGCGGTAACCCGGGACGATGCCGGCCAGTTGTTGCAGGGCTGTGGCGCTGTGCTCGGCCAGGCGCAACAGGGGCCAGCTCAACAGGTAACAGCCTTGCAGCAGCCAGCCCAGGCGTGGCAACAGGTGTGTGGCCTGGCGGCGCGCCCAGTGGCGCGGCCAGTACAGTACGCCGAGTGCGTACAGGTAGAGCAGGCCTGCCAGCAGCAGGCCCACGAGTACGCCCTGCCAGCTGCTGGCAGCCGGACCCTGGCTAGCCAGGTAGCTGCCGAGGGTGGTGGACAGGCGGCTACCCAACAGCCAACCCAGGGCGATGCTCAGCGCGGCATTGCCGAGACGTCCGGCCCACAGGTAACGCTCGCGCTGGGCCAGCAGTGTGGCCAGGCGGCCCTGGCTGTTCTCGGGTTGTTCCGGGTAGTACTGCAGGCAGTAGCGCGACAGGTTGCAGCAGCCCTGCAAGGCCAGTAGCAGCAGGCTGTACAACAACAGCAGGGCGAGTGGGATGAGTGGGCTGGGTGCAGGATCCATGACGATGGCTGTGTGGTCGACCAGTCAGAACAGTGGCGTTGCTCGCCCAGATTTGCAAGTCATCCGCCGCCTTGATCACGGCGTGGCTGATGCGGCGAAACTGGACTATGGTTGCCGGAGCCTGCCCGTTACAGACTTGCCAGTCAGGTGCTGTGGCTGTTTTACTCTGGCCCGCCAGGCCCACAAGGCCCGGTACAACTCTATCCGCAGAACAAAAGGAGCAATCCCCATGAAAGGCACTCCCCTGGCATGGGTACTGTCCGCAGCCCTGGCGGCAACCACCCTGGGCGGCGCGGTACAGGCCAATGAAAAATTCGTCACCATCGGCACCGGTGGGCAAACCGGCGTGTATTACGTTGCCGGTCAATCGATCTGCCGCTTCCTCAATCGCGGCAACAGCGAGCACGGCTTGCGCTGCAACGCACCGGCCAGCGGCGGTGGCGTGGCCAACGTGAATGGCATCCGCAGCGGTGAATTCAATTTCGGCATCATGCAGTCGGACCATCAGTACAAGGCCATGCAGGGGTTGGCGCCGTTTGCCGCGGAAGGTGCGATGGAAGACATTCGCGCAGTCTTTTCGCTGCAGAGCGAGGTCTTCACCGTGTTGGCCCGGCGTGATGCGCATATCCATGGCCTGGATGACCTCAAGGGTAAGCGCGTGAATATCGGCAATCCGGGCTCCGGGCAACGTGACACCCTGGAAGAAATCATGCGTGAAAAGGGCTGGGACAAGTCCGTCTTTGCCCTGGCCGCTGAGCTCAAGCCGGCCGAGCAGGCCAGCGCACTGGGTGACAACAATATCGATGCCATGACCTATTTTGTCGGCCATCCCAACGGCGCAATCCAGGAAGCTACCACCACGGTGGATGCGGTACTGGTGCCGATTACCGGCGAAGCCGTCGAGCAGCTCCTGGCCAAGGCCCCCTACTTCAGCAAGGCGGAAATCGCTGGTGGCCTGTACAAGGGTAACGATCAGCCGACCGCTTCGATCGGTGGCAAGGCCGTGCTGTCCACCAGCGCGAAGACCGATGCGGAAGTGGTCTACCAACTGGTCAAGTCGGTCTTCGACAACCTTGAGCGCTTCAAGCGTCTGCACCCGGCCTTTGCTGAGCTGAAGGCCGAGGACATGATCAAGGTAGGCCTGTCGGCGCCGCTGCACGAAGGTGCTGCGCGCTACTACCGCGAACGCGGCTGGCTGTGATCGCCAGGCGGCAGCGGTTTTGCGCTGCCGTCACCCCGCTCTGGAAAAACCCGCAAGCTGAGGCTTCGCGGGTTTTTCCGTTGCCGCGCTGGCGGCTTCTAGAGGTTGCCCTTACATGCAAGACAAACATCTTTCCACCGAAGAGCTGATTGCCCAGGATGTCGGTGCCCGCTTGCCGCAAGGTAGCATGGGACGCCTGATTGCCCTGCTGGCGTTGCTCTGGTCGCTGTTCCAGTTGTGGATCGCCTCACCGTTGCCCTTCAGCCTGGGCTTTGCCGTCTTCAACGATACGGAAACCCGCGCCATTCACCTGGCCTTTGCCTTGTTGCTGGCCTTTTTGGTGTTCCCGGCATTCAAGCGCTCGCCGCGTGATCGTGTGCCGCTGGCGGATATCGCGTTGGGGCTGCTGGCCTGCGCGACGGCTGCCTACCTGTTCATCGCCTATGCCGAGCTGGCGCAGCGTCCGGGTAATCTCACCGACCTGGATCTCTGGGTAGCCTGTCTGGGCCTGCCGTTGCTGCTTGAGGCTACCCGCCGGGCCCTGGGCCCAGCGCTGACGGTCATTGCCGCGCTGTTTCTGCTCTACAGCCTGCTGGGGCCCTACATGCCGGGCATTCTCGCGCATCGCGGGGTGAGCCTGACAGCATTGGCCAACCATCAGTGGATCACCACCGAGGGGGTCTTTGGGATTGCCCTGGGGGTTTCCACCAGCTTCGTATTTCTCTTCGTCCTGTTTGGTGCGTTGCTGGAGCGAGCGGGTGCCGGCAACTATTTCATCCAGCTGGCCTTCAGCCTGCTTGGCCATTTGCGCGGTGGCCCGGCCAAGGCCGCGGTGGTGGCCTCCGGATTGACCGGGCTGATTTCCGGTTCGTCGATCGCCAACACCGTGACCACCGGCACCTTCACCATTCCCATGATGAAACGCACCGGCTTTTCCGCCGAGAAGGCCGGAGCTGTCGAGGTGGCATCTTCGGTCAACGGGCAGATCATGCCGCCGGTGATGGGCGCGGCGGCGTTCCTGATGGTCGAATATGTCGGCATTCCCTATGTTGAGGTGGTCAAGCATGCGTTCTTGCCGGCGCTGATTTCCTACATTGCGTTGATCTATATCGTCCATCTGGAAGCGCTCAAGCTGGGCCTGCAGGCCTTGCCGCGCAGTGCTCCGCAGCAAACCTGGTTGCGTCGTCTGGCTGGCGTGGCGTTTGGTGCGGCGCTGCTCTGCGGCCTCTCACTGCTCGTCTACTACGGGTTGGGCTGGCTCAAGCCGGCGCTCGGCGAGGCGGCTAGCTGGGGGATTGGCAGCCTGCTGGCGTTGACCTACCTGGCTTTGCTGAAAGTGGCGGCGAGTCATCCGCCCCTACAGCTGGATGACCCGGAGGCACCGCTGGAGCGCCTGCCGGAGACGCGTGCGGTGCTGTTGTCCGGCCTGCATTTCCTGTTGCCGGTGGTGGTTCTGGTCTGGTGTCTGATGGTTGAGCGCTTGTCACCCGGTCTCTCGGCGTTCTGGGGCAGTGTGATGCTGATCATCATCCTGCTGACCCAGCGTCCGTTGCTTAGCTGGCTGCGCGGGGATGGCGGGGCTACCCATGGTGGCTGGTGCGACGGTCTGGTCGACTTGCGCGAGGGGCTGATCGCCGGGGCGCGCAACATGATCGGCATCGGTATTGCCACGGCGGCGGCGGGCATCATCGTCGGGGCGGTCTCGCAGACCGGGGTTGGCCTGGTGCTGGCCGATGTGGTGGAGTTGCTGTCGATGGGCAATCTGCTGCTGATGCTGCTGCTCACCGCGCTGTTCAGTCTGATCCTTGGTATGGGGCTACCGACCACCGCCAACTACATCGTGGTATCCAGTCTGCTGGTGCCGGTCATTGTCGGCCTGGGGCAGCAGAATGGTCTGATCGTGCCGCTGATTGCCGTGCATCTGTTTGTCTTCTACTTCGGCATCATGGCCGACGTCACCCCGCCGGTGGGCCTGGCGTCGTTTGCGGCGGCGGCGGTATCCAAGGGCGACCCGATCAAGACTGGCCTGGTGGCTTTCTACTACAGCCTGCGTACGGCGGCGTTGCCTTTCCTGTTCATCTTCAATACCGACCTGCTGCTGATTGATGTGGACTTCTGGCATGGCGTGCTGATCTTCCTGGTGGCTACCCTGGCCATGCTGATCTTTGCTGCGGCCACCCAGGGTTACTTCATCGTGCGTAGTCGCTGGTATGAAAGCCTGTTGTTGCTTGTGGTCGCCTTTACCCTGTTCCGTCCTGGGTTCTGGATGGATCGCCTGCATGATCCCTACCAGGACATCGCGCCCACGGCGCTGGTCCAGGCGCTGGGTGACGTGGCAGCGGATAGTCAGTTGCGTCTGCAGGTGCTGGGTGAAAACGAAGTAGGCGATCCACGCCGCTTTACCCTGCTCTTGCCGGTGCCGGAGGGGGCGTCAGGCGAGGAGCGCCTGCAGGCGCTGGGTCTGCAGTTGATCGAGGAGGATGGCCGGCTACTGGTCGACAATGTTGCCTTCGGCAGCCTGGCCGCGCAGCTTGGGCTGGAATTCGACCAGCAGATCCTGGCGGTTCGCGCGCCGACTGACCGCTGGGCCAAGGAGTGGATGTGGCTGCCAGGACTGGCCTTGCTGGCGCTGCTGGTGTGGCTGCAATGGCGGCGGCGTCCACGCCACTGAGTGATCAGTGGCGGCGCACCGCCTGGCTGGCCGGGAAGTGGCAGGTGAAGGTGCTGCCCTTGCCCGGCGTGCTGCTGATGTCCAGGCGGCCACGATGGCGCAGCAGCACATGCTTGACGATGGCCAGCCCCAAGCCGGTACCGCCGGTGTGGCTGGCCCGGCTGGAATCGACCCGGTAAAAGCGTTCGGTGAGGCGTGGCAGGTGCTTGGCCTCGATACCGATGCCACTGTCCTGCACGGCGAGGTGTGCGCCCTGCTCGTCGCTCCACCAGCGAATGCTGATCTCGCTTTCATCCGGGCTGTACTTGACCGCATTGAAGATCAGGTTGGAGAAGGCACTGCGCAGCTCCGCTTCGCTGCCCTTGAGCTTGAGGTGCGGGTCGGCCTGTAGCTGCAGACGATGCCGGCGTGCCCCGGACAGTGCCTGGGCGTCGCTCTTGATCGACAGCAACAGCAGGTCGACCGCCACCGGCTGGCTGTCCGAGGGGTAGTCGGTAGCTTCGAGCTTGGCCAACAGGAGTAGGTCGTTGAGCAGGTTCTGCATGCGTCCGGCCTGTTGCTGCATCTGCTGCATGGGGCGTAGCCAGCGCGGATTGATCTGCTCGACATTGTCCAACAGGGTTTCCAGGTAGCCGGTGATCACCGTCAGCGGTGTGCGCAGCTCATGGGAGACATTGGCGACGAAGTCCTTGCGCATCTGTTCCAGCTGGTGAAGGCGGGTGACATCGCGCACCAGCATCAGGTGTTCGCGGTTGCCATAGCGGGTGATGTGGAACTGCAGGCGCAGACGGTCATTGATCGGTGAGGGCAGCTCCAGGTTGTCGTGGAAGTTACCCTGCTCGAAATACTCCTTGAAGCGTGGATGACGCACCAGGTTGCTGATCGCCTGGCCGCTGTCCTGCGGGCTCTTCAGGCCCAGCAGGGTCTCGGCGGCGCGGTTCCACCATTCCAGGTTGCCCTGGCTGTCGAGCATGATCACCGCATCCTTGAGCGCTGCAGTGGATTCCTGAACACGGTCGATCACCGCCTGTAGGCGCCCACGAACGCGCAGGTCACGGCGCTGCAGGTGGTAGATGCTGTCGAAGACCTCACCCCACAGGCCGTAGCCGTCGGGCGGAGGCTCGTCCTCCTGGCGCTCGCGCAGCCACTTGTGCAGGCGTAGCAGCTGGCTGAGATGCCAGCCCAGGTAGCCGGCCAGGCCGAATGCCAGTGCCCAGGCGTATTCGCCGCTGATCAGGCCCAGCAGCAGGCAGCCAGCCAGCAACAGCAGCAGGCGGCGTATCAGGGCGCCGCGCCAGTTATGGTTCAACACAATGCGTCCCTTCTGCAGGCGCTTAAGACGGGCAGGCCTGGGCCAGACAGCCGTTCAACCCTTGGTGGAGAAACGATAGCCGGTGCCGCGCACGGTTTGCACGAGGTTTTCGTAAGCCTCGCCCAGTGCCTTGCGCAGGCGGCGGATATGTACGTCGACGGTACGCTCCTCGACATACACGTTGCCCCCCCAGACCTGGTCAAGCAGCTGGCTGCGGGTGTAGGCGCGCTCCTGGTGGGTCATGAAGAACTGCAGCAGGCGGTATTCGGTGGGCCCCATCTCGGCCGGTTGGCCATCGATGGTGACGCGATGGCTGACCGGATCGAGCAGCAGGCCGCCGACTTCGATGGGCGCTTCGCTGTCCGCGGGGCCGGCGCGGCGCAGCACGGCCTTGAGGCGGGCAACCAGTTCGCGTGGCGAGAACGGCTTGGTGATGTAGTCGTCGGCACCGACTTCCAGGCCCTGGATCTTGTTGTCTTCCTCGCCTTTGGCGGTGAGCATGATGATGGGGATGTCGCCGGTCAGTTCGTCGCGCTTGAGGCGGCGTGCCAGCTCGATGCCACTGGTGCCGGGGAGCATCCAGTCGAGGAGGATCAGGTCTGGTTTGCGGTCGACGATACAGGCGTGCGCCTGTTGGGTGTTTTCTGCTTCGAGACAGTCATAGCCGGCCATTTCCAGGGCCACGGCGATCATCTCGCGGATGGGCGCTTCGTCGTCAACGATGAGAATGGTCTTGCCTGCCATGGTTAAGCCTTGTCCGTTTGCGGTTCAGATGCAGGGCATTAGATAACGGAATTATTGCAGGCTTGTGACAGCGAGCAGGACGCAGCACGCGGGCAAAACGAAAAAACCCGCCACAGGGCGGGTTCTTTCACAGGCGGCCGGACCAATTACTTGATCTTGGCTTCCTTGTAGATCACGTGCTTACGAACGACCGGATCGTACTTCTTGATTTCGATCTTGTCGGGCGTGGTGCGCTTGTTTTTGTCGGTGGTGTAGAAGTGGCCGGTACCGGCGCTGGACACCAGACGGATCAGATCACGCATGACAGTCTCCTTAAACCTTTTCGCCGCGAGCGCGCAGCTCAGCCAGCACTACGTCGATACCACGCTTGTCGATGACACGCATGCCCTTGGCCGAAACGCGCAGACGCACGAAACGCTTTTCCGACTCGACCCAGAAGCGATGGTGCTGCAGGTTCGGCAGAAAACGACGACGGGTTTTGTTGTTTGCGTGGGAAATGTTGTTCCCAACGGCCGGACCCTTACCGGTCACTTGACAGACTCTCGACATACCTCAGCCCTCTAAACCACATGCCCAACCCGGCATGGGTTGGCCGCTTGAACTTTCACTCATAGGCGCTAACGCCCGTTTCATCAGGGTCTTACCTGCTTGTCACGACAGGTCGTGCGCAGGGCCCCTCGAAAAGAGCGCTGCTTTATATCAGAGCAGCCCTGGCAAAGCAAGGCGCAACGCATGTTGCGGGCGTCTGGCGACGGACGGCTCAGAGGCTCAGGGTCCAGTCGTAGTCAATGATCAACGGCGCATGCTGGGAGAAGCGCGGCTGACGTGGCAGGCGTGCGCTGCGTACCGAACGGCGCATGCCGGGCGTGAGGATCTGGTAGTCGAAACGCCAGCCGAGGTTCAGCGTCTGGGCCTGCTCGCTGTCCGGCCACCAGCTGTACTGCTCGCCTTCGCGGCTGACTTCACGCAGGGCATCGACATAGCCGAGGTTGCCGAACACTTCATCGAGCCAGGCGCGCTCGGGGGCGAGAAAGCCCGGCAGTTGCTGGCAGTCGCGCCAGTTCTTCACGTCCAGCTTGTTCTGTGCCGCATACAGCGAGCCGCAATAGATGTACTCACGGCGTTTGCGGCGCTGCTTGTTCAGGTAGTGGGTGAAGTCGTCGATGAACTTGAACTTCTGGTTCAGGTCCTCGTCGCCGCGCTGCCCGGAAGGCAGCAGCAGGCTGGCGATACTCACCTTGTCGAAGTCGGCCTGCAGGTAGCGTCCATAGCGATCGGCCAGCTCGAAGCCCAGGCCGCTGATCACCGCCTTGGGCTGCAGGCGCGAGTACAGTGCCACGCCGCCCTGCTCGGCTACTTCGGCCGCGCTGGCATACAGGTAATAACCATCCAGCTGGAAGGCCTGGTCATCCATCTCGTCCAGGCTGGCCCGGGTGTCCTGCAGGCAGATCACGTCGGCATTCTGGGCTTGCAGCCAGCTGAGGAGACCTCGTTCGGCGGCAGCCTGAATACCATTCACGTTCACACTGATGATCCGCATAAATGGCCCCTAAAAACTCGTCTGTGTATGATACCCGAGCTCAGCGCTTCTTGGCCAAATCCGTGGCCCGGAGCCGTTTTCGACAGGATTATCCATGCAGGCCTACCAGCGCGAATTCATTCAGTTTGCCATTGAGCGCGGGGTTCTGCGCTTTGGCGAGTTCACCCTCAAGTCCGGACGCACCAGTCCCTACTTCTTCAATGCCGGGTTGTTCAACTCGGGGCTGGCGCTGGCTCGCCTGGGGCGTTTCTATGCGGCGGCACTGGTCGACAGCGGGATTCCCTTCGACGTGCTGTTTGGCCCGGCCTACAAGGGTATTCCCCTGGCGGCCGCTACCGCGGTGGCGCTGGCCGAACAGCATGGCCAGGACCTGCCCTGGTGTTTCAACCGCAAGGAGGCTAAGGATCATGGAGAGGGCGGTACGCTGGTTGGCGCGCCGCTGGCTGGCCGGGTGCTGATCGTTGATGATGTGATTACCGCGGGTACGGCGATCCGCGAAGTGATGCAGATCATCCATGGGCAAGCCGCCCAGGCGGCCGGCGTACTGATCGCCCTGAACCGTCAGGAGCGCGGCCAGGGTGAGCTGTCGGCCATCCAGGAAGTGGAACGCGATTTCCAGATTCCCGTGGTGAGCATTGTCGCCCTTGATCAGGTATTGGAATATCTGGCCGGGGATGCTGAACTGAAGCGTCACCTGCCGGCGGTGGAGGCCTATCGCGGGCAATTTGGAATCTGAATAACAACAAGGGACAGCCGGGTGCGGCCTGTCCCGACAGGGAATGCCTATGTCGAAGCTGCGCGTGATGCCTCTGTTGTGCCTGGCGGCCTGGTTACCTTCGTTGGCGATGGCGACCGAGCTGTATCGCTACGTCAACGACAAGGGGGTGGTGGTCATCGATCGTCAGGGCGTGCCGCCTGAACACATTCACCGTGGCTACGAAGTGCTCAACGAGCAGGGTCGGGTAACCCGCGTGGTGCCAGCGGCACCGCCGCTGGAGGAGCGCCAGCGCCTGCTGGAGGAAAAGAACCGCGCCAAGAGCGACGCCCAGTTATTGCGGCTGTACGGTACGCCGGAGGACATCGAGCGCGCGCGTGCGCGCAAGCTGCAGGAACTGGATGGGGTGATCAGCGTTGCGCGCGCCAACTTGCAGTCGCTGCGCACCCAGCAGGCCAACCTGCAGAGCCAGGCCGCTGATCATGAGCGGGCGGGCCGGGCTGTGCCGGAGCACTTGCTGGCGCAGATCGACAACCTCAAGGCAGAACAGCGTCGTGTGCGCAGCGACATCCAGCGCTTCAGCGACAATCGCCGCCAGGTAGACGCCGAGTTCCTGCGCGACAAGGCTCGTCTGGTCGAGCTCTGGTCGCGCTGAACCCGGCGCGCGCTCAGGCGCGCTGGTTGCTGATCAGGGTGCCGACACCGCTGTCGGTGAAGATTTCCAGTAGCACGGCATGCGGTACGCGGCCGTCGATGATGTGCGAGCTGGTCACCCCGGCCTGCACGGCCTCCAGCGCGCAGCGGATCTTCGGCAGCATGCCGCCATAGATGGTGCCGTCGGCAATCAGCGCATCCACCTGTTCGGTGCTCAGCCCGGTGAGCACCTGACCCTGCTTGTCGAGCAGGCCGGCGATATTGGTCAGCAGCATCAGTTTTTCCGCCTTGAGTGCCTCGGCCACCTTGCCGGCCACCAGGTCGGCGTTGATGTTGTAGGACTCGCCCTGCTCGCCGACCCCGATGGGCGCGATGACCGGGATGAAGTCGCCGGAGACCAGCATGTTGATCAGTTCGACGTTGACGCCGATGACTTCGCCGACATGGCCGATATCGATGATTTCCGGCTGGGTCATTTCCGGAGTTTGCCGGCTGACCTTGAGCTTCTTGGCGCGGATCAGCTGGGCATCCTTGCCGGTCAGGCCAATCGCCTTGCCGCCATGGCTGTTGATCAGGTTGACGATACTCTTGTTGACCTGGCCGCCCAGAACCATTTCCACCACGTCCATGGTTTGTGCATCGGTCACGCGCATGCCGTCGATGAAGTGACTTTCAATGGCCAGACGCTTGAGCAGATCGCCAATCTGCGGGCCGCCACCGTGCACCACCACCGGGTTGATACCCACTGCCTTCATCAGCACGATGTCACGGGCGAAGCCGGTCTTCAGCTCTTCGCTTTCCATGGCGTTGCCGCCGTACTTGATGACCAGGGTCTTGCCGACAAAACGGCGGATATAGGGCAGTGCCTCGGAGAGAACCTGGGCAACTTCGGTGGCAGCGGCGCGGCTGAGGGTCATGGATAACTCCGGTTAAGCGGTAAGGCACCGGGGCGGATGGCCCCGGCAGGTGGTTCAGAACGGTAGTTGCAGGTCCGGGGCAATGCTGTACAGCTGGGCGCGGAACAGCTCCTGAATGCGCGAGAGCTCTTCGGCCGTCTCGGCTTCGAAGCGCAGCACCAGCACCGGCGTGGTGTTGGAGGCGCGTACCAGGCCCCAGCCCTTGGCGTAGTCGACGCGCACGCCGTCGAGGGTGGTCAGGCTGCCCTCGCCCCAGCTGCCGTCGCGCTGCAGGCGTTCGATCAGGCGGAACTTGTTGTCGTCGGTGACCTCGATGTTCAGCTCCGGGGTGCACAGGTCGTTGGGGAAGGCGCTGAACACCTGCTCGGCACTGCGTCGCTCCTGGCTGAGGATTTCCAGCAGGCGCGCGGCGCTGTAGATGCCATCGTCGAAGCCGTACCAGCGCTCCTTGAAGAAGATATGCCCGCTCATCTCGCCAGCCAGCAGGGCGCCGGTTTCCTTCATTTTCTTCTTGATCAGCGAGTGGCCGGTCTTCCACATCACCGGCCGGCCGCCGTAGCCGCTGATCAGGGCGGTCAGGCGGCGGGTGCACTTGACATCGAAGATCACGTCGGCACCCGGATTGCGTGTGACCACATCCTTGGCGAACAGCATGAGCAGACGATCCGGGTAGACGATGGTGCCGGTATTGGTCACTACGCCGACGCGATCACCGTCGCCGTCGAAAGCCAGGCCGAGGTCGGCTTCTTCGGCCTTGACCCGGGCGATCAGATCCTTGAGGTTCTCCGGCTTGCCGGGATCCGGGTGATGGTTGGGGAAGTTGCCGTCGACCTCACAGTACAGCGGAATCACGCTGCAGCCGAGCGCCTCGAGCAGTTGCGGGGCAATCACCCCGGCCACGCCATTGCCGCAGTCGACCACCACGCGCATGGGTTTGGCCATGGCGATGTCGTCGCGGATTTCGCGGAAGTAGCGATCGAGGATTTCCACCGCCTCGACACTGCCCACGCCGCTGGCCAGGTCGTTGTTTTGCAGGCGCTGATGCAGGGCGGTGATGCGCTCGTTGGCCAGCGTCTCGCCAGCGATGACGATCTTGAAGCCGTTGTAGTCCGGTGGGTTATGGCTGCCGGTGAGCATGACGCCGGAACGGGCCTGCAATACGTTGGCGGCGTAGTAGAGCACCGGGGTGGGCACCATGCCGATATCGATGACCTGGCAGCCGCAGTCGATCAACCCCTGAATCAGTCCTTGTACCAGCTCTGGACCGGACAGCCGGCCGTCACGGCCGACCACCACGCCGGGCTCGCCACAGGCCAGGCTTTCCGAGCCGATGGCGCGGCCGATCCAGTAGGCATTCTCACGGGTCAGGCTGCTGCCGACCACGCCACGGATGTCGTAGGCGCGGAAGATGCTGGCGGGCAGCTTGGCTGGCAGGCTGCTCGCCGGGCGAGAGCTGGCGGATGGCTGGTCGAGGCCGAGCAGATCCTGGTCTTCATCGAGGATGTCGATGTCGAGAATGTCGGTGTCCTGGAACAAGGGGTCGACCAGTTCTTCGTCGAGGATGCTTTTCTCCAGTGGGCCGGGTGCGGATGCACTGCTTGCCGGCTTGACGGCGACGCTGGGTGCCTCGCTGCGGCGCGGCAGGCGCACCAGCTGGCGGGCCAGGCTGTCGAGTTCGGCAAGGCTGAGCGAAAAGCCCTTGGGGCTTTTCCCGGCGGCAACTTCCTGGAGTAGCTGGCTGAGCTGCGCGCTGTCTTCCTGCAGGCGCTTGTTCCAGGCGCGTTGCAGCAGCAGCAGCCCGGCGAAGGCACCTGCCAGGCCCAGCAGCAGGGCCAGGACCAGCATGGGCAACGGGTTGCCGCCGGCCTGCGGATAGAGCGCCGGGCTAAAGCGCAGGCGCCAGTGCGGGTTGCTGGTGGTCAGCAGCAGCGCCGGCTGGCCGCTGTCCTGTCCCTGGCTGGCGAGCAGTTGTTCGGGGGTGTTGCTGAATTGCTGGAGCAGCTGCAGCTGGCCGACCTGGCCGTCCAGGCGTGGCCACAGGTCGAGCAGGCGCTGCAGGTCGACTACCAGGAGCAGTGAGCCCTGCACCAGGCCGCTCTTGCCGCGAATGCTGGTGGCGCTGTAGACCAGCCAGCGCTCGCCGACGCGGAAGGCTTCCGGGGAGGGGTTCTGCCCGCTTTCCGCACGGCGGATCAGGTCCAGCGCGGCAAAGCTGATGGGAGCCACTGCCTGGGCATTCAGCTCGGCCTGTCCGGGCAGGTTGACGGTAACGCTGACCACCTGTGCCCAGTGCTGGTACTGCGCCTGCAGGGCCTGGATGCGTGGCGTATCGCCAGCGAGCAGGGCTTCAAGCCATTGCGGATTGCTGGCGGCGGCCTGGGTATCGGCCTGCAGTTGGCGCAGACCAGCGTCGATACTCTGCGTCAGCTGCTCGGCGTGCAGTTGGGCCAGCTGTTGCTGGTGCTGTTCGGCAGAGCTGTTGAGGTTGACCAGCCAGAGCAGGGCCAGGCCGAGCAGCAAGCCGCAGGCTGCCACGGCGAGGCCGGGCAGCAGGGCCTGCAGGGGCGGGCGTTGCTCCTGGGCGGGCTGCTCGGGAAGGCCGACAGGGGTTTCCTGGCTATCTTTTTTCTTTTTGCCAATCAGGCCTTTCACTGCGGCTCTCCTTGTTACGCGGCGAGATGGAAATGGAGCGAGTTCAATGGCTGCCCGAGTGGCCAAAGCCACCGGCACCGCGCTGGCTGTCGTCGAACTGTTCGACCAGTTCGAAATGTGCCTGTACCACGGGCACCAGCACCAGCTGGGCCAGGCGTTCGCCGACAGCCAGGGTGAAGGCGGCTTGACCGCGGTTCCAGCAGGACACCATTAGTTCACCCTGGTAGTCGGAGTCGATCAGACCGACCAGATTGCCCAGCACGATGCCATGCTTATGGCCCAGTCCGGAGCGCGGCAGGATCAGCGCCGCCAGGCCGGGATCGGCAATGTGGATGGCCAGGCCGGTAGGAATCAGCACGGTTTCCCCAGGTTGCAGGGTCAGATCTTCTTGCAGCATGGCGCGCAGGTCGAGCCCGGCCGAGCCCGGTGTGGCGTAGCTGGGCAGGGGAAACTGGCTACCCAGGCGGGGGTCGAGAATCTTGGCTTGCAGGCTGTGCATGTCAGGCTCGCTGGAGTCGGTCGGCGATGAAGGCAATCAGCTGGCGGGCGATCTTGCCCTTGCTGGTCTGTGCGAAAGCGGTGGGCTGCAACTGGCGATCAATCACGGTGATGGCGTTGTCTTCGCTGTTGAAGCCGATGTTCGGGTTGGCGACGTCATTGGCGACGATCAGGTCGAGGTTCTTGTCGCGCAGCTTGCGTGAGGCGTAGTCCAGCAGGTTCTCGGTTTCTGCGGCGAAGCCGACGCTGAACGGCCTGTCGCTGCGGCCCGCCAGGGTGGCGAGGATGTCCGGGTTGCGCACCAGTTGCAACAGCAGCCCGTCCTCGCGGGTGGGGTCTTTCTTCAATTTGTGCGAAGCCACCACTTGCGGTCGGTAGTCGGCCACGGCCGCCGCGGCGATGAGCAGCTCGCAGGGCATGGCCGCTTCACAGGCCGCCAGCATGTCGCGGGCGCTGCTGACGTCGATGCGCTGCACCCGCTGTGGTGTGGGCAGGTGGACCGGGCCGCAGATCAGGGTGACCTGGGCGCCAGCTTCGACGGCAGCCTCGGCCAGGGCAAAGCCCATCTTGCCGGAGCTGTGGTTGGTGATGTAGCGCACCGGGTCGATCGCTTCGCGGGTCGGGCCGGCGGTGATCAGCACGCGCACGCCGTCCAGCAGGCCCGCCTGGAAGCAGTCGGCGGCGCGCTGGGCGAGCTCTTCGGCTTCCAGCATGCGCCCGGCGCCTGTGTCGCCGCAGGCCTGGCTACCTACCCCTGGTCCGAACAGGCGCATACCGCGCTGCTCCAGCAGTTGGGCGTTGGCCTGGGTGGCGGGGTCGCGCCACATGGCCTGATTCATCGCCGGGGCCAGGGCTACCGGCGCATCGGTGGCCAGCACCAGGGTAGTCAGCAGGTCGTTGGCCACGCCCTGGGCGAGGCGCGCCATGAGGTCGGCGGTGGCTGGGGCGATCAGGACCAGATCGGCCCAGCGGGCCAGTTCGATATGCCCCATGGCGGCTTCTGCCGCCGGGTCGAGCAGATCCAGGCCGACCGGATGCCCGGACAGCGCCTGCAGGGTCAGCGGGGTAATGAATTCACAGCCGGCGCGGGTCATTACCACGCGGACTTCCGCGCCCTGATCGCGCAGGCGCCGAACCAGTTCGGCGCTCTTGTAGGCGGCAATGCCGCCGCCCACGCCAAGGACGATGCGTTTCCGGAACAGCCGCTGCATAGGCCTGCCTTGTCTGAATCTGCGGGAAGCTGCAGGGCCGGCGTACCTCCTCGGTCGCTGGCCCTGCAAAAAATCTGCGCTACGATAGCACAGGGCCTGGCGCGGAGCAGCGCCGGCGGGCCGCCACGGACTGGCGGGACACTGGACAGGGAGTCAACTCATGAGTATCCGCGACTGGCCGGCCGCCGAACGGCCGCGTGAGCGTTTGCTGCAACGCGGCCCGGCGGCGCTTACCGATGCCGAATTGCTGGCGATTTTCCTGCGCACCGGGGTGGCCGGTTGTAGCGCGGTGGAGCTGGCGCGGCGTCTGCTGGCCGACTTTGGCAGCCTGCGCGCGTTGCTCGAGGCCGACTTGCCGGCCTTTTCCGCGCACCTGGGTCTGGGCCCGGCGAAGTTCGCGCAACTGCAGGCGGTGCTGGAGATGGCCCGCCGCCACCTGGCCGAGCGTCTGCGTCGTGACTCGGCGCTGGAAAGCCCGCAGGCGGTGCGGGATTACCTGAAAGCGCAGCTGCGCCACGAGCCACATGAAGTGTTTGGCTGCCTGTTTCTCGATACCCGCCACCGTGTGCTGGCTTTCGAGGCGCTGTTCCAGGGCAGCATCGACGGTGCCAGCGTTTACCCGCGGCAGGTCGTCAAACGCGCACTGGCACACAATGCCGCAGCGCTGATCCTGGTGCATAACCATCCGTCGGGAGTGGCCGAGCCCAGCCAGGCTGATCGCCTGCTGACCGAGCGCCTCAAGGAGGCCTTGGGGCTGATCGAGGTGCGCGTGCTCGATCACTTCGTGGTGGGTGAGGGTGAGCCGCAATCCCTGGCCGAACTCGGCTGGCTGTGATCAGAGAATCGGCCGCCAGCAGAACGGATAGCGGTAGGCCTGGCCTTCATTGGCCTTGATGCCGGCGATGATCGTCAGCACCAGGGCGCCGACGGTAACCAGCGCCAGCAAGGGGAAACCGATAAGGATCAGCATCAGCGGCACGCAGACCAGGCCGGCCAGGGTTACGCTGATCTGGAAGTTCACCGCTTCCTTGCCCTGCGCGTCGACAAAGGGGTCGAGGTCGCGCTTGATCTGCCAGACCACCAGCGGGCCGAGCAGATTGCCGAAGGGGAAGACCAGGCCGAAGAAGGCCGCGAAGTGACACAGCATGGCCCATTGCCGGGCTTCGGCGCTGGGCGGTGTTTGCAGGTCTTGCATGGCGGCTTCTCCGTTGGGGGGCGCTCAGTCGTTATGCAGGGCAGCCTGCTGGGCCTCGAATAGCTGCTGCAGGCCCTGGCGGGCGAGCAGCAGCATGGCATTGAGCTGCTCGGGCTGGAAGGGCTCGCCTTCGGCAGTGCCTTGCACCTCGATGAAGCCTCCCTGGCTGGTCATTACCACATTGAGGTCGGTTTCTGCGGCAGAGTCTTCCGGGTAGTCGAGGTCGAGCACGGCCTCGCCCTGGTACATGCCCACGGAAACGGCAGCGATCATCTGCTTGAGCGGTTCGCCCTTGAGCGCGCCGCGCTTCTTCATCACGGCCAGCGCGTCCACCAGGGCAACCATGGCGCCGGTGATCGACGCGGTGCGGGTACCGCCATCGGCCTGAATCACGTCGCAGTCGACGTACAGAGTGTTCTCGCCCAGTTTGCTCATATCCAGTGCGGCGCGTAGAGAACGGCCGATCAGGCGCTGGATTTCCAGGGTGCGGCCGCCCTGCTTGCCGCGGCTGGCTTCGCGCTGGGTGCGCTCGCCGGTGGCGCGCGGCAGCATGCCGTACTCGGCGGTCAGCCAGCCTTGACCTTTGCCCTTGAGGAAGCGCGGTACACCGCTTTCCACGCTGACCGTGCAGATCACCTGGGTGTCGCCAAACTCCACCAGCACCGAGCCTTCGGCGTGCTTGGTGTAGCGACGGGTGATACGGATCGGGCGCAGCTGATCGGCCGCGCGGCCACTGGGACGCTTCATGGGAATACCTTGTCTTGGGGGATTAACTGCCGGTCATTATAGGGCCTGGCGGGCGGCGCGGCATGTCCGATTGGGCGGCATGCGACGGGTGCGCTACAATCGCCCGTTCATTGATTGCCTGCCGAGGTTTGCCCCATGGTGCACAGCATGACCGCCTTCGCCCGCTGCGAGCAGGCCGGCCCCTTTGGCACCCTGTGCTGGGAGCTGCGTTCGGTCAATCATCGCTATCTGGAGCCGCATCTGCGCCTGCCGGAGAGCTTCCGCGAGCTGGAGGGCGCGGTGCGCGAAGCCCTGCGCCAGGGGCTGTCACGGGGTAAGGTGGAGTGCACCCTGCGTTTTGTCGAGGAAGGCGCCGGGCAACGTCTGCAAGTGGATGAAGCGCGCACCCGTCAGTTGCTGGCAGCGGCGCGCCAGGTGGCTGCACTGATTGCCCAACCGGCGCCGCTCAACCCCCTGGATGTGCTGGCCTGGCCTGGCGTGCTGGTTGCCGATGTGGCTGATCCGCAGGCGCTCAATGCCGCGGCGCTGGCGTTGTTCCAGGAGGCTTTGCAGCAGCTGCGCGAAGGCCGGCAGCGCGAAGGTGGCGAGCTGGCGCGGCTGCTTGGCGAGCGCCTGGATGCCATGCAGGATGAGGTCGCCGCCCTGCGCGAGCAGGTGCCGCACATGCTCGCCAACCAGCGGCAGAAGATTCTTGATCGCTGCGCCGAGCTGCAGGTCGAGCTGGATGCGCAGCGCCTCGAACAGGAACTGGTGTTGCTGGCGCAGAAGAGCGATGTGGCCGAGGAGCTGGATCGTCTGATCACGCACATCGGCGAAGTGCGGCGGGTGCTCAAGGCGGGTGGCGCCGCCGGTCGGCGTCTGGATTTCCTCATGCAGGAGCTCAACCGCGAAGCCAATACCCTGGGTTCCAAGGCGTTCGACCCGCGCTCCACGCAATGCGCGGTCAACCTCAAGGTGCTGATCGAACAGATGCGCGAGCAGGTTCAGAACATCGAATAAGCGGTGGCTGCGCACCGCCCAGACTGATTCCGGAGTATTTGCATGGCCAGCACAGGCACCCTGTACATCGTTTCCGCACCGTCCGGCGCCGGCAAGACCAGTCTGGTCAAGGCGCTGCTCGACAGCCAGGCCAACCTGCGCGTGTCGGTATCGCACACCACGCGGGCCATGCGCCCCGGCGAGGTCGATGGGGTCAACTACCACTTCGTCAGCCGCGAAGCTTTCACGGCGATGCTCGAGCGCAACGAGTTCCTCGAACATGCCCAGGTATTCGACAACCTCTACGGAACCTCCCAGGTATGGGTCGAACAGACCCTCGCCGAAGGCTTCGATCTGATTCTGGAAATTGACTGGCAGGGCGCGGAACAGGTGCGTCGTCTGATGCCGCAGGCCAAGTCGATCTTTATCCTGCCGCCGACCCAGGAGGCCTTGCGCCATCGCCTGACCCATCGTGGCCAGGATAGCGGCGAGATCATTGAACGGCGCATGCGCGATGCGGTCAGCGAGATGGCTCACTATGTCGAGTACGATTACCTGGTGATCAACGACGACTTTGCTCATGCCCTGGATGATCTCAAGGCCATCCTGCGCGCCAATCAGTTGCTCCAGCAGCCGCAACAGCAGCGGCATGCCGGCCTGCTCGGCGAGTTGCTGGCCTGAAGCGGAAGGCTCGCCACGGCCGCCTGTAGCCTGTGGCGCAAAGCTGCTTTAGACTATTCAGTCCGATCGCCCACCCGGGCATCCCCGTTTTAGATGCAGAGGAACACCATGGCCCGCGTTACCGTTGAAGATTGCCTGGACAATGTCGACAACCGCTTCGAGTTGGTGATGCTGGCCACCAAGCGTGCCCGCCAGCTGGCAACCGGCGGCAAAGAGCCGAAAGTAGCCTGGGAAAACGACAAGCCCACCGTGGTCGCGCTGCGCGAAATTGCCGGTGGCCTGGTAGATGCCGAGTATGTTGCCCAGGAAGAGCTGATCGAAGAAGAACCGCTGTTCGTCAGCTTCGAGGACGAGTCCAGCGAGGCACTCTGATCCATGCCGGCTGAAGGTCATGTGCCGCGAGGACGACCTGGCTGGTCGGGGGTAGCCCCATGTCCGGCATAGACGGTCTCGCCACACGACTTTCCAGCTATCTGGGCACGGATCAGGTCAATCTGGTCCGTCGCGCTTATTTCTACGCCGAACAAGCACATGATGGGCAGCGCCGCCGCAGTGGCGAAGCCTACGTGACTCATCCGCTGGCGGTTGCCAGCATTCTCGCCGACATGCACATGGATCATCAGAGCCTGATGGCCGCCATGCTGCACGATGTCATCGAAGACACCGGCGTTCCCAAGGAAGCCTTGCAGGCACAGTTTGGCGAAACCGTCGCCGAGCTGGTCGACGGGGTCAGCAAGCTGACCCAGATGGACTTCCAGAGCAAGGCCGAGGCGCAGGCTGAAAACTTCCAGAAAATGGCCATGGCCATGGCCCGCGATATCCGGGTAATCCTGGTCAAGCTGGCCGACCGTCTGCACAACATGCGCACCCTGGATGCCATGCCGCATGACAAGAGCCGGCGTATCGCCAAGGAAACCCTGGAGATCTACGCGCCCATCGCCAATCGCTTGGGCATGCACAGCATGTATGCCGAGTTCGAGGACCTGGGTTTCAAGGCCATGTACCCGATGCGCTCGGCGCACATCCGCCAGGCGGTCAAGCGCGCGCGCGGCAATCGCAAGGAAATTGTCGCCAAGATCGAGGAATCGATTCGCCATTGCCTGGAGCGTGAAGGCCTGCAGGGCGAGGTGAGTGGTCGCGAGAAACACCTGTACAGCATCTACCAGAAGATGCGTGGCAAGCGTAAGGCATTCAACGAGATCATGGATGTCTATGCCTTCCGCATCGTGGTCGACAAGGTGGATACCTGCTATCGCGTGCTGGGTGCGGTGCACAACCTCTACAAGCCCTTGCCGGGGCGTTTCAAGGACTACATCGCGATTCCCAAGGCCAATGGCTACCAGTCGCTGCATACCACGCTGTTCGGCATGCATGGTGTACCTATCGAGATCCAGATCCGTACCCATGAGATGGAAGAGCTGGCCAAGCACGGTATCGCCGCCCATTGGCTGTACAAGTCCAGTGAAGAGGATGCGCCGCGTGGCAACCATGCGCGTGCCCGGCAGTGGGTGAAGGGCATTCTCGAGCTGCAGCAGCGTGCCGGCAACTCGCTGGAATTCATCGAGAGCGTGAAGATCGACCTGTTCCCGGACGAGGTCTACGTGTTCACGCCCAAGGGCCGCATCATGGAGTTGCCGAAAGGCTCCACGGCGGTCGATTTTGCCTACGCGGTGCACACCGACGTCGGCAACAGCTGTATCGCCTGCCGTATCAACCGCCGCCTCGCGCCGCTGTCGCAGCCGTTGCAGAGCGGCTGTACGGTCGAGATCGTCACGGCGCCGGGGACCCGCCCGAATCCGGCCTGGTTGAATTTCGTGGTCAGTGGCAAGGCACGTACGCATATTCGCCACGCCCTCAAGCAGCAGCGCCGCTCCGAGTCGGTGAGTCTGGGCGAGCGCCTGCTCAACAAGGTACTGGCCAGCTTCGACAGCCAACTGGAGCGTGTGCCGGCCGAGCGTATCGAGCAGGTGCTGGGCGAGTATCGTTTCGCCAGCCTGGACGACCTGCTGGAAGACATCGGCCTGGGTAATCGCATGGCCTATGTGGTGGCGCGGCGCCTGCTGACCGAGTCCGGCGAAGGTGGCGAGCTGCCGACCAGCGAGGGCCCGCTGGCCATTCGCGGTACCGAGGGGCTGGTGCTCAGCTATGCCAAGTGCTGCACGCCGATCCCGGGTGATCCGATCATCGGTCACCTGTCCGCCGGCAAGGGCATGGTGGTGCACCTGGATAGTTGTCGCAACATCAGCGATATCCGCCATAACCCGGAGAAGTGCCTGCCGTTGACCTGGGCCAAGGATGTGCAGGGCGAGTTCAATGTCGAGCTGCGTGTCGAGCTGGAGCACCAGCGTGGGTTGATCGCCATGCTGGCCGGCACCGTGGCAATGGCCGACGGCAATATCGAGAAGATCGGCATGGACGAGCGCGATGGGCGGACCAGCGTGGTCCAGTTGATCATCAGTGTGCATGACCGCGTGCATTTGGCGCGGGTCATCAAGAAACTGCGCGCCCTCAAGGGGGTGATTCGTATTACCCGGGCCAAGGCGTAACGCCGTCAGCCTAACGGCGCAGGTCAAAGGCCAAGCCGGCTTCTTGAGCCGGCCTGTAGCCTGTCCCCCGCTTTTACTTGCAGCTTGCAGCGCACCGCGTGAAGCTGCGTCTTTCCAAGGAGCGACCCATGAGCAAGACCGTCATCAGCAGCGACAAGGCCCCCGCCGCCATTGGTACCTATTCGCAAGCCATCAAGGCCGGCAACACCGTCTACCTGTCCGGGCAGATCCCTCTCGACCCGCAGACCATGAATCTGGTCTCCGATGATTTCGAGGCACAGACCGTGCAGGTCTTCGAGAACCTCAAGGCGGTGATCGAGGCGGCCGGTGGCAGCTTTCAGGACGTGGTCAAGCTGAACATCTTCCTCACGGATCTGACCCACTTTGCCAAGGTCAACGAAGTCATGGGGCGCTACTTCCAGCAGCCCTACCCGGCTCGTGCGGCGATTGGCGTGGCGGCCCTGCCGCGTGGTGCACAGGTGGAAATGGATGGCATCCTGGTTCTTTCCTGAGCCGCTGCGTCTGGCCCTGGCTGGGCTGGCGCTGAGCAGCCTGCTGCTGGCTGGCTGCAGTGGACGCAGCGTGGACGGCATCTGGATCAACCAGGCGGCGATTGATGCCGCGGTGGCCGACGATTCGCTGCGCGAGGCGCTGCTGGCCTATGGCCCCAACCTGGAGTGGCGCGTGCAGGCAGCGCGTGGCCTGGCCCGCTTCAGCAATGGCTTCGAACAGGGCGAAGGGCGCCTGCAGGCGCTGGCCGAGGGGGGTTGGCAGGTCGACTTTGGCCTCGATGAGCATGAGCAGCTGCGTCGTTCAGGGGCTGAGTTGCTGCAGGGCGAGGGGCCGTCGTGGCCAGCGCAGCGCTTCCGTCGATACGCGGCCGGCGTCGATGACAGCCCGCTGGGCAGCCATTTCGAGGCTGCGCTGTACCGTGCCTACCTGGGGGGCAGCTGGCTCATTACCCAGGGGCTGGGTGAGCGAGGGCTAGTGCTGTTCCATGCCGATGGCCGCGTCGAGGGCCTGCCGGGTGCCGAACGCTATGCCTTGTGCCTGGCGGGTGACTGCGCGGCCATGGCCGGTGAACACGATAGCCTGTGGCTGCAGCAGGGGGCGCAGGGGCAAACCTGGTTGTTTCGCCGCGAAGGCGAGCAATTGCGGATCTTCCAGGCGATCAACCAGTCGGCCGCCGATGAAATGCCCAGCTACCAGCCGGGCGCCGAGGTTTGGCGCTTGCAGCGCGACTGAGTCAGTCGCCTTGCAGGAGGGCGGTATAGCCCTCGCGATAACTGGGGTAGCGCGGCTGCCAGCCGAGCGCGCGCAAGCGCTGATTGCTGCAGCGTTTGTTGCCGGCACGGCGCATCAGGCCGGCGGGTAGCTGCGTGCTGACCTGCAGCTGCGCGCGTAGCCAGTCGACGACCTCGTGTAGCGGCGCCGGCTGGTCGTCGACGCCGAGATAGCAGTCCGCCAAAGGCAGCCCGCGCCAGTCCGCCTGCAGCAGGAAAGCCAGCAGGCCGGCCGCGTCGTCGGCATGGATGCGATTGCCATACAGCGCCGGCTGGCTGGGCGCACGATAGCCTTGGCGAACCTGATTGAGCAGCCAGTGGCGTCCCGGCCCATAGATGCCGGCAAGGCGTACGCAGGTGGCCGGTAAGCCGCTGCGCCCGGCCAGTTGTTCGGCTTCGCGGAGGATTTGCCCGCTGAAGCTGTCGGCGAGCGCCGGACTCTGCTCGTCGACCCACTCACCGTCGCTTTGCCCGTACACCCCGGTGCTGGATACGAACAGCAGGCGGCGTGGCCGTTGGCCGCGGCTGGCCAGCCAGGCGAGTACCTGTTGCAGGCCATCCACATAGGTGGCCCGATAGCCGGCCTCGTCGCCGCGACTTGGCGCGGCGCAGAACACCAGGTAATCGAGCTGTACCGGCCAGGCGGCGGGACAGTCGTGCTGGGCAAGGTCGCCTGGCACTGGCAGGGCTGCGACAGATAGTCGCGAGACATCGCGGCGCAGGCCGTGGACTATCCACTGGCAGGCGTGCAGCTGGCTGGCGAGGCGGTTGCCGACATCGCCGCAACCGGCGATCAGCAGGCTGGGATGCTGCATGGCGGGGGCTCCTGAGGTGGGATGCTGCAGTATGGCGTGCACTTCGGCGGATTGTCCGGCTTACCCCAGGGGCTGTGCAACAATGTTACATGGCAGCTTTATCAAACAAGAATTGTTTGCAATAATGCCGGCAATTTGTGTCGAGCCGCGGGCTCGCATGCGGTTTACCCTACTCTTTAGGTTCGGTGCTATGTCTTGCTCTTCCCTTCGTGTCACGCCCAATGCCCTGCTGCGCCTGGCTGCGCGGGTTACCCTGCTGCTGGGGCTGAGCCTGGGCGGCGTGTTGCAGGCCGAACCACTGGCCACGCCGTTGCCGGGTGCGCCCGTCCTGCAGGAAGCCGTCCCGGCAGCTACTAGCGCGGCGCCGACGCCGGGCGACGGCGTTGTAGCAGCACCCGTCGATGCGCAGCTGCAAGCGCTGCGCGAGCGCCTGCAGGCGTTGCCGGCGGAGGCCGATGAGAGCCAGCGCCTGGCGGCTCGCGAAGCCTTCTATGCCGAGCAGAATCTCACCGCCGAAGGGCGTGCGGAGCTCGAGGCCCGTGAGCAGGCAGCCCTGGCCGCCGAAGAGGCTGCGTTGGCCGGGCAACCGGTAGTCCACGACCTGTCGCCCATGGGCATGTACAACCAGGCCGATGTGGTGGTGAAGGGGGTAATGATCGGGCTGATCATCGCCTCGATCATCACCTGGACCATCTGGATCGGCAAAGGTATCGAGCTGCTGCTGGCCAAGCGCCGTCTGCACCGCGAGTTGCGCCAGCTCAAGGGCGCGCGGACCCTGCTGCAGGCTGCCGAGCAGGCGCGTGCCCAGCACAGCTTCAGCAGCCTGTTGATCGATGACGCCCGCGAAGAGCTGCAGCTCTCGGCCAACAGCCTGGACCGCGAAGCCATCAAGGAGCGTGTCAGCTTCCGTCTCGAGCGCCTGGTGGCAGCCAGTGGTCGCAAGATGAGCCAGGGCACCGGCGTACTGGCCACCATTGGTTCGACGGCGCCGTTCGTCGGGCTGTTCGGCACGGTATGGGGCATCATGAACAGCTTCATCGGCATCGCCAAATCGCAAACCACCAACCTCGCAGTGGTCGCCCCCGGCATTGCCGAGGCCCTGCTGGCCACGGCCCTGGGTCTGGTGGCAGCGATTCCTGCGGTGGTCATCTACAACGTATTTGCCCGTTCCATTGCCGGCTACAAGGCGCAGGTGGCGGATGCCTCGGCCCAGGTGTTGCTGCTGGTCAGTCGTGATCTCGACCCGCAAGCCAGCACGGCCCAGGCCGAGCGCAAGATGGTCAAGGTAGGTTGAGCGCCGATGGGCATGCACCTCAACGAAGGCGGCGACGAGCTGCAGGAAAACCACGAGATCAACGTCACGCCCTTCATCGATGTGATGCTGGTGCTGTTGATCATCTTCATGGTGGCCGCGCCCCTGGCCACGGTAGACGTGAAGATCGACCTGCCGGCCTCCAGTGCGCAGCCCACGCCGCGCCCTGACAAACCGATCTACCTGAGCATCAAGGAAGACGGCAGTCTCTTTCTGGGTGACGAAGCCATACAGCTGGCTGCCTTGGGCCAGGCGCTGGACCAGGCCAGTGGCCGCGACAAGGACAAGACCATCTTCGTGCGCGGTGACAAGAGCGTTGAATACGCCGAGCTGATGCAGGTCATGGATGGTCTGCGTGCCGCGGGTTACCTCAAGGTTGGATTGGTCGGCCTGGAAACGGTTGGCGCGCAATGACCATGCGCGTGAGTTCACTGGCGCGCTGGGGGCTGGCGCTCTTGCTGGTGCTGGCACTGCACCTCGGGCTGTTGCTCTGGTCGTTGTACTGGAAGCCGCAGGCCATGCCCGCGCTGCTGGCGCCACCGGCCATGCTGGTGGAGCTGGCGCCCTTGCCGGAGGTTGCGCCAGCACCTGCGCCAGCGCAAGCGGCACCGCCGCCTGAGCCGGAGCCGCAGGTCGAGCCCGAAGTGGTGCCAGAACCGCAGCCGCGCCTGGTCGAGGCCCCCAAGCCGAAGTTGGCGCTGGCCCCGCCCAAGCCAAAACCCAAGCCGCGTCCGCCCAAGGCCAAGCCACGCCCGCCCGAGCCCAAGCCCGTGCAGCCGCCCAGTCGGCAGGTTAGTGAAACCGTTAGCAGCGTGCCCAGCCAGGGTGAGCCGGCAGCTGTCCCGAGTCGTTCGCAGCAGGCTGCCGGCGGAGCGCCGAGCCGCGCGCAGATCAATTGGCAGGCGCGCTTGCTTAGTCACCTGGGACGCTACAAGCGTTACCCGGAAGATGCCCGGCGCCGGGGCATCGAGGGTGTCAACAAGCTGCGCTTCGTGGTCGATGCGCAGGGGCGCGTGCTGGACTTCGAACTGGTGGGCCGCTCCGGCAATGCCTCGCTGGATCGTGCGACCTTGCAGATGATTCGCCGTGCCCAGCCGCTACCCAAGCCGCCGCAGGATATGCTCAAGGATGGCCGCCTGGAGATCGTCGCGCCCTTCGTGTTTTCCCTGGATCGGCGCCGCTGAGTTTAGCGCGGCGTACTGGTTGGTTCCCTTGAAGACAGCGGCTATGCTTGGCCGCATCTCAATGGACACAGACTATGACCCTCACAGAACTGCGCTACATCGTTACCCTCGCCCAGGAACAGCATTTTGGTCGTGCCGCCGAGCGCTGCCATGTCAGCCAGCCGACCCTGTCGGTGGGAGTGAAGAAGCTGGAGGACGAGCTCGGCGTGCTGATCTTCGAGCGCAGCAAAAGCGCGGTGCGCCTGACGCCCGTTGGTGAAGGCATCGTCGCCCAGGCACAGAAGGTGCTCGAACAGGCCCAGGGCATCCGCGAGCTGGCCCAGGCGGGTAAGAACCAGCTAGCCGCGCCGCTCAAGGTGGGGGCTATCTACACCGTGGGGCCCTACCTGTTCCCGCACCTGATCCCGCAGCTGCACAAAGTGGCGCCTGATATGCCGCTGTATATCGAGGAGAATTTCACCCATGTGCTGCGCGACAAGCTGCGCACCGGGGAGCTCGATGCGATCATCATTGCCCTGCCGTTCCACGAGGCGGATGTGCTGACCAAGCCGTTGTATGACGAGCCGTTCTATGTGCTGATGCCGGCTGGCCATCCGTGGAGCGAGCTGCAGTCGATCGATGCCGGCCTGCTCAATGACAAGAGTCTGCTGTTGCTCGGCGAGGGACACTGCTTCCGTGATCAGGTCCTTGAGGCGTGCCCGACCACACGCAAGGCCGATGAGCAGCGCCACACCACCATCGAGTCGAGTTCGCTGGAAACCATCCGCCACATGGTGGCGTCCGGCCTGGGTATTTCCGTGCTGCCGCTGTCCGCCGTGGATAGCCACCACTATGCGCCGGGCGTCATCGATATTCGCCCGCTGACCCCGCCGGTGCCGTTCCGCACCGTGGCGATTGCCTGGCGTGCCAGCTTCCCGCGGCCCAACGCCATTGAAGTACTGGCTGATTCGATTCGTCTGTGCTCGGTGGGGCGTTCACCGCAGGCTGTCGCCAAGCCGTGAGCGAGCTGGCCCAGGTCAGCGTTACGGCGCTCAAGGGGGTGGGTGCGGCGCTGGCGGAAAAGCTCGCCAAGGTCGGCCTGGAAACCCTGCAGGACTTGCTGTTCCACCTGCCGTTGCGCTATCAGGATCGCACGCGCATTACCCCGATCGGTGCGTTGCGGCCGGGGCAGGATGCGGTCGTCGAAGGCGTGGTGGCGGGTGCCGACGTGGTCATGGGGAGGCGGCGCAGCCTGCTGGTACGCCTGCAGGATGGCAGCGGCACGCTCAGCCTGCGCTTCTTCCATTTCAGCCAGGCGCAGAAGGATGCCCTCAAGCGCGGGACTGCGCTGCGCTGCTATGGCGAGGTGCGTCCCGGCGCCACCGGCCTGGAAATCTACCACCCGGAATACCGTGCGCAGAGCGGCGACGAGCCGGCTCCGGTAGAGCAGAGCCTGACGCCTATCTACCCGACGACCGAAGGGCTGACCCAGCAGCGTCTGCGCCAACTCAGTCAGCAGGCCCTGGCGCGCCTGGGCCCGCATAGCCTGCCGGACTGGCTGCCGGCGCAGCTGGCTGAACAGTATCGACTCGGGCCACTGGCCGAGGCCTTGCGCTATCTGCACCGGCCGCCGCCGGATGCCGACCTGGCGGAGCTGGCCGAGGGACAGCACTGGGCGCAGCAGCGCCTGGCCTTCGAGGAGCTGCTCACCCATCAGCTGTCCCTGCAGCGCCTGCGCCAGCAGGTGCGCGCCCAGCAGGCGCCGGCCCTGGCCACGGCGCAGCGCCTGCCGCAGCAGTTCCTCGACAACCTCGGCTTTACGCCTACCGGGGCGCAGCGCCGTGTGGCGGCGGAAATCGCCTATGACCTCAGCCAGAGCGAGCCGATGCTGCGTCTGGTGCAGGGCGATGTGGGCGCGGGAAAGACCGTGGTGGCGGCCCTGGCCGCCTTGCAGGCACTGGAAGCCGGTTACCAGGTGGCTTTGATGGCACCTACGGAAATCCTCGCCGAGCAGCACTTTCGCAACTTCACTCAGTGGCTGCAGCCACTCGGCATCGAGGTGGCCTGGCTGGCCGGCAAGCTCAAGGGCAAGGCCCGTGCGGCCGCGCTGGAGCAGATCGCCGGTGGTACGCCGATGGTGGTGGGCACCCACGCGCTGTTTCAGGACGAGGTGCAGTTCAAGCGCCTGGCGCTGGTGATCATCGACGAGCAGCACCGCTTCGGCGTGCAGCAGCGCCTGGCCCTGCGCCAGAAGGGGGTCGACGGTCGGCTGTGCCCGCACCAGCTGATCATGACGGCCACGCCGATCCCGCGAACCCTGGCGATGAGCGCCTACGCCGACCTGGATACGTCGATTCTCGACGAGCTGCCGCCGGGACGCACGCCGGTCAATACCCTGGTGATCGCCGATAGCCGGCGTGCCGAGGTGATCGAACGGGTGCGCGCCGCCTGCCGCGAGGGCCGCCAGGCCTACTGGGTGTGCACGCTGATCGAGGAATCCGAGGAACTCACCTGCCAGGCCGCCGAGACCAGCTACGAGGAGCTCTCCGCGGCGCTGGGCGAGCTGCGCGTCGGGCTGATCCACGGGCGCATGAAGCCGGCCGAAAAGGCCGCGGTGATGGACCAGTTCAAGCGCGGTGAGCTGCAGCTGCTGGTGGCCACCACGGTGATCGAGGTCGGCGTCGACGTGCCCAACGCCAGCCTGATGATCATCGAGAACCCCGAGCGCCTGGGCCTGGCCCAGCTGCACCAGCTGCGCGGGCGGGTTGGTCGAGGGAGTGCCGCCAGCCACTGCGTACTGCTCTACCATGCGCCGCTGTCGCAGCTCGGCCGCGAACGTCTGGCGATCATGCGCGAGACGTGCGACGGCTTCATCATTGCCGAGAAAGACCTCGAACTGCGCGGTCCCGGCGAAATGCTCGGTACTCGGCAGACCGGCCTGCTGCAGTTCAAGGTGGCCGACCTGATGCGCGATGCCGACCTGTTGCCGGCGGTGCGTGACGCCGCGCAGGAGCTGTTGCAGCGCTGGCCGCAGCATGTCGCACCGCTGCTTGAGCGTTGGCTGCGGCATGGCCAGCAATATGGCCAGGTGTGAACGGATGCGCAGCCGTGCATAGCAGCCTGCGCCGTGCTGGTTATACTGCAGGCATTTCCACCTGGCAGGACTTTGGGCGATGACCGAACCCGCAGAACACCCTACCCCGCGTGCGCCGCTGCTCATTGAACAGTTGCTCGGCAAACTGGGCGTACCTTTCCAGCTGGCCGACAGCACGTGCGTGCTGCCGGCGGTGAGCCGCCTGCAGGCGGTCTTGCTGGATGATGCGGTGGGGGCCTTGCTGGTGCTGTTCAGTCAGGACCAGTTGCTGGACCTCAAGCGCCTGGCCGAGCTCACCGGCCGGCAGTTGCAGGCGGTCAAGCCGGAACGCCTGGAACGCATGCTCGGCAAGCATCAGCTGCATACCCTGCCGGCGCTGCCGCCGCTGACCAGCTCGCCCTGTCTGTACGATGAACGCATTCTCCAGCAGCCCATGCTCTGGCTGGATTCGGGCGATCCGCAGGTGCTCCTGGGGATTGCCAGCAGCGATTTCCGCAGCCTGCTGGGCAAGGCCAGCGCGGCGCACTTCGCAGAACCGCTGGCGGCGATCCAGCCGAACCTGCGGCGTCCCGAGGATGACCGCGCGGAGATCACCCTGGCGGTACACACCTTCACGGCTCGGCGCATCCAGCAGCGGCTGGAGGAAACCATCGAGATCCCCCCGCTACCGGAAACCGCGCAGAAGATCATCAAGTTGCGTGTCGACCCGAATGCCACGGTGGACGACATTACCGGCGTGGTGGAAACCGATCCGGCACTGGCCGCGCAGGTGGTCAGCTGGGCGGCGTCCCCCTACTACGCGGCGCCGGGCAAGATCCGCTCCGTGGAAGATGCCATTGTCCGAGTGCTGGGCTTCGATCTGGTGATCAACCTGGCGCTGGGCCTGGCCTTGGGCAAGACCCTCAGCCTGCCGCGCGACCGTGCTCAGCACAGCACGCCCTACTGGCAGCAGGCGATCTATACCGCCGCGGTCATCGAGGGGCTGACCCGCGCCATGCCCCGCGCCGAGCGGCCTGAGGCGGGCCTGGCCTACCTGGCCGGGCTGCTGCACAACTTCGGCTACTTGGTGCTGGCGCACATCTTCCCGCCGCACTTTTCGCTGATCTGCCGGCACCAGGAGGTCAATCCGCACCTTGGACACAGCCATATCGAGCAGCACTTGCTGGGGATTACCCGTGAGCAGATCGGCAGCTGGCTGATGCGTTTTTGGGATATGCCGGAGGAGCTGGCGGTGGCCCTGCGCTTCCAGGAAGACCCGGACTACGACGGCCCGCTGGCGGTGTATGCCAACCTGCTGTGCCTGACCCTGCGTCTGCTACGCCAGCGGCAGATCGGCAGCGGCCCCAGTCAGGAGATTCCCGACAGCCTGCTGACGCGCCTGCAGATCAGTCGCGACAAGGCCGAAGAAGCGTTGGACAAGGTGTTGCAAGCCGAGGCCGCGCTGCGTGAGCTGGCCGCTCAGTTCCAGGGGCACTGAGCGGGGCGCCTGGGCACCCGGGCGGGCAGTTCAGTGCAGCAGTTCGCTGCGTCGCTCGCGAAACAGCTGCAGCAGCTCTTCCTGGCTGGCCTGCAGCAGCGCTTGCAGCGGCGGTTGGCGATACAGGTCCAGATAGCTCTGTAGCTGCTCGCTGGGCATCCGCCGGTAGGCATACAGCATGAAGCCCTGCACCGCCTGTTGGCTGGCCTGTTGCAGGCGTTGCTGTTGTTCGACGGTGGCGCTGGCCAGTTGTTGCTCGTCGATGCTTTCGCCACGGCTGTGCACGGTCAGCCAGGCCTGGCTCTTGCCGATTTCATAGCGCAGCAGGCTGGCCAGCGCGCTGGTGTGCGCTGTTGCATCGAGTTGCTGGATCAGTTCGACCCGCGCGCCGAGCGGCGGTTGCTCGGCCAAGCGCTGGCGGTAGGCGGCCAGTTGCGGATCGCTGGCCGCGCTGCGTTCGGCTTCGCTGAAAAAGCGCGCCAGCTCGCCACCCAGCAGCACCTGAGCCTGCTCCTGTTGCTCGCGACTCAGCCGCTTGGCGAGGCGCTGCTGCAAGTCATGGCACAACCGCTCGCCGTCAAAGGCCTTGGCCAGGCGTGCTTGCTGTTCAGTGGGCATGCCCTGCTGGGCCAGTGCGCCAGTCTGCAGGCACAACTGCTGGATGCCGATCAGCTCCAGGCTGTCCTGCAGGGGCGTGGCGGCCTGGCTGGCCAGGCTGCACAACAGCAGGGCGAAAAGGCTGATCAGGCGCATGACAGGCATCCTTGTGCCGCAAGGCTCAGGCGGCCTTGCTGGCCGGCTTGGACTTTTTCGGGGCGAGGTACTTGGTCAGGCCCTGGAACCACATGACCAGGGCCGGGTTGCCCTGGATCTGGATGTCCTTGTTCTGGATGCCCTGCATGAAGGCCAGTTGCTTGTTCTTGGCGGTCATGGTGGCGAAGCCGTAGGCACTGTCCTTGAAACCCAGGGCAAAGGCGGGGGCCTCGACACGACCGGACTTGCTGGTGATGCGCTGCTGGCTGACGATGAAGTGACGGGCGACCTTGCCGTCCAGGGTGTGCAGCTGGAAGACCAGTTCCTTGCCGTCGAGTTGCTTCTGGAAGTCGGGATTGCTGCGGCTGGCTTTGGCCATCAGGCGGCCCATCATCCACAGGAGAAAACGGAATTTCATGCGCGAGGCCTCGGCGGTTGGATACAAATGGCCGCGCATTGTAGTGCTTTTCGCCGCAGACTACAGCTGCTTTGCCGGTTGCCGGCGCCACCCTGTGACGCCGGTCAGGCTCTGGGGACATCCTTGTCCCCGCAGGACTCAGTTGACCGCGTCCTTGAGGGCCTTGCCCGGCTTGAAGGCGACGGTATTACTGGCCTTGATGGTAACCGGCTGGCCGGTTTGCGGGTTTTTCCCGGTGCGTGCGCCGCGATGGCGCTGAACGAAAGTGCCGAAGCCAACCAGGGTCACGCTGTCCTTGCGGTTCAGGGCGTTGCTGATTTCTTCGAGCAGGGCGTTGAGTACGCGATTGGCCTGGTCCTTGGTGAGGTCGGCTTTTTCCGCGATAGCGGCGGCAAGTTCGGGTTTACGCATAAATGCCTCTTTGACGGTTTGTTGTTGTTGTGTCCGTGCTGACCGGGGCTGGCCCCGATCCCGCGGCAACCGCTCTGCGCGGCGGTAGACCGACGGGAGAATGGCATGCTGGCCTAGGCTGCGCCAGTCTTGTCAGACAGTTTGTCGGCAGCTTAGCCGGGCATATTGGCCATAAGCCACGCTGTTCACGCCAAAAGCGCGGGTAGTTCTCGATTCAGCGTCAGTTTGTCCTGCACCGCGCTGCCGCACAGTGCATAGCCGAGCAGGCGCCCATCATGGCTGCGGTATTCGCCGCGCAGGTCAGGCGCCTGGCCGGTGAACTGCCATTGGCCGGGCTGCTCGCCGGACGGCGGGGCGACCAGCAGGGGGCAGGCCGGTGTCTTCACGGTGATCGGCATGGCGCCGTAGCTGACCTGTGTCGGCTCGCCGGCCAGGGTGCGCGCCAGGGCACGTGCCGCGGCCATCAGCGGCATGACGTAGAGCAGGCTGTGGCCGGCCACCTCGGCACAGTCGCCGAGGGCGTAGATATGTGGCTGCGAACTACGCAGCAGGCGGTCGACCTGAATGCCGCGGCCCACGGCCAGGCCTGCCTGGCTGGCCAGTCGGGTACGTGGGCGCAGGCCGATGGCTGCGAGGAGCAGGTCGGCATGCAGTTGCCGGCCATCATCCAGGCTGGCGCACAGGCCGCTGCGGGCGTGCTCGAGCCGCACCAGTTGACGTCCCAGGTGGAACTCGGCGCCGGCTGCCGCCAGGGCCTCCTGCACGCAGCTGGCGCTGGGCGCGGGCAGCAGGCCGGGCATGACCTGCGGGGCGGGCGCCACCAGGCAGGGCTGGTAGCCGCCGAGCAGCAGGTCGTTGGCAAATTCGCAGCCGATCAGTCCGGCGCCGAGGATCAGCACCCGCTGCTTGCCGTGCAGGGCCTGGCGAAAGCGTGCGTAGTCCTGCAGGTCGTTGACCGTGAACAGGCAATCGGCGGCATCGCCCGGCAGGTCGGGCCGGAGTGCCTCGGCGCCACAGGCCAGCACCAGGTCACGGTAGGTCAGGCACTCGTTGCCCAGCCACAACTGGCGCTGGGCCGGGTCGATGGCCGTGACCTGTGTATGGCTGCGAATTTGCGCCTGGAGTTGCTCGGCCATCGCGCCGGCCTCGGCCTGCACCAGTTGATCGGCGCTTTTGTCCTTGGCCAGTCCGGTGGACAGCATGGGCTTGGCGTAGGCGCGGGCGTCATCCTGGCTGATGATCAGCAAGGGCGTCTGGCTGTCCAGCTTGCGCCATTCGCGGGCCAGCTGGTAGCCCGCCAGGCCGCTGCCGACAATCACCAGCGGGGCATGCGCGGGCACTGTTGCCGTCATGACAGCAGGACCATCTCAAAGTCATCCTTGCTCACGCCGCAGTCGGGGCACAGCCAGTCTGCCGGGACATCTTCCCAGCGGGTACCCGGGGCGATGCCGTCATCCGGCCAGCCCAGGCGTTCGTCGTAGATCAGGCCACACACTATGCATTGCCATTGTTTCATGCCGGGCAGTCTCATCAGGGGGAGGTGCTGTCGTTTGTACTGCGTGTGTCGCCTGCCGGCAATAGCCGGCACGCACAGGGGGGCGGGCGCGATGGTAAGCTTGCCGCGCTTTTAGCTGCGGAATGAGTTGCCGTGTCCGATACGCCGATTGCCACGCCGGCCTGGCTGAGTGTGGCGCACATGCCTGCCGAGCTGCCGGCCAGCTGGCGCGACTGGCTGTTTTCCTGTGATTCGCTGACCCGTCGGTTGAGCGCATTGGCGGGCGGTCAGTTCAGCGTGCAGCCGCTCCAGGAAGGTTGGCAGAGCCTGCGCGCCGATGAGTGCCGGGCGTTGGGCTTGCCACCTGCGGCACGCGGCTGGGTGCGTGAGGTGTACCTGCGTGGGGCGGGCCAGGCCTGGGTGTTTGCCCGCAGTGTGGCCGCGCACAGCCAGGGCGAAGGGCTCGACCTGGCCCAACTGGGTTGTCGCTCGCTGGGCGAGTTGCTGTTCAGCGATCAGGCCTTCCAGCGCGGTGCCATCGAAGCCTGTCGCTATCCGTCGGCCTGGTTGCCGCCGGCCATGCAGGCCGATGGGCTGTGGGCGCGGCGCTCCTGCTTCAGCCGCGGAGCCTTGCAGGTGCTGGTGGCCGAGGTGTTCCTGCCGCGCTTCTGGCAGGATGCCGGCCTATAATCGCCGCCTCGCCCGGAGAACGCGCATGTATCTGAAGCTGCTGCAATCGCTCAATCGCCTGCACCCGCGGGCTTTCGACTTTATCCAGTTGATGCGCCTGGATCGCCCGATTGGCATCTACCTGCTGCTCTGGCCGACCCTCTGGGCGCTGTGGGTGGCGGCCGAGGGTGTGCCCAGCTGGGGCAATCTGCTGATTTTCGTCAGCGGCGTGGTATTGATGCGCTCGGCGGGTTGCGTGATCAACGACTATGCCGACCGGCACTTCGACGGGCATGTCACGCGTACTCACCAGCGCCCGCTGGTGCGTGGGCGGGTCAGCGAGCGCGAGGCGCTGGGCCTGTTCGCCGGACTGTTGCTGCTCAGCCTGCTGCTGGTGCTGTGCACCAACCTGGCGACCCTCTACCTGTCGTTTGGCGCGTTGGCCCTGGCGGCCTGCTACCCCTTCATGAAGCGCCATACCTATTATCCGCAGGTGGTGCTGGGGGCGGCCTATTCCTGGGGGATTCCCATGGCGTTCATGGCCGAGACCGGTGAGGTGCCGCTGGCCGCCTGGCTGTTGTACTTCGCCAACCTGCTGTGGACGGTGGCCTACGACACCTACTATGCGATGACCGACCGCGAGGACGACCTGCAGATTGGCGTGAAGTCCACGGCCATCCTGTTCGGCGATGCCGACCGCGCGATCATCCTTACCCTGCAGGGGCTGGCGCTGTTCTGCCTGTTGCTGGCCGGGGCACAGTTCAAGCTCGGCCTGGCTTTTCATGGCGGCTTGCTGGTAGCGGCGTTGTGTTTTGCCTGGGAGTTCTGGCAGACCCGCTCGCGCGAGCCACAGGCTTGCTTTCAGGCGTTCCTGCACAGCCACTGGGCCGGACTGGCGATTCTCCTGGGGCTGGTCGCGGATTATGCGGGACGGGTGCCGGCGGCGGGTTAGCCGGTGCGTGCCGCAGGCGGCGTGCGCTTACAGGTGCTCCAGGCAACCGGCCAGGTTCTCGGCGAGATTTTCCAGCAGGCGCGGGTAGCCTTCGGCATCGGCGGCCAGCGCATAGCCCAGGGCGTCCAGTTCGGCCATGCGTACCGGCAGGCCTTCGCCGAGGGTTTGTAGCAGGCGCGGGCGCAGCGGCGGTTCGCTGAACAGGCAGCTGGGGCCGGTGCTCTGCAGTTGCTGGCGGATCAGTGCGACATGCCGGGCGCCGGGCTGCACTTCGCCGAGCAGGTTGAATACCCCGCGATGTTGCAGGCCATAGGCCTGTTCGAAGTAGTCGAACGCCTGGTGGAAGACGAAGAACGGCTTGCCCTGCAGCGGCGCCAGGCGTGCCTGCAGGTGCTGGTCGAGTGTGCTCAGGCGCTGCGCGAAGGCGTCGGCATTGGCCTGGTAGCGTGCGGCCTGTTGCGGGTCCAGCGCGGCCAGGTCGCTGGCCATGCGCTGGGCGATGCGCTGGGCATTGGCCGGCAACAGCCAGAGGTGGGCGTCCAGGGTGCCGGGCTGATGCTGGTGGTCATGTTCGTCGTGGGCAGACTCATGCTGGTCATGGTCATGGTCATGGTCATGGTCATGGTCATGGTCATGGTCATGGTCATGGTCATGGTCATGGTCATGGTCATGGTCGGCGGGATGGGCAGGTTCGCCAAAGTGGCGCAGCTGCAGGCCATCGAGCTGTTGTACGGCCAGCGTCGTGGCCGTGCGACTGGCCAGCGGCTTGGCGAGGAAGCCTTCCAGGTCCGGGCCGATCCAGTAGAACAGCTCGGCCTGCTGCAGCTTGCGCATGTCCGAGGGGCGCAGGGCAAAGTGGTGCGGCGAGGCGCCCGGCGGCAGCAGCACCTCGGGCTGCCCGAGGCCGTCCTGTACGGCGGCGGCAATCAGCTGCAGTGGCTTGATGCTGGTCAGTACGCGCACGTCAGCCAGTGCCTGGCTGCTGGCGAAAAGGAGGGCGGCAAGGGCAAGGAAGCAACGCACGATGGCAACACCTGGGCTGTAAAGCGTAATAGAATAACGTCTCTTCGCCATTGCCGTCGCCCCCATCGCTCATGACTGCTTCTGCCCATCCCGAGCTGGCTTGCCAGCCGCATGACCATAGCCATTGTGTCAGCCACGCGCTTGAGCAGGCCGAGCAGCTCTGCCTGCAGCAGGGGGTGCGCCTGACTACCCTGCGCAAGCGTGTGCTGGAGCTGGTCTGGCAAAGCCACCGGCCGTTGGGCGCCTATGACATCCTCGGCGTGCTCAGTGAAGTGGACGGCCGGCGTGCTGCACCGCCGACCGTCTACCGGGCGCTGGACTTTCTGCTGGAACACGGCCTGGTGCACCGCATTGCTTCGCTGAATGCCTTTGTCGGCTGCAGCCATCCCGGGCATGTGCATCAGGGGCAGTTCCTCATTTGCCGGCAGTGCCATGCCGCCATCGAGCTGCAGCAGCCCGCGATCAGCCAGGCGATTGTCAGCAGTGCGGCGGCCCTGGGCTTTGCCGTGGAGGGACAGACCGTCGAGGTGCTGGGGTGTTGTCGGGCCTGCCAGGAGTCGCCATGTCCGACAGCCTGATTCGTTTGCATGATGTCACCGTGCAGTTTGCCGGTCAGGCGGTGCTGGAGGGCGTCAGCCTGGATCTGCAGGCCGGGGAGATCGTCACCCTGATCGGCCCCAACGGTGCCGGCAAGACCACCCTGGTGCGTGTCGTGCTGGGGCTGTTGCGGCCCAGCCAGGGCAGCGTCTGGCGCCAGTCGCGCCTGCGTATTGGCTACATGCCGCAAAAACTCTCGGTGGAGGCGACCCTGCCGCTCAGCGTGCTGCGCTTCCTGCGCCTGGTGGCCGGGGTCGGTCGTGCCGAGGCCGAGGCGGCGTTGGCCGAGGTAGGTGCCGAGCAGGTACTCAACAGCCCGCTGCAGGCCATCTCCGGCGGGGAGCTGCAGCGCGTGCTGCTGGCCCGCGCACTGCTGCGCAAGCCGCAGCTGCTGGTGCTCGACGAGCCGGTGCAGGGCGTCGATGTGGCAGGCCAGGCCGAGCTGTACCGGCTGATTGGCCGCCTGCGCGAACGCTACGGCTGCGGCGTATTGATGGTCTCGCATGACCTGCATCTGGTGATGAGTGCCACTGACCAGGTGATCTGCCTGAACCGGCATATCTGCTGTTCCGGGCATCCCGAGCAGGTTGGCGCCGACCCGGCCTTTCATGCGCTGTTTGGCCAGGATGCGCGCAGCCTGGCGGTCTACCAGCACCACCATGACCACCAGCACGACCTGCATGGCGGCGTGGTGCTCACCCCCCATGTTCACGGCCCCCACTGCAAGCACTGATGACCATGCCCGACTTTCTCCTGCATGCCCTGCTCGCCGGCCTGGCGCTGGCGCTGGTGGCTGGCCCGCTGGGCTCCTTCGTGGTCTGGCGGCGCATGGCCTATTTTGGCGACACCCTGTCGCACGCGGCGCTGTTTGGCGTGGCCATCGGCCTGCTGCTGGATATCAGCCCGACCCTGGCGGTCACCGTCGGTTGCCTGCTGCTGGCGCTGTTGTTGGTGACCCTGCAGCAGCGCCAGCCACTGGCCTCCGATACGCTGCTGGGCATCCTCGCGCACAGCACCCTGTCGCTGGGTCTGGTGACCCTGAGCTTCATGCCCGAAGTGCGTATCGATCTGATGAGTTATCTGTTCGGTGACCTGCTGGCAGTGAGCCGCGAGGACCTGTATTGGATCGTCGCGGGCAGTGCGCTGGTGCTGCTGATCCTCGTGCCGCTGTGGCGACCGCTGCTGGCGATTACCGTGCATGAGGAGCTGGCGCGGGTCGAAGGGCTGCCGGTGGCGGCCATTCGTCTGGCGCTGATGCTGCTGATTGCCCTGGTTATCGCGGTGGCCATGAAGATCGTCGGGGTGCTGCTGATCACCTCGCTGCTGATCATTCCGGCCGCCGCCGCGCAGCGCCATGCGCGCACCCCGGAACAGATGGCGCTGGGCGCCAGCCTGCTCGGCCTGCTCGCGGTGTGTGGCGGGCTCAGTCTGTCGTGGTTCCAGGACACCCCGGCCGGCCCATCGATTGTGGTCTGTGCCGCAGCACTGTTTTTGCTCAGCTTTCTGCTGCGTCGGCGCGCAGTGTAGAATTTGCCGCGCCATGCGGGTGCGACCCATGAGTCAGCTTTTGACGAGCGGTCCGCCGGGCGCGTGATCATTTCCCCCACTGCGCTGCCCGGTCTGCCTGTCATGAACCTGTCCCGCCTGCTGCTTGTGTCTTTGCTGATCTGCCCGTCGTTGCAGGCGGACAACCTGCCGCCGGTGGATGAAAACGTGCAGGCCCTGCGTGTGCTGGAGCAGCAGCTGGGGGCCGGTCGCCTGGCCGATGCCGAGCGTCAGCTGCAGGGCCTGCAGCAGCGCATTCCCGGGGATACCCGCTTGCAGGGTGCGCGCCGCCTGCTGGCCGCCGCCTATCTGGCGCAGGGCCGCCGCCACCTGGCCTCGGGGGATCTGGCGGCTGCCGGGCAAGCCTTGCAGCAGGCGCGTCGTCACCTGCCCAACGCCGATGAGGATGCTGCCCTGGAGCGCGATATCGGCGCTGCCCGAGCAGCTGCCGAGGCGCGTGCGCAAGCCCAGGCGCTGGCCGCGCAACAGGCCGAGGCGCAGCGTCTACAGGCCTTGCGCCAGGCCGAGCAGGCCCGCGCCGCACAGGCGCAGGCACTGGCTGCCGAACAGGCCCGTGCAGCGGCTGCGGCCGAAGCGGCGCGTCGTGAACCGCAACATATTGACCTGAGCAAGCCGCTTAACCAGATTGCCCTGCCCATGCTGGATCAGCAGGACAACCAGGCGCTGCGTGAGCTGCTCGATGGCGTGGCCGCCGATCTGGTGCAGTTCGACTGCCGCTTGCAGATCCAGGTGCGCCAGGTGCGTGACTACGCCTGGGTGGCGGCCCTGCTGGCGGCGCGGGTGAAGAAGCTGGACAGCCACTATGAGCTGCAGCCCCGGCAGGTGCTGTTGCCCGAGCAGGCCCCACAGCTGCTGCTGGATCACTGTCGACAGGGTTGATCGGACAGACAGCTTTCCGACAAAAGGCTATAAGCATAGGTCTATAAAGATTTTTGCGACCTATGCCGCTGCGGGTAGACTTCCCCGCCTGCATCCGTCTATCCGGCTGTCACGTCGCCATCCGCGCTGTGTCTGCCTGCAAGCCCAAAAGGTTTATCCGTGATCGAACTGCACCAGGTGCACAAGGCCTACCAGGTCAATGGCCGAGACATTCCCGCGCTGCACCCCTGCGACCTGCACATTGGCCGGGGCGAGGTGTTCGGCCTGATTGGCCACTCCGGCGCCGGCAAGAGCACCCTGCTGCGCCTGCTCAATCGCCTGGAGCAGCCCAGTGGCGGGCGCATCGTCATCGATGGCGAGGACGTCACCGCACTGGACAGCCAGGGCCTGCGGCGTTTCCGCCAGCGCCTGGGCATGATCTTCCAGCACTTCAACCTGCTGTCCTCGAAGACCGTGGCGGAAAACGTCGGCATGCCATTGCAGCTGGCCGGCGAATTGTCGCGCCGGGCCATCGCCCAGCGTGTCGATGAGCTGCTGCAGCGCGTCGGCCTGGCCGAGCAGGCGCACAAGTATCCGGCACAGCTGTCCGGCGGGCAGAAGCAGCGGGTCGGCATTGCCCGCGCCCTGGCGACGGCACCGAAGATCCTGCTGTGCGACGAGGCGACCAGTGCGCTCGATCCGCAGACCACCGGGCAGGTCCTGCAGCTGCTGGCCGAGCTCAACCGCGAGCTGGGCCTGACCATCGTGCTGATCACCCACGAGATGGACGTGATCCGCCGGGTCTGTGACCGCGTGGCGGTCATGGACGCCGGGCGCATCGTCGAGCAGGGCGCGGTGGCCCAGGTATTCCTGCACCCGCAGCATCCCACCACGCAGCGCTTCGTCCAGGAAGATGAGGCGGTGGACGCCGACGCGCAGCACGCCGACTTCGCCCATGTGCCGGGACGCATCCTGCGTCTGACCTTCCAGGGCGAGGCGACCTACGCACCGCTGCTTGGTCAGGTGGCGCGCCGCAGCGGCGTCGATTACAGCATCCTGGCCGGGCGCATCGACCGCATCAAAGACGTGCCCTACGGCCAGTTGACCCTGGCCCTGACCGGCGGCGACATCGACGCCGCGCTGGCCTGCTTCCAGGCCGCCGACGTGCATCTGGAGGTGCTGCGCTGATGGACGCCTTCTTCAGCCATATCGACTGGTACGAGATTGGTCTGGCCAGTCTGGACACCCTGCTCATGCTCGGCGGTTCGCTGCTGTTCACCGTGCTGCTCGGCCTGCCGCTGGGCGTGCTGCTGTTCCTCTGCGGGCCGCGTCAGCTGTTCGATAACCGCGGCCTGTATGCGCTGCTCTCGCTGTTGGTCAACGTGCTGCGCTCGCTGCCATTCATCATCCTACTGATCGTGATGATTCCGCTGACCCTGCTGCTGACCGGCACCTCGCTGGGCGTGGCCGGGGCCATTCCGCCGCTGGTGGCCGGTGCCACGCCGTTCTTCGCAAGGCTGGTGGAAACCGCGCTGCGCGAAGTCGATCGCGGCATCATCGAGGCCACCCAGGCGATGGGCGCCAGCACCCGGCAGATCATCTTCCGCGCGCTGCTCCCGGAGGCGCGTCCGGGCATCATCGCGGCCATCACGGTTACCGCCATCACCCTGGTGTCCTACACCGCGATGGCCGGCGTGGTGGGGGCGGGCGGCCTCGGCGACCTGGCCATCCGTTTTGGCTACCAGCGTTTCCAGACCGACGTGATGCTGGTCACCGTGGTGCTCATGCTGCTCCTCGTGCAGCTGCTGCAGAGCCTGGGTGATCGCCTGGTGCAGCACTACTCGCGCAAATGATCCGGGGCTACCCGCCCCTTTACCGACTGTCCCAAAAGGAAGCCTTGTCATGAAAAAACTGCTGCTCAGCCTTGCCGCCGTTGCCACCTTCGCGGTGCAGGCAGAAACCCTGCAAGTGGCCGCCACGCCGGTGCCGCACGCGGAAATCCTCGCGTTCATCAAGCCCAAGCTGGCCGCCGAAGGCATCGAGCTGCAGATCAAGGTGTTCACCGACTATGTGCAGCCGAACATCCAGGTGGCGGAGAAGCGTCTGGATGCCAACTTCTTCCAGCACCAGCCGTATCTGGATGAGTTCAACAAGACCAAGGGCACCGAACTGGTCAGTGTGGCCGGCGTGCACATCGAGCCGTTCGGCGTCTACTCGGCGCGCCTGAAGAGCCTCGATGCGCTGCCCGAGGGCGCCAGCGTGGTGATCCCCAACGACGCCACCAACGGTGGCCGCGCGCTGCTGCTGCTGGCCAAGGCCGGGGTGCTCAGCCTCAAGCCGGAAGCCGGCATCACCGCGTCGGCGCGTGACATTCTCGACAACCCCAAGCGCCTCAAGGTGCGTGAACTGGAAGCGGCGACCCTGCCGCGCGTGCTCAACCAGGTCGACCTGGCACTGATCAACACCAACTACGCGCTGGAAGCCGGCCTCAAGCCGACCCAGGACGCGCTGCTGATCGAAGGCAGCGACTCGCCCTACGTGAACATCCTGGTGGCGCGTGCCGACAACCAGCACAGTGCTGCCATGCACAAGCTGGTCGAACACCTGCACAGCGAGGCAGTGCGTAGCTTCATTCAGGAGAAGTACCAGGGCGCCGTGGTTCCGGCTTTCTGAGCCCAGCCGACCCCTGAGTTGTCCCACAGAGCCCGCCCAGTGCGGGCTCTGTGCTGTGCGGCGGTGAATCTTGATTCTAATCAAATGATAAAGATTGTTATTTAGATTAGTATCAGTTCACACATCGCCCATCCTCAGGTGCCCCATGCGCTTTCTTCTCCACCCGCTTGCCCTTGCCTGCCTGAGTGCCGCCAGCCTGGCGGCGCAGGCCAATACGCTGAGCCTCGACAGCACCGTAGTGACCGCACGCGGCTATGCCAGCGACAGTTTCGACACGCCGCAGGCCATCGAAGTACTGCAGCCGGCACCTGGCAGCAGCGCGCCGGCCGGCAGCCTGCTGCGTGGCCAGCCGGGCCTGGCGGTGCAGAGCGATGGCGCCTGGGGGCAAAACCCGGTGCTGCGCGGCCTGAAGAAGGAAAGCGTGGTGGTGATGGTCGACGGCATTCGCGTCAACTCGGCACAGCCGCAGGGGGCGCTGGCCTCCTTCCTCGATCTCGGCCTGCTCGAGCGCATGGAGGTGGTCAAGGGGCCGGGTTCGGTGCTGTATGGCAGCGGTGCGATGGGCGGGGTGGTCAACCTGCTGACCCCGCAAGCCGAGTTCTCCGCGCAGCGTGAACAGGGCGGGCGCTTCGGCGTGGCGGCCAGCAGTGTCGACAAGGGCTTCAGCGGCGCACTGACCGTGCATGACAGCAGCAGCGAGCATGCCGTGTTGCTGGGCCTGGCCGGGCGTGACGTCGGCGACTACAAAAGCCCGCAGGGTCGGGAAAAGAACACCGGTTACCAGTCGGACAGCCTGCTGCTCAAGTATCAGCAGAAAATCGCCGAGGACTATGTGGCGCGGCTCAACCTGCAGCGGCATGTCGACGAGGATGTCTGGTATCCCGGCTCCACCCGCCCGGTGGCGATGCCGCCGACGGTGGGCATCGCCACCATCCACTCGCCCCGCCAGGAGCGCGAACTGTACAGCCTGGGCCTGGATGCGCCGCTGGGCGAGGGAACCCTGTCCAGCGAGGTGTACCGCCAGGAAGTGTTCCGGCAGATTCGTGCCTATTCCAGCCGTCTGCAGCGCAACTACGTGGAGAACGACGTCAGCTTCATCACCCATGGCCTGCGCAGTGCCTGGACGACCCCGCTGGGCGACAACCACCGGCTGACCCTGGGCGCGGAAACCTGGAAGATGACCGGTGACCCGCAGCGCTTCATGTCGCCGCTGCCGAGTGGCGTGCGGATTCTCAACAACCCCTTCGAGGACGGCGAGCTGCGCTCCAGCGGGCTGTTCCTGCAGGATGAGTTCAGCCTGGGGCAGAGCCAGTTCACCGCCGGCCTGCGCTATGACCGCAACCGCGGCGATGCCAGGGTCAAGGGCGGCACGCAGACCAGCGGGCTGGACAACACCGACCATAACCTGTCCTGGTCGCTGGGCGTGGTACAGCCGCTGAGCGCCACGCTCAACCTGTATGCCAACCTCGGCCAGGCCTACCGCACCCCGGACATGCGTGAACGCTTCGAGGACTCGGCGCGCGGTGATGGCTACTACCATGTCGGCAACCCGCAGCTGGAGGCCGAGCGTTCCAGCAGCTTCGAGCTGGGCCTGAAGGGCCGTGACGCCGGGCTGAGCTACCAGCTGGCGGCGTTCCATACGCGCATCGACGATTACATCGCCGGCCGGGTGACCGGGCAGGTTACCCCGCAGGGGCCGGTCAAGCGCACCGAGAACCTCGACCAGGTGGTGATCTACGGCCTGGAAGGCGGCCTGCAGCTGCCGCTGGGCGCCTTCACCGTGGATGCCGGCTTTACCTGGCTGCGCGGCAACAACCAGCAGGATGACGAGCCGCTCTACCAGATGCCGGCCAGCGAGTTGCGCCTGGGCATCGGCCAGCCTGCCGAGCAGGGCCTGTACTGGCACGCCGGGTTGCGTGCGGTGGCGGCGCAGAACCGCGTCGCCACGCGCTTCAGTAATGGCACGGAGAACAAGACCGACGGCTTCGTCACGGCCGACGCCAGCCTGGGCTACGGCTTCGGCGCGCTGGGTGTACTGAAGACCGCCAACCTCGACCTGCGCCTGAGCAACCTGGCCAACAAGCAGTACCACGAGCACCTCACCGACGGTGTCAGCGGCCAGGAGCTGGCGGCTCCCGGACGTGGCGCGACGCTGGCCTTCAGCAGCAGCTTCTGAGTGCCCGACCGCCCCGGGCCTGGCTGTGCAGGCAGCCCGGGGCGGTATGCACGGCATCGATAGTTGCCATCACGGCATTCGAATTACCCTCGCAGGCCCGGCTGGCTAACATGCCGCCTCGTCGTTCGCTGCCCGGTGTGGTGGCGAACCTGCTCTGTGCTTGCCCGCGAGGAATCCGCATGTCTGCCCTGTTCAGCCCGTTGCAGGTAAAAAGTCTCACCCTGCGTAACCGTATTGCCGTGGCCCCCATGTGCCAGTACTCGGCCAGCGAAGGCCTGGCCAATGACTGGCACCTGCATCATTACGCCGGTCTGGCCCGCGGAGGGGCCGGCCTGGTAGTGGTCGAGGCTACGGCGGTGGCGGCGGAGGGGCGTATCAGCCCGGCTTGTCTCGGCCTGTGGAACGACCAGCAGGCGCAGGCCCTGGCCGGTGTGGCCCGAGCCATCAAGGCGGGTGGCGCCGTGGCGGGCATCCAGATCGCCCATGCCGGACGCAAGGCCAGCGCCAACCGCCCGTGGGAAGGCGATGACCACATCGCTGAAGATGATCCGCGCGGCTGGCCGACCCTGTCGCCTTCGCCGCTGGCGTTTGGTGGTCATCTGTCGCGCCAGCCACAGGCCATGCAGCTGGAAGATATCGCCCGCGTCCAGGCAGATTTCGTGGCAGCCGCGCAGCGTGCCCTGGCGGCGGGTTTCGAGTGGCTGGAGCTGCATTTTGCGCATGGCTACCTGGCACAGAGCTTCTTCTCGCGGCATGCCAACCAGCGTACCGATCAGTACGGTGGCAGCCTGGAGAAGCGCAGCCGCTTTCTCCTGGAAACCCTCGCGGCGGTGCGTGAGGTCTGGCCGCAGCACCTGCCGCTGACGGCACGCTTCGGGGTGATCGAATATGACGGTGATGATGAGCGCACCCTCAACGAATCCATCGCGCTGGCCAGGGCGCTGCGTCAGGGCGGGCTGGATCTGCTCAGCGTAAGCATCGGCTTCTCCACCCCGCAGGCGGACATTCCCTGGGCGCCGGCTTTCCTTGCCCCGCTGGCCGAACGGGTACGGCGCGAGGCCGACATGCCGGTGGCCTCTTCCTGGATGCTCGACAATCCGCATGACGCCGAACGGGTGATCGCCAGCGGGCAGATGGACCTGGTGATGATCGGCCGCGCCCTGCTGGCCAATCCCCACTGGCCGTTGCAGGCTGCCCGCGCACTGGGCATCGAACGGCCCACCTGGGTATTGCCGGCGCCCTATGCGCACTGGCTGGAACGCTACCAGAGCGCCTGAGCAGGCCGACAAAAAACGCCGATCTTGATTTGAGTCGCTGCAGCGAATTTGAGAAGCGTTACCATGTACACAAACGCCGCCTGGCCTGCGCGAGGCGGCGTGGTCCTTGTCCATGGGAGCTTCCCTCATGCCGCGACACGCGCTTCTCGCCGGATTGATTCTGGCGCTGTTTTCCAGCCTGCTGCCGGCTGCCGACAAGCTGCCGCGCCTGGTGCTGGCCGGCCCCTACTCGGCGGTGTCCAATCCGCTGGTGCATATGGTCGACTCCGGTGCGCTGGCCGACCTGGCCGAGCAGGTCGAGTTCGTCAGCTGGCGCGACCCTGATCAGCTGCGCCTGATGGCACTGGACGGGCAGGCCGATGTGCTGGCCATGCCGGTCAACGTGGCGGCCAACCTGTACAACCGCGGGGCGTCGCTGCGCTTGCTCAACGTGTCGACCTGGGGCCTGTTGTGGATGGTCTCGCGTGAGCCGGGGCTGACCCGTATCGAAGACTTCAAGGGCCGCGAAGTGGCCATGCCGTTCCGTGGCGACATGCCCGACGTGCTGTTCGGCCTGCTTGCCGAGCGTGCCGGGCTCAACCTGCGCGAGGACGTGCGCCTGCGCTACGTGGCCAATCCGCTGGACGCCATGCAGCTGCTGCTGATGCGCCGGGTCGACCATGCCCTGCTGGCCGAGCCGGCGGTATCCATGGCGCTGCGCAAGAGCGGCTCGTTTCCCCTCGGGCTGATCGCCCCGGAGCTCTATCGCAGCCTGGATATCCAGCAGGCCTGGGGATTGAGCTTTGCCCGTCAGCCACGCATCGCCCAGGCCGGCATCGCCCTGGTCGGCGCGCAGCGTGACAACCCGCAGCTGGCCGCGCGCATCGCCAGCGCCTATGCCGAGTCGCTGAACTGGTGCCAGGTCAACGCCCAGGCCTGTGGCGAACTGGTGGCCGCGCGCGTGCCGGCGCTCAGTGCCGAGGCGGTGGCCGATGCCATGGCGGTCAGCCAGATGCAGGCGGTGCCGGCCCGCGAGGCCCGTGAGGAGGTGGAGTTTCTCCTCGAGCAACTGCTGCAGCGCAACCCGGCGCTGATCGGCGGACGCCTGCCGGATGCGGCCTTTTACCTGGATGGAGGCGCCCAGCCATGAGGCTGTTGCGCAGCGTGCTCGGCGAGCTGCCGGCCTACCTGTGGAGTGGCTGGGGCGCGTTGTGCAGCCTGTTGTTGTTGCTGGCCGCCTGGCAGCTGGCCAGCGAGCACTATGGTTCGCTGGTGCTGGCGCAGCCGCTGGAGACCTTTGCCGCACTGGGCCGTTTCGCCGCGGACGGCAGCCTCTGGCAGGAGCTGCTGGTCACCGGGCGCCGCGCCCTCAGTGGCCTGGCCCTGGCGCTGCTGGCCGGCAGCCTGCTGGGCCTGGCGGCCGGGGTGTCGATGACCGCTTCGATGATGTCGCGGCCGCTGGTCACCGTACTGATGGGTATGCCGCCGATCGCCTGGCTGGTGCTGGCCATGCTGTGGTTCGGTGCCAGCGACGGTACGCCGGTGTTCACCGTGTTCGTCGCAGCGTTTCCGGTGGTGTTCGTCGGTGCGCTGCAGGGCACCCGCACGCTGGACAACCAGCTGCGCGAGATGGCCCTGGCGATGCGCCTGCCGGCGCGCCTCAAGCTGTTCGATCTGTACCTGCCGCACGTGTTTTCCTACCTGTTCCCGGCATGGATCGCCGCGCTGGGCATGTCCTGGAAGATTGTCGTGATGGCCGAGCTGCTGGCCACCCAGGATGGCGTGGGCGCCGCCCTGGCGGTGAGCCGTGCACACCTCGACAGCGCCGCCAGCATGGCCTGGATCTGTGCCGTGGTGGTGTTGCTGCTGGGTCTGGAGTACCTGTTCCTCGAGCCGCTCAAGCGCGAAGTGGAACGCTGGCGGGAGAGTGGCGCATGAATAACCCTTCGTCTGCGGCGCGCCTGCGGGTGCGCGGCCTGGGCCACGAATTCGTGCGTACCCGGGTACTCGATGACATCCACTTTGAACTGGCGGCCGGCGAGCTGTGCGCGCTGGTCGGTCCCTCGGGGTGCGGCAAGACCACCCTGCTGCACCTGTGCAACGGCCTGCTGGACGTGCAGGACGGGGTAATCGACAACGACTTCGCCAGCCAGGCGAGCATGTTCCAGCAGCCGCGCCTGCTGCCCTGGCAGAGCACCCTGGACAATATTGCCCTGGGCCTCAAGGCGGCCGGTGTCGCGCGCCGCGAGCGACAGCAGCGGGCGCGTGCCCTGGCCCTGCGCCTGGGCCTGGCGGCCAGTGACATGGACAAGTTTCCGCGCCAGCTGTCCGGCGGCATGCAGAGCCGCGTGGCGCTGGCCCGCGCGCTGCTCCTGCAACCGCAGCTGCTGCTGCTCGACGAACCCTTCTCGGCGCTGGACATCGGCCTCAAGGCGGAGCTGTACCAGTTGCTGCTCAACGAACAGGCCGAGCGCGGCATGGCGGTACTGATGATTACCCACGACCTGATGGAAGCGGTGCGCCTGTGCGACAGCATCCTGCTGATGGCCGCTGAGCCGGGGCGTATCGTCGCCCGCTACCAGCTGGCCTTGCCGGCCCTGCAGCGTGACGATGCCTGGGTCTACCAGCACACCGCCGAGCTGCTCCAGCAGCCGGCGGTACGCGCCAGCTTCGGCCTGCCGGAACACCCTGCCCGGCCGCCGGCCGACGCCCTGGCCGGCGGTCTGCAGGTGCAGGCACTGCCCAGCTCGCCGGGACTGCCGAGGGCTGGCCGATGCTGAGTTCGCGTTTGCTGGCGCCGCCCTTGCTGCTCTGCGCGTTCCGCCCGTTCTTTCTGTTCAGCCTGCTCTGCGCGCTGCTGGCGCTGCTGCCGTGGCTGGCGTTTCTCGCCGGCTGGGGCTGGCTGCCGGCGGTGCCGGGTGGCGCGCTGGTCTGGCATGCCCACGAACTGCTGTTCGGCTTTGCCATGGCGGCGGTGGCCGGTTTCGTGCTTACCGCGGTGCCGGAGTTTACCCGCAGTGCGCCGGTGCCGCGCCGGCTGTTCGTGGCCCTGGGCCTGCTCTGGCTGCTCGGTCGTCTGTGCTTCTGGGCCAGCGGCTGGCTGGGCGTGTGGCCCAGCGCTTTGAGCAATGCCGGTTTCGGCCTGCTCCTGCTCGGCCTGCTGACGCGCCGCCTGCTCGGCGATGCGCCGCGGCGCCAGTGGCCATTCTTCTTCGGCCTGCTGGCCATGGCCTTGCTCGGTGTGGGTTTCTACAGCGACCTGTTGCGCGGGCTGTACCCGATGCGCTGGCTGTATGCGGCCATCGGCGCACTGATGGCGCTGGTGGTGGTGGCCATGAGCCGGATCTCCATGCGCATCGTCAACGATGCGCTGGAAGCCCTGCCACTGGCCGAGGACGGCGAGCGGCGCGTCTATCGCAGCCTGCCGCCACGCCGCAACCTGGCGCTGTTCTGCATTGCCTTGTACAGCCTGGTCGAGTTCTACCTGCCGCACAGCGCGGTCAGTGGCTGGCTGGCGCTGGCGACGGCCGCCAGCCTGTGCAACCTGCTCAATGACTGGCATGTCGGGCGGGCGCTGTTCACGCGCTGGGCGCTGCTGCTGTACACGGTGTACTGGCTGATGGCGCTGGGTTACCTGCTGCTGGGTCTGCACGGACTGGGCATAGCGCTGCCAGCGAGCAGCGGTCGGCACCTGCTGACCATTGGCGGCATAGGGCTGTCGATCCTTGCCGTGCTGTGCATTGCCGGGCGCACGCACAGTGGTCATGCCCTCGATGAACGTCCCTGGGTGCCGCTGGCTGCCGGCCTGCTGGTGCTTTCTGCGCTGCTGCGCGCCCTGGCCGGTTGGCCGGGAATGCCGCTGGCGGCGCTGCAGCTGCTCAGCGGCCTGGCCTGGCTGGCGGCCTTCGGCCTGGCGCTGGCCTACCTTGGCCCGGTATTCCTCGGCCCGCGTCCCGGCGCGGGGCAGGGTTGCGAGGAGCCGCTGGATGCCCGCGGCGAGGAGCCGCCGGCGCGCTGTGGCTAATGCGGCGCTGAGTCCGTTTCCTGGTCGGCGGCGGGCAGCGGAGGTGGTGGCAGCAGCAACAGGCGCGGGGCGCTGCGGACCTGCTGGATGAAGCTGGTGAGCAGCGTACCCAGGCTGCCGACCTGTACCTGGCGCGCCTTGAGCGCTACGCGCAAGGCCAGGGTGAAGCTCACCAGCAGGTTGACCAGGCCGATCAGCAGGACCATGCCCAGCGCCTGCGCGCACAGCGCCACGCTGAGTGAACCGCTGGCGGCGCTATAGCCGATGTTCGCCGAGGAAAACGCCACGTGGCGAATATCCAGCGGTAGCCCCGTGCTATGACCGATATAGCCGGTCATGCCAAGCATCACGCCAAACAGGAAATTGCCCATTAGCGCGCCGTAGTTGTCATGCAGGTAGTCGGCAAGCCGGCCGCGCAGCGTCGCGGAAGGTAGCAGGCGCTTCAGCAGGGGATGCTGCAGCAGGCGGGCGCGCAGGTCCAGGCAGGCCGCGCGGTTGTCGAAATAGCCGGCCAGCAGTCCGGAACAGAACAGCCAGACCCCGGCAATCGCGGCATACCACAGGGCCAGGCCGTCGATGGGCGCCACGGCCTTGAGCTGGTAGGCGACCTGTGCGCTGGACAGCAGGGCCTGGCCCTGCCACAGGGCATACAGCCAGGCCAGGGCAAAGGCCAGGCTGACCGCCACCAGCACGTTGCCCAGTACGGCGGCGAGCTGCGAGCGCGTCAGGTCCACCAGCATCATGGCCAGGCGTTTCTGGTTGGCCTTGCCGCGCTCGCCACGCTCGATGTCCTGGGCCAGGCGCGCGGCGGTCATCGCCGGCTGCTTGGTGGCAATGGTGAAGTGCAGCAGGTGCACCAGGACAAAACCCAGCCCGTAGTTGAGGCTGACCAGCACGGCGCTGCTCAGCGGTGTCAGGCCCAGGTTGCCGATCTGGATCTTGATCAGGGCGAGCAGGGCAATGATGATCCCGGCGCCGCCGGCCGAGCGCAGCAAGGCCAGGTAGCCGCTGCGGTCGCGGGTGATGTAGTGCTCGCCATGATCACTGGTGTTTTCCGTGATGCTGCGTGCCAGCAGGCGTGTATTGCGCCGCCACAGCGCGCGAATGCCGCGCCGCTCATGGCCAGCCTGGACCAGTTCGAGGAACAGTTGCGCGGCCTGCCCGGCGGCCTGCTCGCGGTGTTCGGCGAAGAGGATGTCGAGCAACTGCTGCAGGCGCGCCAGGGTCTGCTCCAGGCGCTCGAGCAGGTGTGTTAGGGCAATGCTGCTGCCGCGGCTGACCATGCGTCGGCGCAGGCGCTGGATTTGCTCGGCGCACTGGGTCAGCAATACCTCGATATGTGCCAGGTCGCAGGGTGGCGGGCTGGGCTCGTGCAATGCCTGCATCTGCTGGGCGATGCACTGGGCGATTTCCCGCTGCAGGGCGACGAATGCCGAGTCGCGCTCTACCAGGCTGGGCTCCAGGCGCATGAGGTCGCGGTCCAGCTCCTCGGCAGCCACCCAGATGGCCAGCATTTCCAGGGCGTACAGGCATTCGGCACGCGCATGGCGGCGCAGGCTGGCCAGCGACTCCGCGCTGAGGGCGCGGCACAGTGCCTGGAACAGCGCAGCCCAGCGGCTGCCGCCGAGGGCCTCCAGCCAGTCCAGATCGCTGGCTCTGGGCAGCAACAGGCGTAGCACGTCGCGGGCATCCTGCAGGTTGAGGGGGGCAGGATTGAGGCGCTCGTAACAGCGTTCGATGCACTCGCGGGCAAAGCCGCGCCGGGAGAACAGGCCCAACTCGACCAGCGCCGGATACAACTGCAGGCGGCACAGCCAGGCGTGCAGGCGTTCGGCAAATGGGGCGATCAGCGCGGCCTGCTCTGGCAACACGGCGATCAGGCTGTCCATGCGCTGGGCCGTGCTGAAGCGGCTGCGGTTGGGACGCAGCCAGGCCACCAGCTGTTGCAGGGCGGGCAGGCAGTCGTCGCTGTCGGCCTGGACCAGCGATTGCAGCAGGGCAATGGCCAGGTGGTGTTCGGCGCTGGTCTGGTCGGTCACGCGGAGACTCCCGGGCGGGCAGGGGGCGGCTGGGGCGCTATTCCTGCAGTGTGCCCAACGCCAGGCTGGTCGGGCAATCGCCCATTGACTCAGCGGGCGGGCAACGCTTGGCTGCTCAGGCGCAGCTGCAGGCTGTGTTGCGCGCCGGGGGCGAGGTGCAGGCAGTCGTCCCAGACATTCGCGGTTTCGATGCAGAGCATCTGCTGCCAGGCCTCTGCGGGGAACTGGCTGAGTCGCTGGGCCTTGTCCTGCCAGGGATTCCAGAGGATCGCCGAGCGTGAGCCCTGGCTTTCCAGGCACAGGCGGCGCTGCCAGAGCGGGTCGTCGAGGTACAGGCAGTCCGGCAGGCCCAGGTAGATACGGTCGGTTTCCCCGCTGAAGCGCAGCGCACCCTGCTGCTGGCGCAGTTGCCAGTCGTCGAGGGTTTCCAGGTAGTGGCAGTCGTGCAGGCCGCTGACCTGTACCTGCTGGATGTCGCTGACCGCAAAGTAGCTGTGCAGGGCCTGGCTGATGGCCAGTGGCTGTGCGCCATGGTTGTGGTTGTGCAGGCGCAGGGTCAGGGCGTCGTCGAGCTGCAGGTGCAGGCTCAGGCTGGCGGCATGCGCCCAGCCCGGCAACGGCCCGCTCAGCTGCAAGCTCAGGCTAACGCCGCGCTCATCGCAGGCGCTGTCGAGCAGTTGCCAGTCACGGCTACGCGCCAGGCCGTGAAAGGGCGCACTGCCTTCGACCATGGCCTGTACGTCTGGCGGGTTGCGGCCCAGGTCGCCGAACCAGGGCCAGCACACCGGCACACCACCGCGCACACTCTGCCCGGCCTGGTAGCTGGCCTGCGGGCTGCACCACAGCAGTGGTGGCTCGCCAGCACGCTGGTAGCGGAGGATTTGCGCACCCTGGGCGAGGATGTCCAGTTCGGCGCCGGCATGCTGCAGGCGCCAGCCGGGCAGGTCGCCGAAGCGCCAGGCCTGCAGGCGAGTCATTTCAGCGCCGTGGCGGCAGCGGGCGGGTACGGCCGCTGCTGTCGATGGCGACGAATACCAGCATGGCCTCGGTGACCTTGCGCCATTCGCTGGAGTGCAGTTCATCGCTCCACACTTCGACGCGCATCTTGATCGAGCTGCGGCCGATCTCCAGGGTCTGGGTATAGAACGACAGCTGGGCGCCCACCGCTACCGGTACCAGGAAGGCCATGCGGTCGATGGCCACGGTAGCCACCCGGCCGCCGGCAATGCGACTGGCCATGGCGGTGCCGGCGAGGTCCATTTGCGAAACCAGCCAGCCGCCGTAGATATCACCGAAACCATTGCTTTCACGGGGCAGGGCGGTCAGTTGCAGGGCCAGGTCACCCTGGGGGGTGGGGTCTTCCTGTTCGAAGTCGTTCATCAGTACGGCATGCTCACGGCGCGTTGTTGTTATGGGCGCTACCACCGTCTGCCGGCGGCGCGTGGCGAGTATACGCGACCCGTGGGTCGCACGGCGACCGTGCGTGCGGCTCAGGGTTGTTCGACCCAGATCAGCTGTTCGGTGGCGAAGCCGTGCGCGCAGGCCACCGCGACAAAACGCTCGCGCAGGGCTGGGGATACCTGCGGGGTGCGTGCCAGCAGCCACAGGTAGTCGCGGTTTGGCCCGGCGACGAAGGCGTATTGGTAGTCCTGCTGGTCCAACTCGAAGATCACGTAGCTGCCGTAGAAGGGCCCGAAGAACGAAACCTTGAGGTAACCCTGGTCGCTGCTTGCGACGAAGCGCGCCTTACCCACGGCCTCGCGCCAGCGGCCGCTGGCCGCGTCATAGCCGCGGTTGACCACCTGCACCTGGCCGTCGGCCTGCAGGCTGTAGTCGGCACTGACGCGGCTCAGGCCGCGCTCGAACGAGTGGTCGAGCCGCGCCACTTCGTACCACTGGCCGAGGTAGCGTGGCAGCTCGAAGGGCTGCACCGGCTGCATGCCCGCCGGCATGCCCAGGCAGCCAGCGAGTAACAGAGTGCAGCAGGTGATCAGCAGCAATTGACGCATGCTGGCGTTCCTCGTCAGTGGGCGTGTACGGGCTGAGCGCGTCACGCAATTGTCATAATCGCTTCATAGAGTGTTCACACCGGCTGCCGATACTGGCCACCGAACCAACCAACCCCGATCCGTTCCAGGAGTAAGGCATGAAACTCAAGCGTTTGATGGCGGCCATGACCTTTGTCGCCGCTGGCGTTAGCGCCGTAAGTGCGGTAGCTGCTGTCGATCCGGCCCTGCCGAGCTACAGCAAGGTCTCTGGTGTGTCCGGCAACCTGTCCAGCGTCGGGTCCGACTCGCTGGCCAACCTGATGACCCTGTGGGCTGAAGAGTTCAAGAAGAACTACCCCAACGTCAATATCCAGATCCAGGCCGCCGGTTCCTCCACTGCGCCGCCCGCGATGACCGAAGGCACTGCCAACATGGGGCCGATGAGTCGCCCGATGAAGGATAGCGAGATCCAGGCCTTCGAAGAGAAGTATGGCTACAAGCCGACCGCCGTGCCGGTGGCTATCGATGCCCTGGCGGTGTTCGTGCACAAGGACAACCCGATCCAGAGCCTGTCGATCGAGCAGGTCGATGCGATCTTCTCCAGCACCCGCCTGTGCGGTGGCGAGAAAGACATCACGACCTGGGGTGACGTTGGCCTGACCGGCGAGTGGGCAGCCAAGCCGTTGCAGCTGTTCGGCCGTAACTCGGTATCCGGTACTTACGGTTACTTCAAGGAAGAAGCCCTGTGCAAAGGTGACTTCAAGGCCAACGTCAACGAGCAGCCGGGTTCGGCCTCGGTGGTGCAGTCGATTTCCAGCACCCTGAACGCCATCGGCTACTCGGGCATCGGTTACCGGACCTCCAGCGTGCGTGCCGTGCCGCTGTCCAAGAAAGGTGGCGAGGCCTTTGAGGCCAACGAGCAAAATGCTCTGGCCGGCAAGTTCCCGCTGTCGCGTTTCTTCTATGTGTACGTCAACAAGGCGCCGAACAAGCCGCTGAGCCCGCTGGATGCCGAGTTCATCAAGCTGATGCTGTCCAAGCAGGGCCAGGAAGTGGTGATGAAGGACGGTTACATTCCGCTGCCTTCCAAAGTGGCTGAGAAAACCCTGAAAGAACTGGGCCTGTAAGGGCACAGGCGGCACGGAGGCCGCGCCGGGCTGGCCCGACTTCTGTCGGGCAGCCCTTCCGATTGGCGATAAAGCCCATCCGCTTGCGGGTGGGCTTTGTTGTGTCAGCGAGCTGTCACGTTTCTGTCATACAAGCTCGCTAGATTGGCAATCCTGAGCAGCCGTGTGCGCTGCATCTGTAGGTAGCGCAGAGACCTTCCGCATGAATGACCTGGCAAAAGATCGCCTGCTCAGCCCGGGCAACCCCCTGGGACTGGACTTCAATACGCCGGCCCTGCAGCGCAAGCGCCGCCTGCGTGCGCTCAAGGACCGCCTGGCACGCTGGTACGTGTCCATCGGTGGCCTGGCGGTGTTGGCCGCCATCACCCTGATCTTCTTCTACCTGGCGCATGTGGTGCTGCCGCTGTTCCAGGGCGCCGAGTTGCAGGCGCGCGATGCGCAGCAGCCGGCCTGGCTGGCGGAGGCAGATAAGCCACTGCTGCTGGCCATGGAGGAGCAAAACCAGGTGGCCATGCGTCTGGCCGCGGATGGTCGGGTGCAGTTTTTCCAGGTGAAGACCGGCGAAGCGCTGCAGGCCCTTGACCTGCCGTTGCCGCAGGGCGTGGCCATTCGTACGCTGGCCGAGGACCAGCCGGGTAGCCGCCGCGTGGCGCTCGGCCTGGACAACGGTCAGGTGCTGGTGCTGCAGCACAACTACAAGGTCAGCTACCCGGACAATGTGCGAACCATTGCGCCGATCATCGAATACCCCTTCGGTGACACGCCGATCAGCCTGGACCCGCAAGGCCGGCCGATCGAGCACCTGGCGATCAACCTGAACAGTGGCACCCTGCTGCTGGCCGGCGCCACCGGGCGCGAATTGCACGTGCTGAGTTCCTCCCGCGAAGAGAACCTGTTCACCGGCGAAGTCAGCCTGGAGCAGCAGCGTATCGAGTTGCCGGCGGTATCCGAGGAAGTCCACGGGCTGTTGCTGGATCCGCGTCAGCTGTGGCTGTACGCCCGCAACGGGCGGGCCATGGTGGATGTCTTCGATCTGCGCAAGGCCAACCTGAACGGTCGCTATGAGCTGCTCAAGGATGCCGACAACCGCATCACCACGGCCACCAGCCTGTTGGGTGGCATCTCCATCCTGTTTGGTGATGCCAAGGGTGGCATCCAGCAGTGGTTCATGGTGCGTGGTAACGAAGGTAGCCCGAGCTTCCAGAAGGTGCGCAGCTTCCAGCTGGACAACGCGCCGGTGCTGCAGATTCTCCCGGAAGAGCGCCGCAAGGGCTTTATGGCGGTGGATGCCGCAGGCACGCTGGGTATCTTCCACAGTACCGCACAGCGCACCCTGCTCAAGCAGTCGGTAGCCGACAGTGCCACGCTGGCTGCGCTGTCGCCGCGCGCCAGCCGGGTCCTGCTGGAGCATGCCGGCGGCTTGCAGAGTTTCCTCATCGACAACCCGCATCCGGAAGTGTCGTGGAGCGCGCTGTGGGGCAAGGTCTGGTACGAAAGCTACCAAGAGCCTGATTATGTCTGGCAGTCCACCTCGGCGAATACCGACTTCGAGCCCAAGCTGAGCCTCTCGCCGCTGGCGTTCGGCACCCTCAAGGCGGCTTTCTACGCCATGCTCCTGGCGGCGCCACTGGCGATTGCCGCAGCCATCTATACCGCCTACTTCATGGCGCCGCGCATGCGTACCAAGGTCAAGCCGGTGATCGAGCTGATGGAGGCGCTGCCCACGGTGATCCTCGGTTTCTTCGCTGGCCTGTTCCTCGCGCCGTTTTTGGAGAACCACCTGCCGGGCATCTTCAGCCTGCTGCTGTTGACGCCAATCGGCATCCTGCTGTTCGGCTTTGCCTGGACCAAGTTGCCGGCCAGCCTGCGCCATCGTGTGCCGGAGGGTTGGGAAGCCGCCCTGTTGATCCCGGTCATCCTGCTGGTGGGCTGGTTGTCGCTGGGCCTGAGCGGGCACCTGGAAAACCTGCTGTTCGACGGCAACATGCGCCAGTGGCTGACCAATGACCTAGGCATTCCCTTCGATCAGCGCAACGCCCTGGTGGTTGGCCTGGCCATGGGCTTCGCGGTGATTCCGAACATCTATTCGATCGCCGAGGACGCAGTGTTCAGTGTGCCGAAAAGCCTGACCTTCGGCTCCCTGGCCTTGGGCGCCACGCCCTGGCAGACCCTGACCCGCGTGGTGATCCTCACCGCCAGCCCGGGCATTTTCTCCGCGCTGATGATCGGTATGGGACGCGCGGTGGGCGAAACCATGATCGTGCTGATGGCTACCGGCAATACGCCGATCATGGATATCAACATCTTCGAGGGCATGCGCACCCTGGCGGCCAACGTGGCGGTGGAAATGCCCGAGTCGGAGGTCGGTGGAACCCACTACCGGGTGCTGTTCCTCGCGGCGCTGGTGCTGCTGCTGTTCACCTTCGTGATGAACACCCTGGCCGAGCTGATCCGCCAGCGCCTGCGCACCAAGTATTCGTCGCTCTAAGGTTTTGGAAGGTATATGTCCGTGAAACAGAACAACCTGAAATCCTGGTACAAGAGCGGCGCGCCGGGCGTGTGGATGAGCGGCGGCGCCGTGGCGATTGCCATCATCATGACCCTCGGCCTGCTGGCGGTGATCGCCACCCGTGGCCTGGGCCATTTCTGGCCGGCCGATGTGCTGGAGGCCGATTACCAGGTGCCGGGCGAAGCGCCCCGGGAACTGGCTGGCGAAGTGGTACAGGTCGAAGAGGTGCCGCGTGCACGGCTGGCCGCTGCAGGCCTGCCGGTGGCCGCCGAGGGTGGCGAATTCATGACCCGCGAGCTGTTCAAGGTAGGTAACCGTGAACTGCTTGGTGCCGACTTCAGTTGGATCGTCGGCGAATGGTTGAGTAACCCGCGCACCCCGGAAGACATGATGGTGGTCGAGCGTCGCGAGTGGGGCAACCTGTACGGCTACCTGTTGCGTGTCGAGGAGCAGGGTCGCCTGGTGGCCGAGGGCGCCGATGCCTGGCCGGTGTTGCAGCAGCGTATCGCGCGGGTTGAACAGCTACACGGACAGCTGGCGCGCCTGGAGAAGAAGGAAGTTGGGCGGATCAACCACGGCCTGGAGCGCCTGCGCCTGGAAGCCCGCAAGCTGGAGCTGCAGGGTCAGCTGGATGCCGCCGCCCAGGCCGCACTGGAAGCCCGGCGTGCCGAACTGGACGCCGAGTACAAGGTGCTGGAAGGGCAGATCGTCGAGCTGTATCAGCAGTTCAACCGTGACAGCATGGTGGTGCGGGTCAGTGATGGCCGGGAAACCCGCATTGAGCTGGGCAAGGTGGTGCGTGCCTACCGACCCAATGCCATGGGACCGCTGGACAAGCTGGGCTTCTATGGCCTCAAGCTGTGGGAGTTCGTCAGTGACGAGCCGCGCGAGGCCAACACCGAGGGCGGTATCTTCCCGGCCATTTTCGGTACCGTGCTGATGGTGATGATCATGGCGGTGATCGTTACCCCGTTCGGCGTGATCGCCGCGGTCTACCTGCGCGAATACGCCAAGCAGGGGCCGTTGACCCGGGTGATCCGCATCGCGGTGAACAACCTGGCCGGCGTGCCGTCGATCGTCTACGGCGTATTCGGCCTGGGCTTCTTCGTCTACGTGCTGGGCGGCTCCATCGACCAGCTTTTCTTCCCCGAGTCGGCCCCAGCACCGACCTTTGGTACGCCGGGCCTGATGTGGGCTTCGCTGACCCTGGCCATCCTCACCCTGCCGGTGGTCATCGTGGCCACCGAGGAAGGTCTGGCGCGTATTCCGCGTGCGGTGCGCGAAGGCTCGCTGGCCCTCGGCGCGACCAAGGCCGAGACACTGTGGAAGGTGGTGATCCCGATGGCCAGCCCGGCGATGATGACTGGCCTGATCCTCGCCGTGGCGCGAGCCGCCGGCGAAGTGGCACCGCTGATGCTGGTGGGCGTGGTCAAGCTGGCGCCCAATCTGCCGCTGAATGGCAACTACCCGTACCTGCACCTTGACCAGAAGATCATGCACCTGGGCTTCCATATCTATGATGTCGGCTTCCAGAGTCCCAATGTCGAGGCGGCGCGGCCACTGGTCTACGCCACCGCACTGCTGCTGGTGCTGGTGATCGCCCTGCTCAACTTTGCTGCGGTGTATATCCGCAATCACCTGCGCGAGAAATACAAGGCGCTGGATCATTAACACCCGATAAAAGCGCTTGAGGCTGCATGCTGGACGATTTTGTCCAGCCTCTGGCCTGAAGCCTCCAGCGGATCACGGAGAATTTTATGCAACATGACACCCATACCCACGGCATCGACATGGCGGCCCTCGGTCGCAGCAAGCAGGGCCTGAGCCTGGCGGACGAGACCACGGCGATCGAAGTGCCGGGCCTTAACCTGTACTACGGCGACAAGCAGGCGCTGTTTGATGTCCAGCTGAATATTCCCAAGCAGCGGGTGACCGCTTTCATCGGCCCGTCCGGCTGCGGCAAGTCGACCCTGCTGCGTACCTTCAACCGCATGAACGACCTGGTCGATGGTTGCCGCGTGGAAGGTGCGATCAACATCGATGGTCGGGATATCTACCGCAAGGGCGAGGACGTCGCCGAGCTGCGCCGCCGCGTGGGCATGGTGTTCCAGAAGCCCAATCCGTTCCCCAAGAGCATCTACGAGAACGTGGTCTATGGCCTGCGTATCCAGGGCATCAAGCAGAAGCGCGTGCTCGACGAGGCGGTGGAGTGGGCACTGAAGAGCGCGGCGCTGTGGGACGAAGTGAAGGACCGCCTGCATGACTCGGCCCTCGGCCTGTCCGGTGGCCAGCAGCAGCGTCTGGTGATCGCCCGTACCGTGGCGGTGCAGCCGGAAGTGTTGCTGCTCGACGAACCCTGCTCGGCGCTGGACCCGATCTCCACCCTCAAGGTGGAAGAGCTGATCTACGAGCTGAAGAGCAAGTACACCATCGTCATCGTTACCCACAACATGCAGCAGGCCGCGCGGGTTTCCGACTACACCGCCTTCATGTACATGGGCAAACTGATCGAATTTGGCGACACCGACACGTTGTTCACCAACCCGGCGAAGAAGCAGACCGAGGACTACATTACCGGTCGTTACGGCTAAACAGCGGAAAAGACGATTGACAGTGCTGGAGGCTGAAGGCTGAACGAGCGGCCTTTTCGTCCAGCCTTCAGCCTTCAGCGGTTTTTCGGAGCTTTTACATGATCAACAAAGACAACCTCACGCAACACATCTCCGCCCAGTTCAACGCCGAGCTGGAAGAGGTACGCAGCCACCTGCTGGCCATGGGCGGGCTGGTGGAAAAACAGGTGAATGACGCGGTGACCTCGCTGATCGAGGCTGACTCCGGCCTGGCCCAGCAGGTGCGCGAAATCGACCAGCAGATCAACCAGATGGAATCGTCGATTGACGAGGAATGCGTGCGCATTCTGGCCCGTCGCCAGCCGGCCGCCTCCGACCTGCGGCTGATCATCAGCATCTCCAAGTCGGTGATCGATATCGAGCGCATCGGTGATGAAGCCACCAAGATCGCCAAGCGCGCCATCCAGTTGTGCGAGGAAGGCGAGGCCCCCAAAGGCTATGTCGAAGTGCGGCATATCGGTGACCAGGTGCGCAAGATGGTTCGTGAGGCACTGGATGCCTTTGCCCGCTTCGATGCCGACCTGGCCCTGTCGGTGGCGCAATACGACAAGCAGATCGACCGCGAGTACAAGAGTGCGCTGCGTGAGCTGGTCACCTACATGATGGAAGACCCGCGCTCGATCTCCCGTGTGCTCAGTGTGATCTGGGCGCTGCGTTCGCTGGAGCGTATCGGCGACCATGCGCGTAATATCGCCGAGCTGGTGATCTATCTGGTACGCGGCACCGATGTACGGCACAGCGGCCTGGCACGCCGCGGCAGCGACGCGGCCGAGTAATCCGTGCGCCCGGCAGACTGGGCGCACGACAATTTGCCCAAGCGGGGCGTGGGCCGGCTATGCTTAGAGGCATTCTGCAAGGAGTGATCGATGAGCAAAGTCAGTGTGCTGGTGGTAGACGATGCCACCTTTATCCGCGACCTGGTGAAGAAAGGTCTGCGTGATCACTTCCCTGGCATCCAGCTGGAGGAGGCGGTGAACGGGCGCAAGGCCCAGCAGCTGCTCAATCGCCAGGCGGTCGACCTGATCCTTTGTGACTGGGAAATGCCGGAGATGTCCGGCCTCGAGCTGCTTAGCTGGTGCCGTGGCGAGGAGGCTCACAAGGGCACGCCCTTCATCATGGTGACCAGCCGCGGCGACAAGGAAAACGTGGTGCAGGCCATCCAGGCTGGGGTCTCTGACTATATCGGCAAGCCCTTTTCCAACGACCAGTTGGTGACCAAGGTCAAGAAGGCGTTGAGCCGTACCGGCAAGCTCGCCCAGCTCAGTGCGCCGACGCCACAGCGCATCAACAGCGCCGGCGCCTTTGCCAATGACTCATTGAATGCACTGACCGGCGGCAAGGCCGAGGTGGTCAAGTCGGCGCCAGCAGCAGCGGCTGCGCCTGCGCCGGCGAGTCGCCCAGCAGCCGCGCCACGCGCCGCTGCGCAGGCGCCTGGCGGACGTGGCCAGGGCCAGCTGCGCCTGGCCAATGGCAGCATGGGCTGTGTGATCAAGGCGCTCAGCCTCAAGGATGCACAGCTGGTGGTGCGTCGTGCCGAGCTGTTGCCGCAGGTGCTGGAAAGCGCCGTGCTCGATCTGGAGCAGGGCGAGGGCGGCGAAGTGGCCCGCCTCAATGGCTACCTGCATTCGATCGCAGCCATGGAGGCCAAGCCGGACAGCGACTGGTTGGTGCTGGTCTTTCGCTTCGTCGACCGCGATCCGCAGAAGCTCGACTACCTGTCACGCCTGATTGCCCGCGGTACTGCACAAAAGCATTTCGTCCCGGGCGCCTGACTCAGGCGCGGCGACGGCTGTTGTCCAGGTAGTGGCTGGCCAGCTGCTCCGCGTCGAGGCTGTACTCGGCGGCCAGTCGGCGACTTTCCGAACGTTCCTCGATGGCTCTGCGAAAAGCCATGCGGCGCTGGTCTTCCAGTTTGCGGCGGGTCTTGCTGTCGAGCGGCGGGTTTGCCTGCGGATCGTTCATCATGCGGCTCCATGGTGCGTGGCAGGAGCCTGTAGCCTGTCGCATTGGCCATGACAGTTTGGCAACGCGCTGATGAATTTGCCGTGAAGCGGGTTGCTTCAATCCTCGTTGTGCTTGTGCGCCTTGGGTGACAGGCGCAGGCTGCGCAGGCTGCGCTTGACGCTCTTGAGGTGGTTGACCAGGTCCGGGCCGCGCGCCATGGCGACGCCCATGGCCAGCACGTCGATCACCACCAGATGGGCAATCCGCGAGGTCAGCGGGGTGTAGATCTCGGTGTCTTCCTGCACGTCGATGGCCAGGTTGATGTCGGCCAGGTCAGCCAGCGGGGTTTGCCCTGGACACAGGGTGATCAGTGTGGCGCCGGAATCGCGTACCAGATTGGCGGTGATCAGCAGGTCCTTGGAGCGCCCCGACTGGGAGATGCAGATGGCGACGTCGCCCGGTTGCAGGGTGGCCGCGGACATCGCCTGCATGTGCGGGTCGGAATAGGCGGCGGCGCTGAGCAGCAGGCGGAAGAACTTGTGCTGCGCATCGGCAGCCACTGCCCCGGACGCGCCGAAGCCGTAGAACTCCACCCGCTTGGCCGCCGCCACGGCATTGATGGCCCGGCTCAGTGCGGCGCTGTCCAGGCGCTCGCGGACCTCCATCAGGGTGTGCAGGGTGGTGTCGAAGATCTTCAGGCTGAAGTCGGCCACCGAATCTTCTTCGCTGATCGCGAACTGGCCAAAACTGGCCCCGGCAGCCAGGCTCTGAGCCAGCTTGAGCTTGAGGTCCTGGAAACCGCTGCAGCCGATAGCCCGGCAGAAGCGTACGATGGTCGGCTCGCTGATGCCCACCGCGCCGGCCAGGTCGGCCATGGAGCTGTGCATCACCGCGGCCGGATCGGCCAGCACATGATCGGCCACCTTGAGCTCCGACTTGCGCAGCAGATGGCGGGATTGGGCGATGTGTTGCAACAGGTTCACAGGCGGCGGCTCGGCTAAAGGAGGGGCAGGAATGTAGTGTTCATGTAGTTATACTACATAGCAGCTGCCAGCGCACCGGCCGCTGCTCCCAGGGTGTGCGCTGGCCACCTTTTATGTCGTGATTGCGTAATTTCTTGTGGAGATCGGCCTTGACCCTTTCCTGCGACATGCTGGTATTTGGCGGTAGTGGTGACCTGGCCCTGCACAAGTTGCTGCCGGCGCTGTACCACCTGCATCGTGATGGCCGCCTGGCCGCCGACATGCGCATCATCGCGGTGGCGCGCAGCCCGCTGCAGCGTAGCCAGTACCAGGCACTGGCCGAACGGCATTGCCGGGCGCAGGTGGCGCGGGCCGATTTCACCAGTGACAGCTGGCAAGGCTTTGCCGAGCGTCTCGACTACCTGGCCATGGATGCCGTGCAAAGTGCCGAGTACGGCCGCCTGGCGCGTCTGCTCGGCAACCCGGCGGGACGTCTGCGCATCTTCTACCTGGCTACCGCCCCGGCGCTGTTTGCGGCGATCGCCGAGCACCTGGCCACGGCCGGGCTGGCCGACGCGCGGAGCCGCATCGTGCTGGAAAAACCCATCGGCCATTCGCTGGCTTCGGCTCAGGCCATCAACGCGACCATCGGCCGGGTGTTCAGCGAAGCACAGGTGTTTCGTATCGACCATTACCTGGGCAAGGAGACCGTGCAGAACCTGATGGCGCTGCGTTTTGCCAATGCGCTGTTCGAGCCGGTGTGGCGCAGCGGGCACATCGAGCACGTGCAGATCAGCGTCAACGAAACCCTCGGTGTGGAAAACCGTGGTGCCTATTACGACCGCGCCGGAGCCATGCGCGACATGCTGCAGAATCATTTGCTGCAGCTGCTTTGCCTGGTGGCCATGGAAGCGCCGATGCGCTTTGACGCGGAATCGGTGCGCAACGAGAAGGTGCGCATCCTCCAGGCATTGCGGCCGATCAGCGGTCTGGATGTGCAGGATCGTACGGTGCGTGGCCAGTATGTCGCCGGACAGATCGCCGGCCAGGACGTGCCGGCCTATTACTTCGAGAAGCAGGTGGACAACGACAGCGACACCGAGACGTTCGTCGCGCTGCGCGCGGAGATCGACAACTGGCGCTGGGCGGGCGTGCCCTTCTACTTGCGCACCGGCAAGCGCATGGCCAGAAAGTGCTCGCAGATCGTCATCCAGTTCAAGCCGGTGCCGCAGCGCCTGTTCGACAATGACCAGGCCAACTGCCTGGTCATCCGCCTGCAACCGGAGGAACGCATCAGCCTGCAGCTGATGGGCAAGAGCCCCGGCAAGGGCATGCGCCTGACCGCCATGGAGCTGGATCTCAACCTGGCCCAGGTATTTCCGCAGAAGCGTCGCTGGGATGCCTATGAGCGCCTGCTGCTGGACGTCATCGAAGGTGACTCGACGCTGTTCATGCGCCGTGACGAGGTTGAAGCGGCCTGGGCCTGGGTCGATCCGATCCTGGATGGCTGGCAGCAGTACTACCAGAGTCCGCGTCCCTATCCGGCTGGCCGCAACGGCCCGGAGCAGGCCGACAGTCTGCTCGAGCGCAGCGGTCACCAGTGGTTCGAGGGCTGAGCGTTACCGGCCGTTGCAAAACGCCGGTGGCTTTTCAGCGCCCTGTTAGCGCTGCGCGCTGAACTGCCGGCAGGCCTGGCCAAACGCCTGGAAGATGGCCACGGATTGCGGGTTGCTGGCGGCTTGCCATTCCGGGTGCCATTGCACGCCCAGGGTGAACTGCGCCTGCTCCGGCAGGTGAATGGCCTCGATCACGCCGTCCGGGGCATGGGCCAGCGGCGCGACGCCGCGCCCCAGGGTACGGATGCCCTGGCCATGCAGGGAGTTGACGGCAATCTCCTCCTCGCCCAGCAGTTCGGCCAGCCAGCTCCCCGGCACGCAGTGGATGGCGTGGCTGGCAGCGTATTGCACGGCCACCGGGTCTTCCGGGTTTTCCCGATGATCGTTGCAGCCCGGCACGCTGTAGAGCTTCTGATGGATATCGCCGCCGAGCGCCACATTGAGCTCCTGCATGCCACGGCAGATGGCGAACAGCGGCAGGCCACGGCGCAGGGCCGCATGGATCAGCGGCAGGTCGAACAGGTCGCGGTCGCGGTCTTGCGGCTTTTCCGGGGTCAGGTTGTCTTGCCCATATAGGCTGGGGTCGATGTTTGAGCCGGCACCGGTCAGGTAGACGCCGTCGACCATGTCCAGGTACTGCTCGATGTCATCGCTGCCGCAACAGGTCGGTGTCAGCAGGGGGATGCAGCCGGCGATTTCCACCAGCGGCATGATGTATTTGTGGGTCATCACCTGGTAGGCGTGGCCTTTGCGCTCCTGAGCGCCCATGGACATCAGCACCACCGGCTTGCGGGCGCTGGTGGAGCTGTTTGCGATCTTGTTATTGGACATACATCACCTTGGGGCAGCGGGTAGCTGCCGTTGCTTGTGCAGGCCGACCGCAGGGTAGCGATGCCGTGCCTGTAACGGGCGTGCCAGCCCCTCTGGCCATGACACTGCCCTGTGGCCAGTCTGCCAGTGATGTAAAAAATGTCAAACAATGCGAGCGGTTGTTGCGCTCGTGCGCCCCGCATAACGGGGCACCTGGTTCGTGGGGGTGGCCTGCTCAGGGGGACTTCTGTGCAATAAATTGCAAACTTCAGGGCTGGCGCTGCAGCAATTTGGGCAGTTGCTGCTGCAGCTGGGCGAGGTTTAGCGGCGCCCGGATGAAGCCCTGCTGGCGGCCGTCCGGGCCGAGCAAGGCCAGGTTGCCGCTGTGGTCCACGGTGTAGTTTTCCTGGCTGCTGTCGCCGGGAATGAAGGGGATGCTCAAGGCGTTGGCCAGTTGCTGGATAGCGTCGAGCTGGCCGGTCAGGCCGATATAGTCGGGATCGAAATACGCCAGGTAGTCGCGCAGCTGCTGGGGGGTATCACGCTGCGGATCGACGCTGACCATCAGCACCTGAACCTGCTGGCGCTGCTCGGCGGGCAGGCTGCCGAGCAGCTGGCGCAACTCGGCCAGGGTGGTCGGGCAGATATCCGGGCAGAAGGTGTAGCCAAAGAACACCAGGGTCCATTTGCCCTGCAGGCGGCTGACCGGTAGCACTTCGCCGTGCTGGTCGAGCAGCGGCAGGTTCGGCCAGGCGCGACTTTGCGGCAGCAGGATGATCCCCGCCGCATTCAGTGCGCCCTTGTCAGGGTGACTGGCGGCCTGGCGGGCGGCCTGAAACAGGGCCAAACCGACCAGCAGGGTCAGCGTGGCGGCAATCACGAGGGCGATCTTATGGGTGCGGGTCATGGTCTGGCTGCGTAATGAACAGGGAAAGTGGCACTTTACCAGCCGACCGGGCTTTGTGCCTGTGGCCTGCTGTCACTGGCCTGATGGCGCGAGCAGGTTATAGCCAGCGCACGCCAGGATAGCGGGCAATTATGACAAAGCTGTCTTTGTCGGCAGGAAAAACCGGCTAAGGTTTAGGGCGACTGCCTATGGTTGGGAGACATGATGAATACCGCTGCCTTGCGTTCGCTGATTGAACAGGCCCTGCTGCTGGAGCAGCGGGATGGCCTGTTGGCCGCTCACCTGCAGGCCTTGCCAGGCCTGCACCGTAGCCTGCGCTGCACGGGCGGCACCGCTCAGGCCCTGCAGGGCTTTGTCGAAGGTTACGTACGCGCAGTACCCGAGCTGCTCGACAGCGTCGCCGAGATGGCCCGGCGGACGGGGCGCAGCGCCGCGCTGGCGCCGCTGTTGTGTGCGGCCAGCCAGTTCTTTGTGCGCCCGCCCGCCTTGATGCAGGGCCAGTCGTTGCTCGCCGAACTGCTCGACGAAGCCTACCTGGCCCATCGGCTGGTCGAAGAGCTGAATGACCGTTACATCGCCTGCTTTGCTGAGCCGTTGCTGACCCTCGATACCACCCGCGCCAACCTGCTGGCCCACCAGTTGATCGGCGAGTCCTTCGCCAACCAGCTGGATGCCTTGCTCGACGAAGTCTTGCCAGGCGTGTTGGCTGGTGCCTTCAGCGCCGCCAGTGAGCCGGGCACAGCACAGGTGGAGTCGGTCTGGCGGCAGTGGCCCTGTTTGCTCCAGCAGCTGGGGCTGGATATGCAGCTGGCTGCCGCCTGAGCGATCAGCCAGGCTTGTTCAGCTTGGGATTGGGGAAGAACTGCAGGGTCTGCCCCTGGCTCAAGGGTTTGCTGGGTGCCGGACGACTGACCCGGGTGGGCAGCTCGTTGGGTACCGAATTGCCCTGGGCATCCAGGGTGTCGCTGAAGCCGCAGGCCACGCATTCACGGTGCGGTGTGTCGTCCAGCGTCCACATCTTGATGGTGTCCATGGCGCTACAGGCCGGGCATACCGCCCCGGCGATGAACTGTTTCTTGATCTGCGCCTCGTTCATGCGGCTTGCTCCTCCAGCCCACTGTGGCGCAGCAACGCGTCGATGCTCGGCTCGCGGCCGCGGAAGTCGACGAACAGCTGCATGGCTTCCCGGGAGCCGCCACGCGCCAGGATCGCCTCACGGAAGGCGCGGCCGGTCTCGGGGTTGAGCACGCCCTGTTCCTCGAACAGCGAGAAGGCGTCGGCCGAGAGCACCTCGGCCCATTTGTAGCTGTAGTAACCCGCCGCGTAACCGCCGGCGAAGATATGCGCGAAGCTGTTGGCGAAGCGGTTGAAGGCCGGCGGGCGCATCACCGCTACCTGATCACGTACGCTCTCCAGCACCTGCAGTACGCTGCGGCCATCGCCGTGCGTGGCATGCAACTCGAAGTCGAACAGCGAGAACTCCAGCTGGCGCACCATCATCAGCCCGGACTGGAAGTTCTTCGCCGCCAGCATCTTGTCCAGCAGGTCCTTGGGCAGCGGCTCGCCCGTTTCGAAGTGGCCGGAGATCAGCGCCAGACCCTCGGGCTCCCAGCACCAGTTTTCCATGAACTGACTGGGCAACTCGACCGCATCCCAGGCCACGCCGTTGATGCCGGACACACCGGCATGCTCGATGCGGGTCAGCAGGTGGTGCAGGCCGTGGCCGAACTCATGGAACAGCGTGGTGACCTCGTCGTGGGTCAGCAGCGCCGGCTGGCCTTGCACCGCAGGCGTGAAGTTGCACACCAGGTTGGCCACCGGGCTGATCAGCTCGCCAGCGGCCGAGCGGCGCTTGTCGCGCGCGCCATCCATCCAGGCGCCGCCGCGCTTGTTGGCGCGGGCGTAGAGGTCGAAGAAGAAGCGTCCGACGTGCGCACCGTTCTCGCGGATCTCGAACAGCCGTACATCCGGGTGCCAGGTGTCGAAATCCTTAAGTTCATGAATCTCGATGCCATAGAGCTTCTGCACGATGGCGAACAGGCCGGAGAGTACCTTGTCGATCGGGAACCAGGCGCGCACCTGCTCCTGGGAAAGGCTGTAGCGACTCTGGCGCAGCTTCTCGGCGTAGTAGCCGGTGTCCCAGCTGGCAAGGTCCGCGCAGCCCTGTTCGGCGGCGAAGGCGCGCAGTTCATCGAGGTCGCGCTGGGCAAAGGGCTTGCTGCGCACCGCCAGGTCACGCAGGAAATGCAGCACCTGCTCGGTGGAGTCGGCCATCTTGCTGGCCAGGGACAGCTCGCCGTAGTGGGCGAAGCCGAGCAGATGCGCCAGCTCCTGGCGCAGGTCGAGGATCTGTTCCATCAGCGGGCCGTTGTCGAACTGGCCGGCATGCGGCCCCTGGTCGGAGGCGCGGGTGCAGTAGGCGGTGTAGACCTCTTCGCGCAGGGCACGGTCGTCGGCGTAGGTCATCACCGCGTAGTAGCTGGGGAATTCCAGGCTGATCAGCCAGCCGTCCAGGCCCTTGGCCTTGGCCGCCTGGGCCATCTGCGCCTTGGCCGAGTCCGGCAGGCCGGCCAGCTGGGCTTCATCGGCGACTGCCTTGGTCCAGGTCTGGGTAGCGTCGAGCAGCTGGTTGGAGAAGCGGCTGGTCAGCTCGGAGAGCTTCATCTGGATCTCGCCGTAGCGCTGCTGTTCGGCCGGCGGTAGGTCGATGCCGGACAGGCGGAAGTCGCGCAGCGCATGTTCGAGGATGGTCTTCTGCGCCACCTCGAAGCCGGCTGCCGCGGGGCTGCTCGCCAGTGCCTTGTAGGCCTGGCAGAGCGCCTGGTTCTGGCCCAGCTCGGTCCAGTACTCGGACAGCTTGGGCAGGCAGGCCTCGTAGGCGGCGCGCAGCTCGGCACTGTTGCATACGGCATTGAGGTGGCTGACCGGGCTCCAGGCGCGGCCCAGGCGCGCATGCAGCTCGTCCAGCGCCAGCACCAGGCCGTCCCAGCTCGGCTGGGCCTGCTGGATTTGCAGCAGGCGGGTGATGGCCGCACGGTTGTCGGCGAGGATCTGCTCGATGGCCGGCTCGACGTGCTCGGGCTTGATCTGGGAATAGGGCGGCAGGTCGAAGTCTTGCAGCAGCGGGTTGGTCGCAGTCACGATGGCACCTTGAATCGTATCGGCGCAGGGACGCCGGAATCACCGGGAGTTGCCGACAGGCGGCGACAACCGGCCCTGGGAATGCCAGCATCTTATTACAAACCCTGGGTCGACTGACTTTGGAGATCACTATCGTGGCCATCAGAACATTTCAGGACATGACCCCGCAGCTGGGCGAGCGGGTGTTCGTCGACCCCAGCGCGGTGGTGCTGGGCGACGTGGTATTGGGCGATGACTGCTCGGTCTGGCCGCAGGCGGTGATCCGTGGCGACATGCAGCCGATCCGCATTGGAGCGCGCAGCAGCGTGCAGGATGGCAGCGTGCTGCACATCACCCACGCCGGGCCATTCAATCCGCAGGGCTGGCCGCTGCAGGTCGGCGAGGACGTCACGGTCGGCCACAATGTCACCCTGCACGGCTGCACCCTGGGCGACCGGGTGCTGGTGGGCATGGGCGCGATCATCATGGACGGTGCGCAGGTCGAGGACGAGGTGATCATCGCCGCCGGCAGCCTGGTGCCGCCAGGCAAGCGTCTGGTCAGTGGCTTTTTGTACCTGGGTAACCCGGTACGCCAGGCCCGTGCGCTGACCGAGCAGGAGCGTGGCTTTTTCCGCTACAGCGCCAACAATTATGTACGTCTCAAGGACCAGTACCTGCTGGAAGACCTGGGGCGCTAAGGGAGGTGATACGCATGCGGCGTCTTGCCCGGCTGGTTGTACCCGCCCTGCTGCTGCAGGCCTGTGCCGCCCCGCTGCCGCCGGCGCTGCCCGGCATGGCCTGGGTCAGCGTAGCGGCACGTCCTGGCGAAGTGCTGATGGCGCAACGCCTGGACGGCCAGCGGGTGGCGGATGGACGCTTTTTCCAACTGTCTCCGGGAGCGCACAGCCTGCTGCTGCGCTTTCAGTTCGAGCAGCACGGTGGCGGCGAACTGCGTGAGCCACAGTGGCGAACCTGTGAATTGCAGCTGCGCTATGCCGACTTTGCCGCCGATCAGCGCTACCAGGTGCAGGCCTGGCAGCATGGCGGCTATCGCGTAGCCGGCCAGCTACGTGATGCCGAGGGCCGGGTGCTGGCGAAGGCCCGCGTGCTGCGCTGCGGGGCCTTCTGAGCCGGGGCGCCGCGTGCGTGCAAGCCTGGTCGGTTAGAAGGGCTGGCGGACGTAGAGGATTTCCTTGCTGCCCATTTCGCAGCGGCCGACCACCTGCGCGCCGATCACCGTGCCCTGTGCAACGATTTCCAGGCTGTAGCCGGTGACGCCCTTGGCATCCAGCTTGGCGGCGATTTCCGCCTTGAGTTCTTCGCAGTCCTTGCCGGCGGCGAGGGCCTGGCCAGCGAGCAGGCACAGGCTGCTGGCAATGATCAGTGTGCGCATCGGGTTGCTCCTTGGGTAGGTAATCAGCTGTCGGCCAGTCGGAAGCCGACCTTGAGGGTAACCTGATAATGGCCAACCTTGCCGTCAACGATATGACCGCGGGTTTCCACCACCTCGAACCAGTCCATGTGCCGCACGCTCTTGGCACACTCGGCGAGGGCATTGCCGATGGCGTCCTCGATGCTGAGTTTGGAGCTGCCAACCAGCTCGATCTTCTTGTAGGTGCGATGGTCGGACATGCGGGGCACTCCAGGTAAGGGTCTTTTCAGCGTAGTGGCCTGTGCTGCGAATTCAACCTGTGACAGGGCGTCGCATTCGAATGCATTGCAAATGAGAATAATTATATTTAATCTCGCCATCCGTTATTGATCCTGAAGCGATAACCGCATTCAGGTGCTTTCCCCCAGCCAGCCAGGGTCTGTTGCCCAAGCCAGCCGCGAATCAGTCCTCCCGAGGTTGGATATGCGTAAGCCGGCGTTAACCCTTGCTTGTCTGATGGCGTCCATGGTCCAGGCCGCCCCCGTTACTGAACTCAATCCCCTGGTCGTCACGGCTTCGCGCAGCGAGCACAGCCTGGCCGATGCCCCGGCCTCGGTGAGTGTGATCACCGCCGAGCAGATCAAGGCGCGTGGTGCCGGCAACCTGCTGGAAGCCCTGCGTGGCGTGCCTGGGTTGAGCCTCAACGGGCGCCAGGTGGGCGGGCGCAAGACCCTGAGCATCCGTGGTGCGGAAGACCGGCACACCCTGGTGCTGATCGATGGCCGGCGTATTTCCTCCACCGACGACACCATTGGTCATTCCGACTACCAGTACGGCTGGGTCGCCATGGAGCAGATCGAGCGTATCGAGGTGGTGCGCGGGCCGATGTCGGCGCTCTACGGTTCCGAGGCAGTGGGTGGGGTGATCAATATCATCACGCGCAAGGGTGGCCAGCAGTGGCATGGCGGCGCCAGCGTGCGAGGTGAGCTGGGCGAAGGGCCGGCCGGCGACGGCCATCAGATGTCGGCCAGCGCCAGTGGCCCGCTGGGCGAGTGGTTCGATCTGGCGCTGGGTGTGGAAGACCGACGTCGTGCGCCCACGCCGCGTCCGGAAAACAAGGCGACCAGCGATATCGAGGGGCAGGACCGGCAGAGCGGCAACCTGCGCCTGGGCTTTACCCCCAGCGAAGGTCAGCGCCTGCAGCTGGACATGCTGCGCAGCGAGGAAACCCGTCGGCGTCACGAGCAGAATACCCGGCTGCCGGCTCGTCCCTACTACCTGGATACCTACGATCTGCAGCGACGCCAGGATGCGCTGACCTGGCAGGCCGACTGGTCGCTACTGCGTAGCGAGCTGCGCTACAGCGAGGCGGAGTTCGAGGTGAACAACAAGCGCAGCAACAACATCGCGCCCACTCGCCCGCAGCGCCTGGAAGACCGGGTGTGGGACGGCAACCTGGCGTTTGCCCTGGGCGACAGCCACAGCCTGACGCTGGGTGCCGAGCGTCGCGAAGAGTTTCTGGAAAATGCCGGCCTGACGGGCGGCTCTGACAGCGCTCTGCACAAGGCGCTGTATGTGCAGGACGAAATCGCCCTGGCCGATGACTGGGCGCTGACCCTGGGTACGCGCCTCGATCACCACGCGATCTTTGGCAGCGAGTCCAGCCCGCGTGCTTACCTGGTATGGCGGGCCAGCCCCGAGCTGACTATCAAGGGTGGCTATGGTGAAGCCTTCCGTGCGCCCACCCTCAAGCAAATCTCCCCCAACTATGTCGGTGCCGAAGGCCCGCACACCTTCCTCGGCAATGCCGACATCCAGCCGGAAACCAGTCGCTCCTGGGAGATCGGCGCGGACTGGCGGGATGAGCAGAGTGCCTACACGGCTACGCTGTTCCGCAGCGAGATCAAGGACCTCATCTACTACAACCTGCTGCGTAGGGTCGGGCCGCGCAGCATCTATCAGTACGACAATATTTCCGAGGCGCGTATCGACGGGCTGGAGGTCGCCTTGCGCCGCGCGCTGGGTGGCGGTTTCAGCCTGGCCAGCAGCATGACCTGGCTGGATGCGCGAGATCGTGACAGCGATGACAAGCTCACCGGGCGTCCCGAGTTCAGTGCCACGCCGAGCCTGGCATGGCAGCAGGGGGCCTGGGGCGCCGAGCTGGAATGGCAATACATCGGCCAGCAGACGCTGCAGAATGCGGCCGGCCAGCTCAAGCGTGCTCCCGCCTACAGCCTGGTCAACCTGAGCGGCAGTTACCGGGTCGACGAGCACCTGACCCTGCGCGCCGGGCTGAACAATGCCGGCGACCTACGCCTGGAGGACAAGTCCGAGCTGTTCGGCTATGTCGAAGACGGGCGTACCTTGTGGCTGGGGCTGGAGGCCAGTTTCTGATGAGCATCCGGCACAGACTTCCGTGGTACTGGGCGATCAGGCGTGCCTGGCTGTGCACGCCGCGCCGCCTCGCCCTGTGCTGGCTGTGCCTGCTGCTGTCCTGCGGGACAGCCGTAGCCGAACAGCGCCTGCTGTTTCTCGCCGCGGCCCCGGTGCAGGCCGGCAAGTTCGAGAAACTGCGCCCGCTGGCTGAGGCGGCGGGTTTGCAGCTCGACTACCGCATGCTCGACGCGCCCGGCCTGCTGCCCAGTCGCGAGGCGCTGGCCGAGTATGACCTGCTGATCATCGATGCGCCCTATGGTGCTTCTCAGGCCCTCGCCCAGCAGCGTGCCGCGCCGCTGCTGGAGGGGCAGGCCTTGCCCTGGCTGTGGTTGCGGCGTGATGGTAGCCGCAGCAACCAGCTGCCTGGCGAACTGGTTGAGCAGCTGGACCGTTACTACAGCAACGGCGGTCCCGGCAATTTTGCCGGCTTCTTCTGTCGCCTGGCGGCGCAGCTGCAGGCACGCACGGCACAGGGCTGTGCCGCGCCGGAAATCCACCCGCCGTTTGCCATCTACCACCCGCAGGCCCAGGGACGCCTGTTCACTGACCTGGACAGCTATGCGCGCTGGAAGGGGGTTGGTCTGCAGCCTGCGACGCCGGTGATCGGCGTGCTGTTTCACAAGGCCTACATGGACGCCGGGCTGACCGGCTTCATTGATGCGACGATTGCCCGCCTGGAAGCCGCCGGTGCCCTGGCGGTGCCGATGTACACCAGCGCCATGGGCAATGGCGAGATCAGCCAGTTGCTGGCCTACCAGGGCAAGCCGCGCGGTGATGTGCTGATCAACATGCAGATCATGCTCAATGCCAACGGCCGCAAGGCCGAGTTCGATGAGCTGGGCATGCCGGTTCTGCAGGCCATGCCTTACCGGGCTGGCGAGGAAGCCGACTGGCAGGCCGATGCACAGGGCATCGAGGTGGTCGACATCCCCTTCTACCTGGCACAGGCCGAATACGCCGGGTTGATTGATCCGCTGGTGGCTGCCAGCACGCGCCAGGCGGATGGCGACATCCTGCCCATCGATCGCCAGCTGCAGGCGCTGGTGGACAAGGCGCTGCGCCTGGCACGCCTGCAGCGCCTGGCACCGGCCGAGGTACGCAGTGCGTTGTTGTTCTACAACTACCCGCCGGGGGAGAAGAACCTCGGGGCGTCCTTCCTCAATGTGCCGCGCAGCCTGGAGGCCTTGCTGGCCGCCTATGCCGAACGTGGCTACGACGTGAAAACGCTCGACGAGCAGCAGCTGATCGAAGAGCTCAGCGGGTTGCTGGCACCCTTCTATCGTGATGACCAGTTGCCGGGGCTGCTGGCGCGCGACCGCGCCGGGCGCCTGCCGCTGGCCGATTATCGGGCCTGGTTCGCCAGCCTGCCGGCCGCGCTGCAGACGCAGATCGTGCAGCGCTGGGGCGAGCCGGAACAGGCCGGCCTGGTACTGCGCGAGGGCACGCAGGCCTTCTTTGTCATCCCCCGGCTGCAGTTGGGCAAGCACGTGCTGATGCCGCAACCGCCGCGGGGCGAGCGCCTCGACGACCGGGAGCGTGCGCTGTACCACGACACCAAGGCGCCGCCATCGCACAGCTACCTGGCGGCCTACCTGTGGCTGCGTGAGCAGCAGAAGGTCGATGCCCTGGTGCACTTCGGCACCCACGGCAGTGCCGAATGGCAGCCGGGCAAGGAGCGCGGCCTGGATGTGCTGGACTATCCCTACCTGGTGCTCGGCGACATTCCGGTGCTCTACCCGTACATCGTCGACAACATCGGTGAGGCCTTGCAGGCCAAGCGCCGTGGACGAGCGCTGATCCTCAGTCACAACACCCCGTCGTTCGGCCCGGCGGGCCTGCATGGCCGCCTCAACGAGCTGCACGACCTGCTGCACCAGTGGCTGACCATGACGCCGGGCGAAGTGCGTAGCGCCACGGCCGCGCGCATCCGTGCGCTGGCCGGCGAGCTCAAGCTGGACCTCGACCTGGGCGTCGAGCTGAGCGCACCGGGGTTGGATATGCAGGCACTGGTCGACGATCTGCACCTGCACCTGCACGACCTGGCCCTGCAACAGCAACCGCTTGGCCTGGCGCGCTTCGGCGTGCCGGCGGACAGCGACCTGCGCCTGTCCACCGTGCAGCAGATGCTCGGCAAGCCCTTGCTGCAGGCCCTGGCGCCAGATGATCCGGAAGAGTTGCTGCTGGTCGACTATGCACAGCTCAAGAGCACGCCGCTCTGGCAGGTGTTGGATCGTCATGTGCGCCAGGGCCAGCCATGGACGGGTGACCCGGCGCTTGCTGGGTTGCTCGAGCAGGGCCGCAGGTATTGGCAGCAACTGGCCAACGACCAGGAGTTGCATGGCTACTTCCAGGCCTTGCAGGGCCGGCATATCGCCAGTTCCTATGGTGGCGACCCGATCAAGAACCCCGACAGCCTGCCTACCGGACGCAACCTGTATGGCTTCGATCCGTCGCGTATTCCCACCCGTGAGGCCTGGCAAGCGGGGCAGCTGGCGGCCCAGCGCCTGCTCGACCAGCACCGCCAGAGCCAGGGGGAATATCCACGCAAGCTGGCCTTCACGCTGTGGTCGGTGGAAACCATGCGCCACTTCGGCCTGCTGGAAGCCCAGGTGCTGGCGCTGATGGGCTTCCGCCCGCAGTGGGATGCCGGCGGTCGGGTGATTGGTATCGAGCTGATCCCGGCCAGCGAGCTCAAGCGTCCGCGGGTGGATACGGTGATTTCCGCCACCGGGCTGTACCGCGACCAGTTCCCTCAGGTCATGCACTGGCTGGCTCAGGCGGCCGCCCAGGCCAGTGATCTGGACGAACCGGACAACGCCCTGGCGGCCAATAGCGCGGCGATCGAACAGCAGTTGCGCGCGGCCGGCCTGTCGGCCGAGGAAGCGCGCCTGGCGGCGCGTACGCGGATCTTCTCCTCGGAGTCCGGGGCCTATGGCACCGGCCTGGAGGAGGCGACCCTGGCCAGTGACAGCTTTGGCGAACAGTCCGGAGGCGGGCAGGATCGTGCCGGCGGCGAGGCCAAGCTGGCGCAGCTGTATCTGGAGCGTATGCAGTTCGCCTACGGCCCGGACAGCGCGCGCTGGGGCGAAAAGGCCCAGGTCAACCTGTATGCCGAGCAGCTGCGCGGTGTCCAGGGCGCCGTGCTGTCACGTTCCTCCAACCTCTACGGCATGCTCACCACCGATGACCCCTTCCAGTACCTGGGCGGTATCGGCCTGGCGGTGCGTCATCTGGATGGCCGCTCACCCGAGCTGTACATCAGCAACCTGCGCGATGCCGACAACCCGCGCAGTGAAACCGCCGGCGCTTTCCTGGCCCGCGACCTGCGTACCCGCTACCTGCATCCCGGCTGGATCAAGCAGGTTCAGGCAGAGGGCTACAGCGGCACCCTGGAAGTGCTGGGCAGTGCCAACAACCTGTGGGGCTGGGAGGTGACGGCGCCGGAAACCGTGCGTGACGACCAGTGGCAGGCCTACAAGGAGGTCTATGTCGACGACACCTACCAGCTGCAGATCAATGAGTGGTTCGAACAGCACAACCCGCATGCCCAGGCACAGTTGATCGAGCGCCTGCTGGAGGCCGCGCGCAAGGAGTACTGGAGTACCGACGCACAGACCCTGCAGGAACTCGCCGAGCGCTACCAGGCCTTGGCCGAGCGTTATGACGTACGTAGCGATAACGCGCGCTTCAAGGAATACCTCGGCGCGGCGGCCGCGGGTTTCGGCCTGCAGCCTGCGGCGGCTCCGGCAGCCGAGGTAAGCGCTGGCGCACAGGCGGAGGCCACCTTGCAAACGGTGCAGGGACCGCGTCTGGAAGAACAGCCGGCTCCCCAGGCGTCGCCCAGTCCGCTGGATTTCACGGCGCTGCTCGGCCTGTTGCTGATTCTGCTGGCCATGGCCGGCGGCGCATTCCGTCAGGCGCACCGTCGCCTGCCAACCCTGACCTACTGACCCCCGGAGACTGTTTAGATGTCCCTGCAACTGATGATCGAGAGTGCGCTGTACAGTGCCAGCCAGCTGTTCATGCTGCCGGTGCTGCTGGCCGTGCTGCTGATGTTTTTCTACGCCTTCTATGCGCTGGGCGCCTTCCTCTGGCAGAGCCGTCAGCGGCGGCGCGGCCAGGCGCCGGCCTTCGACCTGCTGCAGAGCTGGCGTGCCGCACCGACGATGACTGCGGTGGAGCTGGAAACCCTGGCTTTCAAACGCCTGGAAGCACCGCGTATCGTGACCCGCGTGACGCCGATGCTCGGTCTGGTGGCAACCATGATCCCCATGGGCCCGGCGCTCAAGTCGCTGGCCAGTGGCGAGCTGGCGCAGGTCAGCGACAACCTCACGGTGGCATTTTCTGCGGTGATTCTCTCGCTGCTGGCCGCGTCGCTCACCTACTGGGTCGTCAATGTGCGTCGGCGCTGGTACGCCGAGGAGCTGGTGCTGATCGGCCAGGCGCAGCGTAGCCAGGGCCTGGCCGCCAGCGAGCCGCTGGCCGCGGCAGCCCATGAGCTGGCTACGGAGGCTGCCTGATGAGCCTGCGCCTGCTGGAGGAAGCGGAAGCCGACGATCCGATTCTCTCGGTGGTCAACCTGATCGACGTATTCCTGGTGATCATCGCCGCACTGTTGCTGGCGGTGGCCAACAACCCGGTGAATGCCTTCAGCCAGGACGACTACACGCTGATCAAGAACCCCGGCGAGGCCAACATGGAAGTGCTGATCAAGCAGGGTGAAACCCTGCAGCACTACAAGGCCAGTGGCGAGATCGGCCAGGGCGAAGGTGCCAAGGCCGGGGTGGCCTATCGCCTCAAGGACGGCTCGATGATCTATGTCCCGGAATGACCTGAGGGAAGCCTGCATGCCCGTTACTCGCCAGCGACAACAGTCTGCCGCGCTGCGTCAGGCCGAGCCCGTCAACAGCCTGCCGCGTTGCCTGAGCAGCCGTGAGCTGCTCGGCGCGGCGCAGGCGCTGTTGATCGAGCACAACGGCTGCTACTACAGCCTGCGCCTGACCCGGCAGAACAAGCTGATTCTCACCAAGTAGCCGGCGCTGTCAGGCAATGCGCAGCAGCGGCCAGATATCCTGGTAGCTGGGCCGCGGATTGCTGCTGGCCAGGCTCAGTGCCGGGGCTGCCGGGCTGCTTGGCGCGCGGCGGCCCTGGCTGGGCCAGACGCGGCGCGGCGGCTCGATGGCGCACAGGGTGGGCAGGGCGGGGTGCTGGGTTGCGTACATGGGGGTTCTCCTCGATCAGGCCTGCAGGGGTACCAGGCGTGGCGCGATCATGTTTTCCGGGCGCAGGATGTCGGCCAGGGTGGTGTCGTCCAGCAGTTGTTCTGCACGGACCAGTTCCAGTACGCCACGCCCGCTGTCCAGCGCGGTCTTGGCGATACGTGTGGCGTTTTCATAGCCAATGTAGGGGTTCAGCGCGGTGACCAGGCCGATGGAGTTTTCCATCAGCTCGCGGCAGCGCTGCTCGTTGGCGCTGATGCCGTCGATGCACAGCTCGCGCAGCATGTCCATGGCGCGGGTCAGCAGGCGGATCGAGTCGAGCACCTTGTAGGCGATCAGCGGCTCCATCACGTTCAGCTGCAGCTGGCCGCCCTCGGCGGCCATGGTCAGCGCCAGGTCGTTGCCGATCACTTCGAAGGCGACCATGTTCACCGCCTCGGGGATCACCGGGTTGACCTTGCCGGGCATGATCGAGCTGCCCGGCTGGCGCGCCGGCAGGTTGATTTCGTTGATGCCGGTGCGCGGCCCGCTGGACAGCAGGCGCAGGTCGTTGCAGATCTTCGACAGCTTGACCGCGGTGCGCTTGAGCATGCCGGAGAACAGCACGAAGGCGCCCATGTCGCTGGTGGCTTCGATCAGGTCGGCGGCTGGCTTGACCGGGTGGCCGCTGATCACCGCGAGGCGTTCTACGGCGAGCTTCTGGTAGGCCGGGTCGGCGTTGATGCCGGTGCCGATCGCGGTGCCGCCGAGGTTGACCTCGTGGAGCAGGGTGGGGGCCAGCATCTTCAGGTGCTGCAGGTCTTCGCCAAGGGTGGTGGCAAAGGCGCGGAACTCCTGGCCGAGGGTCATCGGCACGGCATCCTGCAGCTGGGTGCGGCCCATCTTCAGTACATGGGCGAATTCCAGGCCCTTGGCGGCCAGTGCCTGGATCAGCTTGTCCAGTGCGTTGAGCAGGCTGTCGTGGCCGAGCAGCAGGCCGACACGAATGGCCGTGGGGTAGGCGTCGTTGGTCGACTGCGCCATGTTCACGTCGTTGTTCGGGTGCAGGTACTGATACTCGCCCTTGTCATGGCCCATGGCTTCCAGGGCGATGTTGGCGATGACCTCGTTGGCGTTCATGTTGGTCGAGGTGCCGGCCCCGCCCTGGATCATGTCGACCACGAACTGCTCGTGGAACTCGCCCTGGATGATGCGCGCGCAGGCCGTGCTGATTGCCGTGTGCTTGGCCGCCGAAAGGTGGCCAAGGCTGCGGTTGGCGTCAGCGGCGGCCTGCTTGACCATGGCCAGGCCGACCACCAGTTTCGGGTAGTGCGACAGCGGCACGCCGGTCAGGCGGAAGTTGTGCAGGGCGCGCAGGGTCTGGATGCCGTAGTAGGCGTCGGCGGGTACTTCGAGGGTGCCGAGCAGGTCTTTTTCAACCCGGCAGGATGCAGCAGAGGACATGATGAGCAAGGCTCTTGAGGGAACGGCAAATGCCGCGATGCCCCATAGGCTAGGGCCTGCAGCGATGCAGGGCCAATGCCGTTATCCGCTGACCCATGCCGAATCGGCATAACGCTGTTGTGACTTGCCGGTTCCCTGTAGCGTGCGCGCCCTGCCCGTGCCGCCCGGCCGCAGACGGGCGTCTACCAGCCACTATCCGGGCCAGCCGGCCGCCGTTGCGAGTGCTGCATGCAAGAGCTGCTCAATGACATTCTCGAGGAAGTCCGTCCGCTGCTTGGCCAGGGACGGGTTGCCGACTACATTCCGGCGCTGGCGGCGGTCGCACCCGACCAGCTGGGGATTGCCGTGTACAGCAATGACGGCCAGCTGGCGTATGCCGGTGATGCGCAGACGCGCTTTTCCATCCAGAGCATTTCCAAGGTGTTCAGTCTGGTGCAGGCCATCCAGCACAGCGGCGAGGCGATCTGGCAGCGCCTCGGCCACGAACCGTCGGGGCAGCCCTTCAATTCGCTGGTGCAGCTGGAGTTCGAGCGCGGCAAGCCGCGCAATCCGTTCATCAATGCCGGCGCGCTGGTGATCTGCGACATCAACCAGTCGCGCTTTGCTGCGCCGGCGCTGTCCATGCGCGACTTCGTGCGGCGCCTGGCCGGTAACCCACTGGTGCAAGTCGACCCGCGCGTGGCCGAGTCGGAGTACCAGCATCGGGCCCGTAACGCCGCGGCGGCCTACCTGATGCAATCCTTCGGCAATTTTCACAACGAGGTCGAGGCGGTGCTGCGCAGTTACTTCAGCTGCTGTGCGCTGAGCATGAGCTGTGTCGATCTGGCCCGGGCCTTCTGCTTCCTGGCCAACCAGGGATTCTGCAAGCACAGCGGCGAGCAGATCCTCAGTGCCCGCCAGGCACGCCAGGTCAATGCACTGATGGCCACCAGCGGGCTGTACGACGAGGCCGGTAACTTTGCCTACCGCGTCGGCCTGCCCGGCAAGAGTGGGGTGGGTGGCGGTATCGTGGCGGTGGTGCCGGGGCGCTTCAGCGTGTGCGTGTGGTCGCCGGAGCTGAATGCAGCCGGCAACTCGCTGGCCGGCATGCGGGCGCTGGAGTTGCTCAGTGAGCGCATCGGCTGGTCGGTGTTCTAACTGGCCGTGTCGTCGAGGCGTTCGCCACACAGGTCGAGGCTCAGCCAGTGCTCCACGTCGGCCAGGCCGAGGCCGGCGCCGAGCAGGGCGAATAGCTTGCCGAGCGCAGCTTCACGGGTCATGCCGCCACCGCTGAGCAGGCCGCAGGCGGCCAGCTGGCTGCCGGCGGCATACACGGCGAAGTCGATATGTCCGTGCAGGCACTGGCTGATGGCCAGCAGCACCACGCCGCGAGCGTGTGCTTCGCGCAGCACCTCTAGCAGCAGCGGATCGTCGGCCGGGCCGGTGCCGCTGCCATAGCACTCCAGCACCACGCCGCGCACGCCGTTCTCGAGCAGGGCGCGCAGCAGGCTGGCGTCGAAGCCGGGATGCAGCGGCAATACGGCCAGGCGCACCGGCTGGCGCGGTTGGCGATAACTCAGGCTGGTTGGCCAGGCACTGGCGTGTGCACCCTGGCGCAGGCGTGGCAGTTCGGCAAAGGCATCGAAGGCGTCACTGCTCAGTTTGCTGGCGCGTGCGCCATGCAGCAGGCGATCGTGGAAGTACAGGTAGACCCCTGGGGCGATACCTGCCTGCAGGCGGCGCAGCGCACCAAACAGATTGCCCCAGGCATCGCTGCCGCTGCTGCTGACCGGCAGCATGGCGCCAGTCAACAGCAGCGGTACGGGTAGGCCGAGCAGCAGGAAACTCAGGGCTGCCGCACTGTAGGCCAGGGTGTCGGTGCCGTGCAGCAGCAGCACGCCGTCGCAGCCGTCCTCATCCACCGCCTGGCGCACCGCGTCGGCCAGGGCCAGCCAGTTCGCCTGGGTCATGTTGGCGCTGTCCAGCAGCGGTTGCAGCTCGCGAAAGCGCCAGTGCGGCAACCCGTCATGCTGCTCGGCCTGCCGAGCGCGCAGCAGCGCTTCCAGGCCTGAGGCCGGGGCCAGCCCTTCGGCGGTCATCTGCATGCCGATCGTACCGCCGCTATACAGGACCATGAGATTGTTGCAGGCCATGCTGGATACTCTCTTGCCTTGGGTAATGAACGAAGGGGCCGCAGCCCCTTCGTGATCGCATCGTTTCAGTGTACTGCGCTATCAGTCGGCGTGCCGTGCCGGCCATGCCTGCGGATCGAGATCGAGGTCAGCGAACTGCCGGGGATCCAGCACGGGAGACGGGATGCCGGCACGGATCTGCTGGTCGTAGTCGCGCATCAGGCGCAGGCCGACCTTGAACAGCAGGGCCAGGGCCACCAGGTTGGCGATGGCCAACAGGCCCATGGTCACGTCGGCAAAGGCGAAGACTGTGCCGAGGTCCTGTACCGAGCCCCATAGCACCAGCAGCACGACCAGCACGCGATACACGATGATGGGCGTGCGCTGCTGGCTGAAGAAACCCAGCGCGTTCTCGCCCAGATAGTAGTTGTAGATCAGCGTGGTGAAGACGAACAGCAGCAGCGCCAGGCTGACGAATACCCGGCCCCACTCGCCGACCACACTGGCCATGGCGGTCTGCGTCAGGACCACGCCGGCGACCTCGGTGCCTGGCTGGAACACCCCGGAGAGCAGGATGATCAGCGCTGTGCAGCTGCACAGCACGATGGTGTCGATGAAGACGCTGAGCGATTGCACGATGCCCTGGGCGACCGGGTGCTTGACCTCGGCCACGGCCGCCACGTTGGGCGCACTGCCCAGCCCGGCCTCATTGGAGAACAGCCCGCGCTTGACGCCCATCAGGATGGCCGCGCCAATGCCTCCGGCAAATGCCGGCTCCAGGCCAAAGGCACTGTTGAAGATCAGCGCGAAGGCCTGCGGAATGGCATCAAAGCGGCTGACGATGACGAACAGGGCCATGCCCAGGTAGGACAGCGCCATCAGCGGGACCAGTACGTCCGCCCATTTGGCGATGCGGCGAATGCCGCCGAAGATGATCAGACCGATCACGGCGGTCAGCGCCAGGCCGCTGGCCAGGGTCGGTACGCCGAAGGTGTCGTGCAGCGAGGTAGCCACGGTATAGGACTGTACGGCGTTGAAACCGAAGCCGAAGGTCACCAGCAGCAGGATCGACACCAGGATGCCCAGCCAGCGCTGGCCCAGGCCGTGCTGGATGTAGAAAGCCGGGCCGCCGCGATAGGTGCCGTCTGCTTCGCGGCGCTTGTACAGCTGGGCCAGCGAACATTCGAAGTAGCTGGTGGCCATGCCCACCAGGGCGACCACCCACATCCAGAAGATGGCGCCCGGGCCGCCAAGCATGATGGCCACGGAAACGCCGGCAATGTTGCCGGCACCTACCCGTCCGGCGACCGAGAGCATCAGCGCCTGGAACGAGCTGAGCTGGCCACGCTGGCGCTGAAAGGCTTCGGCGAAGATATGAAACATGCTGCCGAAGTAGCGGAACTGCACGAAGCGCGAGGCGAGGGTGAAATACAGACCAAGGCCGATCAGCATGACGATCAGCAGCTTGCTCCAGATCAGGTCGTTGAGAATGTCGAGCATGGCGGGTGAGTCTCTCTTGTTGTTGTGTGGTAGGGCGTACGGCGCCAACCGCAATGGTTGGCCAGGCGGTGGGCGCCCGGCAATTTCGCGGGTTGCGGCGCGATGATGCGAGTTGATGCTAGAGTCGCATCATGTGCATCACTTTTCTGCCGCATGCCACGGGAGCCACGCCATGTCCGAATACCTGGGCAGCAATCTCAAGCTGTTGTGCAGCCACTACCGCTCGATTGCCGAGGTGTGCCGCAAGCTGGCCATCAATCGCGCCCAGTTCAATCGCTACCTGGCCGGACACAGCCAGCCGACGGCGCACAACCTCAAGCGTATCTGCGATTTCTTCGGCGTCGAGCCTTACGAGCTGGGTCTGCCGGGCGAGCAGTTCGCGGCGCTGCTCGGCGTGCGCCATGGCCAGGTCGGCAAGGCTCCGCGCGACCCCCTGCTGGAGCTGCTGCAACCGTTGAGCGAACTGGGCGGCGACCTGTCGCGCTACTGTGGCTACTACTTCGAATACGCCCACTGCATGTCGGTGCCGGGACGCATCCTGCTGTCGCTGGTGCAGCTGCGCGAGGAGCGTGGGCGTTTCCTGTTCGAGCGCCAGGAGCGCCAGGCACCCTCGCGGGCCAGCGATGAGCAGAACGACGAGTGGGTGCGTTGTCGCTACCTGGGTGCCGCGTTCTACCTGCAGGACCGCCTGTTTCTCATGGACTACGAATCGCTGACTGGCAACGAAATGAGCCAGACCATCCTCATCCCCAGCTTCAAGAGTCGGATCACCCGGCTCAATGGCCTGAAAACCGGCGTGTCCAGCGGCGACCGGCGTACCCCGGCCTGCACCCGGGTGGTCTGGGAGTACCTTGGGCCGCAGATCAACCGGGTCAATGCCTACCGCCAGGTGATGCTCTATGCGCCGGACGATCCACGCATCGACGACGACATCCGTCAGCGCCTGGCCGGGGCGCAGATCCGCCACGGGCTGTTCGAGATCGAATAGCGCTCTCGCGCCGTTTAACGGCGCAGGTATTCGCGCAGGCGGTACCAGCTCATGCCCAGCGCCAGCAGGGGCGAGCGCAGCAGCTTGCCGCCAGGGAAGGTGATGTGCGGTACCCGGTTGAACAGCTGGAAGTCGCTGTCGTCTTCGCCGGCGATCGCCTGGGCGAGCAGCTTGCCGGCCAGGTGGGTGGCGTTCAGGCCGTGCCCGGCATACGCCTGGGCGTAGAACAGGTTGCGCTGCTGCGGGTGGCAGCCGATCTGTGGCAGGCGGTTGGCGCCGATGCCGATCATGCCGCCCCAGTGGTAGTCGATGGCCACGTCGGCGAGCTGCGGGAAGACCTTGAGCATCTTCGGCCGCATGTAGTCGCTGAGGTTGGCCGGGTCGCGGCCGGAGTAGTGGCAGGCGCCGCCGAACAGCAGGCGGCGGTCGGCGGACAGCCGGTAATAGTCGAGGGCCACGCGCTGGTCGCACAACGCCATGTTCTGCGGGATCAGCTCGCGGGCCAGGGCTTGCGGCAGCGGCTCGGTGGCGATCACATAGCTGCCGGCGGGCAGCACCTTGCCGCCCAGGTAGGGTTCCAGGTCATTGAGGTAGGCATTGCAGGCGATGATCAGCTGGCGTGCGCGGACCTCGCCGCTGGCGCAGTGCACGCGTACCTCGCTGCCGGGCTCGATACGGGTTACCGGCGACTGCTCGAACAGGCGCACCCCCAGGCTGGCGGCAGCGGCGGCTTCGCCCAGGGCCAGGTTGAGCGGATGCAGATGGCCGGAGCCCATGTCGATCAGTCCGCCGCAGTAACGGGGCGAGCCGACCACCTCGTGCATCTCGTGCGCTTGCAGCAGGCGCAGGTTGTGCCGGTAGCCGAGGCTGTGCAGGTGTTCGTAGTCCTCGACGAAACCGGCCAGGTCGGCCGGGGTGTTGGCCAGGTCGCAATAGCCCCAGGTCAGGTCGCAGTCGATGGCGAACTCCGCGACCCGCTGGCGCACCAGCTCTACAGCCTTCAGGCCGAGCTGCTGCAGGCGGCGCACACCGTCGCTGCCCAGCACATCGTTGAATTGTTCGAGGCCGTGGCCGACGCCGCGAATCAGCTGCCCACCGTTGCGTCCGCTGGCGCCCCAGCCGATCTGCCGGGCTTCCAGCAGCACCACCGAGAGGCCGTGCTTGGCCAGTTCGATGGCGCTGTTGAGGCCGGAGAAGCCACCGCCGATGATGCACACGTCGGCTTCTTCGCGACCCTCTAGCGTCGGCAATACCAGCTGGCGGTTGGCTGTGGCAGCGTAGTAGGAGGCGGCGTGGTGGGCGCTGTGCACGGGTTGCGGGGACGGCTGGCGAACGGGGCGCATGTGCATAATCCTGATTTTATTGTTTTGAAAAACGAACGAAGCATAGGCGCAGCTCGCCCTCCTCGACAAGCGGCCTGGGCAGGTAGTGCTTCAATGATCCTCTAGTCGGCAATCGGCAGGCTGAGCGACTCCTTGACCTCTTCCATGACGATGTAGCTCTTCGACTCGCGCACGTGCGGCAGCTTGAGCAGGATGTCGCCGAGCAGCTTGCGATAACTGGCCATCTCGTTGATACGCGCCTTGACCAGGTAATCGAAGTCGCCGGATACCAGGTGGCACTCCAGCACATGGGGCAGCTTGAGTACGGCGCGGCGGAACTCCTCGAAGGTGTCGCCGGACTTGTAGTCCAGGCTGATCTCCACGAACACCAGCAGGCTGGCCTTGAGCTGCTGCGGGTTGAGCCGGGCGTGGTAGCCCATGATGATGCCTTCGCGCTCCAGGCGGCGGACCCGCTCGGTGCAGGGGGTGGTGGACAGGCCGACCCGCTCGCCCAGCTCGGTGAAGCTGATGCGTCCGTCCTGCTGGAGAATGCGCAGGATGTTGCGGTCGATCTTGTCCAGTTCGCGGCGACTCTGGTGCTGGGTACGCATGGGCTCGTGCTCCTGGCCCTGCGACAGGCTGGCGCAGGGTGCTGTTTAAACAAGAAAATCCACTGGCTAGGAAGCCATTCTTACCGGAAATGGCCTGTTTCTGCTGGGGTGAAAAGGCTTTTCTGGCGGATTTAATCGCAAAAGACCCGCGTTAAACAGTGAAAATCCCTGCCTGCGCTTTCCTATACTGCCCTCACGTGCAAAATAACAAACGTCAGCCCGCACGCGGGGCCGACGGGGAGGCAGTCATGCGGGTGCTCGTTCTGGGTGGTGGAGTGATCGGTACGGCCAGCGCCTATTACCTGGCGCGTGCCGGGTTTCAGGTCAGCGTGCTGGAACGGCAGCCGGGGGTGGCGCTGGAGACCAGCTACGCCAACGCCGGCCAGGTATCGCCGGGCTATGCCTCGCCCTGGGCGGCCCCGGGTATTCCGCTGAAAGCCATCAAGTGGCTCCTGCAGCGCCACGCACCGCTGGCTATCAAGCTGACTGGCGATCCGCAGCAGTACTTCTGGATGCTGCAGATGCTGCGCAACTGCACGGCCGCCCGCTATGCGGTGAACAAGGAGCGCATGGTGCGTCTGTCCGAGTACAGCCGCGACTGCCTCGACGAACTGCGTGCCGATACCGGCATCGATTACGAAGGCCGCCAGCTGGGCACCACCCAGCTGTTCCGTACCCAGGCGCAACTGGATGCGGCGGCCAAGGACATCGCCGTGCTGGAGCGCTCCGGTGTGCCCTATGAGGTGCTGGACCGCGCTGGCATTGCCCGCGTCGAGCCGGCCCTGGCCGGTGTCGCAGACAAGCTGGCCGGAGCCTTGCGTCTGCCCAACGACCAGACCGGCGATTGCCAGCTGTTCACCAGCAAGCTGGCGCAGATGGCCAGGGAGCTCGGCGTGGAGTTTCGCTTTGGCTGCACGATCGAGCGCCTGGATATCGCCGGCGACCGTATCAACGGCGTGTGGGTGGATGGTCAGCTGGAAACCGCCGACCGCTACGTGATGGCGCTGGGCAGCTACAGCCCGCAACTGCTCAGGCCGCTGGGCATCAAGGCGCCGGTCTACCCGCTGAAGGGCTACTCGCTGACCGTACCAATCCGCAATCCGGCCATGGCCCCGACCTCGACCATTCTTGATGAAACCTACAAGGTGGCCATCACCCGCTTCGACCAGCGCATCCGCGTGGGTGGCATGGCCGAGATCGCTGGTTTCGACCTGTCGCTCAACCCGCGTCGTCGTGAAACCCTGGAGATGATCACCAACGACCTCTACCCGCAGGGCGGCGACCTGGCGCAGGCCGAGTTCTGGACCGGCCTGCGCCCGGCGACCCCGGACGGCACGCCGATTGTCGGCGCCACGCCCTATCGCAACCTGTTCCTCAACACCGGACACGGTACCCTTGGCTGGACCATGGCCTGCGGCTGTGGACGCTTCCTCGCCGACCTGATGGCCAGCAAGCGTCCGCAAATCAGCCCCGACGGCCTGGATATCTTCCGTTACGGCCACAGCAAGGAGAACACCCGGCATGTCCATCCAGCGCCTGCACACTGAAAAGCGCTACAGCGAAATCGTCATCCACAACGGCACGGTGTACCTCGCCGGGCAACTGGCGGACGACTATGCCGGCGATATCCGCCAGCAGACCCGTGAAACCCTGGCCAACATCGACCGCCTGCTGGCCGAGGCAGGTAGCGACAAGTCGAAGATCCTCGGCCTGACCATCTTCCTGCGTGACATGGCCGACTATGCGGCGATGAACGAGGAGTGGGATGCCTGGGTGGCCGAAGGCGCCGCCCCGGCGCGTGCCTGTGTCGAGGCGCGGCTTTACGACCCGCGTGTGCGCGTGGAAATGACCCTGACCGCCGCGCTGTAGCGCGGCCCTGCCTGGAAAGCCTGCCGCCATGCGTCCCGCTCGTGCGCTGATCGATCTCCAAGCCCTGCGCCACAACTACCGGCTGGCCCGTGAACTGAGCGGTGCGCGGGCCCTGGCGGTGATCAAGGCCGATGCCTATGGGCATGGCGCGTTGCGTTGTGCCGAGGCGCTGGCCGGGTTGGCCGACGGCTATGCGGTGGCCTGTATTGAAGAAGCCCTGGAGTTGCGCAACGCGGGCATCAGCGCGCCGATCCTGCTGCTCGAGGGCTTTTTCGACAGCAGCGAGCTGGCCCTGATTGACCAGCATCGCTTGTGGTGCGTGGTGCATGCCCCCTGGCAGTTGGCGATCATCGAGCAGGCGCGTCTGCAACAGCCGCTCAACGTATGGCTCAAGCTGGACAGTGGCATGCACCGCGTCGGCCTGCATGCCGCCGAGTACGCGGCGGCCTATCGTCGCCTCAAGGCCTGCGGGCAGGTCGGTGAGGTGGTGTTGATGAGCCACCTGGCGCGTGCCGATGAGCTGGACTGTTCGCGCACCGAGGAGCAGCTGGCGCTGTTCAACCAGGCGCGCAGCGGCTTGCCCGGCGCGATCAGCCTGTGCAACTCGCCGGCCATCCTCGGCTGGCCGCAGCTGCCCAGCGACTGGGTGCGCCCCGGCATCATGCTCTACGGCGCTACGCCGTTTGCTGGTGCACAGCCTCAGGCGGCACAACTGCGCCCGGTGATGACCCTGGAGTCGCGGATCATCAGCGTACGCGAGCTGCCTGCCGGCGAGCCGGTGGGCTATGGCGCACGCTTCGTCTGCCCGCGCGCGACGCGGATTGGCGTAGTGGCCATGGGGTATGCCGATGGCTATCCGCGTCACGCCCCGGACGGTACGCCAATCCGCGTCGATGGGCAGCCGGCGCGCCTGGCCGGCAGGGTCTCCATGGATATGCTCTGCGTGGATATCAGCGACCTGCCGCAGGCCGGCCTGGGCAGCCGGGTCGAACTGTGGGGCGGGGCGGTTGCCGCCAGCGAAGTGGCCCAGCTCAGTGGCAGCATTCCCTACCAGCTGTTCTGTAACCTCAAGCGGGTGCCACGTGTCTATTGCGGGGTCTGACGGCTGGGCGTGGCGGTAACGGCGGCGATCATGTCGGTAAGCATGTTGTAAATACTGAACACTGTTGCCATCATACTTGCAATGCACGCATTCCTGCCGAGGAGGAAACCCGCATTGGACGTCGGTGTTCGACTGCAAACCATCCGTAAACTCAAGGGGCTGTCGCAACGTGAGCTGGCCAAGCGGGCCGGTGTCACCAACAGCACCATTTCCATGATCGAGAAGAACAGCGTCAGCCCGTCGATCAGCTCGCTGAAAAAGGTGCTGGCCGGCATTCCCATGTCCTTGGTGGAGTTCTTTTCCCTGGATGTCGATGATGAGCAGCCCACCCAGGTGGTCTATCGCGCCGATGAGCTGACCGATCTGTCCAGTGGGGCGGTGAGCATGAAGCTGGTCGGGCGGGCCCTGCCGGGACGGCATATCGCCTTTCTCGACGAAACCTATCCGCCGGGCTCGGATACCGGTGCCGAGATGTATAGCCACGAGGGTGAGGAAGCCGGCCTGCTGGTCGAGGGGCGGCTGGAGCTGACGGTGGGCGAAGAAGTGTTCGTTCTCGAGGCGGGTGACAGCTACTACTTCGACAGCACGCGTCCGCACCGTTTCCGCAATCCGTTCGAGGTGCCGGCGCGGCTGATCAGCGCCACCACGCCGGCCAACTTCTGATCGCCTGCTGCGCGGCGCTGCAGCGTGTTGGTATGCTTTTCGGTATACTGCGCGACGCTCCGGCAAGCCGTGGCCGCGAGCGATACTAGCCACGATGAGGGTTTAAGGGTGAAGCTGACTAACAAGATGCTGGTAGCCAAGGCTGCCGTATTGGCCCTGTGGGCTATGGGCGCCCAGGCGACTACCGATGAAGCCGTTGCCGAGCGCATCAAGCCGGTCGGTCAGGTGTGTGTCGCGGGCCAGGAGTGCGCCGGTGTAGCCGCCGCGGCTACGGCGTCTGCCGGTGCTGCAGCGCGTAGCGGTGACGATATCGTTGCCAAGTACTGCAACGCTTGCCATGGCACGGGCCTGCTGAACGCGCCGAAAGTGGGTGACAGCGCCGACTGGAAAGCCCGCGCCGATGCCAAGGGCGGCCTGGACGGCATCCTCGCCACCGCCATTTCCGGTATCAACGCCATGCCGCCGAAAGGCACCTGCTCGGATTGCTCGGATGACGAGCTGAAGGCTGCGATCAAGGTCATGTCTGGCCTGTAAGCGCCTGGCTTGCCCACAAAAAACCGCCTTCGGGCGGTTTTTTTGTGCCTGCCATTGGCTGTGCGGGCTGCGGTTTATTGTCGCAGTCGGTCGAGCAGACGCGCCAGCGGGCCGGACTGGCGGCGCTGCGCCAGCAGTCCCTCGGCGCGTTCGCGGGCGCCGGCGACACCCGCGTCGAGTGCCTTGCGCAGCCACTCCAGCGCCTGTTCCTGGTCGGCCTCGTTGCCGAGCAGTAACTCGGCCAGGTCCAGATAGGCGTCCTCGTACTGCTCGGCGCAGGCCTGCTGCAGGTGCTCGCGGGCCTTGCCCGGATCGGCTTTGCCGCCCAGGCCATGCAGGTACTGGCGGCCCAGGCGCCAGTGCGCGTAGCCGTCGCCATTGCGCAGGCTGTGCTGGTAGTAGCGCCGCGCCTGGGCATAGTCCTCGCGCTGCTCATGCAGCCAGCCCAGGTAGTTGGCGCTGGCATCCTTGTCGCCGTAGCGCCAGGCGGCCGTGAAGTGCTGCAGGGCCAGGTCGTAGTCGGCTTCCTCGTCGAGCAGCAGCTGGGCCAGCTCCAGGTGGGCCGGGCGGTGGCTGCGCTCGGTGGCCAGCTGCAGGTAGTGGCGCGCCAGCGCCCGGTCCTGGGTGCAGCCGCGGCCCTGGCGGTAGCAGTCGCCCAGGTTGCGCGCGGCCAGCGCCGAGCCGGCATCGCTGCCGCGCTGGAAACAGGCGAGGGCGCCGGCATGGTCCTGGTCGGCATGGTCCAGCAGGCAGCCGAGGTCATTGAGTGCATCACTGTTGCCGAGCTCCACGGCGCGCAGCAGTAGCGGCCGGGCCTTCTCGTAGTCCTGCGCTTCGAGGGCGGTCAGGCCGCGGCGGTGTGCGTCCAGGGCCAGCCAGAGATCGCCGGCGCTGCGCTGCAGGCAGGCCTGCTGCACCTCGCTGAGGCCGAACTGGGCGTAGCGGTCGACGATCTGCAGGGCGCGCTCGGCCGCCAGCGGCTGGCTGCTGCCGTCTGCCTGAAGGAGCCAGGCCCGGTCGTCGCGGAACACCAGCGCACGCTCCTCGCTCTGCACGAAGCGGTGCTCGGCACGCGCCTGGTCGAGTGGCTCGCGCAGCCACTGGCCGTCGCTGTCGAGGATGCCCCAGCGGCCTTCCAGGCAGGCGCTGAAATACTGGTCATAGAGGCTTTCCAGGCGCTCGAAGCGCGGCTCCGCGCTCCAGCCGGGCTGCGCGCCGCCGCGATACAGGCCCCAGTGCTGACCCTCCTGGACCCGGCAGTAGTAGCTGCCGTCGGCGCTCCGGCAACCGAGCTGCAGCTCGATCCGGGTGTAGGCGCAGGGCAGCAGCCAGCGCTGTTGCTGATGGCGATAGAGGCCGTACAGACGGTTGTCGCGCACCAACCAGGCCTGCATGTCGTGCAGGTAGTCGAGCGCCTGGTACTCGCCGGGCAGCAGCGCCTGGCCCTGATCGTCGAGCGCACGCCAGCGCCACTGCTGGCCGTCGCGGCGACGAATCAGGTAGGTCTCGCGGCCATCTAGGTCGAAGCTCTGCAGGTTGTCGATGCCGATGGCGCCGAGATCGTGGAAGCGCGTGGTGAACAGGTGCTGCGGGCCCTTCGCCGGTCTGGCGGCGTAGTAGCCCTCGTACGCCTGGATCTGCCGGTACTGTGCGGGCAGCAGCCAGTTGCCCTGCGGGTCGATCACCCCCCACAGCTCGCCCTGTTGCACGGCCCAAGTGGCACCGGTGTGATCCAGTGGCTCGCCGGCTTTGAACTGGCAGGGCACGGTCAGCCGCCCCTGCAGGTCGATCAGGCCGAACTTGCCGCTCTCGGCGACCAGCGCGTGGCCGCCGGCGAAGTCGAAGGCGTCCTCGAACTGGCAGGCGATCACCTCGTGGCCCCGGCGGTCGACATAGCCGAAACGCCCGTCCAGATGTACGCAGGCCCTGTCGCTGAGCCGGTCGAAGTCGAAGAAGGCCTGATAGCGGGGCTCGATCAGCACCCGGCCGTCTGCCGCACGCAGGCCGTAAAGCTGGTTCTCGCAGAAGATCTGTGGCGCATCTTCATCCTGCACCGGCAGCATCGAGCCGAGCGGTTCCCAGCCGTAGTCGTAGCCGCTGTGGTTGAGCAATGCCCGGAAACTGCCGGCCCAGGGCGCATCGACGGCGGGACTGTTGTCCAGCAGCAGCGGATTGTCGTTGTCGATGGCCTCGCGGATGCAGGCGTTGTTGCGCGCGATCTCCTCCAGCAGGGCGTCGGCCTGGGCGCGGCGGTCGTCGTCGCGCATGTTGAACAGGTCCCAGGCGTCCAGGTGGAACCAGGCATGTCGGGCGCGGCCGTCGAGCAGCTGGAAGATTCTCTCGCGGGCGTTGCGGAAGGCCTCGACATCGTCCAGCAGGCTGCCGGCGTGGCGCTCGATGAAGGCATAGAAGGCACGTAGCGCCTCGATGCCGGCGGGCGCCTCGGCGTACAGGCCTTCTTCGCTGTGCGGGTCGTTGTAGCAGTTGTGTCCGACGCAGCCGCCTTGGGCGAACAGCGGATGCAGCAACAGGGGCAGCTCGTAGCTCCACTCCATCAGCGCCAGGCAGTCATCCTCGCTGCTGCCGATTTCGGCTTTATTGTACAGGTACAGGCGATGGGACATGGTGCGCTTCCTTGCGAGACGACGGAAGCGCGCAGTCTAGCCGGGAAGCCGCTTTGCGGCTGTGCGCTTGGTCAGCGCTTGAGCAGGGCGCGCATGCTGGCCAGGGCGTCGTTGCCGCGCGCTGTCTTGACCTCCACCGGGGTGTCTTCCTGGCCTTCCCAGACCAGGTCCTCCGGCGGCAGTTCGTCGAGGAAGCGGCTCGGTGTGCAGTCGATGACTTCACCGTACTGCTTGCGCTTGGCGGCGAAGGTCAGGGTCAGATTGCGCTTGGCGCGGGTGATACCGACGTAGGCCAGGCGGCGCTCCTCCTCGATGGTGTCGGCCTCGATGCTGGAGCGGTGCGGAAGAATCTCTTCCTCGAAGCCGATGATGTACACCGAGGGGAATTCCAGGCCCTTGGAGGCATGCATGGTCATCATTTGCACGCCTTCGGCGCCTTCTTCCTCTTCCTGCTGGCGCTCGAGCATGTCGCGCAACACCAGCTTGCCGATGGCGTCCTCGATGGTCATGTCGCCTTCTTCGTCCTTGTCGAGGGTGTTCTTCAGCGCTTCGACGAGGAACCACACGTTACCCATGCGCGCCTCGGCGACCTTGTCGCTGGAGGCGTTCTGGCGCAGCCAGTTCTCGTAGTCGATATCCATGATCATGCTGCGAATGGCGCCGATCGGGTCGTTGCCGGCGCAGAGTTCGCGGATCTTGTCGATGTAGCGCTTGAAGCGTGACAAGCGCTCCGTGTAGCGGCTGTCCAGATGCTCGGCCAGGCCTAGCTCGTCGCTGGCGGCATACAGGCTGATCTTGCGCTCGCTGGCGTAGTTGCCGAGCTTCTCCAGGGTGGTCGAGCCGATCTCGCGGCGCGGTACGTTGATCACCCGCAGGTAGGCGTTGTCGTCGTCCGGGTTAACCAGCAGGCGGAAGTAGCTCATCAGGTCCTTCACTTCCTGGCGGGCGAAGAAGCTGGTGCCACCGGACAGGCGATAGGGAATCTGGTGGTGCTGCAGCTTCAGCTCCATCAGCTTGGCCTGGTAGTTGCCGCGGTAGAGGATGGCGAAGTCGCTGTACGGGCGCTGGCTGCGCAGGTGTTCGGTGAGGATTTCCAGGGCCACGCGCTCGCACTCGGCCTCCTCGTTGCGCGTACGGATCACACGGATCTCGTCGCCGTGGCCCATCTCCGACCAGAGCTGTTTCTCGAATACGTGCGGGTTGTTGGCAATCAGCACGTTGGCGCACTTGAGGATGCGGCTGGTGGAGCGGTAGTTCTGCTCGAGCATCACCACCTTCAACGAGGGGTAGTCTTCCTTCAGGCGCATCAGGTTTTCCGGGCGCGCGCCGCGCCAGGCGTAGATCGACTGGTCGTCGTCGCCAACCACGGTGAACTGGCAGCGTTGTCCGACCAGCTGTTTGACCAGCAGGTACTGGCTGGTGTTGGTGTCCTGGTATTCGTCGACCAGCAGGTAGCGGATGCGCTGTTGCCATTTTTCCAGGATGTCGGCGTGCTCCTGGAACAGCTTGACCGGCAGCAGGATCAGGTCGTTGAAGTCCACCGCGTTGTACGCCTTGAGCGTGCGCTGATAGTGCAGGTAGACGATGGCGGCGGTCTGCTCCTTGGGGCCGCGGGCGTTGGCCAGCGCCTCGTCGGGCAGGATCAGGTCGTTCTTCCAGCTGTCGATGTACTGCTTGATTTCGTCGACGCCGTCATCGCCAGCGTATTCCTTTTGCATGATGTCGGTGAGCAGGGCCTTGATATCGCCGTCATCGAAGATCGAGAAGCCTGGCTTGTAGCCCAGCCGTGCGTATTCCTTGCGGATGATGTTCATGCCCAGGTTGTGGAAGGTCGACACCGTCAGGCCGCGTGCCGCAGCCCCCTTGAGCAGGCTGCCGACGCGATCCTTCATCTCCCGTGCGGCCTTGTTGGTAAAGGTCAGGGCGACGATGTGGCGGGCCTGGATGCCACAGTGCTGCACCAGATAGGCGATCTTGCGGGTGATCACGCTGGTCTTGCCGGAGCCGGCACCAGCCAGCACCAGCAGCGGGCCACTGATGTAGTTGACGGCTTCCTGCTGACGGGGATTGAGTCGGGACATGCGCTTACCTCACAACGGGGCGGCATTCTAACAGGCTGGCCGGGCAGCGGCGCTGCGCGGCGGGGTGGCACTGCGCCAGCCTTGGCGAATGCGCAGAATCCGGTAGGCTTGTGCAGCCTGCCGCGAGGTGGCGGGCCGGGCCGCACCGGATGAGTTGCCCGCATAGACGCCGCGAAACGGCGCGTACAGGCCGAGGAATGGCACTTTTTTGCTGTAGTCCCCGGGGAAGGTTCAGGTGCTGGCTCGCGACTATCCACTGCGTGTGCTGCTGCTGGCCAGTGAAGATCACTGGCTGGTGTCGCTGCGTGCCTGCGTGCAGGCGTTGCAGGGGCAGGTGCAGCTGATCAGTGCGCCGTCCTGGAGTGCCGCCTGTGCCCTGTGCGTGGACGAAGACCTATCGCCGCTGGCGCAGGTATTGTTGGCCACGCCTGCGTTGCAACCGCCTGCCGGCCGCTGCAGCTTGCCGCTGATCCAGTTGCTGGAGGCTGACCAGCCGCCACCTGTGCAGGGCGACTGGTTGTACCGCAAGGAGCTGAGCGCCAGCCTGTTGCAGCGCAGCCTGCAGCATGTGGTGGAGCGCCACGCGCTGAGCCGGCGTTTGCAACAGCTCACCGAGCAGGATGCGCTGACCGGGATTGCCAACCGCCAGGGCTTTCATCGCCTGCTGGGGCTGCGTTTGGCGGCGGCACCGGGCCAGGTGCTGTTGGGCTTTCTCGATCTGGACAATTTCCGCTACGCCAATGACAGCCTGGGTCAGCAGGCCGGTGACCGGCTGATCCAGCAGGTGGTGGCACGCCTGAGCAGCCAGTTGCAGCCGGGCGAGCAACTGGCGCGGCTCGGCGGTGACGAATTTGCCCTGTTGCTGCAGGGTGGGGCGGATAGTCAGCGTGCCCAGCAACTCGCTGAGCAGATCACCGCACAACTGGCCGAACCCTACTGGCTGGATGGCGAGACCCTGTTGCTTGGCTGCAGCCTGGGCCTGGCCCAGGCGCGCGCCGGACAAAGTGCCGATCAGCTGCTCTGGCATGCCCAGCTGGCCATGCAGCAGGCCAAGGCCAGCCAGGGCTGTACCTACCAGCTGTATGACGAGCGCAGTGTGCTGGGGCGGCGCAGCCAGGCCGAGCGTGAAAGCGAATTGCGTCGAGCCCTGCGGCGTGACGAACTGCAGCTGCATTACCAGCCGCGCCTGTGCCTGCACAGCCAGCAGGTGGTGGGTCTGGAGGCGCTGGTGCGCTGGCAGCACCCGGAGCTGGGCCTGCTCGGCCCCGACCAGTTCGTGCCGCTGGCCGAAGAAAGCGGCATGATCGTGCCGCTCGGCTACTGGGTGATGGCTCGCGCCATGCGCGACATGCAGTGGCTGTTGGGGCGCGGCCTGGCGCCGTTGCACATGGCGGTCAATCTGTCGTTCCGCCAGTTTCAGGACAGCCAGCTGCTGGCCACCCTGCGCCGCCTGCTCGATGAGCGTGGCGTGGATGCGCGCTGGCTGGAGTTCGAACTGACCGAGACTGCGGTGATGCGCCGCAGCGATCAGGTGCGGCAGACCATGGATGCCCTGGGCGAGCTGGGCGTGCGCTTTGCCCTGGATGACTTCGGCACCGGTTTCTCGTCCTTCCAGCATCTGGCCAGCCTGCCGATTGCCCTGCTGAAGATCGACAAGGGCTTCGTTGCCGGGCTGCAGGAGCATGCGGAAAAGCGCCGCCTGCTGCAGGCGATGATCAACCTGGCGCACAACCTCGACCTGCAGGTGGTCGCCGAAGGTGTCGAGCTGCCGGCGCAACTGGAGTTGTTGCGCCAGTTTGGCTGCGATCAGGTGCAGGGCTATCTGATCAGTCGCGCCTTGCCGCTGGCTGAGCTGGCGCGCTTCCTGGTGTTTCGTCCGCGCCAGGGGCTGGCGTCAGTCTGACAGCGGCGCGCTGCGCCGCGGCAGCGCCGCCGGCAGGTACAGGCCCAGATAGGCTTCAAACACCCGCATGCCCTCGCTGGCCAGGCGCGGAGTGATCTGCCCGTGCAGTTGTACCGAGCGTGCATACACACGGTCACCCAGCTCCATGGCCAGGGCGAACACATCCACCTCATCCGGTAGCTGGGGCAGCGGGAAGTGACGGTTGAACAACGCCTGCAGGCGTTGGCCCAGCTCCAGGTCGTGCTGCTGGTCAGCCAGGGTCAGTTCGGCCAGGCCGTGCTGGGTGAGGATCAGCTGGCGCGCGGCGCTGTCGGTCGCATAGATGGCCAGCATGCGCTGCTCGACGATGCGCGCCAGATCATGCCAGCTGTGCAGTGTGTCATGCGCCACGGGCTGTTCCAGGCAGCCGCGAAAGGCCGCATGCACCTCGCGGGTCAATGCTTCGAGGAGCGCCGGTACGCTGGCGAAGAAGTGGTACACCGAGGAGGGTGGGATGCCCGCACGCTCGGCCACGGCATAGATGGTCAGCGCCGCCACGCCCTGCTCGGCGAGCAGGCTGCGGGCTGCGTTGAGGATCGTGGCGATGCGCGCCTGGCTGCTGGCGCGCGGCTTGCGTGGTGAGCTGGAACGGGACATGCAAGGCTCCGGGGCAACGGCCTGCTATTGGACGCCAGGCCGGTGCCACAGGGCAAGTCACCCTATACGGTGTGCAGGTACCAGTTGTACTCGAGGTCGGAGATGGTGGTCTCGAACTCCTGCAGTTCGGCTTCCTTGCAGGCGACGAAGATATCAATGTACTTCGGGTCGATGTACTGGTTGAGCACTTCGCTGTCGTCCAGTTCGCGCAAGGCATCACGCAGATTGTTGGGCAGGCTCTGTTCCAGCTGCTCGTAGGAGTTGCCCTCGATCGGTTCGCCCGGGTCGATCTGCCGGGTCAGGCCGTGGTGCACGCCAGCGAGGATGGCGGACATCATCAGGTAGGGGTTGGCATCGGCGCCGGCCACGCGGTGTTCCAGGCGAATGGCATCGGCACTGCCGGTCGGTACGCGCAGGGCTACGGTGCGGTTGTCCAGGCCCCAGCTCGGCGCGTTGGGCACGTAGAACTGCGCGCCGAAGCGGCGGTAGGAGTTGACGTTGGGGCAGAGGAAGGCCATCGAGGCGGGCAGGGTCTCCAGCACACCGCCGATGGCATGCCGCAACGCGGCGTTGTGCTGGGGATCCTCACTGGCAAAGATGTTCTTGCCGGTCTTCTTGTCGATCAGCGAGATATGCACATGCAGGCCATTACCGGCCTGGCCCGGGTAGGGCTTGGCCATGAACGTGGTATCCATTTCATGGTCGTAGGCGATGTTCTTGATCAGTCGCTTGAGGAGCAGGGCGTGGTCGCAGGCCTTGATGGCATCCGGCACGTGGTGCAGGTTGACCTCGAACTGCGCCGGAGCACTTTCCTTGACGATGGCGTCAGCCGGGATGCCTTGTTCCTTGGCGGCTTCGAGGATGTCCTGCAGGCAGTCGGCATATTCATCGAGGTCGTCGATCAGGTACACCTGGGTCGACTGCGGGCGTTTGCCCGACAGCGGTGAGCGTGGCGGCTGCGGACGGCCGTTCACGTTCTCCTGGTCGATCAGGTAGAACTCGATTTCGAAGGCGGCGCAGATGGTCAGGCCCAGCGCGTCGAACTTCTCGACAACCTGGCGGAGCACTTCGCGCGGGTCGGCGAAGAAGGGTGTGCCATCCAGTTCGTGCATGGTCATCAGCAGCTGGGCGGTCGGACGCTTCTGCCAGGGTTCGTTGCTCAGGGTGTTGGGGATGGGGAAGCAGACCCGGTCGGCATCGCCGATGTCCAGGCCCAGCCCGGTGCTTTCTACTGTAGAACCATTGATGTCGAGGGCAAAGATCGAGGCGGGCAGGTTGATGCCCTTGGCATATACCTTGTGCAGGCTGGCGCGTTCGATGCGCTTGCCGCGCACCACGCCGTTCATGTCTGCAATAAGCAGGTCGACGAACTGCACCTCAGGATGTTCCTTAAGGAACTCGTTCGCTTCATTGAGCGTAACGGCACTCGGGGGTACCGACATGATGCAACACCTTTCTTGTTAAAAATATCAATCACGCACTGCTGATGCAGTGAGTCAATCTTAAAGCCCCTAGGCTGTCAATAGCGCCCTTTTTTGCTCTTTTTTGGTGCGTTGCGGCCTTTTATGGGGCGTCCAGGGTCGTGCAAAGGCGGCTGTCATGCGTTGCTCAGTGGCCTGTGTTTGATTTTTTACAGCCCTATTGTGTAAAAAAATGAACAAGGCTACTCTCGGTCGCAGCCCATAACAGCAATAAAACGGGTAAAGCCCATGGCCGTCATGCCAGTCATCGGGGTCGTCGCCTGCATTCGCCAGGTCGGCCTGCACCCCTACCATATCGCCGGCGACAAGTACCTGCAGGCCATTCTCGCGGTCGGCGGACTGCCGTTGATTCTGCCGGCCCTGGGGCATGCCGTGAGTAGCGAAAGCCTGTTGGCGCAGGTGGATGGCCTGCTGCTCACCGGCTCGCCGAGCAATATCGAACCCCACCACTATAGCGGGCCTGCCGACAGCGCGCAGGGCTGCAGCGATCCGGCGCGTGACCACACCACCTTGCCCTTGATCCGTGCGGCCTGTGCCGCCGGTGTGCCGCTGCTGGGTATCTGCCGTGGTTTCCAGGAAATCAACGTGGCGCTGGGCGGCAGTCTGCATCCCGCCCTGTATCGGCTGCCTGGGCTGCTCGAACACCGTGAGCCGGCCGAGGCAGATGCGGCGCTGCAGTACGCCGCGCGCCATGCGCTGCAGGTGCAGCCGGGCGGGCTGTTGGCTAGCCTGGGATTGCCTGCGGAATTTCCGGTCAATTCGCTGCACGGCCAGGGTATCGACCGCCTGGCGCCCGCGCTGCGGATTGAGGGGCGTGCTCCGGACGGCCTGATCGAGGCCGTGGCGCTGGATCCGACGCAGGGCTTTTTGCTCGGCGTACAGTGGCACCTGGAATGGCAAATGCAGTCCAATCCGCAGTCCCTGGCTATTTTCAGGCGTTTGCCGAGGCCTGCCGGATGCGTCAGAAACAACGCTGAGGAACCGCGCAGGGCGGTTTCTCTTTCCAACCGAGGTTTGTATGAGCGCCAAGCTTGACCAGCTGACCAGCTGGCTGAAAGAACGCAAGATCACCGAAGTCGAGTGCCTGATCAGCGACCTGACCGGGATTGCCCGCGGCAAGATCTCGCCCACCAACAAGTTCCTCGACGAGAAGGGCATGCGCCTGCCGGAGAGTGTGCTGCTGCAGACGGTGACCGGCGACTACGTGGAGGACGACATCTACTACGACCTGCTCGATGAAGCCGACATCGACATGTTCTGCCGTCCTGATCCGGCGGCCGTATTCCTGGTGCCCTGGGCGCTGGAGCCGACCGCCATGGTCATTCACGACACCTTCGACAAGCAGGGCAATCCCATCGAGCTGTCGCCGCGCAACATCCTCAAGAACGTGCTCAAGCTGTATGCCGACAAGGGCTGGAAGCCGATTGTCGCGCCGGAAATGGAGTTCTACCTGACCAAGCGCTGCGCCGACCCGGATTTCCCGCTGGAGGCGCCGGTGGGCCGTTCCGGGCGTCCGGAAACCGGCCGGCAGAGTTTTTCCATCGATGCCGCCAACGAGTTCGACCCGCTGTTCGAGGACATGTACGACTGGTGCGAGCTGCAGGGCCTGGATCTGGATACGCTGATCCACGAGGAAGGTCCGGCGCAGATGGAGATCAACTTCCGGCATGGTGATGCACTGCACCTGGCCGATCAGATCCTGGTATTCAAGCGCACCATGCGCGAGGCGGCGCTCAAGCACGACGTGGCGGCGACCTTCATGGCCAAGCCGATCACCGATCAGCCCGGCAGTGCCATGCATATCCACCAGAGCGTGGTGGACCTGAAAACCGGCAAGAACATCTTCTCCAATGACGACGGCAGCATGAGTGAGCTGTTCCTCAACCATATCGGTGGTCTGCAGAAGTACATCCCCGAGTTGTTGCCGCTGTTCGCCCCCAACGTCAACTCGTTCCGCCGCTTCCTGCCCGACACCTCGGCACCGGTGAACGTCGAGTGGGGCGAAGAGAACCGCACCGTAGGCCTGCGTGTGCCCGAAGCCAACCCGCAGAACCGCCGGGTGGAAAACCGCCTGGCCGGGGCCGATGCCAACCCTTATCTGGTGCTCGCCGCCACCCTGCTGTGTGGCTACATCGGCATGGTCGAGGGTGTGCGCCCCAGTGCGCCGGTCAAGGGGCGCGGCTACGAGCGGCGCAACCTGCGCCTGCCGCTGACCATCGAGCAGGCCCTGGAGCGCATGGAAGCCTGCAAGGATGCCGAGAAGTACCTCGGCGAGAAGTTCCTGCGTGGCTATGTAGCGGTCAAGCGTGCCGAGCACGAGAACTTCAAGCGGGTCATCAGCTCATGGGAGCGTGAATTCCTCCTGTTGTCGGTGTAACGCGCCAGCCATTCCAACCGCGGGCCACAGGGCCTCAGTCGTATAGGTGCCACAAGCATGCAAGCGAGCAATTCCCAGCAAACCCAGGCGTGGCAGGCCATGAGCCGTGCCCATCACCTGGCTCCGTTCAGCGACTACCAGCAGCTGGCCGAAAAGGGCCCGCGCATCATCACCAAGGCCGATGGTGTATACCTGTGGGATAGCGAGGGTCACACGATCCTCGATGGCATGGCCGGGCTGTGGTGCGTAGCGGTCGGCTACGGGCGCGAGGAACTGGTCGAGGCGGCCGCCGCGCAGATGCGCGAGCTGCCTTTCTACAACACCTTTTTCCAGACGGCCCACCCGCCGGTACTGGAGTTGGCCAAGGCGATTGCCGAGATTGCCCCGCCGGGCATGAACCATGTGTTCTTCACGGGGGGCGGTTCGGAAGGCAACGACACCATGCTGCGTCTGGTGCGCCATTACTGGGCAGCCAAGGGCCAGCCGCAGAAGAAGGTAATCATTGCCCGCGAGAACGCCTACCACGGCTCCACCGTGGCGGGGGCCAGCCTGGGCGGTATGAAGTACATGCATGAGCAGGGTGACCTGCCGATTCCCGGCATCGTGCATATCCCGCAGCCTTACTGGTTCGGCGAGGGCGGCGAGATGACCCCGGATGAGTTCGGCATCTGGGCCGCCGACCAGCTGGAGAAGAAGATTCTCGAAGTAGGTGAGGACAAGGTCGCCGCCTTTATCGCCGAGCCGGTGCAGGGCGCGGGTGGAGTGATCATTCCACCGGACAGCTACTGGCCGCGTATCCGCGAGGTGTTGGCGCGCTACGACATCCTGTTCGTTGCCGACGAGGTGATCTGTGGGTTTGGTCGGACGGGCGAATGGTTCGGCAGCGACTACTACGGCAACCAGCCCGATTTGATGACCATCGCCAAGGGCCTGACCTCCGGCTATGTGCCGATGGGCGGGTTGATCGTCAGCGACAAGGTATTCGAAGTCATCAACCAGGCCGGTGATTTCAACCATGGCTTTACCTACTCCGGGCATCCCGTGGCGGCGGCGGTGGCCTTGGTCAACCTGCGCATTCTCCGTGACGAGGGGGTAGTGGCCCGGGTCAAGGCAGAAACGGCACCGTATTTGCAGGCTCGTTTGCGTGAGCTTGCCGACCATCCGCTGGTGGGTGAGGTGCGTGGTTTGGGCCTGCTCGGTGCCATCGAGCTGGTGCAGGACAAGGCGCAGCGTAAGCGTTACCCGGCGGACTGGGCAGTGGGCATGATCTGTCGTGGGCATTGTTTCGCCAATGGCCTGATCATGCGCGCCGTAGGCGACACCATGATCATTGCCCCGCCGCTGGTGATCAGCCCGGCGGAAATCGATGAACTGGTGGCCAAGGCACGCCTGTGCCTGGATCTGACCTTGGCCGAGGTGCAGGCGCGGGCTTGAGTGGGCGGGCATTGCTTGCCAGACTTGACCCCGTGCCTTGGCTAGGCTCACCGGAGGGTGTGTCGCCATCTGACGCACCCCTGGATACTTCCAATGACAATGGAGCTACCCCGCATGACCAAGACTTTTGCTAAGACCCTGCTGGCCCTCGGCCTGGCGGCTGGTGTCAGTGCCATGGCGCAGGCCGATGGCAAGGTGCTGCACGTATACAACTGGTCCGACTACATCGCCCCGGACACCCTGAGCAAGTTCGAGAAGCAGAGCGGCATCAAGGTGGTCTACGACGTCTTTGACAGCAATGAGGTGCTGGAAGCCAAGCTGCTCGCCGGTAGCTCCGGCTATGACCTGGTAGTGCCGTCCAACCCCTTCCTGGCCAAGCAGATCAAGGCCGGTGTGTTCCAGAAGCTCGATCGCAGCAAGCTGGCGAACTGGAAGAACCTTGACGAGAACCTGCTCAAGGCGCTGGAGCCCAGCGATCCGGGTAACCAGTACTCGATCCCCTACATGTGGGGCACCATCGGCATTGGTTACAACGTCGACAAGGTCAAGGCCGTGCTGGGCGACAGCGCGCCGGTGGATTCCTGGGACCTGGTGTTCAAGCCGGAAAACATGGCCAAGCTGAAGGAATGTGGGGTGTCCTTCCTCGACTCGCCGACCGAAATCCTCCCGGCGGCTCTGAACTACCTGGGTTACAGCCCGACCAGCGAGAAACCGGCCGAGCTGAAGAAGGCCGAGGAGCTGTTCCTCTCCATCCGCAAGGACACCGCCTACTTCCACAGCTCCAAGTACATCGGCGACCTGGCCAACGGCAACATCTGCGTAGCGATTGGCTATTCGGGTGACCTCTATCAGTCCAAGTCGCGCGCCGAGGAAGCCAAGAACGGCGTGAACATCCAGTATGTGATTCCCAAGGAAGGTGCCGGTAGCTTCTTTGACATGCTGGCCATCCCCGCCGATGCCAAGAATGTCGAGGGCGCACATGCCTTCCTCGATTTCCTGATGCAGCCGGAAATCATGGCCGAGATCACCAACTACGTGCAGTTCCCCAACGGCAATGCCGCGGCGACCCCGCTGCTTGACGAGGCGATCCGCAACGACCCGGGCATCTACCCGGATGCGGCAACCATGGCCAAGATCTACACCTTCCCGGATCTGCCGGCCAAGGTGCAGCGCCAAATGACCCGTAGCTGGACCACCATCAAGTCCGGCAAGTAACCCGCGACAGGCCTGGCGGGTCTGTCCCGCCAGGGACAACCCGCACGGCCCGGGGTTAGCCCGGGCCGAGGAGGCCGCATGCTGCAGTCCATCCGTCTGGATACCGCCCGTGCGTGGCGGCAGGCCGGTCTGTTGCCGCGGTTTTCCCCGTATTCCTACAACAAGAGGGCAACTCCATGACCACTCGTATCGGCAAGCAACTGCTGGGGTTGCTGACAGGCCTCGGCCTGGCAGTCGGCGCACAGGCAGCCTCCAGCGTGCATGTGTACAACTGGAGCGACTATATCGGCGAGACCACCCTGGAGGACTTCGAAAAGGCCACCGGGATCAAGCCGGTATACGACGTGTTCGACTCCAACGAAACCCTGGAAGGCAAGTTGCTGGCTGGCCGCAGTGGTTATGACGTGGTGGTGCCCTCTAACCATTTCCTCGGCAAGCAGATCAAGGCGGGTGCCTTCCAGGCGCTCGACCGCAGTCTGCTGCCCAACTGGCAGCATCTCGATCCGCAGTTGCTCAAGCAGCTGCAGGTCAATGATCCGGACAACCGCTATGCGGTGCCCTATTTGTGGGGAACCAATGGCATTGGCTACAACGTGGCCAAGGTCAAGGAAGTCCTCGGTGTCGACGAAATTGATTCCTGGGCGGTGGTCTTCGACCCGGCGAATATGGCCAAGCTGGCCAGTTGCGGCGTGTCCTTCCTCGATTCCGCCGACGAGATGATTCCCGCAGCGCTCAACTACCTGGGGCTGGACCCCAACAGCCACGCCGCTGCCGACCATGCACGGGCTGAGCAGTTGCTGCTGGCTGTACGTCCGCATGTGCGCTATTTCCACAGCTCCAAGTACATCGCCGACCTGGCCAACGGCAACATCTGCGTAGCCGTCGGCTTCTCCGGTGACGTGTTGCAGGCCGCCGACCGCGCCGAGGAGGCCGGCAAGGGCGTGGAGATTGCTTTCAGTATCCCCCGCGAAGGCGCCAACCTGTGGTTCGACCTGCTGGCCATTCCGGCGGATGCCAGCAACGTGGCCGAGGCCCATGCCTTTCTCAATTACCTGCTGGAACCCAAGGTGATTGCCCAGGTGAGCGACTATGTCGGCTATGCCAACCCCAACCTGGCTGCCGGGGAGTTCATGGATCCGCAGCTGAAAAGCAACGAGTCCGTTTACCCTCCGCAAGCGGTGCTGGATAATTTGTACATCTCCGCCGAGCTACCGCCCAAGGTACAGCGCCAGATGACCCGCGCCTGGACCAAGGTCAAGTCGGGCAAGTGACAGTGTTGCCCGGCCATGGTCGGGCCGTATTTCTTCGGGAGTTCCAATTCATGGCTGTTGCCTCCAGTGCCTACAAGAAAGCCCTCGAGGGCGCCCAGCAACCCAAGGAGGTGCTGGTCAAGATCGAGCGGGTGACCAAGAAGTTCGACGAGACGGTGGCCGTCGAGGAAGTCTCGCTGACCATCAACAAGGGCGAGATCTTTGCTCTGCTGGGTGGCTCGGGTTCAGGCAAGTCGACCCTGCTGCGCATGCTGGCCGGCTTCGAACGCCCTACCGAGGGACGTATTTTCCTTGATGGCGAGGACATTACCGATCTGCCGCCCTATGAGCGGCCGATCAACATGATGTTCCAGTCCTATGCGCTGTTCCCGCACATGAGCGTGGCGCAGAACATTGCCTTCGGCCTCAAGCAGGACAAGCTGCCACAGGCCGAGATCGATGCGCGCGTGGCGGAGATGCTCAAGCTGGTGCACATGACCCAGTACGCCAAGCGCAAGCCGCACCAGCTGTCCGGCGGCCAGCGTCAGCGCGTGGCCCTGGCCCGCTCGCTGGCCAAGCGCCCCAAGCTGCTGCTGCTCGATGAGCCGATGGGCGCGCTGGACAAGAAGCTGCGCTCGCAGATGCAGCTGGAGCTGGTGGAGATCATCGAGCGGGTCGGCGTGACCTGCGTGATGGTGACCCACGATCAGGAAGAAGCCATGACCATGGCCCAGCGTATCGCCATCATGCACCACGGCTGGATTGCGCAGATCGGCAGCCCGGTGGATATCTACGAGACACCGGCCAGCCGGCTGGTTTGTGAATTCATCGGCAACGTCAACCTGTTCGAAGGGGAGATCACCACCGACGATGCGGACCACGCGATCATCAACTGCCCCCAGTTGGACCAGCCGATCTATATCGGCCATGGTATTTCCACGCGTGCCGAAGACCGGCATCTCACCTATGCCCTGCGCCCGGAAAAACTGCTGATGGCCACCAGCCTGCCGGCTGAGCATGAGCATCCGCAGTACAACTGGTGCGCGGGCCACGTGCACGATATCGCTTACCTGGGCGGCCACTCGGTGTACTTCGTCAAGCTGGGCTCGGGTCAGGTCGTGCAGTGCTTCATCGCCAATGCCGAGCGACGTGGCAAGCGTCCGACCTGGGATGATCCGGTGGTGGTGTACTGGGAAGACGACAGCGGCGTGGTACTGCAATCATGAAACTGAGCAAGCTCAAGCGCTATCTGCCCAAGGGGCGGCATGCGGTGATCGGCGTGCCCTTCGTCTGGCTGTTCCTGTTCTTTCTGCTGCCGTTCTTCATCGTCCTGAAGATCAGCTTTGCCGAAGCAGATGTGGCCATTCCCCCCTATACCGACGTGTTCAGCTGGGCCGATAACCAGCTGACCATCCTGCTCAACTTCGGCAACTACGTATTCCTCAGCGAGGACGCGCTGTATCTGGCGGCCTACCTGGGGTCGCTGAAGATTGCCTTCGTCAGCACCCTGCTCTGCCTGTTGATCGGCTACCCGATGGCCTATGCCATTGCCCGGGCGCCCAAGGAAATGCAGACCGTCTACCTGTTGCTGATCATGATGCCGACCTGGACGGCCATCCTGATCCGTGTCTACGCCTGGATGGGCATTCTCAGCAATAACGGCCTGCTCAACAGCCTGTTGATGGGCTTGGGACTGATCAGCGAACCGCTGCAGATCCTCAATACCAACCTGGCCGTGTATATCGGCATTGTCTACTCGTACCTGCCGTTCATGGTGTTGCCGCTGTATGCCAACCTGGTCAAGCATGACCAGAGCCTGCTGGAGGCGGCGGCTGATCTCGGTTCGCGCAACTTCAACAGTTTTTGGCGTATCACCGTGCCGCTATCGAAGAACGGCATCATCGCCGGCTGCATGCTGGTGTTCATCCCGGTGGTGGGTGAGTTCGTCATCCCCGAGCTGCTTGGCGGGCCGGAGACGCTGATGATCGGCAAGGTACTGTGGCAGGAGTTCTTCAACAACCGCGACTGGCCGGTGGCATCCGCCCTGGCGGTGGTCATGCTGGCGATCCTGCTGGTGCCGATCATCCTGTTCAACCGTAACCAGGCCAAGGAAATGGAGGGCAGAGCATGACTGCCATGAAGTCGCCGTACCGTAGCCTCGGTTCAACCGGCTCTCAATCCTCACGCCGGGCCAAGGACATGGAGGAGCGCGCATGAAACGCTGGAGCTTCTCCTCCACCATGCTGTGGGTCGGGTTACTGTTCATCTACCTGCCCATGCTGATCATGGTCATCTACTCGTTCAACGCCTCCAAGCTGGTGACCGTGTGGGGTGGCTGGTCGATGAAGTGGTACTTCGGCCTGCTCGACAACAGCCAGTTGATTGGCTCGGTGTTGCGCTCGCTGGAAGTGGCTCTGTACACGGCCGTCGCCGCCACCGCGCTGGGCACCCTGGCAGCCTTCGTGCTGACCCGGGTGACCCGCTTCAAGGGCCGCACGCTGTTCGGCGGCCTGGTCACCGCACCGCTGGTCATGCCGGAAGTGATCACCGGTCTGTCGCTGCTGCTGCTCTTCGTGGCCATGGCGCAACTGATCGGCTGGCCGGCGCAGCGTGGCCTGCTGACCATCTGGATTGCCCACACCACCTTCTGCTCGGCGTATGTCGCGGTGATCGTCTCGGCGCGCCTGCGCGAGCTGGACCTGTCGATCGAGGAAGCGGCCATGGACCTCGGTGCCAAGCCGTGGAAAGTGTTCTTCCTGATCACCATTCCGATGATCGCGCCATCGCTGGCGGCCGGGGCCATGATGTCCTTTGCCTTGTCGCTGGATGACCTGGTGCTGGCCAGCTTCGTGTCCGGCCCTGGTGCCACTACCCTGCCGATGGAGGTGTTCTCTGCCGTGCGTCTGGGGGTCAAGCCGGAGATCAACGCGGTGGCTAGCCTCATCCTGCTCTCGGTTTCGCTGTTCACCTTCGTGGCCTGGTACTTCACCCGGCGCGCCGAGGAGCGCCGCAAGCGCGCTATCCAGCAAGCCATGGCGGAAGAGGCGGTGTGAGTCATGCCGTCCTGGGCGATGCAAGGTCGCCCAGGACTGCTCTACGACTGAGGCAGGGTTCAGTTTGCCGCTGCCTGACCGTTACAGTGGTGTCTATGCTTAGCAGGCCCGGGTGTTGATCGTTGCCGGGCTGCTTGCGTTCCTGGCACTGCGAGGTATCCGATGCGTTCGGCGTTTGTCCGCTACCCCTGGTCCTGCCTGATTCATGCCCTGGCTCTGGCTGGGTTGATGCTGCTTTACCTGCAGTTCCAGTTGCCCTGGTATGTCAGCCTGCCGTCCTACCTGCTACTGGCCCTGTGGCCCTGGCTCGGGCCCTGGCAGCGTCACGAGGAGGGATGTGTCGAGACGCCGGTACCGGCCGAAGAGGGTGCCCTGCAGCAGCTCAGTCGCAGCCTGTCGCAGAGCACCAGCCGCAATGCCCTGGCGGCCGCGGAACTGGCTTTTATTGCCGAGCAGCTGGCGGTGCGCAGCCAGCAACAGGTGCAGCAGGCCAGCGAGGCCAGTGGTGTGGCCGATCTACTGTCCCAGAGCGGCCTGTTGCAGGCAGATAATGCGGCCACGGCGGCGCGCCAGGTTGAGCAGGTCAGCCTGCAGAGTGACGCGGCCCGTCAGCTGTTGCAGCAGGCCAGCCAGAGCATGCAGCACCTGGCCAGCCAGAGCGGGCAGAGTGAAGGATTGATTGGCGAGCTGACCGAGCGTAGCGGGCAAATTCGTGAGCTCACTGCACGGATCGGCGCGATAGCCAGCCAGACCAACCTGCTGGCGCTGAATGCGGCCATCGAGGCGGCCCGGGCCGGTGACCTGGGGCGTGGCTTCGCCGTGGTGGCGGACGAGGTGCGTAGCCTGGCCGGGCATACCAGCGCCGCGAGTGCCGAGGTGGCCCGCATGAGTGCGGCGATTAGTGAGCAGAGTGCGGCAGTGGCCGCGCATATCCAGGCGCAGGGTAGTGCTTTGTCGCAGGCGGCGCAGGAGGTAGGTGTGGCCAGCCAGCAATTGCTGGAAATAGCCGAGCACGGCCAGGCGCTGCAAGGTGAAGTGGCCGGTATCGCGCAGGCCAGCGCGGATAGCCAGCGACGCCTGCAGGAACAGGGGGAAAACCTCCGCCTGTTGCGCGAGGACAGCACTGCCAGCCGCACCCAGATCAGCCAGTTGGCCGAGGCAGCGCAGCGCTTGCTGGATGCTGCCGAGCAGAGCAGTGAACAGTTGGCAGCGGTGGCCCTGGATGACTATCACCAGGGCATGCTGGAGCTGGCCGAACAGGCTGCCCGAGCCATCGCAACACGCTTCGAGGCTGATCTGGCGAGTGGTCGGATCAGTGCGGCGGAGCTGTTTGATCGCCAGCTACAAGCAATTCCCGGTAGCCAGCCGGCCCGCTTCCACAGTCGTTTCGATGCCTATACCGATGAGGTGCTGCCTGTCTTGCAGGAGCCGTTGCTGGACCGCCATCCGGCGCTGGTCTATGCCATCGCCACGACGCCAGAAGGCTATGTGCCGACCCATAACCAGGCCTTTGCCCAGCCACCAACCGGTGACCTGGCGCAGGATATGCTGCGTTGCCGGAGCAAGCGCCTGTTCAATGACCGAACCGGACGACGCTGCGGCAGCCACCAGCAGCGTCTGCTCCTGCAGACCTACAGCCGCGATACGGGCGAGCTGATGCACGATCTGTCGGTGCCGCTGTGGGTCAACGGGCGTCACTGGGGCGGCGTGCGCCTCGGCTATCGGCCGCAGAGCGCCGGTTAGTTACAAGGCCAGCGGCAGGTTGGGCGGGGCGCTGGCAAAACGTTGCGCCAGGCGTTGCTGGAACTCTGCCGGGTCCTTGACCAGCACCGCCTCGCTCCTGGGTTGCTCCGCAGCCAGCAGACGGGAGAGCCAGAAACGCAGGCAGGCCAGGCGCAGCAGGCGCGGCCAGTACGTGACCTCGTCGGTGTGCAGGGGCCGTACAGCGGCATAGCCGGCCAGCAGGGCCTGGCTCAGGGCGTGATCGAGGCTGCCGTCGGCGCGACTGCACCAGTCATTCAGGGCGATGGCCAGGTCGTAAAGCATCGGGCCGCTGCAGGCGTTGTAGAAATCGATGACCCCGGACAGCTGGTTGCCGTCGAACAACACGTTGTCGCGGAACAGATCGGCATGCAGGTTGGCCTGCGGCAGTTCATCCAGCACGCTGGCCAGGCCCGGTAGTTCGGCCAGGCTGTCTTGCAGCAGTGAGCGGGCCTGGCCTGACAGCTGTGGTAGCCGCTGCAGGCCTGCTGCGTGCATCCAGTTCAGGTCGCGGTCGCTGGGTTTGTGCAGCGGCGCTGTGGCAGTAGCCAGGTGCAGGCGTGCGAGAAAACCACCGATTTCCCTGCAGTGCTGGGCATTGGCCTGTTGCACGTGGCGTCCCGGTAGGCGTGGCTGGAGCAAGGCCGGCTTGCCGGCCAGTTCGCGCAGAGCCTGGCCGTCAGCGGCAGGGATGGCAAAAGCTACTGGCAGATGTGCCTGGTGCAGGCGAGCGAGCAGCGCGACCACGAACGGCAGATCGTGCTGCTCGCCGCGCTCGACCAGAGTCAGCACGTATTCGCCGGCCTCCAGGCTGACGAAGAAATTGCTGTTCTCGGTGCCTTCGGCGATACCGCGGAACGCTTTCAGCCGGCCAAGCCGGTAGGGCGCGAGAAACGCTTCCAGCACATCACGCTGCAGGGGGGTGTAAACCGACATGCGCCATTACCAGCTGAAGATTTCCCATTGCGGGATCAGCATGTCCGGCTTGTCCGAGCGCATCCAGTGTGCTTCACCATCGGCGCGTACCAGGAAATAGGGCTTGCCGCCTTTCGGCGTGACCTTGATGGCGTAGAGGAAGCCATTGACCCGGTATTCCTGGATGGTCTTGTCGCCTTCCTGGCGGATGGTGACCTCCGGCTCGCCGCTGGGGGCGTCTTCGGCGAGCAGCGGCAGCGGGCTGCAGGCCAGCAGGGCGGCGAGAGTCAGGCGGTGGAGTGTGCGCATGGTAACCTTGTCCCTTTCTGTGGCTGATATGCTGATTCTAGCGCCAAGCCCCTGCCAATAGGTTGATTCTTCGCATGTCCCACGCTCCGCTTGTTCTGGTCGACGGCTCCTCCTACCTGTACCGCGCCTTCCACGCCCTGCCGCCACTGGCCAACTCCAAGGGCCTGCAAACCGGCGCGGTGAAGGGCGTGCTGAACATGCTCAAGAGCCTGCGCAAGCAGTACCCGGACAGCCCCTTCGCCGTGGTGTTCGACGCCAAGGGTCCGACCTTCCGCGACGCGATGTTCGAGCACTACAAGGCGCATCGCCCGCCGATGCCCGAGGAGCTGCGCGGCCAGGTCGAGCCGCTGCATGCTGCTGTACGCGCCCTCGGTTACCCGCTGCTGTGCGTGGAAGGCGTGGAGGCCGACGACGTGATCGGCACCCTGGCCCGGCAGACCGCCGCGCTGGGCCGTGACGTGGTGATTTCCACCGGCGACAAGGACATGGCCCAGCTGGTCTGCCCGCATGTCACCCTGGTCAACACCATGACCGGCAGCGTCTACGACATCGCGGGTGTGCGCGAGAAATTCGGCGTCGGCCCCGAGCTGATCATCGACTACCTGGCCCTGATGGGCGACAAGGTCGACAACATCCCCGGCGTGCCGGGTGTCGGCGAGAAGACCGCGCTGGGCCTGCTGGTCGGCGTCGGCGGCGGCCTCGACGTGCTCTACGCCAGCCTGGACAAGGTCCCCGAGCTGCCGATCCGCGGCGCCAAGACCCTGCCGGCCAAGCTCGCCGAGCACAAGGAGATGGCCTTCCTGTCCTACCAGCTGGCGACCATCAAGACCGATGTCGAGCTGGACGTCGGCGTCGACGACCTGCACCCCGGCGAACCGGACCGTGCGGCGCTGGTAAACCTGTATAGCGAACTGGAGTTCAAGGGCTGGCTCGACGAGCTGCAGCGCCAGCAGCCCAAGGCCCGCCCGGCCACGGTGCCGGCGCCGAGCGGTGGCCTGTTCGATGCGCCCGAGCCTGCTGCGGCTGAGAGCTCCGTGGCACCGGCCAGCGAATCGCGCTACGAGACGGTGCTGGAGCAGGCGCGCTTCGACGCCTGGCTGGACAAGCTCAGGGCCGCCGAGCTGATCGCCTTCGACACCGAGACCACCAGCCTCGATCCGCAGCAGGCCCAGGTGGTCGGCGTGTCCTTCGCCGTTGAGGCGGGCGAGGCCGCCTATGTGCCGCTGGCCCACGCCTACATGGGCGTGCCGGCGCAGCTGGACCGCGACGCCGTGCTGCGCGCGCTCAAGCCGATTCTCGAAGACCCGGCCAAGGCCAAGGTCGGCCAGCACGCCAAGTACGACATCAATGTACTGGCCCACGCGACCACGCCGATCGAGGTGCAGGGCGTGGCTTTCGACACCATGCTCGAATCCTATGTGCTCGACGCCACGGCGACCCGTCACGATATGGACAGCCTGGCGCAGAAGTACCTGGCGCACAGCACCATCCGCTTCGAGGACATTGCCGGCAAGGGTGCCAAGCAGCTGACCTTCGACCAGATCGCCCTGGAACAGGCCGGGCCCTATGCGGCAGAAGATGCCGACGTGACCCTGCGCCTGCACCAGACGCTGTGGCAAAAGCTGCAGGCCACGCCAAGCCTGAGCAAGGTGCTCAAGGACATCGAGATGCCGCTGGTGCCGGTGCTGGCGCGTATCGAGCGCAACGGTGCGTTGGTGGATGCCCGGCTGCTTGGCGAGCACAGCGTCGAGTTGGGCGAGCGCCTGGTAGCCCTGGAACGTGAGGCCTTTGATCTGGCTGGCCAGGAGTTCAACCTCGGCTCACCCAAGCAGCTCGGCGCGATCCTCTACGACAAGCTCGGCCTGCCGGTGCTGAGCAAGACTGCCACCGGGCAGCCATCCACCGCCGAGGCGGTACTGGCCGAGTTGGCCGAGCAGGAGCACGCCTTGCCCAAGCTGCTGATGGAGTATCGCTCCCTGAGCAAGCTGAAGAGCACCTACACCGACCGCCTACCGGAGCAAATCAACCCGCGTACCGGGCGTATCCACACCAGCTACCACCAGGCGGTTACGGCCACTGGGCGCCTGTCATCCAGCGACCCGAACCTGCAGAACATCCCGATCCGCACCGCCGAGGGGCGGCGCATCCGCCAGGCCTTCGTCGCGCCCAAGGGCTACAAGCTGCTGGCCGCCGACTATTCGCAGATCGAGCTGCGCATCATGGCTCACCTGGCGCAGGATGAAGGCCTGCTGGATGCCTTCCGGCATGGCCGCGACGTGCACAAGGCGACCGCCGCCGAGGTGTTTGGCGTGCCGCTGGAGCAGGTCAGCAGTGACCAGCGGCGCAGTGCCAAGGCGATCAACTTCGGTCTGATCTACGGCATGAGCGCCTTCGGCCTGGCCAAGCAGATCGGCTGCGACCGCAAGCAGGCGCAGGCTTATATCGACGTGTATTTCCACCGCTATCCCGGCGTACTGGCCTATATGGAGCGCACCCGCGAGCAGGCCAGCCAGCAGGGCTATGTCGAGACCCTGTTCGGCCGTCGCCTGTACCTGCCGGACATCCAGGCGAAGAACCCGGCACTGCGCAAAGGCGCCGAACGTACGGCGATCAATGCACCCATGCAGGGCACCGCGGCGGACATCATGAAGCGTGCGATGGTCGCCGTGGACAGTTGGCTGGGCTCCTCTGGGCTGGATGCCAAGGTGATCCTGCAGGTACACGATGAGCTGGTGCTGGAGGTGCGCGAAGATCAGGTCGAGGCGCTCAGGGCTGGCCTGCTACCGCTGATGAGCGGTGCAGCGGAGCTGGACGTGCCGTTGCTGGTCGAGGCCGGGGTGGGCGACAACTGGGACGAGGCACACTGAAAACGCTTCTTTGCATAGGGTGCGGATGTTTAATAACCAATTGATTTAAACATTCGCTGAACCAATGCGTTGTCAGGCCGTCTGATTCACTGAATGCCTTTGGTGAAGGCCTTCGATGCTCCTGGCAGTGTTTTTAGTGTTGGCAGAATCTGGGCCACGCCCTAGCGGTCCAGAGTTAAACCCTGAGCTTCCCTCTCCCCATAGAAGCTTGGGGTTTTTTTTGCCTGCCTGAAACAGACAGCCCGCCGGACGGCGGGCTGGAGACTGTCTGGCTTGCAACGGTCTGTTAGTAGCCGTTGTTGGCAAGCACCGGTTGCAGGCTGAGCCACTGGTTGGTCAGCGAGCGGGCATGGCGGTCAACCACCATGGGGGCGAAGGGCCGTCCGGAGCTGCTCACCAAGGCGTTGCTCTGGCTATTCATGTCGCCTAGGGCGTTCTTCAGGAAGTGCCAGCGGGTCTTCAGCTTGGCGACTGCCGGATTGCTCTTGGCATCCAGTTCAGCCAATTCGCTTTCGATGGCTGGCAGCAGTACGCGCTCATCCTGGCCGAGGTAGTTATCCGGTTGCTCGCGGGCAATTTCAAAGTTACCCAAGTAGGCACGGCTTAGGTACTGCACGGCCAGGTATTCGACCTTGATGGCGGCTTCCGGTGGTGTGCCATCCACATATTGACTGCGGGTGGCGGTGAGGAAACCACGCAGGGCTCCGGCCAGTTCTTCCGGATAACGCCAGGGCATATCGTCTTCGCTGTGGCCAAAGGAAACACCGCGGCGTAATTGGGTAACAAGTTCCTGATGGCTGGCACGCAGTGCCTGGGGCTGTTCAGGGAGCGCGGAAAGAGCCCGAGTGAGGGCGTTGAGGTCTTCTTCCATGCGCTGGGCGTGTTCCTTCTGGAAGCCTTCGCCGCGGTACAGCAGCAGACTGCTGGTGGCGCGGCAGGCATTCACCTGCATCAGTTCCAGCGTACCGTTGTTACTGGCAAAGGCTTGTCCCAGACCGCCTAGCAGGGCGATGCCAAGCCATAGCAGGGGGCGGGTGAAGGTAGACAATTGCATGCCGCGTTACTCCTGTGCGTTCCATGTTCTGCGGAGGTTGGGGCAGTCACCGCAGTAGGCTTTGGACCGTGTGGCAGCCACCGCAAAGGGGGGTACTGCATCGAACGGTTCGTTTCATGCTGCGATTTCTGTGCCAATAGCCTATCTCCGGCAAATTGCCAGGCCATGACACTAAAGAGTGATTTGTTGTGCGCCGGGCACGTTCAGCGTGTGCAGTGCGCCACGTCGGCGCTATTGACCAGTTGACTAGCCGGCAGGGGGCGACTGAACAGGTAGCCCTGGCCGATGTCGCAGCCGAGTTGCTGGAGGAACAGGCGCTGGCCGGTGGTTTCCACGCCTTCGGCGACTACCTTGAGTCCCAGGCTGCGGCCCAAGGCAATCACGGCGCTGGCAATCGCCGCGTCGTCGGCGTCTTCCGGCAGGCCACGAATGAAGCTCTGGTCGATCTTCAGCTTGTGTACCGGAAGGTTTTTCAGGCGCTGCAGCGATGAATAGCCGGTGCCGAAGTCGTCGATAGCCAGTTGCACGCCCAGTGCGCGCAAGCGCTGCAACATCTGCAGCGCCTGGTCCGGATCGTCCATGACGGCGCTCTCGGTGACCTCCAGTTCCAGGCAATGTGGTGCCAGGCCGGTGCGCTGCAACACCTGGGCGACCCGTTGGTCGAGGGAGCCGCGACTGAACAGCCGGCTGGATACGTTGACGGCAATGAAGGCGGGTGCCACGCCTTCGGCCTGCCATTGGCACATCTGCTGGCAGGCGTGTTCCAGTACCCAGGCATCGATGCTGCCGATCAGGCCGCTGTCCTCGGCTACCGGGATGAACTCGCCGGGGGGTACCAAGCCACGCTGCGGGTGCTGCCAGCGTACCAGTGCCTCTACACCCAGGCGCGCACCGCTGTCCAGGTCGTGCAGTGGCTGGTAGTGCAGGCACAGCTGGTTGCTCTGCAGGGCCAGCTGCAGGGCCGCGACCAGCTCGATGCGATGCTGCGCCTGCTCGGTGAGCTCCTGGCTGTAGAAGGAATAGGTTTCACGACCGCTGCCCTTGGCCTTGGACAGCGCCGAGTCGGCGTTGCGCAGGACTTGTTCGACATTCTCGGCATCGCCGGGGAACAGGCTGATGCCGAAGCTGGCGCTGATGCTGATGCGTTGCCCCTGCAACTCGAAGGGCTGGCTCAGCTCGGCGATCAGCTGACGGGCCAGCAAGGCTGCGCCAGCGGCCTGGATGTTGTCCTCGACCAGTACACCAAACTCATCCCCTCCGAGGCGGGCCAGGGTCATGCCGGCACGCAGGCTGCCGAGCAGGCGCATGGCCACTTCCTTGAGCAGCTGGTCGCCAAAGGTGTGGCTGAAGCTCTCGTTGATGTACTTGAAGTGATCAAGGTCGAGCAGCAGCACGGCGGCGTTGCTGTTTTCGCGCTGGCAGCGTTCCAGCGCCTGGCGGGTCCGTTCGCTGAACAGCAAACGGTTGGGTAGCTGGCACAGCGGGTCGTAGTGGGCCATGTGGTCCAGCTCGCTTTGCGAGCGTTTCAGCGCGCTGATGTCGGAAAACACCGCGACGTAGTGGCTGATCAGGCCGTTTTCATCGAATACGCTGCGGATACTTTGCCACTGCGGGTAGATCTCGCCGTTCTTGCGGCGGTTCCACACTTCGCCGCTCCAGCTGCCGCGCTTTTCCAGTGCCTGCTGCAGGCTCTGGTAGAACTCCATGCCATGCCGACCTGACTTCAGCAGGCGCGGTGTCTGTCCCAGCACTTCGCTTTCGCTGTAGCCAGTGATGCGTGTGAAGGCTGGATTGACGTGAACGATACGTTGCTCGGTGTCGGTGACCAGTACGCCTTCCTGAGTGCTGTCGAACACCGCAGCGGCCTGGCGCAGGCTCTCTTCGTCGGCGCGCCGCTGGGTGATGTCGCGTGCCGTGCCAATGAAGCGTTGCGGCTTGCCCTGTTCATCCACCAGTAGGTGGCCGCGACTGAAGATCCAGCGATAGCTGCCGTCGGCGTGGCGCATGCGATAGGTGGCTTCGTAGCGACGCTCTGCGCCGCTGAGCAGGCGTTCCAGACGGCTGCAGGCCGCACGCAGGTCGGCCGGGTGCAGGCGGGTTTGCCAGGCCTGGCGGGTGTTGCCGAAGTGAGTCTGGGCGTAACCGAGCATGGCGCTGTAGCCGGGTGAGAAAAATACCTGCTGGCTACCCAGATCCCAGTCCCACAGGCCTTCCTGTGCAGCATCCAGGGCCAGGTCGAGCCGTTCGCGGCTAGCGCGCAGATCGCGGCGCAAGCGTCGCTGGATATTCTCATGAAGCAACAGCAACGCCAGCAGCAGGAGGCTGCTGAACAACACAAAGCCCAGCCCCTTGTAGAGCTGGTAGTGGGCCAGTTGCTTGACATCGCCGACCAGGGCCTGCAGGGCCAGATCGCTGCCCAGCACCCAGCCGCCGGCCAGCAGCAGGTAGGCCAGGGTGTAGGTGGTGGCGCAGCGCAATGAGGTCATGAAGGGCAGGCAGTGATGGCAAAGAGCCGCATGCTACTACAGTGGGCGATGCGCGCCATCTTGCCGAAAAATGTGATGGGGTTAACTGATTTGGATCAGGATTCGCTTGGCTCAGCGGGCAGATGCTGACTGGTTATTCAGGTCGAGAGGTGACGTGCAGGGCGTTGGTTTGCCAATCATTATATTTAAATATATATTGTCTAAAAGTAGATTGAGGTGCGCGCATGAATCCTCCTGAGAACGAAGGCCTGGCGCTGGATATCCAGCAGCTGCGAGACAACGCCGCTGCTGCCGGCCAGTTGCTGAAGACCCTGGGCAATCCGGATCGCCTGCTGCTGTTGTGCCAGCTGGCTCAGGGGGAGCGGCATGTCAGCGAGCTTGAGGCGTTGCTGGGGATTACCCAGCCGACGCTGTCGCAGCAGTTGGCGGTGCTGCGCCGCGAGGGGCTGGTGGATACCCGGCGCGAAGGCAAGCAGATCTATTACCGGATCAGCAGTCATGAGGCGCTGGCGGTAATCCAGACGCTTTACCAGCTGTTTTGTGCGAAGGAGGTCTGAATGAGCATTGATTGGTTGCATTTCACGCCTTGGTCGGCGCTGGCAGGCGGCGCGTTGATCGGCCTGGCGGCCAGCCTGCTGATTGCCCTCAACGGACGTATCGCCGGCATCAGCGGTTTGCTGGCCGGTGCCCTGGAGGGCGGCGAGGGACGTGGCGAGAAGGCGCTGTTCATCCTGGGGCTGCTGCTGGCGCCGCTGCTCTGGCAGGGCTTTGCCGAGTTGCCGGCCGTGCAGCTCGACAGTTCCGCTGTGCTGCTTGGTCTGGCCGGCCTGCTGGTCGGCTTTGGCAGTCGCTATGGCGCCGGCTGCACCAGTGGCCACGGCGTGTGCGGCCTGGCACGGCTGTCGCCGCGCTCGCTGTTGGCGACCTTGTGCTTCATGGCCAGTGGCTTCGTCACGGTGTTCATCCTGCGACATGTCTGGGGAGTTTGATGATGCGTGGACTGACAGCGTTTCTGGCGGGCCTGTTGTTCGGCATGGGCCTGCTGCTGGCCGGCATGGCCAACCCGGCCAAGGTGCAGGCCTTTCTCGACCTGGCGGGAGCTTGGGATCCCTCGCTGGCGCTGGTCATGGTCGGCGCGATCGCTGTTGCCCTGTTGCCCATGCAGTGGGCCCGAGGCCAGTCGCAGGCGCTGCTCGGCGGAGCCATGTGCCTGCCAGGCAAGCGTGCGATCGACCGCCCGCTGATCGTCGGTAGCCTGCTGTTCGGCATGGGCTGGGGGCTGGCGGGTATCTGCCCGGGGCCCGCGCTGGCCCTGTTGCTCACCGGCCAGGCCGGCATTTTCCTGTTCATTGCGGCCATGTTGGCCGGAATGGCGCTGCATACCTTGCTGCAACGGCAGCCCAACTGACCTGGAGGTCATCATGAAAGCCAATGTAGGTACTCTCGACCGCGCCCTGCGCATCGCTGCCGGCTTGCTGCTGCTCGGCCTGACCCTGGCCGGTGTCATCGGCGTCTGGGGCTGGATCGGTCTGCTGCCGCTGGCTACCGGCCTGTTCCGCTTCTGTCCGGCCTATCCCCTACTGGGGATCAGCACCTGCGGACGCGCGGATAGCTGTTGTGGCAAGGACAGCTGCAAGAAATAAGGCTTGGTTTACCGGCAAGAGGATGTCTCGATGCAACCCTTGGTTCAGGCGTTTTTCGACGCGGCGAGCAATACCTTCAGCTACGTGGTGCGCGACCCACAGAGCAGTGCCTGCGCGCTGATCGACCCGGTGCTGGACTATGATCCGGCCTCCGGGCGCACTGCTACCCTGGGTGCCGACCGGCTGATCGACTACGTGCGTACGCATGACCTGACGGTGCAGTGGTTGCTGGAAACCCATGTGCATGCCGACCACCTGTCTGCTGCGGCCTATCTGCAGCGGCAGCTGGGCGGGCGCCTGGGCATCGGCGCGCAGATTACCCAGGTGCAGCAGACCTTTGCGCGCCTGTTCAATGTCGAGCCGGCCTTCATCTGCGATGGCAGCCAGTTCGACCACTTGTTCAACGATGGCGAGCGTTTTCAGATCGGTAGCCTGCAGGCGCAGGCCCTGCATACTCCGGGGCATACGCCGGCCTGCATGAGCTACCTGATCGGTGATGCGCTGTTTGTTGGTGACACGCTGTTCATGCCGGACTACGGTACGGCGCGTTGTGACTTCCCTGGCGGCGATGCGCACAGCCTGTATCGTTCCATCCAGCGCCTGTTCAGCCTGCCGGATGCGACACGGGTATTTCTTTGCCACGACTACCTGCCTGCCGGACGTAGCCAATATCAGTACATGACCACCCTGGGCGAGCAGCGGGCGCATAACGTACATGTCCATCAGGGCGTTGCGGAGGCACAGTTTGTCAGCCTGCGTCAGGCGCGGGATGCCACGCTGGGCATGCCGACCCTGCTCCTGCCTTCGGTACAGGTCAACATGCGGGCCGGGTGCTTGCCGCCTGCCGAAGACAATGGCGTGCGCTACCTGAAGATTCCGCTGGACGCGCTCTGATGCCGGCCTGGCTGCGCGGCTACAACCGCCGGCTGGCTGCCGCCGATGGACTGGCGGCGCTGATCGTCAGCCTGTTGCTGGTGCCGCAGAGCCTGGCCTACGCGATGCTGGCGGGCTTGCCGGCGGTGCATGGCTTGTACGCGAGCATCCTGCCTTTGCTCGCCTATGCGTTGTTCGGGTCGAGCCCCAGCCTGGCGGTCGGTCCGGTGGCGGTGTTGTCGCTGATGACCGCTGCCAGCCTCGGCCCGTTGTTTGCGGCCGGTAGTGCCGAGTATGCCAATGCCGCCCTGCTGCTGGCGCTGCTCAGCGGCTTGCTGTTATTGGGCATGGCCCTGCTGCGCCTGGGTTTTCTTGCCAACTTCCTCAGTCATCCGGTGATCTCCGGCTTTATCAGCGGCTCTGCGCTGCTGATTTGCCTTGGCCAGCTGCCGGCCCTGTTGGGGTTCTCGGCGGGTGGTGGCACCTTGCCGGCACAGGTACAGGCTTTGCTCCGGCAGTGGCCGGACAGTCACCTGGCAACCCTGGCCCTGGGTTTGGCCAGCCTGTTCTGGTTGTGGTGGGCGCGGCGCAGTCTGGCCGGCCTGCTGCGGCGCCTTGGCCTGGCAGATCACTGGGCAGACAACCTGGCGCGGACGGCGCCGCTATTGGCCGTGCTGGTCAGTAGTGCAGTGGTGGCCTATGCACAGTTGGATCAGGCCGGCGTTCGGGTGCTGGGCCCGCTGCCGGTCGGGCTGCCCAGCCTGGCGCTGCCGCACGCTGACGGGTCCCTGTTACGCCAGCTGTTGCCAGCGGCCTTGCTACTGGCCCTGGTAGGCTTTGTCGAGTCGGTGTCGGTGGGACAGACGCTGGCGGCACGCCAACGCCAGCGTATTCGCGTCGAACGGGAGTTGCTCGGCCTGGGGGCTGCCAACCTGGCAGCGGCATGCAGTGGCGGATTGCCGGTGACCGGCGGATTTGCCCGCTCGGTAGTCAACCAGCAGGCGGGCGCACGCACGCCAATGGCTGGGGTGTTCAGCGCCGTATTGATTGCCTTGTGTGCACTGTATTGCACGCCCTGGCTGTACTACCTGCCCCAGGCGGTGCTGGCCGCGACCATCCTGGTGGCGGTGTGGGGGCTGATCGATCTGCGGGCGCTACAGCGCACCTGGCGCTATTCCATACAGGACGGCCTGGCGCAGGGTGCGACATTGCTCGGTGTGCTGCTGTTGGGCGTGGAGGCCGGCATCCTGCTGGGGGTTGCCTTGTCACTGCTGCTGTTCCTCTGGCGCACCAGTCGCCCGCACCTGGCCGTTGTTGGCCAGCTGCCGGGTAGCGAACACTTTCGCAATGTGCAGCGCTTTGCCGTGGTGCAGAGCGAGACGGTGCTGTCGTTACGTGTCGATGAGAGCCTGTACTTCCCCAATGCGCGTTATCTGGAGGAGCGTATCGCCGGGCTGGTGGCCGAGCGTCCGGCGGTGCGCCATCTGGTGTTGATGTGTTCCGGGGTCAACCTGATCGATGCCAGTGCCCTGGAGTCACTGCAGGCGATTGCCGAGCGTCTGCGCGCAGCCGGGGTGTGCCTGCACCTGTCGGAGGTCAAGGGGCCGGTGATGGATCGCCTGCAGCGTAGCCAGCTGCTGGAGCAGTTGGGCGGGCAGGTATTCGTCAGCCATTTCCAGGCGCTGCAGTGCCTTGACCCGCAGAGCGTGGCAAGGGCGGCACACAGCGCGGCAAAACCGCACGGGGAGTAATGACATTGATCGATGTCAATAACGCCCTGCGTCAGTGGGGCAAGCTGCAGTAACTAACCGTGTGCACAAGAAATGAGGAACAACACCATGCATAAATTGCCACTCCTCGCCGGCGGGCTCGCCTTGAGCTTCAACCTGATGGCCGCCGTACCCAACAACGAACCGGTGCAGCCGATCGAAGCAGCCAAGGCCACTGATCCGGCCAAGGTCGAACTGGGCAAGCAGCTGTTCTTCGATCCGCGCCTGTCGCGCTCGGGCTTCATTTCCTGTAACTCCTGCCACAACCTGAGCATGGGCGGTAGCGACAATCTGCCCACCTCGATTGGTCACAACTGGCAGCAGGGGCCGATCAATTCGCCCACGGTACTCAACTCCAGTCTCAACCTGGCGCAGTTCTGGGACGGCCGTGCCGCCGACCTCAAGGAGCAGGCAGCCGGGCCGATCGCCAATCCCAAGGAAATGGCCTTCACGCATACCCTGGCGCTGGACGTGCTCAACTCGATCCCGCAATACCGCGAGGCGTTCCGCAGCATCTACCAGAAGGATGAGATCACCCTGGATGCGGTCACCGATGCCATTGCCCAGTTCGAGGAAACCCTGGTCACGCCCAATGCGCGTTTCGACCAGTGGCTGAAGGGCGATGCCAAGGCGCTGACGGCTACTGAGCTGGAAGGCTATCAGCTGTTCAAGAACACCGGCTGCGTGGCCTGCCATAACGGCCCGGCACTGGGCGGCAACTCGTTCCAGAAAATGGGCGTGGTCGAGGCCTACCAGACCGATAACCCGGCCGAAGGCGTAGCGGGGCTGACCGGTGCCGATGCCGATCGCTTCAAGTTCAAGGTGCCGACCCTGCGTAACGTCGAGCTGACCTATCCCTACTTCCACGATGGTGCCTACTGGAACCTCGAGGAAGCCGTCGATGTCATGGCGCGCCTGCAGTTGGGACGCAAGCTGCAGGATGAGGAAATCGCCAAGATCGTGGCCTTCCTCAAGACCCTGACGGGCGAGCAGCCGAGCTTCCAGCTGCCCATCCTGCCGCCCTCCACCGCGGCCACACCGCGCCCGCAGCCGTTCGAGTAAACCTTCCGGGTGCTGCAGCAAGCGGCTGTGCGGGGTAACCCGCCCAGCCGCTTGTGCGTTGCGCAGGTTATAAAACGCCTGAGTGGGCATCGCCGCTGCTTGAACGTGCTTGCGTACGGCCCTGAAGGAGTGGGCGAAGCGAGTCAGCTGCCCAGGCAGCCCGGATAAACGGCGTTTCTGACTCGTGACGTTCGCCCTGCAGCCAACCTGCGGCGGTTGCTGTGCTGCGTTTTGCAACGCCCGTTAGCGTTGCAGGGTCTCGGCGAAGTGACTGATCGCGTCGACGACCTGGCGCGCTTCACCCTGAATGGCCTGGATCAGCTTGCCAGCGTCCTGCACCAGATCCACGCCCTGTTCGGCGCGCTGACGGTTGTTGTCCATGCCGCTGACGGCCGTTTGTGCCAGTTCGTGGTTGCGCTTGACCACCTCGACGATTTCCTCGGTGGCCTGGCTGGTGCGTGCCGCGAGACTACGCACTTCGTCGGCGACCACGGCAAAGCCGCGCCCCTGCTCGCCGGCCCGCGCCGCTTCGATCGCGGCGTTGAGGGCCAGCAGGTTGGTCTGGTCGGCAATGCCACGGATGGTGCCGACAATGCTGCTGATCATTTCCGATTGCTGGCTGAGCGCGGAAATGTCGGCTGCGGCCTGCTTCAGTTCGCCGGCAATGCCCTGCATCACGCTCACCGTGCGCTGCACGACGCTGGCGCCTTTTTGTGCGCTGGCATCGGTTTGCTGGGCAATCTGGTAGGCCAGTTGGGCGGCCTCGCGCTCGGCGCGGGCTTTCTCCACCTGTTCGGTGACATCGGTAGCCAGCTTGATGATCTTGTAGGGGCGATTGTCGGCATCCACCACCGGGTTGTAGCTGGCGCGTAGCCACAGGGTTCGCCCGTGCTTGTCGACACGCTGGAACAGGCCGCTGATGAACTCGCCGCGATTCAGGCGCTTCCAGAAAGCCTGATAGTCGCTGTGTTCGCTGATCTCGCGCCGGCAGAACAAGCGGTGATGCTTGCCATGGATTTCTTCCAGGCGATAACCCACGGCATGCAGGAAGTTGTCGTTGGCGTGCAACACCTCGCCCTGCAGGTTGAACTCAATCAGTGCGGTGGAGCGGTTGATGGCGCTCATCAGGTCGCGTAGTCGCTGGGCCGCCTCGACACGTTCGGTAATGTCCTGGGCCAGTTTGATGACCTTGTACACCTGGCCCTGAGCATCGCGGACCGGAATGTAGCTGGCCTCCAGCCAGATGTCCTGGCCTTGCTTGGTGAGGCGCGGAAGCTTGTCACTGATGCTCTCGCCGCGCGCCAGGCGCTGCCAGAACTGTCCGTAGGCCGGGCTGTTGCTCAGTTCGCTGCGGCAGAGCAGGCTGTGTGGCTGGCCCTGGAGCTCCTCCAGGCGATACCCCACTACGCGCAGGAACAGCGGGTTGGCATCGAGTATCCGGCCTTCCGGGCTGAATTCGATGAGTGCCATGGACTGGCTGAGTGCCTTGAGGATGTTCTGCAGTTGGTCGCGTTCCTGGCGACAGCTGGCGAGTTCACGCTTGATCCGGGTGTCAAACATGGGGCAATTCTCACTGTCAGGGGTGGCGCGTGGATGCCCGGCGGGCACACACGCGGATCTTGCCGAAGCTCCGGCAGGAAGTCATTGGCTATCGGCAAGGGGTGAAGAAACCTTAGCCTGATCTGGGCTTCTGGCTGGCCAGTCGCTCGCGCTCACCGGCCAGTTGTGTGCAGTGTAGTGGCCGGCGAGCGATCTGCGCGTTTAGCGGGCGGCGGGTTGCTGCTGGGTGATGCAATGGATGTTGCCGCCACCCAGGAGGATCTCCCGGCCCGGCAGCATGACCACGCGATGCGCGGGAAACAGCTGCTGCAGCAGGGCCTGTGCTTCAGCATCGCGCGGGTCGTCGAAGCACGGTGCGATGATGCCGCCGTTGACGATAAGGAAGTTCACATAGGAGCCGGCCAGGCGAATCGACGGGTCACGCGGCTGGCTGCCTTCGGCGCGGTCGACTCCGGCGCATTCCTCGGGCGTGGCGTGTAGCGGGCCGGGAATCGGCATCTTGTGTACCTGCAGGCGCCGTCCGCGGGCATCGCGGGCTTCGCTGAGTACCGCCATGGCAGCCTGGCAGCGTGGGTAGTTGGGGTCTGCGGGGTCGTCGGTCCAGGCCAGCAGGACCTCGCCAGGGCGGACAAAACAGCAGAAGTTGTCGACGTGACCGTCGGTTTCGTCGTTGTACAGACCTTGCGGCAGCCAGATCACCCGTTCCACGGCCAGGTGGCGGGCCAACTGGACTTCGATATCCGCCCGGCTGAGGTGCGGGTTGCGGTTGCGGTTGAGCAGACACTCCTCGGTAGTGATCAGCGTGCCCTGGCCGTCCACGTGGATTGAGCCGCCTTCCAGCACGAAGTCGGCGGTGCGATAGCGCGGGCAGCGCTCGATCTCGAGAATCTTGCGGGCCACCTGATCGTCGCGCTGCCAGGGCCAGTACAGGCCGCCGTCGAAGCCGCCCCAGGCGTTGAAGGACCAGTCCACTCCGCGCAGTTCGCCCTGTGCGTTGACCACGAAGGTGGGGCCGGTGTCGCGTACCCAGGCATCATCGTTACTGATTTCCAGCAAACGGATCTGCGTATGATCGAGGTGCGCACGGGCGTTGTCGAACTGTGCGGCAGACACGCCGACACTCACCGGCTCGAACTCGGCGATGGCCTTGGCTACGGCCGCGAAGGCCGCTTGTGCGGGCTTGCCGCCGAGTCGCCAGTTGTCCGGGCGCTCGGGCCAGATCATCCAGGTCTGGCTGTGTGGCTCCCATTCGGCCGGCATGCGGAAGCCGTCGTCACGCGGGGTGCTGCTCAGGGTGGTCATCGCATGTTCTCCCAGGGTGGCCTGGCGTAGCGCTCAGGTGGCACGCCGCCGGTTGCCGTACTGACGTGAGGGTTAGGCAGAGGGTGTTTCGCCGTCGAGGGTGGCGAGCGGCCAGTACAGGTTGGGCCGGCGATCACGGAATACCCCCCAGGCACTGCGGGTTTTCTCCAGGGCGTCGAGGTCGAAGCTGTGCACCAGGATGCCTTCCTCGCTCTGGTTCAGTTCGGCGACCTTGGCACCGAACTGATCGGCAATGAACGAGCTGCCGTAGAAGGTGATGTCGTAGCCGTCCTGTTCTTCCTTGCCGATGCGGTTGGAGGCAACCAGCGGCATCAGGTTGGCACCGGCATGGCCCTGCTGTACGCGCTGCCAGTGTTCGCGCGAGGTGATGCTCGGGTCATGCGGCTCACTGCCGATGGCCGTCGGGTAAAGGAGGATTTCCGCGCCCATCAGCGCCATGCTGCGCGCGCACTCGGGGAACCACTGGTCCCAGCAGATGCCGACGCCGATTTTGGCGTAGGCGGTATCCCATACCTGGAAGCCGGTATCGCCGGGGTTGAAGTAGTACTTCTCGTGGTAACCGGGGCCGTCGGGAATGTGGCTTTTCCGATAAATGCCGAGGTTGCGCCCATCGGCGTCGATGATCGCGATGCTGTTGAAGCGTGCCCGTCCGGCGCGTTCGAAGAAGCTGATCGGCAGGACCACCTGGAGTTCCGCGGCGATCTTCTGGAAGTGCGCAATGGCGGCGTTCTCGTCCACCGTGCTGGCCAGCTGGGTGTAGTCGGCGTTGGGCTTCTGGCAGAAATAGGGAGTTTCGAACAGTTCCTGAATAAGGATGATCTGCGCACCCTGGGCTGCGGCCTGGCGTACCAGTTTCTCGGCCGTGGCGATATTGGCGGCGCGATCCCAGGAGCAGGCCATCTGGGTGGCGGCGACGGTAACGATACGCGACATGGAGCACCTCGCTGTGCCCGCTAGGGGCGTGGGGGAGTGAATGTTGTTCTTTATAGTCGATATAAATCGATATTTGAAGGGTGTGGATTCTTTTGGATTAGCCTTTTAACGATTTTTCCGAATAAAAATCGGTTTTTTGTCTGTGGGATCGTGCCGGGCGTAGGCAGCGCTCAAAGGCTAGCACCAGGCCGAGGGCCGTGCCGGCCAGTCCGGCCGCCATGCCCCACCACACACCGCTGGCACCCCACGGGGTACTGAAGGCCAGGTACCAGGCAAGTGGCGCTCCCAGCCCGAGGTAACCGAGCAGGCCAATCAGCAGGGTGCTGCGTCCTTCGCCAAGGCCGCGCAGACAGCCCATGGCGATGGTCTGCAAGCCATCGAACAGTTCGAACCAGGCGGCGATGGCCAGCAGTGTCACGGCCTGACTGAGCAGCGCGGCGTGTTGCGTGGCATGCCGGTCGATATACAGGCCGACCAGCCAGGCCGGCGCCAGCCAGAACAGCAGCGCTATACCCAGTATGCACAGAGCGCCCAGGGCCAGGCCCAGGCGTCCGCTCAGGCGTGCCAGATGCAGTTGGCCGGCCCCCTGGTGCAGGCCGATCCGGAAGGTGCAGGCATAGGCAATGCCGGTGGGCAGCATGAAGGCCACATAGACCGTCTGTACGGCAATCTGGTGTGCGGCCAATTGCAGGTCGCCGAGGGCGCCCATGCACAGCGCGGCGACCACGAACAGTAGGGACTCCAGCGCATAGATGGCGCCGATCGGCAGGCCCAAGCGCAGGTTGGCGCGTAGCGCTGCCCAGCTGGGGCGCAGGATGCCGCGCAGCAAGGCGTAGCGCCGATAGAAGGGTTGCCAGGCGATGTACAGCGCCATCAGCAGGGCCATGCCGTTCATCACCAGCGCGGTGGCCAGGCCTATGCCGAACAGGCCCAGACGGGGTAGGCCGGCCAGGCCATGGAGCAGTGCATAGTTCAAGGCGATGTTGGCCAGGCTGCCGCACAGGGTGATGGCCAGTACCGGGCCGGGCTTGCCGAGGGCCGCGCTGTAGCCGCGCAGCACCGTGAACAGCAGGTAGCCGGGCAAGGCGAATCGCAGGGCTTGCAGGTACTGCATGGCTGCCGCCACATTGTGAGCCTGTTGACCCAGGCCCAGCAGCAGGGGGGCCAGCATGGACAGCAGCAAGCCGGCCAGCAGGCCCATGACCAGCGCCAGCCAAAGCCCGGCCTGGGTGACCTGGCGAACGCCGCGCTGATCGCCGGCGCCCAGGCGCATGGCCACCAGGCTGCCGGCGGCCACGCTGACCCCTACGCAACTGATGGAGATGAACGAATAGCTGGCGGCACCCAGGCCTCCGCCGGCCAGGGCGGCGGGGCCGAGCAGGCCCATCATCAGGGTGTCGGTGAACACCATCAGCACCTGCACCAGTTGCGTGGCCATCAGGGGCACGGCCAGGCGCAGCAGGGCGCTCAGTTCGTTGCGCCAGCCTATGGGCTGGTGTTGTTGCGTTACAGGCATGTTTGGCGAGTATCCCCGGGAGACTAGGCAGACGATCAGACTCGCGTATTCTCTAGGCTTTCCCGGAGTACGGGAAAAGGATAAAAGCCAGCCATTACATGAGTTTTAGTCATCAATGAGTGACCGCCTGCCTGCCCTGTATGCCTTGCGCGCCTTTGAAGCGGCGGCCCGCCATCGTTCCTTCACCCTGGCGGCCCGCGAGTTGTCATTGACGCAAAGTGCGGTCAGCCGGCATATCCGCACCCTGGAAGCCGACTTTGCCTGCCGGTTGTTCGAACGCGAGGGGCGCGGCCTACGCCTGACCGATGCCGGTGAGCAATTGCTGCCGGGGCTCACGGCGGGGTTTACCGCCTTGCAGCGCGCCTGCGCCGACCTGCGCGGCAGTGAGGGCGTGTTGCGCCTGAAGGCGCCTTCGACGCTGACCGTGCGCTGGTTGCTGGCTTGCCTGTCGCGCTTTCGTCAGGCTCATCCGACGCTGGACGTGCAGCTGACCAGTGCCTGGATGAATGTCGATCGGGTGGATTTCCAGCAGGAGCCCTTCGATTGCGCCGTGCTGCTCAGCGATGGCCAGTTTCCTGGCGACTGGCACAGTGTGCGGCTCTTCGAGGAATGGCTGATCCCGGTGTGTGCGCCTTCTGCAGTGGCTGCGGGCCCCTGGGATCTGGCGCGCCTGCGCGCGGCGCAACAGCTGCACCCGACACCGGACCGCCGCGACTGGCGGCGCTGGCTGGCGGCCATGCAGCTGGAAGAGCAGGTGCCGCTACAGAGTGGCCAGCTGTTCGACATGCTGGAACTGGGCATCGTGGCCGCCGCGCGTGGTTATGGCGTGTCGATTGGCGATCTGCTGCTGGTCGCCGAAGACGTCGCGGCTGGCCGCCTGGGCCTGCCCTGGCCGGAGGCGGTGGCCAGTGGTGATAGCTACTACCTGGTATGGCCGCGCGCACGACGTGGCCAGCAGCGCTTCAGCCAGCTGGCGGCGTTTCTCCAGGCCGAAGTAGCAAGCCTGCCGTTGCCGGCGGTGGGTTACCGGCGCTGAAGACGGCCGCTTCAGGCCGGACGGTATTGCAGGGCCTCGGCCAGGTGCACCCTGGCGATGGCGTCGAGCTGCTCCAGGTCGGCCAGGGTGCGCGCCACCTTGAGCAGGCGGTGGGCGGCGCGCAGGCTCAGGCCAAGGCGCTCGCAAGCCTGTTCCAGCCAGAGACGGTCGCCTGACTCAAGGACGCAATGGCGTTGCACGCCGGCCAGATCGAGGCGTGCATTGCTACAGCCCTGGCGTTGCAGCTGGCGTTGCCGGGCCGCGGCGACCTGCGCGGCCAGCTCGGCGCTGCCCTGTGAGGGCGCGCCCGGCTGCAAGGCGGTTTGCTCGCGGGCCACGCTGACATGCAGGTCGATGCGGTCGAGCAGCGGCCCGGACAGCTTGCTGCGATAACGCTGCACCTGATCGCTACTGCAGCGGCAGCGGCCCGAAGGGTCGCCCAGGTAGCCGCAGGGACAGGGGTTCATCGCGGCCACCAGCTGGAACCGTGCTGGAAAGCGGATCTTGTCCTGGGCACGGGCGATGACAATTTCGCCCGACTCCAGCGGTTCGCGGAGCACCTCCAGAACCTTACGGTCGAACTCGGGCAGCTCGTCGAGAAACAGCACACCCTGATGAGCAAGGGTGATTTCGCCAGGCCGCGGGCGGCTGCCGCCCCCCACCAGGGCGGGTCCCGAGGCGCTGTGGTGCGGTTGGCGGAACGGGCGTTGTGGCCAGGCCTGCAGTGGCTGGGCGCTGGCTACGGAGTGAATGGCTGCCACCTGCAGTGCTTCCTGTTCGTCCAGTTCCGGCAGTAGCCCGGGCAGGCGGCTGGCCAGCAGCGTCTTGCCGGTGCCGGGTGGCCCGACCAGCAGCAGGTTGTGCTCGCCGCTGGCGGCTACCAGCAGCGCCCGCTTGGCGGTGAGCTGCCCCTGGACTTCCGCCAGATCGGCATAGGGTTGGCGCTGGCGCAGCAGCCCGGAAGCCTGGAAGGGCTCGAGGAGGACTCGGGCGGCACAGTGATTGACCAGCTGCAACAGGTTGTCCACCGCCAGCACCTGCAGCCCCGAGGCCAGGCTGGCTTCCTCGGCGTTGGCGCGTGGCACGACCAGGCAGCGTCCGGCCGCCCGGGCGGCCAGGGCGGCTGGCAATACCCCCTGTACCGGGCGAATGTCACCGGAGAGTGCCAGTTCACCCAGGCATTCCAGCGAATCCAGGCTGGCCTGGCTGAGCAGACCACTGGCGGCGAGGATGCCCAGGGCGATGGCCAGGTCGAAGCGGCCGCCGTCCTTGGGCAGGTCGGCAGGGGCCAGGTTGAGGGTGATGCGCCGGTTGGGGAAGTCGAAGCCGCTGTTGAGAATGGCGCTGCGTACGCGGTCCTTGCTCTCCTTGACGGCGGTTTCCGGCAGGCCAACCAGCGCCAGGGCTGGCAGGCCGTTGGCCAGGTGGGCTTCCACGGTGACACTGGGTGCTTCCACGCCCACCTGGGCGCGACTGTGCACGATGGCCAGGGACATTGATCACTCCTTGATCGAGGGCGACGCGCCTCCTGGCGCGCAGGGTTCAGCGGTGACTCAGGGCTGCTCGCCTTGCAGACGCGCCTCCAGTTCGGCCACGCGCTGCTCCAGGCTTTCCAGGCGGGCACGGGTGCGCTGCAGAACCACCATCTGGCTGTCGAACTCGTCGCGGCTGACCAGATCCAGCTTACTCAGGCCGCTTTGCAGGAGCATTTTCAGTTGGGCTTCCAGTTCCGCGCGGGGCAGCGGGCTGTCGGCACTGAACAGGCGCGACGCCTGGCTGGCGAGAAGGTCGATGACGGCTTTGGGCGGCAGCATGATCGGGTTCCACAGAAAAGTGGCAGGAGTGTAGCACGCGGCCGGCCTGGGCTGATGCGTTGCACGTGGCGCACGTTTTTGCAGCCAGCTGCTGGTGCTGTGCACCATTTTGGTGCTGCGCCCCTTTGAGGGCTGCGAGGCATCTCTTTTGGGTGCATATAACTAATTGATTTATATTGTTTTTTAATAACTGGCAAGGAAACTGCAGATGTTCTGGCGACGACTGCAGATATGCAGATCGGCTGGCTCGGTGGTCGCTTGGCGACCCTCTACAGCAGGGCGGTTGCCCGGCTGGAGCGTTACAAAGCCAGGCACTGCGCTTAGACTTGTGCTGGGTTCGTTTTCCTGGGGCAAGTCCACCTTAATCGGGAGAGAGTTTCATGAAGCTAGTCACAGCCATTATCAAGCCGTTCAAGCTCGACGACGTGCGCGAGTCGCTGTCGGAGATCGGCGTTCAGGGCATTACTGTCACCGAGGTCAAAGGCTTTGGCCGGCAGAAGGGTCACACCGAGCTGTATCGCGGTGCTGAGTATGTGGTCGACTTCCTGCCCAAAGTGAAGATCGACGTAGCCATTGCCGATGAGCAGCTGGATCGCGTCATCGAGGCCATTACCAAGGCGGCCAACACCGGCAAGATCGGTGACGGCAAGATCTTCGTCGTGCCACTGGAGCAAGCCATCCGCATCCGTACCGGCGAAACCGGCACCGACGCGGTTTAAGCAACACCCAACGAACCCCCAACGCCCCAGGAGAAACACCATGACTCTGCGTCTCTGCGCAGGGCTGGACGCTCTTTTGCCTCTAATCAGCAGCGACTCGTCGGTCGCACAGGCGTCCCTGGTTTCTGTAGTCGGTGCCCGGCAGCACCGGCAGCAGCCCTGGGATGCGCTGGTCGTGGTTGTGCCTGCCTCCTGGCAGCACGGCCACAACCCCAGTCGCTGAGTCGTTCGCCGTTATGGCGAAACCCGGCACGAATGACGCCTGCGTGCGTCCCGGTATGAGGTGAAACATGGAAAACACAGCCCTGATTCCAGTTCTATACGGCCTGGATACCTTCTACTTCCTGATTTGCGGCGCGCTGGTCATGTGGATGGCCGCCGGCTTTGCCATGCTCGAGTCGGGCCTGGTGCGCAGCAAGAACACCACGGAAATCCTTACCAAGAACGTGGCGCTGTATGCCATCGCCGGCGTCATGTACATGCTGGTCGGCTACCACATCATGTATTCCAGCCCGGAAGGTGGCATCCTGCCCAGCCTGGGCCTGTTGCTCGGTGACGAGCATGCCGTAGATGTCGTGGCGGCGGGTGGCGAGGATGCTCCCTATTACTCCGCGCGTGCCGACTTCTTCTTCCAGGTAGTGTTTGCCGCGACCTGTATGTCGATCGTTTCCGGTGCCGTGGCCGAGCGCATGAAGCTGTGGGCCTTCCTGGCCTTCGCGGTGGTGATGACCGGTTTCATCTACCCGATTCAGGGCTTCTGGAAGTGGGGTTCGGGCTTCCTCAACGAAGCCGGCTTCCTTGACTTCGCCGGTTCTGGTGTTGTGCACATGGCGGGTGCGGCTGCCGCTCTGGCGGGTGTCCTGCTGCTCGGTGCGCGTAAGGGCAAGTACGGCCCGAACGGCCAGATCAATGCTATTCCGGGGGCCAACCTGCCGCTGGCTACGCTGGGCATGTTCATCCTGTGGATGGGCTGGTTCGGTTTCAACGGTGGTTCGCAGCTGAAGATCAGCACCATCGAGGATGCCAACGCAGTGGCTAACGTGTTCGTCAACACCAACATGTCTGCCGCCGGCGGCCTGATTGCTGCGCTGATTGTCGCGCGCATCCTGTTCGGCAAGGCTGACCTGACCATGGCCCTCAACGGTGCACTGGCTGGCCTGGTGGCCATCACGGCCGAGCCGCTGACGCCCAGTGCGCTGATGGCTAGCCTGATTGGTGGTGTGGGTGGTGTGCTGGTGGTGTTCTCCATCCTGGCGTTGGATAAGTTGAAGATCGACGATCCGGTCGGTGCCATCTCGGTGCACGGTGTAGTCGGCATTTGGGGCCTGCTGGCGGTCTGCCTGACCAACAGTGATGCTTCGCTGGGCGCTCAGCTGCTGGGTATCGGGGCAATCTTTGCCTGGGTCTTCGTGGCCAGCCTGGTGGTCTGGAGCCTGATCAAGCTGCTGATTGGTCTGCGGGTCAGCGAGGAAGAAGAATACGAAGGCGTGGATATTGCCGAATGTGGCATGGAAGCCTACCCGGAGTTCACTCGCAAGTAAGCGGCCAGTGGCTTGGCAAGGGGCGCCTAAAGGCGCCCTTTGTTTTTTCCGGCGCCGCGCTAGAATGCGCGCCATCGAGCAGTCGCCCGTTGCCGGGCGACCTCATCGACAGCGCTTGGGAGCACCACTGAACGCCAGAGCCGGCAGGCCGGCGGCGGGTTTTTCCGGCTCTGCTATAACTAAGCTGCTTTGGCAAGCCATGAGGTAGAACATGAGCGACGATGATCTGGAACGCGACGAGCTGGAAGCCGGCGACGAAGACGAGGCGGAAGAGCTTGACGCCGCTGATGACGAGGTTGTCGAAGAAGAGGACGAAGATGGCCTGGTAGCAGCGCCAGCTGGCAAGCCTGCGAAGAAGGCCAAGGCGGCTGCCGTCGAGGAAGAGCTGCCGAGTATCGAGGCCAAGCAGAAGGAACGTGATGCTCTGGCACGGGCCATGGAAGAGTTCCTGGCGCGCGGCGGCAAGGTACAGCAGGTGGATGACAACGTGGTGGCCGATCCGCCCAAGAAACCGGACAGCAAGTACGGCAGTCGCCCGATCTGAGCGGATGCTGGCTGACTGCCTGCCCATCGATCCCCTGTTCAGCCTGGCTGACAGGGGATTTTTATTGCTTGCTTAGCCCGCCTCGCAACAGGCCAGGCAGTTCGGCGAGGCGTCGTACCTGGGCAGTGGGCGGCGCTGTGCTTGCCTGCCACGGCTGGCCCTGCGGATTGAACCAGATGGCCTGCAGGCCGGCCTGGCGGGCTCCGGCGATATCGTCCAGTGGATGATCGCCGATATGTACGGCCTGGTTGGCGCTGATTCCGGCCAGACGCAGGGCTTCCTGAAACGGTCGCGGATCGGGCTTGCCGATGCCCAGCTGCTCGGCGCTGACCGCGAAACGGAAGTAGTCGGCCAGGCCCAGGCGGCGAATATCGGCGTTGCCATTGGTGATAACGCCCAAGGTGTAGTCACGGGCCAGCTGCTCCAGGGTGCTGTGCACGTCATCGAAGAAGCTGACCCGGTGGCGCGCGGCGAGAAACGCCTGGAATGCACCTTCAGCGAGGCTGGCTGCTTCCTCGTCGGGGTAACCGGCGCTGCGCAGGGCCTGCAGGAGGATACGCCGGCGCAGCTCGCTGAGACGAAAACGCAGTAGCGGCTCGGCTTCCAGCAACTGGCCGCGGATGGCCCAGAGCTGTTCGATGGGCAGTGGGCCAAGACGCGGTGCCTGGCTGGCCAGCCAGTCGCGCAGGGTCGCTTCCGCACCACGCATCACCGGGGCGACATCCCACAGGGTATCGTCAAGATCGAAGGTGACTAGCCGCGGCGTCATGACTTGTCGGGGTCCTTGCGTTGCCTGGCGCGCGGGTGGGCGCTGTCATAGACCTTGGCCAGGTGCTGAAAGTCCAGATGGGTATACACCTGGGTCGTGCGGATATCGGCATGCCCGAGCAGTTCCTGCACGGCGCGCAGGTCTTGCGATGATTCCAGCAGATGGCTGGCAAAGCTGTGGCGCAGCATGTGCGGGTGCAGGTGCTCGCCCAGCTCACGGATGCCGGCCTGGCGGACACGCAATTGCACCGAGCGGGCGCTGAGGCGTCGGCCGTGGCGATTGATGAACAGTGCCGGCTCGCTGGCCAGGCCCTGACGTACCGCGAGCCAGGCACGCAGTGCGGCGCGTGCCGGTCGGCCGATTGGCACGATGCGCTCGCGGTTGCCCTTGCCGCTGACCCGTACCAGGCCTTCATCGAGGTCCAGCTGGAGCAGGTCGAGGCCAACCAGTTCGCTCAGGCGCAGGCCGCTGGAGTAGAGCAGTTCGAGAATGGCCTGGTCGCGCCGGGCGAGAAAGTCGTCATCCGCAGCTGTCGCAAAGAGTTGCTGGGCACGGTCGGCATCCAGGGCACGAGGCAGGCGCCGTTGCCCCTTGGGGGCGCTCAGCTCGGCGGCCGGATCATGGCGGCACAGGCCTTCGCGGCCCAGGTACTGGTACAGCCCGCGACAGGCCGAGAGCAGGCGTGCCAGGCTGCGGCTGGACAAGCCCTGCTGGTGCAGGTGGGCGATCAGCCGGCGCAGGCGCGCACTGTCCAGCGCCTGCCAGTCGGCCAGTTGTTCATCCTGGGCGAAGGCCCGCAGTTTATCGAGGTCGCGCCGGTAAGCGCTGAGGGTGTGCGCGGAGAGCTGGCGCTCGCTGCGCAAGTGTTCGAGGTAGGCGTCAAGGTCAGCTGCAAGCTTCAAGCGTTAAGCTCCAAGTACGCCAGGATGACAACAGGCACGCGCGCGCCAACTTGCAGCCTGTGGCTGTTCTAGCGCACCGAGCGCAGTGGTGTGGCGTAGCGCGGCAGTACGCGGGCCAGTACTTCGCCGATGTAGCCGAGGAACAGGGTGCCCAGCGAGCTCTTGTAATGCTGGGGGTCGCTGCTGCCGATGGCCAGTACGCCATGCAGGCCCTGGTAATGCAGTACGGCCAGTGCCGCGGAGCCGACCTGGCTGGCCGCCTGCTCGCCAAACAGGAAGGTCAGTTCCTCCGGGCGCAAGGCGCCGCACAGGGTCTTGTTACCGGCCAGCAGGCCGCCGATGGCCTGCTGTGCTTCGGCCAGGCTGACGCTGCGGCCGATGCCGTGGTTGTGTTCGCTGAACAGGGTGAGGCCGACAAAGGGCACCTGGAACTCATGGCGCAGGCTGTCTTCCACGGCACTGATGACTTCGTCCAGGCTGTTGGCATCGAGCAGGCTGAGCACCAGGCGGCGGGTCTTGTCGAACAGCCGGTCGTTGTCGCGGGCCACGTCCATCAGCTGCGACAGGCGATGGCGCATCTCGATGTTGCGCTCGCGCAACAGCTTGACCTGGCGCTCCACCAGCGACACGGCGGCGCCGGGTTGGTGGGGAATGCGCAGCTCGGGGATCAGCTCTTCGTGGTCGACGAAGAACTCCGGATGCTGGCGCAAGTAGGCCGCTACGCGTTCGGCATCCAGGGGGGTGTCTTGCGGCTGATCACTCATCGGGCGCTCCTCAGGGCCGCCTACAGGCGAATCTGTCCTTCATACACCCGCACCGCGGGCCCGGTCATCATAACCGGCTGGCCGGGGCCTGCCCACTCGATGCTCAGGCTGCCCCCCGGTAGCTCCAGCTGCAGCGGCGAATCCATCCAGCCCTGGCGGATGGCGGCCACGGCCGCGGCGCACGCGCCGGTGCCGCAGGCCTGGGTTTCCCCTGCTCCACGCTCCCACACGCGCAGGCGTGCCTGCTGGCGGTTGATGACCTGCAGGAAGCCGACGTTGACCCGCTTGGGAAAACGCGGGTGGTGCTCCAGTTTCGGCCCCAGGCTGTGCACCGGCGCGCTGTCGACGTTGTCGACACGCAGCACGGCGTGCGGGTTGCCCATGGACACGGCGGCCAGCTCATGCCGCTGGCCATCCACTTCCACGGTATAGCTGAGCGCCTCGGCGTCGGCCTGGAAGGGGATCTGCTCGGGGACCAGGCGCGGCGCGCCCATGTCCACGGTGACCTGACCGTCCGGACGCAGGTTGAGCTCGATGATGCCGCCCTTGGTCTCGACGCGGATCTGCTTCTTCACGGTCAGGCGCTTGTCCACCACGAAGCGGGCGAAGCAGCGCGCGCCGTTGCCGCACTGCTCCACTTCCGAACCGTCGGCGTTGAAGATGCGGTAGCGGAAGTCCACGTCCGGGTTGGTCGGCGCTTCCACCAGCAACAGCTGGTCGAAGCCGACGCCGGTGTGGCGGTCGCCCCAGGCCTTGGCGTGCTTGGGCTGGATATGCGCGTGCTGGCTGATCAGGTCGAGGACCATGAAGTCGTTGCCGAGGCCGTGCATCTTGGTGAAGCGCAATAGCATGATCGCGCCCTCACTGCGGCAGCAGGCTTTCGCCGGCGTAGAGTTCCTCGATAGTCTCGCGGCGACGCACCTCGAAGACCTGTGCGCCGTCCACCAGCACCTCGGCGGCGCGGCCGCGGGTGTTGTAGTTGGAGCTCATGACGAAGCCGTAGGCACCGGCCGAGCGCACGGCCAGCAGGTCGCCTTCGGCCAGCACCAGCTCGCGGCCCTTGGCGAGGAAGTCGCCGGTCTCGCAGATCGGTCCGACCAGGTCGTACTGGCGCGCCTGGCCGTCACGCGGCTGCACCGGGGTGACGTCCATCCAGGCCTGGTAAAGGGCCGGGCGGATCAGGTCGTTCATCGCCGCGTCGACGATGGCGAAATCCTTGTGCGCGGTGTGCTTGAGGTATTCCACGCGGGTCAGCAGCACGCCGGCGTTGGCCACGATAGAGCGGCCCGGCTCGAACACCAGAGCCAGCGCGCGGCCCTTGAGGCGCTCGCGCACGGCGGCGATGTAGTCGCCGGCCAGCGGCGGCTGCTCATCGCGGTACTGCACACCGAGGCCACCACCGAGGTCCAGGTGCTGGATCTGGATGCCTTGCGCGGCCAGCTGGTCGATCAGCGCCAGCAGGCGCTCCAGGGCGTCGAGGAAGGGCGGCAGGCTGGTCAGCTGCGAGCCGATGTGGCAGTCCACGCCGACGATGCGCAGGTTCGCCAGTTCGGCGGCGCGGGCATACACGGCCGGGGCCTGCTCGATGTCGATGCCGAACTTGTTCTCTTTCAGGCCAGTGGAGATGTAGGGATGGGTGCCGGCATCCACGTCCGGGTTGACCCGCAGCGAGATGCTGGCGGTCTTGCCCAGCTCGGCGGCCACCAGCTGCAGGCGCTCCAGTTCATCCACCGATTCGACGTTGAAGCAGTGCACGCCGACTTCCAGGGCGCGGCGCATGTCGTCGCGGGTCTTGCCAACACCGGAGAAGACGATCTTGCCCGGCTCACCGCCGGCGGCCAGCACGCGCTCCAGCTCGCCACGCGAGACGATGTCGAAGCCGGCACCGAGGCGCGCCAGGACGTTCAGCACGCCCAGGTTGGAGTTGGCCTTGACGGCGAAGCACACCAGGTGCGGCATGCCGGCCAGGGCGTCGGCATAGGCGCGGTACTGCGCCTCGATGTGGGCGCGGGAATAGACGTAGGTGGGCGTGCCGAAGCGTTCGGCAATGGCGGACAGGGCCACGCCCTCCGCGAACAGTTGGCCGTCGCGGTTGTGGAAGGCTTGCATGCGGACCCCTTAGAGGAAAACGTCTTTGTCGCGTTCTTTGGTGGTTTTTTCGTCGTCAGGCAGGTACAGCGGACCTTTTTGGCCACAACCGGCGAGGGCGCTGCACAGCACGGCGAGCGCGAGGAAGGGAAGCAGCAGGCGCTTCATGGCGTAATCCTTTGCAAAATCGGCGATTGGCGGGGAGTATACCGGCCACCCGGCGCCTTGCCTATGCGCCCGCGCCGCGTCCTTTGTGGCTTGCAGCCCGTCCGGGGATGGCCCTTTTTGTTGTGAGGAATGATGATGACTCTTAGCCCTGCACGCTTTCATGCGTTGGTCGATGCGGTTCAGGAAAGCGTGGAAAATGTCTTCGATGACAGCGACCTGGATATCGATCTGGAAAACAGCGGAGGTGTGCTGACCGTGCGTTTCGAGAATGGCAGCCAGCTGATCCTCAGTCGTCAGGAAGCCCTGGCCCAGCTGTGGGTGGCGGCACGTTCCGGTGGTTTCCATTTCGACTACGACAGCGACAGCCAGCGCTGGCTGTGTGATAGCGGCAGCGAGCCGTTGGGCGAGTTGCTGGCGCGGGTGGCCCTGGAACAGGGTGGCGAGGCGCTGGACTTCGCCGGGTTGTGAAACCGACAGGTCGCTAGCCGGTGTGCGCGTCGGGCACCTGCGCAGGGGTGGCTAACAAGTGCTTACATAGTCGTGCTGGTTATCGCCGGAGAGGCGCGCATACTGGCCGTCCATGCGCTGAGCAGGCCACGAGGGTCGGCATCGATGAATCATTTCTACCTGATCCCCTTCCTGTTGCTCTGCGGCCTGTTCTACGGCATGACCTTCGCGGTGCTCAAGCTCAATCGCTGGAAGGCCCTACCGACCGAGGAACAGTACCTGGACAGCCTGGCCGGCCAGCCTGCGCAGTGCAGCCACTGTGCCTCGGCGACCATCGAGGAGCGCGGCGAGTGGGGGCGCAACAGCCAGGAACGGGTGTTCGTCTGCCAGGGCTGTGGCCGCAAGCTGTACCGTAGCCAGCACTGACGGCGTGCGTTGTCCTGTGTCGTCGTGCGTGTTGGCCGGCAGGCATGCCTTGCCATTTGTCGTCGCTATGGTAGTGTCGGCCTAACGAGCCAATCTGAGCGCTCTGTCAAACCAAGCCCCGCCTGTCCCGGTGGGGCTTTTTGCATTTTTTGTTCAAGGGAGAACCTGTCACGCCATGAACGCCCAGCCGCCCATCATCATCACCCGTGTCGACCTGCAACGCCTGGAACGCCTGCTCGACAGTCTGGAGGAGTACGGCCCTGGCGCCGAGGCGCTGGAGCAGGAACTGGCGCGTGCCCAGGTGGTCGGCCATGACGAAGTGCCGGCGGGCGTGGTGACCATGAATTCGCGCGTGCATTGCCGTGAAGAGGCCAGTGGCAAGGACTACCACCTGACCCTGGTGTATCCGCAGGATGCCGGTGGCGAGGGCCACGTTTCCATCCTGGCCCCGGTGGGCAGTGCCTTGCTGGGGCTGTCGGTCGGTCAGCACATCGACTGGCCGGCACCAGGCGGCAAGCAGCTCAAGCTGACTCTGCTGGCTGTGGAGTATCAGCCGGAGGCCGCCGGCGAGTTGCGTTGAGGCGCGCAGGGCTGCGGCAGGCCTGAGCCTGCCGCAGCGTGGGGGTTACAGGCTGCGCAGTTGTTCGGCAGCCAGAAAGTCTTCTTCGAGCAGGGCGTCCTGGCTGGCCGTGCTGTCCTCTACCGGCTGGCTGGTGCGGCGTGCCCGCAGCTTACCGAACTGGTGCTCCAGGGCGTGATGCAGCTTTTCCGCGGCACCGTCGATGGCCTGTTCCAGGGCTTCGGCCTTGTGTGTGACGGAAATCGGCTGTAGGCCTTTGGGGCGTGCTTCGATCTGGCAGCGCTTGTCCTGCGCTCCGGCCTTGTGGGCGTTCTCGTCATTGAGGTGCACGACCACACGGGTCAGTTCGTCGTCGAAACGTTCCAGGCGGCTGGCCAGGGTGGCGCTGACCCACTCGGCCAGGCGCGCGCTACCTTCGATATGGTTGTCGCTGTGTACTTGGATTTGCATGACGCGTTCCTTCTTCAGCTCAAGATGCCGCCCATGCCGGGCGACACTTGCAGCCTACGCCTTTCTCGCTGCGACAAGCCAGCAAAGAAAAATCCAGACATCCTTTCTTTGTCTGTCTTGGTTGTTGGCGAGGGGGGCAGGGTTGGTCAGGCTTGCTGCAGTGCGGCGTTCAGGCGGTCTTCCAGCTGCACCTTGTAGTGCAGGTAATGCACGGTCTGCATCTGCTGCTGCGGGCAGATGCGTGATAGATCGAGGTCGGTGATGTAGCAGGGATAGCGCCCGCCGGTACGCCGTTGGGCGAGGATGTGACTGGCCACCACCTGGTAGAGCTGTGCGCCATATTCCAGCTCGGAGAACTCGCGGTGGTTGCAGTACAGGGTGACGTGCTGGCGAGCGTGGTCATCCGGCTCGACGATCGCCTGTACGTCGTAGAACGCCTGGTTGACTGCCGCAGCGGGGGCAGCGCGGCGCTCCAGGCGCTGGGCGCGACCGGGCAGGGGCGGGAGGATTTCGTAGTAGAGAATCTCCAGGCTGTTGCCGGGGAGTTCCAGGTTCAGTGGTAGCAGCGCGTTGTGGCGGTATTGCAGGGATTGCAGAAAGCGCTGCAAGGGCGTCAGCAGGGTCTGCTCGTCGTGAAAGGGCAAGCGTTGCCGCCACAGCGCGTTGTGCTCGTCGAGCAGGCTGACCTCGGCCATGTCGCCATCCAGCCGGTAGAACAGTTGCAGGCAGTCGGGACGCCCGCAGGGCAGGAGCAGGGCCAGGTCGTGTCCTTCCAGGGCATGTCGGTCGAGGTGCAGCGGGCTGTACTGCGGCAGCTCTTCGCCCAGCGCGCTGACCAGACTGGGCAGGTCGGGCAGGCTCTGGTGGCGTACCTGGCCGGCCTGCAGTTGCAGCAGGTGGTAACGCTGCTGGATCTGCAGAAGCAGACGACTGGGCGGCTGTTCGGCAAGACGCTGCAGGGCTTCGCGGAACAGTTCCTCGACGCGCTGGGCAATCGCGCTGGCCCGGTTGCGGCAATAACAGCGCACCAGCAGCTCGGGTTGCGGCCCCTGGGCCGGCAGGCTGTTGAGGTAATCGCGCAGGCAGTCGAGCAGCGCATCCGCACCGCTGTAGCGACTGACCAGCAGCTCGTTCCAGCTGTTCAGGGTGACCTGGTCGAGGCTCAATACGAGATTTTCACGTACCCCGGAATAGCCCAGTGCGTCGGTGCGCGCGCTGGTCAGGTGGACATTCAGCTGGCTGTGCGCCTTCAGCGGGTCGCAGCCGACATTCACCAGCAGCAGCACCCGACGCGGCTGGCTGGCCTGCAGCAGGGCGCTTTCCGCGACGCTGGGTAGCGGCAGGGGGAAGGCTTGCTGCAGACTGCCGATCAGGTTGTTCAGCTCGTAGTCGCCCAGATCACTGTCGCCCGGGTGGATGGTCAGGCGTGTGCCGGCATCGATCACGGCGTTGCGCTGGCACCAGGCCAATAGCTCGATGAGCTCGCGACTGCGCTTGAGTGGCGCGTAGTCCGGCCATTCCTGCGCATGCAGGTTGCCGGAGAACAGTGCCCACTGGCTGTCCTGGTTATCGTCCTGGGCGGGCATATGCACCAGGGTCAGGCTATCTTCGGCGATGTCCGGGGCAATGCCGGGGTTGATGTACTCGACCTTGCCGGCCTTGCGCTCGAAGGCGGCATACAGACGCCGGCCGAGCACTCCCAGATCGCGGCTGCTCAGCGAGCTGCCGGCCTCGCTGAGGCGGGCAAACTGGGAGAGAAAGCGGTAGCTGAAGGTCAGTTCGTTGACCAGCGCGCGGCGCTCGCCGACGACCTGGCGTACCTTCCACTGGCTGCGGCTGTCGAGCAGGGCCAGTTGCCGCTCGTGCCACTGCCAGCTGGCGGTGAGCCGCTCGAACAGCAGGCGTTGCCAGCTTTTGCTGCGCCCGCGCGGTGGCACGCTGAGTTTTTTGCCGATCTTCAGGTACAGGCAGCGGCGGATCAGCTCCAGGCGCTCCTGCTCGCCGCGCTCCAGCAGGTACTCTTCAAGGCGGCGATAGACGACGATGTACGGGTCGAGCTCGTCGAGGTCGAGCTGGTTGGCGAATACCGCCTGCTTGAAACGCAGGGCCAGACAGCGCACCTGCGGGTGTTCGCTGGCATAGACCTCGGTAAGCAGCAGTTTGAGTACCGACTTGAAGGGCGACTCGATGCCCTTGTACAGCTGCCACATGCCGGCGCCGATGAACTCATGGGCGGGGATACGCGCCAGGTGGCCGAGGTCGAGCACCTCGTCGGCACGCACGAAGCGCTTGTTCAGCAGGGTCTGGGTGTACTGCGGGTAGCGGGCTTCCTCGTACACCGGCACCAGCCACCAGAGTGGTGTGCGTCCGCCCAGCCAGATGGCGGTGCGGTAGAACTCGTCGAGCAGCAGGTAGTGCTGGGTGGTGCCGCAGTCGTCGGAGGTCAGCTGGCCGTCGCGCTCGCCACGGCTGAAGCGTTGCGGATCAATCAGAAAGCAGTGCACCTCGGCACCCTGGGTCGCCGCCCAGGCTTCCAGCAGGCGGCATTTGCACTGCAGTTCGAGGATGGCAGCGGCCGGCAGCTGCGGGTCGTGGCAGACCCACAGGTCCATGTCGCTCTGCTCAGCCTGCGCCACGGTACCCAGGCTGCCCATCAGAAACAGGCCATGCAGTGGCGCCTCGCTCTTGCCGCGCGCCGGTTTGTAGACGAAGGAGCGGGTCAGGCGCTGTGCTTCGGCGAGCAGCGACTCATCCGGCTCGAAGCCGGCCAGGCCGGCCGGCGTGGCAGCCGAGACATAACCGGGGAGCAGCGGATGATTGACGTGGAACAGCAGTGGCAACAGGCGCAGCACCAGTTGCTGGCGGCTGGACAACGCCAGCATGGCGCGCTGCAGGCGCCCGGCATTGACCTTGAGAAAGCGCGCACGCAGCTGCGCCAGCACCTTGCGGTCGATGCCGTCGTCGATATCCGGACGAATTTCCTGGTTTCTGCTCATGGCGCAGAGCCTAAGCATATTCTCCGGTTGGCGCCAGTTGTCGGCGTTGCTCAGTCCAGCAGCACCAGGCCGAGCCCGCCCAGCACCAGGGCGACGCCGAGCAGCTTGGCCCGGCTCAGCGGTTCGCCCAGCAGCCAGATGCCCAGCCCGACGCCGATCGGAATACTCACCTGGCGTAGCGCTACCACGTAGCTGACATGACTGGCATAGGCCATGGCCCAGACGACCAGGACGTAGGTGAGCGGCATCATGATTCCGGTGAACAGGCTGCTCCGCCACTGGCCGGCGAGGCGGCGCCAGGCCTGCTGGCGCAACAGTGGCAGGCCTAGCCAGGCGGCCGCGGCCAGCGACTGCAGGAGCACGTAGAGCAGGGCTACCTCGGCGGCGCTGTGCGCACCGGGTAACCCGCGCAGAGCCCGGGTGGCGATGTCGTCGACCAGCGAATAGCCGGCGGTGGCCGTGGCGGCGAGCAACGCAAAGGCGCTGGCCGGGTTGAGGTAGTGGCGCAGACGCAGGTCGCCGAAGTGCCGCATGGGCAACAGCAGGCAGCCGAGCACGATCAGCAGGATGCCGGCCAGTGCCGCGTGGCTCAACGGATTACCGGCCTGCCAGAGCAGGCCGGCCAGCATCAGCAGGAGCAGCGGCACGGCGCGGATCAGTGGGTACAGGCTGGACAGTTCGCCACGTTGGTAGGCCTGGCCCAGCCCCCACAGGTAGAGGGCCTGGCATAGCCCGGACAGCCCCACCCAGGCCCACAGTGTGGCGGGCATGCTCTGGAGTAGTGGCCAGGTGAAGGGCAGGATCAGCGGTGCGCCGAGCAGAAAGCCCCACAGGCTGGCGAGAAAGAAGAACGCCAGGTCCGGGCGGGCCTGCTTGCCCGCCAGGTTCCAGGCTGCATGGGCGATGGCCGAAAGCAGGACCAGCAGTAGGCTCAGGCCGCTCATCGGGCGCTCAGGCCTGGCCGCGCCAGGCTCCCTGGCGACGGACCAGGTACAGGCCGAGCAGGCTGTGCAGCAGCTTGGCCAGGGCGCAGGTGGCCATGATGCATACCGCCATGGCGGCCGCACCGGCGGTTTGCCCGGCGTCGTCGAGGTTAAGCACGCTGATCGCCGCCAGGTTGCTGTCCGGGCCATAGAGGAAGACCACTGCCGATACCGTGGTCATGGCGTTGACGAAGAAGTACAGCGCCACGTCGAGCAGTGCCGGCAGGCTCAGCGGCAGGGTGAGCCGGCAGAGAATTTGCGCCCGCGAGGCGCGCAGCGACTCGCCGACTGCCTCGAACTCGCTGTCCAGCTGCTTGAAGGCAGTGAGCAGGTTGAGGTGCGGCACCGAGTAAAAGTGCACCAGGGTACAGAGCACCAGCAGGGTCATGCCGCCGTACAGGCCATTGAGCGGGTTGTCGGGGTGATTAAAGAAGAAGATGTAGCCCAGGCCGAGGGTCATCCCGGGAATCGCCAGTGGCAACAGGGCGAGCAGCTGGAAGACCCCGAGCAGCGGCTTGGGCTGCGGGGTGCGCTGGCTCAGCCAGGCATTCAGGAACACCAGGCTGGTGCCGGCCAGCAGGGTCAGGCCGGCCAGGCGCAGGGAGTTCAGGTAGCTACCCCAGCCATCGCCGAGCAGGCGTTCGAACTGGTAGTTGGCCAGGCTCAGTTGCAGGTTGTAGGGCCAGTACCTGACCAGCGAGGCATACACCGCCATGCCGATCACGGCGAGGATGAACAGCAACGGCGGGGTCAGTAGCAGTGCGCCGCGCAAGTCGCGCAGGCGGTCGGGCTTGGGCGTGAAGGGTACGGCGCGGGCGGTCAGGGTGGCGGCCTGGCGCTGCTGCACCCAGCGGTCGGCGAGAAACGCCAGCAGCGCCGGCAACAGCAGTAGCACGCTGACCACGGCGCCCATTTCGAAACGCTGCTGGCCAATGACCTGTTTGTATACATCGGTGGCCAGCATGTCGTAGTTGCCGCCGATCACCTTGGGTACGCCAAAGTCGGTGAACACCAGAATGAACACCACGAAGGCGGCACTGACCAGACCGTAGCGAGCGTTGGGCAGGGTGACGCAGAAGAAGGTGCGCCAGGACGAGGCGCGCAGGACCTCGGCGGCTTCGTAGTGACGGGCATCAGCCTGCGACAGCGCGGTGAGCAGGATCATCAGCGCATGCGGGAACGTCCAGAAACACGAACCCATGACGATGCCCAGCGGCCCGTAGATCGACTGGCCAGCCAGCCAGCTCTTCAACAGACCCTGTTCGCCGAACAGGTAGATCAGGCTGATCGCGGGCAGCAGCGAGGGGGCGAGGATCGGCAGCAGCAGTGCCGCGCGGATCCAGCCGCGCCCCGGCAAACGGGTACGGGTCAGCGCCCAGGCGGCGGCAAAGGCGCTACTGATGACGATCAGCGTACTCAGCCCGGCCACCCATAGCGAATGACCAAGGGCGCGCTGCAGGGCGCCACTGTCCAGGTAGGCGCGAAAATTGGCCAGGCCGACATACTGGCCCTGGGCGTCTGCCAGGCTCCGGCTGAGCAAGCTAAACAGCGGGGCCGGCAGGACCAGCAGCAACAGCAGCAAGAGGATGACGAACAGCAAGCTGAGCAGGCGGCGCTCCTGGCGAACCAGCAGCGAGGGCAAGGACAGGGGCATCTGGGACATCTTCAACACTCGGGCAGGGTCGGCGCAGCCGCCGGCGGTGCGGGCTGGTCAGGCGGCGTAACAGCGCAGGTTGACGGTGGGCAGGTGGGCGTCCAGTTGCTGCCCGACATGCAAGTGCAAGTGCAGGGCGCTGCGAGGGTCGACATCCACGGTCAGCAGGGGCTCCAGGCCAGCGACCCGCACACGGGCGCGCAGGAAGGTGCCGAGAAACTCCAGTTGCTCGATGCACGCCGGCAGGCCGCCGCTGTGGCGTGGTAACAGCTGAACCTCCTCCGGGCGGAACGCCAGGCGAACCCGCGCGCCCTGGCTGGCGGCCTGCGGCATGTCCAGCAGGGTAGCGCCCAGACGGACCTTGCCGTCGGCCTGGCAGGGACTGTCGATGAAGTTCATCGCGCCGATGAACTCGGCAACGAAGGGGGTGGCCGGCTGGCGGTAGATCTGTTCGGGCGTGCCGACCTGTTCGATCACGCCATGATTCATCACCACCACACGGTCGGCCATGGTCAGCGCCTCTTCCTGGTCATGGGTGACGAGAATGCTGGTTACCCCGAGTTGTTGTTGCAGGCGGCGGATTTCCTTGCGCAGGTGGCCGCGCACGCGAGCATCGAGGGCCGATAGCGGTTCGTCGAGCAGCAGCAGGCCGGGGGCCGGGGCCAGCGCGCGGGCCAGTGCCACGCGTTGTTGCTGGCCGCCGGAAAGTTGCGCGGGGTATTTGCCGGCTTGGTCGGCAAGGCCGATCAGCGCCAGCAACTCGTCGACACGCTGCTTGATCTGCGCTTTCGGCTGGCCGAGGCTGCGCAGGCCGAAGGCAATGTTGTCCTGCACGCTGAGGTTGGGAAACAGCGCATAGGACTGAAAGACGATGCCAAAGTCGCGTTGGCGTGGAGGCAGCATCGAGATGTCGCGGTGGCCCTGCAGCAGGCGGCCACTGCTCTGCTGTTCGAGACCGGCAATGATGCGCAGCAGAGTGGTCTTGCCGCAGCCGGAGGGGCCGAGGAAGCACACCAGTTCGCCGGGCTGGATATCCAGGTGAATGTCGTCCAGGGCGGTGAAGTGGCCGAAGCGCTTGTGGATGGCCTGTAGTTGCAGGCGGCTGCCGCAGTTCTGCTGCATGGCGAATGCTCCGTGGCAAAGGCCCCGGCCGCCGGCCGGGGCGTGGCAGGGTTACTGGGCTTCGGCCTTGCCTTCGTAGCGTTTCTGCCACTCGGCGAGGATGCGCTCGCGGTTTTCCGCAGCCCAGTCGAAGTCGTTGTCGATCAGCAGTTGTTCCGGCTCGGCAGGGAAATGCTCCACCGGCCGGGCGATCCCGGGCATGGCGACGATGGCGTAGCCCTCGTTGTACAGGCGGTTGGCTTTTTCGCTGGCCGCCCAGTCGAGCAGGGTCTTGGCGGCTGCCAGGCGCTGGCTGCCCTTGATGATGGCGGCGGCTTCCATTTCCCAGCCCAGGCCTTCGCTGGGGAAGATCAGCTCCAGCGGGGCGCCGGCACTTTTTTCCTTGGCGCCACGGTAGGCGAAGGAGATGCCGATCGGCGCTTCGCCAGTAGCGGCCATCTTGCAAGGCTTGGAGCCGGAATGGGTGTAGCTCTTGATGTTCTGGTGCAGGCCATCCATGTAGGCCCAGCCCTGCTCTTCACCGAAGGTCTGCAGCCAGGCCGAGACATCCAGATAGCCAGTGCCCGAGGAGGCCGGGTGCGGCATTACCACGTGGCCACGGTAGACCGGCTTGGTCAGGTCCTGCCAGCTGGCCGGGATGGGCAGTTGGTGCTTTTGCGCTTCCACGGTGTTGAAGCAGATGGCGGCCATCCAGGCATCCATACCGATCCACTGCGGCGGCTGCTGATTGTCCACGTAGCGTGGGTTGAGCTTGTCCAGGCCCTTGGGCGCATAGGCTTCCAGCATGTCCTGTTGCTGCAGCAGCTTCAGGCTAGTGGCGGCCAGGCCCCACACGGCATCGGCTTTGGGGTTGTTCTTTTCGGCGAGCAGGCGTGCCGTGATCACCCCGGTGGAGTCGCGGACCCAGTTGATCTTGATGTCCGGATGGTCGGCGTTGAAGCGGTCTGTATATTTCTTCAGGTCTTCCGGTTCCAGCGCGGTATAGACGGTCAGCTGGTCGGCGGCAACGGCCGCGCAGGACAGGCTGGTCAGGGCGGCGGCGAGCAGGTGGCGCAAGCGGTTGGACGGTTTCACGAAGCATCTCCTGGGGCGGCAACATGCCGCGACGGGTCGGGTTGGCAGGGCGCGGTACGCATAACCTGTGCTTATGGCGCAGGCCGGCTCACCTGGGGCGATGCTAGGCAGGACCTGTTGCGTCTTTGTGACGAGGTGGCGGCGAATGCCCTGGATTTTCTGGGGCTTGCACCCGGGTGGGCTTGGCCTGCCGGGCTGGCCGGCATCGGCTCAGCCAGCCAGCCCGGCCTGGTGAATGCGCAGTTCGCGGCGCAGCCAGTCGCAGAAGGCCAACACCTTGGGGCGCTGGTCGCCCACCTGGCTGACCAGATAGTGGCCGCCACGGGTTTCCAGGGTGCCGGCATGCGGGCGCACCAGCTCGCCGCGTCGTAGGGCATCGCCGACCAGGAAGCTACGTGTCAGCAGCACCCCATCGGCATGACGCACGGCCTGCATGGCCAGGGTGGTGGTGTCGAACTCCAGGCAGGGCGGCGGAGCGAGCAGGCTGACCTGCTGCGCGGCCAGCCACTGGCTCCAGCTTTCGCGGTAGCCGAGCACGCTGAGCAGCGGCCACTCCAGCAGCTCGCGGGCCGAGCCCGGCGTGCCGCGCCGGGCGAGGGTCTGCGGACTGCAGACGAGCAGCCAGTGCTCATGGGTGAGGCGCTCGACCTGGCGATTGGTCCAGTCGCCATAGCCGTTGCAGATCTCCACGTCGGCATTGTTCGGCTGGTCGAAAACGGTCCAGGGCGAGGAACTGACCCGCACGCGAAAGCGCGGATATTCGGCCAGAAAGCGATGCAGGCGGGGGGCCAGGAAATGTTCGGCAAAGGAATTGGAGGCCTGCACGTTGAGTTGGGTACGGCCGCGCTCGCCGAACAGTTCGGCGGTGCTGCTGCGCAGGGTATGGAACGCCTGGGTCAGCGCCGGCAGGTAACTGCGCCCCTGCTCGGTGAGGCGCAGACCCTTGGCTTCGCGGATGAACAGGCGTGCGGCCAGGTGTTGCTCCAGTTGCTTGACCTGCTGGCTGACCGCCGCCTGGGTGACATGCAGCTCTTCGGCTGCGCGAGTAAAGCTGCCCAGGCGCGCGGAAGCCTCGAAGGCGCGCAGGGCATTGAGTGGTGGCAGGCTGGACATGGCTGGCCTTATGCGACGCACGGGTGGCTGGGCTTGGCAGTTAAGCGCTGCGACGTGACAGCGCGATGACAAGTCATAAGAAAAGCTGGGGCATTGGCCAAGCCCAGGGCGCTGGGCGAGCGGCAGGGGCACGTCGATACTGCGCCAGGTCTTTCACCTGGCAGGCAAAGGTGCCCCATGCAGGAACTTACGCTGGCGATTTTCGACCTTGACCATACCCTGCTGCCGCTGGATTGCTCGGCGCAGTGGGCCGCGCGCATGCAACAGCTGGGTTGGGTGGCCGGCGCGCAGTTTCGCGCCCGGCATGCTGCGCTGATGGCTGAATACGGCGAGCGCGGGCTGGACATGCAGGCCTACCTGCAGCTGACCCTCGAACCGCTGCGTGGACGCTGCGCGCAGGCTGTGGCCGAGGCAGTACAGCAACTGGTCGATGAGCACCTGCTGCCGGCGGTCTATGCCCAGGCCTGGCGCTTGTTGCAGACGCACCGCGAAGCCGGACACAGCCTGTTGCTGGTGTCGGCCAGCGAGGACTTCCTGGTCGAGCCGATGGGCCGGGCGTTGGGCTTCACGCATATCTTTGGCGTGCCCTGCGCTCGCCAGGACGGCTGCTTCACCGGCGCGCCGGGTGGCCCGGCTACCTATGCCGAGGGCAAGGTGCGCTGTGTCGAAGCCTGGCTGGCGGGCCAGCAGGCGCGTGTGCGGCGTAGCTATTTCTACAGTGACTCGCACAACGACCTGCCGCTGCTGCACTGGGTCAGCGACCCGCGTCCAACCAACCCCAACGCGCGCCTGCAGGCTGAAGCTCAGCGCCTGGGTTGGCCATGCCTGTGGCTCGATCCGCAGCAGGCCGCCAGCGCCTGATCCCAGGCTTCCTACGTTCCTATCAAGGGTGCCGCCTGGGCGGCGCCAGGAGTACTTTCATGCGTGAACCCGTACTGCTTACCCCCGGCCCGCTGACCACCAGCCTGGCTACCAAGACGGCCATGCTGCGTGACTGGGGCAGCTGGGATGCGGCCTTCAACCAGCTCAGCGCATCCGTGTGCAGCGACTTGCTGGCGATTGCCGACGCCGGTGACAGCCATGTCTGCGTACCCTTGCAGGGCTCCGGGACCTTTGCCGTAGAGGCCGCCATCGGCACGCTGTTGCCGCGCGACGGCACGCTGTTGGTGCTGGTCAATGGTGCTTATGGCGAGCGTATGGCGCGCCTTACCGAAGTCATGGGACGGCGTGTGGTGCGTCTGACCTTTGCCGACCACCAGGCGGTTTGCCCGCGCCGCCTGGCGGCCGCCCTGGCCGCGCACCCGGAATGCAGCCATGTCGGGGTCATCCATTGCGAAACCAGCACCGGGCTGCTCAACCCGCTGGAGCAGATCGCCGGTGTGGTAGCGGCCGCTGGGCGCGCGCTGATCATCGACAGTATGAGTGCCTTTGGTGCCTTGCCGGTGCTGGCCCGCCAGGTACCCTTTGCCGCGCTGGTTTCTTCGGCCAACAAGTGTCTGGAGGGCGTGCCGGGCATGGCCTTTGTCCTCGCCGAGCGCCAGGCGCTGCTGGCCAGCGCCGCTAACAGCCATTCGCTGGCGCTCGACCTGCACGACCAGTATGTCTATCTGCAGCGCAGCGGACAGTGGCGCTTCACGCCGCCGACCCATGTGCTGGCCGGCTTGCGTGCGGCGCTTGACCAGTACCTGGCCGCGGGTGGCCAGCCGGCGCGCCTGGCTCGTTACCAGGCCAACGCCGCACGGTTGCGCGACGGTCTGCGGCGCCTGGGGCTGCGCAGCTATCTGGCCGAGGACGTGCAGGCGCCGATCATCTTCACCGTGCATGCGCCACCCCTGCCGGGCTATCGCTTCGCCGCGCTCTACCAGGCGGTCCGTGCGCGCGGTTTCATCCTTTATCCGGGCAAGCTGACCTCGTGCGAAACCTTCCGCATAGGCTGCATTGGTGCGCTGGATGGCGCGGAAATCGACCAGGCCCTGGCCGCCCTGGCGGCGGCGCTTGATGAACTGGGCTATCTGCCCGCAGCGGAGGTGGCGGCATGAGCTATCGCTACCAGCGTCGTTACTGTGCCCCGCTGCAGGCGGTGATCCTCGACTGGGCAGGCACGGTGGTGGATTTCGGCTCGTTTGCCCCTACCCAGGTGCTGATCGATGCCTTCGCGGCCTTCGGCATCAGCGTCAGCCTTGACGAAGCACGCGTGCCCATGGGCTTGGCCAAGTGGCAACACATCCAGGCGCTGGGGCGCCTGCCGACGGTGGCGGCGCGCTGGCAGGCCCGCTATGGCAAGGCGATGAGCGACGCCGATGTGGATGCGCTGTATGCACGCTTCATACCCCTGCAGATCGAACGCGTCGGGCAGTATTCGGCACCTATTCCCGGTGCCTTGGCGGCGGTTGCCGCGCTGCGCCAGCGTGGCCTGAAAATCGGTAGCTGCTCCGGTTACCCGCGTGTGGTGATGGACGCGCTGTTGCCGATTGCCGCGGCGGCGGGCTATCAGCCTGACCATACGGTGGCCACCGACGACCTGCCGGCGGGCGGTCGCCCGGGACCCTGGATGGCGCTGGAGAATGTGCTGCGTTTGGGGGTGAGCGACGTGGCGGCGTGCGTCAAGGTTGACGATACCCCGCCGGGGATTGCCGAAGGCCTGGCGGCCGGCATGTGGACAGTCGGCCTGGCGGCTTCGGGCAACGAAGTGGGTGTCGACTACGCGCAGTGGCAGGCTCTTGACCCGCTAGCCCGCGAGCAGCGCCTGCAGGGCGCCCGCCAGCGTCTCTACCAGGCCGGTGCCCACTATGTGCTGGACAGCCTGGCCGAGTTGCCGGCTTTGCTGGACGAGATCGACGCCCGCCTGGCGCGCGGCGAGCGTCCCTGAGTGGAGGCTCAGGCGTGTTGCGGCTGCAGGATGCGCAACAGTGCCTGGGCGTGCTCGGCGGCGTCCAGGCCCAGGCTGGTCAGGTAGCCGCCATCGGCCTGGCTGATCAGTCCCTTGGCATGCAGGCGCTGGGCGGCGGCAACGGTGGCGGGGGCGGCGCTGTGGTGCACCTTGAGGCCTTCCTGGGTGTTGTCCAGGTTGAACAGGGCGAGCAGTTCGGCTTCGGCAATCAGTTCGGCGGTGTAGGCCATGGGAACTCCAGAGGTGGGGGTGTGCCAGCAGTCTAGACCCTGTGGCGTTGCCACGGGGCGTGGATAAAGGTCGCAGGTAGTTTTACGGACCGCCCAGCTTGAGCAGGGCCGGCTGGGCATGCGCGGCCGTGGGCGCCCAGTCGCGCAGGATGGCCTGATAGCGCCCGCTGCTGTGCAACGCGCGCATGCCCCGGTCGAAGGCGGCGAGCAGCGCCGGTGCCTGTGCATGCTGGCGGGAAAAACTGAGGTACAGGCTGGGGCGGTGTACGGTGGCCAGGGCGTGGAACTGCCCGGCCAGCTCGGGGTGTTCGCTGAACAGCACGGCAGCTGTGCCGCGGTAGGCGACAAAGAACGCCACGCGGCCGCGCTGCAGCATGCGGAAGCCGTTGAGGTCCTGGCGTACCGGGACACGCTGGATCGCTTCCCGGCTGTCGAAGCGGCTACCGTATTCGTAGCCGATGGTCACCGCGACCCGGCGGCCGTCGAGCTGTTGCAGGTGCTGGATCTCACTGTATTCGCCCTGGCGCGCCCACAGCAGGATGTCGTCCTGGAACAGCGGTTGTTCGGGCAGCAGGTAGTCGCGGGCGATCTGTGGGTTGGGTGCGGTATTGAAGCAGCCGGCCAGCTCGCCTTTGCGGGTCATCTGCATGCAGCGCGCGTAGGGATAGGCGAGCAGCTCGACTTCCACCCCGGCAGCGGCAAATGCGGCGCGAACGATATCTACCGACAGGCCACGTATTTCACCCTGGCGCACGGCGCTGTAGGGATACCAGTCGTCCTCGACGCCGATTCGCGGCACGTCGGCCTGGGCTGTGCCCAGTGCGCCAAGCAGCAGGGCCAGCAGCGCACAGGCGAGGTGCTTACTGCGCGGCTTCATCCGCCAGCTCCGGCAGCGTCGGCAGTTCACGGAGCAGGCGCTCGTAGCCGGGCATGTCGAAGGGCTGGCCGCTGTCGAGCATCTGCTTGATGCTGTAGGCCAGTACCTGGCTCATCAGTTCGATGATCTCTTCGCGTGCATAGCCCACCAGGCTGAGCTTGTTGAAGCTGGCCTGAGCGGCTGGCGGTTTGCCGGCGGCGAGCTGGTTCTCCACCGCTTCGGCGAGCATGGCCGCGGTGAACTGCTCTTCGTCGTCGTCATCATCGTGTGGCGCGTGTGATTCGGTATGCATGGCGGAATTTTCCAGTGAGGTGGCCTGTTCCAGTTGGCACAGCTGGCAGTCATCGGGGTCGCCCAGGGTGCCTTCCTGATAGCGCACCCGGCGTTGTGCGGACTGACGGTCGGCACTGAAGCGAAAGTGCGCCGGTCGCTTTGGCGATTGTTCTGGCACGGCGGGCTCCACAAGGCGCAGGTCAGGTTGGACAGTGTACGCCAGCCCGGCTAGCGAGAAGACTGACGCGGATCAGCGCGCTGACTGTCGCGCAGTTGCCAGAGCAATACCAGCAGGCCGGCAAAGGCCAGGCTCCACAGGCCAGCAGCCAGCGCCAGGCAAAGGGCGGGAGGCAGTCCCGGCAGCCCGGCGAGCAGGCGAGCCAGGGCGGCCAGGCTGGGCAGCAGGGCGATCGCGTGGATCCAGGGCCGGGCATTGGCGTTACGCCAGCATAGCAGCAGGCGGGTGCGCGCCATCACCGCCAGGCTCAGCGTGCCTAGTGCGCCGATGCTCAGCGCATGCAGGGCGGCATTGCCGCCTGGCAGCGGCCAGAGCAGGTGCAGGCCGTACAGGGCCAGACCGATGACCAGCCAGGCATAACCCAGCAGCAAGATCAGCAAGTCAGCCCGTTGCCGGTAGCGCCAGGGTTGCCAGCGTAACCAGCGCAGCAGAACCAGCAGGCTGGTCAACAGCAGTGCCAGGCCGGCGAGGGGCTGGCTGAGCGGCTGCAGGCCAAGCAGTAGGGCCGCAGCCAGACCAAGCAGCCCGGCACCTTCCAGGCGCGGTTGCACACGGTGCTGCAGCGTCCAGCCCTGCTGCTGTGCGTGGCCGGCCAGTGCCGGGGCAATGATCCGCCCGCCCATGAAGAACAGCAGGCCAGCCAGCAGCAAGAGTGCACTGCGTGCCTGCGCCGAGCTATCGAGCAGCCCTGTGCCCGTGGCCGGCAGGCTGCTGAGCAGGGCGAGCAGGCCGACCATCGGCGCTACGCTCTGGTTGCGCCACTTTTTCGCCGCGCCGAGAAAGCGCGGCAGCACCTGCCAGGCCAGGCCGGCGGCGAACAGCGCGGCGGCCAGCCCCGCCAGCAGGCTGCCGGGATAGGCGAGGAATAACAGGCGCGCGGCCAGCCAGCAGCCGAGCAGCGCCAGGCAACGCGGTTGTGGCTGTGGGCCAAGCAGGTAGCCGGCGACCACTGCCAGGGCATAGCCGAACAGCAGCTCGTGGGCGTGTCCCAGCGGCTGGGCGAGTCCCGGTGGCATCGGTAAAACACCCAGCAGGCCGGCCACGCTCAGCGGCAGCAGCAGGGTGGCGTACAGCGCCGCCGCGGGAAAGAACCAGGCATGCGCCATGGTCGGGCGTGGGCGCTGCATGGTCATGTCAGCGGCAGGCCCGGCCTATGCCACGCAGATTGCGACGGAAGAACTGCAGCTGATAACCGGCCTGTCGTGCCTGGCGACACAGCGTGCGGCTATAGGGACGGTATTCGGCAATGAACACTGGCTTGCCCTGGCTGCGCATCAGCTGGTAAGCGGCGCATTCGCTATAGCGGTAGCAGCTTTCGTTGACGGCAAAGTCGAAGGCCTCATGCAGCTCATCCAGTAGTTCGACGGCATTCTTCAGGCCGACCGCCAGGTCGCGGGCATGCGCCTGCTCGGCCAGCCAGCGGTTGAACAGCACTTGCTCGCTGCGCGTGAGCGCCAGTCCGTTGCGGTTGGCATAGCCGTCGACATTGTCGGGATCCACGCCGTCACAGCCCTTGTCGCGGGCCAGGTCCAGGCGCGCGGCCAGCACTGTGCGCACCTGTGGGTAGCGATAGTCCAGCCAGCGCTCACCGGGCCAGTCCGCCAGGGGCAGGCCCAGACTGTCTGTTGGGAATTGCCCGGCATCTGCGCGCCAGTCTTCCCAGGTGCCGGCACTGAAATAGCACAGCACGATGTGCCCGCGCGCCTTGAGGTGGGCGATGCGCGTCGCGCTGTGATCGAACAGATCGATGATGTACACCTGGCGGTGTGCCTGGTGCAGCGGGCCATCGAGTTGCAGATGCCAGCTGCTCTGCGCGGGAATCACCAGGGGTGTGGCCAGTGTTGGTGTGGCCAGCAGCACAAGCAGGACAAACAGTGCACGCATGGCGATCTCCTTGAGCCTGTGCGAAAGCCGGTGGCTGGCTACTGCCGTGCGCGTAGCGCCTGTCCGGGCAACATGACCGGCGGGCCGGCCGGACAGAGCCGGCCAGGCCAACCTGTTAGCGGCTTGCCAGCAGCGCGCGGCCGCGCGCCACGGCCGCACGCACCTGATTCGGCGCGGTGCCGCCGATATGGTCGCGGGCGTTCACCGAGCCTTCCAGGGTCAGCACGGCGAACACGTCCTGTTCGATTTGCTCGCTGAACTGGCGCAGCTCGTCCAGGCTCATCTCAGCCAGGTCCTTGCCGGTTTGCACGCCGTACTTCACCGCATGGCCGACGATCTCGTGGCAGTCGCGGAACGGCAGGCCCTTGCGTACCAGGTAGTCGGCCAGGTCGGTGGCGGTGGAGAAGCCGCGCAGCGCTGCCTCGCGCATGATTTCGCGCTTGGGCTTGATCGCCGGCACCATGTCGGCAAACGCCCGCAGCGAATCGCGCAGGGTATCGGCGGCGTCGAACAAGGGTTCCTTGTCTTCCTGATTGTCCTTGTTGTAGGCCAGTGGCTGGCCCTTCATCAGGGTCAGCAGGCCGGTCAAGGCACCGAACACGCGGCCGGATTTGCCGCGTACCAGCTCCGGTACGTCCGGGTTCTTCT
>VFQM010000034.1_pt1 | contig 165598 bp, 135 predicted proteins | sample 3512391 | NCBI WGS metagenome assembly VFQM01 (sample SAMN10412369, study PRJNA504923) | tailings metagenome | isolation source: Replicate 1 from Balatoc abandoned mine | place: Philippines
CATTCCTAAAGTTGAGCCATAGATTCGGCGGATATCTTTTTTCAGGCCTTCACCATATCCACCATTTGGACTAGGGTTGCCAAATTCATCCTTCAGGTATTTTCTCATGCTGTCCATGCTTCCGCCTGTTCCGTAGGCTGGCTGTCCCATGCCTCCCCAATATTCGATGTGGTAGCCACGTGCAAAGTCTAATTTTTTGTTGTCCAACCACCAAGGGGTGTACATATGCATACCGCCCACTCCGTCTTCATTGTAGCGGTCTCGGTCGATGAGTTCTGGCATGATGCCCATTCGGTCCGCGCCTGTTGAGTCATGCAAATAACGTCCAAGGACTCCAGAGTCAGCCCCGATACCATTAGGATAAACTTTAGATCTGGAGTTCATCAGGATACGAGAGGACTCACAAGCAGAAGCTCCCAATACCACTACTCGGGATTTGAGCTTGTATTCCTTCATATCCACTTTGGATACGAAAGAAACACCTGTTGCTTTTCCGGTATCGTCAGTGGTCACTTTCCTTACCATGGAATAGGTGTAGAGATCTACCTTTCCTTTTTTCATGGCAGGGTGTACGAGGCAAGTACCTGCTGAGAAATCGGCATAGGCCTGGCAAGCGCGGTTACACTGTGCACAGAAAAAGCAAACACCTCTTTCGTTGTTGATCGGACGAGTCAGCATGGACAGACGTCCTGGGATCATCGGAATATTGGCTTTGTCTGCGCCTTTTTTGATGATCAGTTCGTGAAGTCTTGGCTTAGGAGGAGGTAGGAAAAAGCCATCCGGTTCATTGAAAATGCCTTCTTTGGATCCAAAAACCCCGATTAGCTTATCTACTTTATCATAATATGGCTTCAGGTCATCGTATCCGATGGGCCAGTCATGCCCCATGCCATCGATGCTGGCACGCTTGAAGTCGTTTGGTCCAAAACGTAGGGATATTCTACCCCAGTGGTTGGTTCGTCCGCCTACCATTCTGGATCTGAACCAGTCAAACTGAGTTCCATCCTTGCGGGTATAAGGCTCACCGTCGATATCCCAGCCACCGATTGCTTGATCAAAATCTCCAAACGGGCGGATACGGGTACCGGCACCTCTTCTTGGTGATTCCCAAGGTGGTCTGAGTTGGGTTCTGTCCTCGTCTTTTGCCGGGTCAAAATCCCCTCCTGCCTCCACCACTGCTACTGACAACCCAGCCTCGGAAAGGATTTTGGAAGCCATCCCTCCGCCAGCACCAGAACCCACGATGATCACATCGTAGCTGTCTGGAGTTTCTTTGATTTGAAAGCTCATTTTTTAAAAATTTTAATGAAGTCGAAAATATAGGTCAAAAAATTTGAGGATAGAAATCCTTTGTCTTGAAAAAGTTGTCAGCAGGTCACAGTGGTTCTTTTTTACTGAATTGCCTGCTCAATAAAGGGCCAAATTGTACCGAACACAATCTTATGACCTGCCTCCGTCGGATGAATTCCATCTGGTAAGTTCAAGTCTGGATTGCCGGCAACTCCTTCTAAAAGGAATGGGATTAAGGTTACATTTTTCTCTTGGGCCACGGCAGGATAAATGGTTTTGAATTCATCCGTGTACTCTTGCCCCATATTGGGTGGGATTTGCATACCTGCCAATATGATTTTTGTGTTTGGATATTTCGCCCTGACTTTATCGATGATCGCAAGCAGGTTCTTTTTGGTTTCACTGAGTTGGATGCCTCTTAGTCCGTCATTTCCTCCCAGTTCGAGCACGAACAGATAGGGTTCTTCTTCCAGAAACCAATCCAAACGACTCAATCCTCCCGCGGTAGTCTCCCCGCTCAAACCTCCGTTGATTACTTTGTAATCTTTACCCAAGCTATCGAGTGCGGCTTGGGTGAGCCCTGCAAAAGCATCCTCTGGATCTATCCCATATCCCGCCGTAAGACTATTTCCAAAGAACAGAATCACTTTCTGATCTGTGCTTTGGCTGATTTCAGTACTGTCAGAGGCAGACTGATTTTCTGTTTCATTTGTTTTTCCTCCGCAAGAAAAAAGAAGTACACAAAGTGCCACCAATACGGCTAAGGAGACTGAAGAGAAAGGATATTTCATAATCGGGTCGGGTTTACTAGTGGAAAGGATTTTGGCCAAAAAGGTTTAACCTTCCGCGGTCAAATTTGAAAAATATTCTCAAAAAATCCTTTTTCCTCGTTGGTCGAGCGTTTCCCGCCTTCTGTCGAATCTGTTTAGACCAAGCCATGGAATTTTATTTTCTTTACAAGAGTTCAAGAAGCCTGATTTGAGCATTTTAACTATTCTAGCTCAAAAGCGTTTGACCTTTCAATTGTTTCCAACTTACCATTCATGAGCATTCTAGCGATTCGCAATCTTTCTAAAATCTACCAAAGTGGGAGCCGCAAGCTCACCGTCTTGGAAAATGTCAATTTTGAAATCCAATCCGGAGAAACCATTTCCATTGTGGGGCCATCCGGTAGTGGAAAAACAACCCTTCTCGGACTCTGCGCAGGCTTGGATTCAGGCACTTCTGGATCAGTAGTACTCAATGGCCAAGCTCTGGAAAAACTCAACGAAGATCAGCGTGCAGCTGTCCGAAATAAAGACGTGGGATTTATCTTCCAAAACTTTCAGTTGCTGCCCACGCTGACTGCCTTAGAAAATGTGATGGTACCCTTGGAGTTGAAGAAGCGTAAGGACGCGAAAGAAAAAGCGCTTGAACTTTTGGAGAAAGTAGGTCTGAAAGACCGAGCAACACACTATCCGACCCAACTTTCAGGAGGAGAGCAGCAACGGGTATCCATTGCAAGAGCTTTTGCCAACGAGCCTAAAATCCTTTTTGCAGATGAGCCGACCGGAAATCTTGATACCGAGACAGGGGAGATGATTGAGCGACTGATTTTTGATTTGAATAAAGAAAAGGGAACTACACTAATATTGGTGACGCATGATTTGGAGCTAGCTGCAAAAACGCAGCGAATCATTCATATCAAGGGAGGAAAAATACAGGAGGAAACCCATGCCTGATTTCAATTGGATCATTAAAATGGCGATGAGGGATTTTCGAAAAAATCTCTCCCGCCTGTTGCTTTTTGTTTCCTCTATCGTGGTGGGGATTGCGGCCTTGGTGGCGATCAGCAGCTTTGGGGAAAATCTGGTCAAGGACATCGATAATCAAGCCAAGGAGCTTCTAGGTGCTGACTTGGTCTTGGAAAATAACAAGCCTCTTGGCGATCAAGCTCTTGATACAGTAGCGGTAGCTACTGCCTCGGAAGTCAATTTTGCCTCGATGGTAGCCTTCCCAAAACGAGATGCCAGCCGCTTGACGCAGGTGCGTGCATTGGAAGGGGATTTTCCTTTTTATGGAAAATTGGAAACGGTACCTGCTGAAGGTGACGAGGATTTCAGAAGTGGAGGAAAAAAGGCTTTGGTCGAAAAGACCCTCATGGCGCAATTTGATGCTCAGGTGGGAGACTCCATCAAGGTTGGGGCGGTGATGTTTCAGATCGCAGGTGAGCTTCAGAAGGTTCCCGGTCAAACCGGAATCACTGCTTCGGTGGCCCCTGCAGTTTACATCCCGATGGAATACCTTGCCGAAACGGGCTTGGTCCAATATGGTAGCCGCGTGGAGTACAACCGCTACTTGCAGTTTTCACCAGGCACGAATGTAGATGAACTCATCAAGCCCTACGAAGATCAGTGGGAGATTGATCGGGTGGATGCGGACACGGTGGAGGACCGAAAGCAAAGCACCGGCCGCTCTTTTGGCAATCTTTCCAACTTCCTAAGTTTGGTGGCCTTTATCGCGTTGCTGTTGGGTTGCGTGGGGGTAGCTTCCGCGGTCAATGTTTTTGTCAAAGAGAAGCTCGCTTCCGTCGCTGTATTGAGGTGTTTGGGTGTGGCTTCCTTGGATGTATTGCTCATCTACTTGATCGAAATCATCATTATGGGGCTTTTCGGAGCATTTATCGGGTCAGTTTTAGGGACGCTTCTTCAGTTTATTCTGCCTGTGATTTTTGCAGATTTTCTCCCGGTGGAGGTTACCGTAGGGATTTCCTGGCAATCGGTAGGATTCGGTATGGTGACTGGTCTATTGGTTTCTGTATTGTTTGCTCTGCTTCCGCTGTTGAAAGTGAGAAATGTTTCTCCAATGGCCACCTTGAGGCCTGAGACTGCAGATTCGACCATACTCAAGGATCCGGCACGCTGGGCAGTCATCGTGGGGATTCTATTATTCATCTTTGGCTTTAGCTTCTTTTTGCTCAAGAAAGCGGTTTGGGCTTTAGGATTCACCGGATTCGTTTTGGTGGCATTTGGAGTCCTTTGGGGAGTAGGTAAATTGATCATGTGGGCGGTAAGACGATTTTTACCAATCTCGCTTAGCTATCCATGGAGACAGGCCTTAGCCAATCTCTATCGTCCAAATAATCAGACGATTTCTCTAATTGCGACCATTGGTTTGGGTACAGCAATGATCAGTACCCTCTTTTTTCTCCAAAATCAGCTCCTTCAGGAAGCCAAATTTGCAGACAAAGAAGACCAGCCAAATATGTTGATGTTTGACATCCAAACTCCTCAGTTGGAGGATGTGCGAGCCAAAGTCACTGACCGTAAGATGCGCATCCTACAAGAAGTGCCGATCGTGACCATGCAGCTCAATGAGATCAATGGGGTCGACAAAAAAGAAAATGAGGAAAAGCCAGACGAGCAGAATTACAGCAGATGGCTATACAACCGGGAGTTTCGAGTAACCTATCGGGACACTTTAATTACTTCGGAAAGCTTGAGCTCAGGCGAATTAATTCCGCTTGGAGCTCGAGGAGACAGTATTTTTGTTTCTCTGGAGCGAGGATTTGGTGAGGGAAATAAGTTGAAATTGGGTGATGAGCTTATTTTCAATGTCCAAGGCAGGCCTATCAAAACTTACATTGGAAGTTTCAGGGATGTGAAGTTTAACCAAGTGTCTACCAATTTTCTGGTGTTGTTTCCTAATGGAGTTTTGGAGCAAGCGCCGAAGTTTCACGTGATCATCACCAAAACTCAGAATGACCGTCAGGCAGCTGATGTTCAATCGGAGATCGTCCGGGAATTTCCAAATATCTCCATCATCAACCTGGGAACTATTGTGGAGACTTTAGAAGATATCTTGGGCAAAATCAGCTTTGTGATCCAGTTTATGGCCTTTTTCTCCATTGCTACGGGTATTTTGGTCTTGATCAGCTCGCTCATTATCTCCAAGTATCAGCGGATGCGAGAAAGTATTTTGCTGAGAACACTCGGAGCAAGTTCAGGGATTGTGAGAGTGATTAATACTTTGGAATACTTCTTCTTGGGCAGTTTGGCGTCGCTTTCGGGGATATTACTATCATTCATGGCAACTTTCCTTTTGGGCAAGTTTGTGTTTGAAATGAACTTTAGCTTGGCTTGGAAAGAAGGCTTGGTCATCTATCTCGCCATTACGGGCTTGACGATCGTGTTGGGCTGGCTCAATGGGCGTACGATTATCAATCAACCACCGATGGAGATTCTTCGCGGAAACGGTTGACAGTCTATAGTTCGTTTCTAATTAAAAAATGAGCCTCCGGAGACGGGGGCTCATTTTTTTTGCTTAAGCATAAATTTTAGGTCAGGCTGGATTTTTTTGAATTTGTTTTTATCTTCCAACTTTAACGCTAAGCTCATGAAAACCAATTTGTCAGAAAGTGAAAAGGCACCTCTTCAATCCATTGAAGAATGGGAGGATGATTTGCTGGTGAGGTATCCCGAACCAAAAAGTAAGCAAGAGAAAGCCAAAGGGGATTACCGAAACTACCACGATTCTGAGCGTGTCAATACCGTAAGAGAATTTTATAAACTCAACCATACGTATCAGACCTACGATTTTGTGGTCGAAAAAGAAAGGGAGTTTCTCAAGTTTGAGAAGAAGGAAATGCCTTTTTGGGATGCGGTCAATTACCTGAATACCCTGGTGGACGATTCCGATCCTGATACAAACTTGGATCAGTTGCAGCACTTACTTCAGACTTCAGAAGCCATCCGACAGGATGGGCATCCTGATTGGTTTGTTTTGACTGGGTTTATTCATGATTTGGGAAAGGTGCTATGTCTCTTTGGCGAGCCACAGTGGGCAGTCGTGGGAGATACTTTCCCGGTTGGCTGCAAGCATTCTGATAGCATCGTATATCCTGAGTTTTTTGCGCTCAATCCTGATTCTACCGATGAGCGATTCAATACCAAGTACGGCGTCTATTCCCATCACTGTGGCTTGGACAATGTGAAGATGTCCTGGGGACACGATGAGTACCTCTATCAAATGTTCAAAGATTACCTTCCTGAACCTGCCTTGTACATGATTCGCTACCACTCTTTTTATGCGCAGCATCGGGAAAATGCCTACGATCACTTGCTGAGCGATCACGACCGCGAGATGTTTAAGTGGGTGGATAAATTCAATCCATACGATTTGTATTCTAAAGTGCCTGTGCCACCGGATGCTAAAGCGCTGAGACCATACTACGAGGATTTGGTTGCCAAATATTTACCCCCAGTGGTCAAGTTTTAAGCACCGACGATTCTGCAAAGAGGGGATGATGACTTCATCCCCTTTTCTATTTACATACCCAATCTAGCCTTCTTATTTCACATGCTTACTGTCCTCTCCTTTGTGGGCTTCACGCTGTTGGTAGCCTTTTTTTCTTGGTACAAACTCCGAAATGAAAATCTAAAATCCCGCGAGGGGTATTTTTTGGGAGGGAGAAGTCTTACCGGAGGAGTGATTGCAGGATCCATGATTTTGACCAATATTTCTACGGAGCACCTGATAGGCATGAATGGATCGGCCTACAAAAATGGAATGATCATCATAGCCTGGGAGGTGACCTCTGCGATTGCTCTGGTCATTGCTACGTTTTACTTTTTGCCTATTTACATGCGGATGGGGCTGGCCACCATTCCGCAATATTTGGACCATCGATACGATGAGACGACCAAAACCATTGTTTCGGTGCTATTGATGCTGTCTTTTGTATTCACGTTGCTTCCGATCGTGTTGTACACAGGTGCGATCAATCTGGAGAGTATTTTCAATGTTTCTGAGGTATTTGAGATCAGTAAGTCCCAGGGGATTTGGCTATCTGTTTTGGCCATTGGGGTAATTGGATCGGTATATGCCATTTTTGGGGGATTGAAAGCTGTAGCCTATTCTGATACACTCAATGCCATAGGTTTGGTCATCGGAGGATTGGCTGTGCCGGCTTTTGCACTTTGGGAAATCGGTGACGGAAGCATGGTGGCTGGACTTTCAAAAGTTTACGAAGCTGTTCCTCAAAAATTCAATGTCATCGGCGCCGAAGATTCTGTCTTACCCTTCAGCACCTTGTTTACAGGATTAGTGATCAATCAGCTCTACTTCTGGGGAATGAATCAGACGATTATCCAGCGGGCATTTGGGGCAAAAAACATGGCTGAGGCTCAAAAGGGACTTCTTTTCACTGGGCTATTCAAAATCCTAATTCCTCTTATCATTGTGCTACCCGGAGTTATTGCCTTTTATTATTTCGGGGAAGAATACTTTGGAGAGCAGGATATGATTTATCCTGTTTTGGTGAAAAAAGTATTGCCGATGAGCTTGATTGGATTCTTTGCTGCAGTGGTCTTGGGTGCAGTATTAAGCACATTCAACTCCGTCCTTAATTCAGCATCAACCATTTTCAGTCTGGATATTTACAAAAAGATCATTCAACCTAATGCCAACGAATTTCAGTTGGTGAAAATAGGAAAGCTAAGTGCATTGGTACTGGCGGTGGTTTCGATCCTGATTGCGCCGATGGTCGCGAACGCACCGGAAGGATTGTATCAGCTGATGCAGGAGTTGAATGGGATTTTCTTTATTCCGATCGCTTCGGTTTTGATGGCAGGATTTTTCTGGCCAAAAATATCAGCCGCCGGTGCCAAAGCTGGTTTGGCAGTGGGTTTGTCTTTTTACCTGCTGACTACCTTTGTCATTAAGGTGGATTTGCATTTCATCCACATTTGGGGCATTGAGTTTATACTCAATCTTTTGGTGATGTATCTCGTGAGTTTGAAATTCCCTCCAAAAGAAGTAGTCACTCTACCTCAAGGACCGATCAACATGGAAGGATGGCGATTTGCAAAACCTATGGCAGTGATGCTTTGTGTGGTGACTTTGTTGATTTATTGGTTTTTGGGGAGGTAGGGAAATTAAAAATGAACACTCCATTTTGTTTAAGGAGCAAATCAAAAACCATGTAATTTGAAAGTTTAACCTTCAAATTACATGGTTTTTAAAGTAAAGTCTGATCGATTGTAGCTTTTCCAAAGTTCCAAACTTTGGAAAAGTTCCTTCCAGCAACAGGCTGATAATAAAAAAGGCTCACATTTCTGTGAGCCTGAGTACCCAGAGCCGGAGTCGAACCGGCACGAGTGTAACCTCATTGGTGTTTGAGACCAACGCGTCTACCAATTCCGCCATCTGGGCATTACAATATTTCAAATTAAAGCTCATTGGTGTTTGAGACCAACGCGCCTGCCTACCGTCAGGCAGGTCTACCGATTCCGCCACCTGGGTATGGTACGCGCCTGCCTTCCGCAGGCAGGCCTGATCAGATCAGACATTTTGTTTCCGTTCCTTGCTGAACGGGCTGCAAATATGAATACAAAAATGATTTCCTACAAACTCATTTCTCCACTTCCTGTATTTTTTTTGTGCTGAATGCTTGTGGCTTTTCTGCAAAAAGGGCCTTGGTAAAGCTCCAGACAGATTTAAAGAGCTCAGAATCACGATACTTGTTCAGTGCTTCTTCGCTTTCCCAATGGCTGTAAGTCATGAAAATATTTTTTTCATGATCATCTTGCCAAAGCTCTAAATGACTGCAGCCTGGCGAATTTCGGATCGCTTGCTTGTTGGCTTCAAAGTTTTTCAGGAATGCTTCCACCTCTTCAGGGCGGAAGGTCATTCTCACGATTCGGATCAACATCAGCTACCAAAGATTACATACACCACACTGTCTTGCTTTAAGCCCAGTAGGCTTCCTCCATTTCCATGATTGATTCCAATTTCCAGTAAATCAAGGCTGTTGAAAAATGCATAGGGGTCACCTGCTTCTACTTGGTCGTAGCCTGTTTGTAGACGATTTACTGTTTCCCTACCAAATTGAATGGTAAATCTACCGGGGTTCAATTTTTCGAAAATCTCTCGTTTGATGTTGGTGATTAGATTGCCATATCGATCAATCCGGATGACATGACCGATGATTTGCTCTCGGGTAGCTTTTGCTTGACGAGATATTAGTTTTTTAAAAGAGGATGAAGGCCCTCCAAAATCGTGGATAGCGGCTCCTGATGCTACTTTTGCAGCAATGGGCGCCAGAATATCTCGCGTCGGAAACGTAGAATCCTTCACGTGAATATCTGCAAACTGGACGATAATCCCCGGATCGTAATCGGCCAGCATACTCAAGATACCATTATTGGGTCCTATAAAAATATGATCCTCCAGCTTGATGCCCACATATCCGGCGGTCATAGTTCCTGTAGTGTTGATGCCTACTAGATGAACTGTCCCTTTTGGAAATTCCCGAAAAGTCGACCGCAGGATAAATGCGGCCTGCTCGAGGTCAAAGGGATTGACGGCATGGGTAATATCGACGATGTTTAGTTGCGGATTGATGGAAAGCATCTTGGCTTTCACTGCAGGTACGTAATAATCTTTATCCCCGAAATCAGAGAGGAATGTCACCAATGCCATACAAGCAAGTCGATTAAAATTGTATTTTTGTTTGAGGGGGAAGTGAACAAAAATAGAAATTTTATTCTTTTGCCTTCAAGGTTAATCTAATCAATACACGAGTTTGGTCGAAAAAGTAATCACCCTAGAAAATGTCCCTTTGGCTGAGTTTTTAGGCACAGCCAATGAAAATATCCGACAAATAGCCCAGGCTTTCCCTCAGAGCAAAATTGTATCTAGGGGCAATGAAATACGAATTCAAGGTAGTGCTCCAGAAATCCTCCGCATCAACGATCTGATCAATTTGCTTTTGGAGCATTTTGATCGGTTTGGACATATCACTCCCGACAACGTCAAAGATTACCTGGATATCGAAGGCATTCCTTTTGAAGAGGCAAGTCGTGATCAGGTGATTGTTTTTGGAAATAAAGGCCTTGTCATCAAACCCAAGTCTGCTAATCAGCGCAAGTTGGTCGATGCAGCCATGAAAAATGATTTGGTTTTTGCCCTCGGCCCTGCGGGTACCGGAAAAACATACATCGCTGTAGCCCTTGCCGTCAGAGCCTTGAAAAACAGAGAGGTAAAGCGAATCATCATCACTCGCCCTGCTGTCGAAGCAGGAGAAAATCTCGGATTTTTACCCGGAGATCTTCAGGAAAAATTGGATCCATACCTCAGGCCGATTTATGATGCCCTTCAGGACATGGTTCCGCCGGAAAAGCTCAAGTATTACCAAGAAACCCGTGTCATTGAAATTGCTCCACTCGCGTACATGCGTGGTCGAACACTTCATGATGCGTTTGTATTGCTAGACGAAGCGCAAAACACCACGAGTGAGCAAATCAAAATGTTCCTTACCCGTATGGGGCCTAATTCTCGAGTCATCATTACCGGTGACCAAACTCAAGTTGATTTGCCAGTCCGACAAAAATCCGGATTGTCCGAAGCTCTCCGTATTTTGAAAGACGTGAAAGGAATCGGCATCGTCAACCTCAGCGGAAAGGATGTCATCCGCCACAAATTGGTAAAAGCGATTATTGAGGCCTACGAGAAAAATCAGGAGGAAAGGGAACAATACAGAAATGAGTCTCAGAGCAGAAAAAATAACGGATAAAGCACTTTTGGAGGAGGCTTTTGCAATCAGACATCAAGTCTTTGTCGTAGAGCAAGATGTAAATCCAACACAGGAAAGAGATAATTTCGAAGAGACTTCCCATCACTTTATTGCCTTTTTAAATGAAACTCCTGCAGGTGCAGCGCGCTGGAGAGTGACAGAGTATGGAGTCAAACTAGAGCGTTTTGCAGTCCTTAGCCAATATAGAGGACAAGGAATAGGTCAAGCTCTAGTTGCCGAAGTTTTGAAAGATATTAATTCCAATCCCGAAGCTGCTGGCAAAATCAAATACCTCCATGCCCAACTTTCGGCTGTTGGACTCTATTCCAAATTCGGGTTTGAAAAAGTGGGTCACCAGTTTGAGGAATGTTTCATCCAACATTACAAAATGCAGTTGGCTTGATCATTGTTACCAAGTCAGCCAAACCAACTGTTTCCCTTTATGAAAAAATCTATTTTATCGTTTCTTCTTGTCGTTTGTCTTGGAGTTGCTGGATTTGGCCAGCAAGTCATATCCTCCTCAGGCACAAATAATCCAAACATAGGCACTTTTGAAAATGAGCTGAAAGTCAATTTTCTAAACCTCATCCTTTTGGGCTCATTTGAGATTGGCTATGAGCGATACCTCAGTGAAAGCCATTCACTCGAATTTCAGCTATTGGCCAATGACCGATTTGGATTTAATTCCGAGGGCAATGGAAAAAAATACAAAACCAATTCGGCGATGACGGCTCTCAATTTTTACTTTGGCAACAAGCCAAATGGTCGTTTTCACATCTATCCATTTGCCAAAATAAGATTTGGAGATTTTGAGGAACCTACCAATTCAGGTGGAATTACTACCACAGACATGACTTCCTTTATTCTAGGAGCAGGATTTGGGTACAAGTGGGAAGTTTCTGAGCATTTTGCTTTTGGGCCATATGCGAGTGTAGGGCGTGGATTTGGAGAGGCTTCCAATTCGAGATTTTCTCCTGTAGAGCTCAATGGCGGCTTCAGTCTAGGCTACCGCTTTTAATCAAAGATGAAATCATCCTATTAAAGAGCCTTTCGAGGCTCTTTTTTTTGCCCGAAATATTTTAACTTAAGGTTTAATTTTTTCAAAAATGAGATTTGCAGACTTTCCATTTTTAAGATACTTGCCTTTTCTGGTGACAGGTATCCTCCTTTCCAGATTCTTACCGGCAGAAATTGGGTTGATTTTCCTGGGTTTAGCTGGTGTAGTTTGGATCATCTATTTGGTTGGGGTCGCGAAGAAAACTCCAGCTTCCCTTAGCCTCAGCAGTAGCTTGGGGTATCTACTGTTAATTTTGTCGGGCTGCTTTCTTGGATCTGAAAAAAAGGAAGTTACGCTGCCATCGTATGCTTGGAAAGGAGCTACGATGTACTTGGCCGAGGTAAAGCGATTTGATATACAAAAGCCTAATTCCTCTGAAAATCTGTTGGAGGTAATTTCCATCCGAGACAGTCTTACATGGAGAAAGGCTCACACCAAAATATTGATCTACCATCAACTATCCTCCTCACTTCAGCCCGGGGAAGTGGTCTTGATTAATAAAATTCCGGAAGTTATTCCGGCTCCTTCTTTCCCGGACGAGTTCGATTACCGGGGCTTTCTAGCGAAAAAGGATATCCATTTCCGCCAATTCATACGCTCAGGTTTGGTAAAAGTGGATTCTTCCAATTCAAGTGGTCTCGAGTTCGCAATAGATCGATTGGGGAAATCACTTTCCGATCTCATTGATCAAAAAGTGGAATTTACCGAGTCCAAACAAATCGCCAACGCCCTTCTGCTTGGTCAAAAAGAGTCCCTAGACAAAGAGATCAAAAATGCCTATTCTGAGACGGGTACCATGCACATCCTGGCAGTTTCTGGGCTCCATGTTGGGATCATTTATGCCATTCTTTTGCTTCCTCTCAAGCGATTTAAGAGTGATTCTAAATTCCGAAAAGGGTATCTGCTCACGGTAGTAGGCTTGATCTGGTTGTATGCGGTGATGACGGGCTTTTCTCCATCGGTGGTGCGTGCATCCACGATGTTTTCTTTGGTCACTGCCGGTCAGATGCGGAAGAAAAAGCCTTCCATTTGGAATGTGTTGGCATTCTCAGCCATGCTCATGATGGTGGTTGAGCCGGAGGTGATTTTTGATGTTGGATTTCAGTTGTCTTATCTGGCTGTAGCGGGGATTGTGGGTTTGCAGCCTGTGATTTTGAGATGGTGGATTCCTAGCAATGTGGTGCTGGAGTACTTTTGGCAATCAGCTGCTGTAAGTTTAGCAGCTCAGCTCGTTACCTTCCCACTTTCGGTTTTCTATTTTCATCAATTTCCGACCTATTTCCTACTTGCCAATTTGATCGTGGTTCCAATTGCGTTTTTGATTATGGCGGTTGGGGTTCCTTTTTTGTTTTTGGGATGGATACCCATGCTGGGTGAGGCCATGGGATGGCTGGTGAATTGGATGATTTACCTCCAAAACCAGATCACTTTCTTTATTCAACTTTTGCCATTGGGGAAAATCGACCGATTGACGATCACTTTTTCAGGTATGGTACTGGTCTGGATTTTACTCTTGATTTGGGGCAATTGGGAATTAGGCAACCGAAAAAAACTGGCCGTTTTGGCCATGGTATTTTTTGTTATTTGGGGAGCAGAAGGTCTCATTCGGGAAATCAACCGTCCAACCGAGCAGCTTTGGCTTTTCAAAAGAGGAAATAAGGAAGGGATTCTGGACGTGCAGCTTGGCGAACATCACCTTTCTTGGAATCAGAGTTTTCCTTCTGATCAACTCTCTTTTTCCATAGACCCAAATAGACTAGTGGAGAAACGGTCGGCCATGCCCGAACCGATGCGAGGGGTTTGGCAGGATTCTTCTGTTTGGTTTCCGGGATTGGATCTGAGATTTTTTCCAGGAAAAAATGAAATCACCTGGGGAGGCAAAAAGCCTGAGAAAATTCAGGATTTTCGCAGAGATAATTCAGGAGAAAAGACTCAAATCGACCCTAATTTGAATCAAAATGTAGGCTTTCGGGCAATTTTCTGAGATCCGGTTTGCCTAAGCTTTTTTCTAAACCTAATTTATCAACCTAAAGTCCACACACCATGGAACGCGCAGTAATTACCCAGGTAAATCATCAATTGGGATTCATCACCCTCAATAGACCCGAAAAAAGAAATGCTCTGAGCCCACAGATGATTTCAGAATTGGCTGAGGCTTTTTCTGAAATGGAGGCTGATCCAGAAGTGAAAGTGGTCATCCTGCAAGCAAATGGTAGGGCCTTCTGTGCAGGAGCTGACTTAGAGTACATTCAATCCCTCCAAAATTTCACCTTCGAAGAAAATCTGGAAGATAGCCATAGCCTCAAGCGCCTTTTTGCTCAGATTTATGAATTTCCAAAAGTGGTTATTGCCAAGGTTCAAGGTCATGCCTTAGCAGGGGGCTGTGGCTTGGTGACCGTCTGTGATTTCGCCTTTGCGGATTCTGATGCACTTTTTGGATATACTGAAGCAAAAATCGGTTTTGTGCCTGCTTTGGTTTCAGTCTTTCTAGCAGAGCAGATAGGCCATTATCGAGCAGCAGAACTATTGATTTCCGGTGAGATGATTTCTGCCAAAAAAGCCGATGAGTTTGGTCTGATCACTGGTCACATGAGTGGTGATTCCCTCGATCATTGGGTAGAGCATGAGTTTGCAGCCAAACTGATTCGTGAAAATTCCGCCTTTTCCATGGCAGAGACCAAGAGATTGCTGAGATCTTTGGGCAAAGAAGCCAGAGATCGAGCCTTGGATGCAGCAGCCGAGGCCAATGCCCGCGCCCGTGCCCATGAAGACTGCAAAAAAGGAATTGCTGCATTTTTAACGAAAAACAAACCAACCTGGTAAGTGACCCACAATCCACGACATATACTCAAGGAGGTATTTGGATTTGACGACTTTCGTCCTGTCCAAAAGGATGTCGTGGACTCGGTGATTTCAGGTATAGATACCTTGGCGATTTTGCCTACAGGAGGTGGAAAAAGCCTTTGTTACCAAGTTCCGGGATTGGCTAAAGAAGGGATTTGCTTGGTCATTTCCCCATTGATCGCCTTGATGAAAGATCAGGTGGACAATCTGAAAGCGCGTGGAGTTAAAGCCGTGGCTATTTACTCCGGGATGAGCTTTCGCGAGATCGATACGGTACTGGACAACTGCATCTATGGTGACTTCAAGTTTCTCTACGTTTCTCCTGAGCGTTTGAAAACAGAGATTTTCATCGAGCGATTCAAGCAGATGAATATCAATCTGATCGCAGTTGACGAGGCCCATTGTATTTCCCAATGGGGCTATGATTTTCGTCCTTCCTACCTCGAAATCGCCCAAATTCGCGCCTTTCACCCCCAAGTAAATGTCATTGCCCTGACGGCTTCGGCGACTCCTGAGGTGTGTAAGGATATCTTGGAAAAGTTGGAAATGACTCGATTCAGGGAGTTTCATCAGAGTTTTTCCAGAAAAAATCTCAGCTACAGTGTCAGAATCGTCGAAAACAAACTTGAAAAAGGAACTGAAATCCTCAATCGAATTCCCGGTACAGCGATCTGGTATGTAAGAAATCGCCAAGGCACGCAGCAGCTCGCCAAAGCACTCAATCAAATGGGGATTTCTGCAGCGGCCTATCACGCAGGCATGTCCAGCGCGGATCGCTCTGCCAAACAGGAAGCGTGGAAACACAATCAAGTGCGGGTGATGGTCAGCACCAATGCCTTTGGGATGGGGATCGATAAGCCTGATGTGCGGGTCGTCATCCATAGTGATCTCCCCGAAAATCTCGAAAACTATTACCAGGAGGCTGGGCGTGCAGGTCGCGACGGGAAAAAGGCTTTTGCCGTACTGCTGGCCAATGAGCAGGATTTTGAGCAAGTATTGGGAAGAGCGGCGTTGGTCTATCCCCCGATCGAATACCTGCGCAAGGTCTACCAATGCCTGGCTAACTATTTCCAACTCGCCGTGGGCACCAACCTCCTGAGCAGCTTTGACTTTGATCTTTCGGACTTCTGCCAGACGTACAAGCTTCCGGTTTTGGATACATTTTATGCCCTCAAAGTATTGGAAGAGGAGGGGTTTGTAGAGTTCAATGAGAGTTTTTTTGCGCCGTCGAGAGCACATTTTTTGGTGGATCCAAAGAGGCTATATGAAATCCAAATCCAATATGCCAAGCTGGATCCTGTGATCAAGATGATGCTTCGAACCTATGGCGGCAATCTTTTCTCCGAATACATCCGGATTCAGGAATCCAAACTCGCCAAGTCGCTGGAGATGAAAGAATACGACCTGATCAAGGCCCTGCAGCATCTGGCCAAGCTGGAAGTGCTGGACTATGATCAGCGAAAAGACACCCCGCAACTCACTTTTCTCACACAGCGCTACGATGCCGCCAAGCTTCCTTTCAACTTTCAGCGAATCAAGCTACGCAAAGAGCTGACCCTGGAAAAAGCCAAAAGCATGGTCGAGTATGCGCATCAGACCCGAATTTGCCGATCTCAGTTTATTCAGGAGTATTTTGGAGAAAAGACTGATCAGGAATGTGGAATCTGCGATCTCTGTGTGGAGAGGAAAAAGTCTGAACAGGGTGAGTTGACTGAAGAAACGTTAAAGATTAAAATCCTCGAAACTTTAGCACGATATGGGGAGTTAGGTGAGTACGAAATTTTCGAAAAAATCAACAAACCCGCCTCTTCCAATCATCTCCGATTGCTCCGTCAGCTGGTCGATGAAGGAAAGGTCTCAACCGCCTCCGAAGGCAAATACAAACTCAATTCGAATGGGTAATTTTCTGGATGACTTACTTAAAAAAGTGTTTAGGCCTTCTGAAAAGCTGCCCTTGAATGTAAAAGAGAATTTTTTGATCAAAGAGAGCGAATGGGAGGATTTGGAAAGGTGGTTGGAAACCCAAGATTCTAAAGATCTTTTCGCCCTGATTTATAAAAATTACCACTTCAAGCGAACGCAGATTAACGAGACTCCCCAAGTACATATTTTCTCTTCGCCTTATGCCAATGGATTTGCGGTGAGTTACGAACCACCCTTTGATCCCAAGTCATTTTCCAGACTGTTTTTGGGATTGAGCAGGCGGATTTTGGGATTGGGATACAATCAGGTAAGCCTTGACCGAAAATTCGAGGAGGTAAACGATCGAGTGAAAGTCACCGAAAAGTTTTACTTTAAACCACCCTTACAACTGCCTGAAGAAGGCGAATTGATTTCTCAGATTTACGGCAACGTGGCCTTGGAGAAAATCACCCTTGACAATCAGCCCAGTTACCTCAAACTCCTGGTGACGGTCTATTCCGATCGCCTGTTTCAAGATGCCAAACCCTTCGATCAATTTCTCGATCGCTTATTTGAAAGACCTGAAAATGGATAGAATTACGCTCAAAAACCAACTGGAATCCTACCGTACACCCTACGAAGAAGAAGCTCATTTCCTTCTAGATTTTTCTGAATTGACCCAAGATCCGCTGGCTTACAAGAGGGAGCGATTGGAAGGTCATTTTACCGCCTCGGCCTGGATAGTCAATGAGAAAAGGACACATACGCTGTTGACCTTGCACCGCAAACTCGGACGATGGCTCCAACTTGGAGGACATGCCGATGGCAATGAAAATCTGATCGAAGTGGCGATGAAAGAGGCGGAAGAGGAAAGTGGGCTGAAGTCCTTGAGATTGGTGGATGAGAATATCTTTGACTTGGATAAGCATATCATCCCGCAGCGCCCACATGTGCCGGAGCATTTTCACTTTGATGTGCGCTACCTTTTCGAAGCGGATATCAATGAGCCTCTGATCATGAGTGATGAAAGCATTTCTTTAGCTTGGATTACTTTTGACTCTGTGGTGGATATGATCGGTTACAATCCTTCCATCCTTCGAATGCTTGAAAAAACCTCCAAATCAGAAATTTTGCTCTGATGATTAAAGTCGAAGCTCCCCAACTCAAATCTGAATTTTCTTTTTCAACGCCCATTCAGGTCCGATTTTCGGACATTGATGGTTACCTGCATGTGAATAATGGGGTGTATTTCAGCTATTTTGAGCATGCGCGCGCCGTTTTTTTATACCAAGTTGCGGATTGGAATGTGATGACTATCGGTACAGTCGTGGGGAGAATTGAGATCGATTACCTGCGTCCGATCCACTTGGAAGATCAGGTGGAGGCTTTGGTCAAATGTTCCCGATTGGGAAATTCTTCCTTTGACCTTGAGCAGTTTTTGATCGGGAATGATGCCAAAGGGAATGAGCATGTTTTTGCAAAATGCAAGTGCGTAATGGTAGCGGTGGATATGAAAACCATGAAGCCGGTCCCCATTCCCGTCCAAGCCCGTGAAAAGTTGGCCCTCATCTAAGGTCTTCGCCCCTGTGAGTGTCCTCACTCACAGCACACTTTGCTTTTAATTCTCAATCGCATTTATCAAGGAGTGCGAAATTCTCAAACATAAGTTTGATTCAAGAATATGGATACTTAGTATGGATGAAAATAAATTTCCGTGAGTGAAGACACTCACGGAGGCCAATTCATGCCTCTTAAGTTGGCCAAAATGCCGACAGTCTTCTCTAGCCCTTTTTGCCTATCTTTGCCCAAAAATTACCCCGTGAACAAACTTTGGATTCTTGGCTTGCTTTGCGTGAGCCTTTTTGCCTGTAGCCCTAGTGAGGAAGAACTGCTAAAAGCAGGAATTGAGAAAATGGATGCGCAGGCTTGGCCTGAGGCGGTCACTTATTTTGATCAGTTACTCGAAAAGAATCCTGCCAATGCCACTGCGCTCAATGCCAAGGGAGTTGCACTTTTCCAGCAGGGGAAAATTGAGGAAGCCATTCCTGTTTTTGACCAAGCTATCACCGCTGATTCGACCAATTACAAGCCTTGGTTTAATCGGGGAAATGCTAAAATGGAGTTGAAAAACTACAAGGAAGCACTTGCCGATTTCAATTTGGCTTCTGCGCTGGACCCTACTCAATTGGACATCCTATTCAATCGTGGTACGGCCCTTTTGAACATGGAAGAATATGAAGATGCACTTATTGATTTCCAATCAGTCCTTCAGTCTGATCCCAACAATGCCGAGGCTCATTTCAGAAAAGGAAAAGCTGAGTTGGGAATGAGTGATCCAATTCATGGGATGGAATCTTTAACCAATACCGTAAATCTCGATCCAAAAAATGCCGAAGCTTATTACCTGCTTGGAGTGACTCGAATGAGTGCTTTGGGACAGAAAAATGAAGGTTGTGCAGATCTGAAAATGGCACTTTCCCTTGGATATGCGGAGGCCGAAACTTGGATCAAAGATTTCTGCGAAAAGTAATCTTGATGGCGCAGATTGGAACCGATATTGCCTTAGCCCAATCCTTTTTGGAAAATGGACAGCTTGTGGGGATTCCCACCGAGACGGTCTATGGACTTGCAGGAAATGCGCTGAATCCCGAGTCGGTTGCCCTGATCTTTGAAACCAAAAACCGTCCAACTTTCGACCCGCTCATTCTCCACACGTCTTCTTTGGAAAGAGTGGGGGAGTTTGTGTCTGATTTTCCTGAAAAGCTAAAGCACTTGGCAAAGAAATTTTGGCCGGGACCTTTGACCTTGCTTTTACCGAGAAAACCGATTGTTCCCGATTTGGTCACTTCCGGATTGGATCGAGTTGCCGTAAGAGTTCCTAATCATCCCTTGACTTTGACCTTGCTGGAGCAATTAGAATTTCCACTCGCAGCTCCCAGTGCAAATCCGTTTGGATACATCAGTCCCACTCAAGCGGCGCATGTGGAGGCTCAATTGGGTGAAAAAATCCCATATATCTTAGACGGCGGACCTTGTGCTGTGGGGTTGGAGAGTACGATCGTCGGAATGGAAGGAAAGGAAATCGTGATCTATCGTTTGGGTGGATTGGAGATTGGTGAAATAGAAGATGTCGTCGGGCCAGTCAAAGTCAAAGATCACAGTTCCAGCAATCCAGCTGCACCGGGACAATTGGACAGTCACTATGCACCGAGAAAGCCGTTTTTGTTGGGGGATTTGAAGACTTTCATTGCTGATAAACAACACGAGGGCGTTGATTTCGCAGTGTTGAGTTTTTCAGATGCTTTTGAGCAAATAGCCCCAGAAAAGCAGATTGCCTTGAGTCCTTCACGTGATCTCCACCAAGCTGCGCAAAACCTTTTCGCAGCCATGCGAAAGCTGGATGAAACCCCTGTTCAGGTAATCCTCGCCGAACTGATGCCTGAAACCGGCTTGGGCCGTGCGATCAACGATCGACTTCGAAGAGCCGCTGTGAAGGGCTAAAATGCATCATATTCTTGCTCGGTAGAATTTGAAAAAAAGATAAGTTGCACGAGATACCCTAGAGATAAGCTCCCTGCGGTCGCGAGATATCCGAAATCTGAAATCCGAAATCTCCCAATCTCTCACTCTCCCAATCGCCACTTCTTTAACTTTCCCTGATTTTGATTCCCTTTTGGCTGAAATTGGCTTAAATTCAGGCCAGTTTTTACGAAAACCAATTCAACATCTATTAAACCAATCCTATGAGTTTGAATGTAAAAAATGTGGACAGCCTCAATTTTGCAGGCAAAAAGGCCCTGGTTCGAGTGGACTTCAACGTGCCATTGAATGAAGACTTTACTGTTTCTGACGATACCCGTATCCAGGCGGCAGTTCCTACGATCAAGAAAATTTTGAAAGATGGCGGTTCGGCCATCCTGATGTCTCACCTCGGCCGTCCAAAAGGAGGTCCTGAGGATAAATATTCCCTGAAGCATATCATCTCCGCCGTAGAAGCAGCCTTGGGTCAATCCATCCAATTTGCTACAGATTGCATCGGATCCGATGCTGCTGAATTGGCAGCTGGTCTTGGTTCTGGTGAAGTGTTGCTGTTGGAAAACCTTCGCTTTTACAAGGAAGAGGAAAAAGGGGATAAAGACTTCGCTGGCAAATTGGCCAAGTTGGGTGACGTGTATGTGAACGATGCCTTCGGTACCGCTCACAGAGCGCATGCTTCCACGGCAGTAATCGCTGAGTTTTTCTCCGAAAAAGTAGCCGGCTACCTGATGGAATCCGAGTTGACCAATGCCGACAAAGTATTGGGTAATCCTGAGCGTCCATACACGGCAATTATGGGTGGAGCCAAAATCGCCGACAAAATTTTGATCATCGAGCGCTTACTTGAAAAAGTAGACAACCTCATCATCGGTGGCGGGATGTCTTACACTTTTGCAAAAGCGCAAGGCGGAAGCATCGGGACTTCTCTTTTGGAGGCGGATAAGATGGACTTTGTATTGGAACTGATGGAAAAAGCCAAGGCAAAAGGGGTAAACCTGATTTTGCCGGTGGATACCATCATTGCAGATGCATTTTCCAATACTGCCAACCAAGGCGTAGCCAACAAAGGAGAAATTCCTGACAACTGGATGGGTTTGGATATCGGGCCAAAAACTCGAGAACTCTTCGGGAAGACAATTTTGGAATCCAAGACGATCCTTTGGAACGGTCCGATGGGTGTATTCGAAATGGAATCTTTCGATAAAGGAACTAAGGCAATCGCCGAATACGTGGCAGAAGCTACCCGAAACGGGGCCTTCTCATTGATCGGTGGTGGTGATTCTGCAGCTGCGGTCAATAAGTTTGGCTACACCGATCAGGTGTCCTATGTGTCTACCGGTGGTGGTGCCTTGCTCGAGCACATGGAAGGTAAAGTACTTCCTGGAGTTGCTGCGCTGGCGGATTGATAAAGAGACAAACCCTGTCAGGTTTTCAAAACCTGACAGGTCTATTCTAAACTAGGCCATCCGATTGGGTGGCCTTTTCTATTACTACTTTTCGATTGGCTTGAACTCAATCAGTTCAAATGCCAATTCATCCTCTTTTGTCTCTGGGTTCAAGGGATGATTGGTAGAAAGGTATAGCCCATCCTTGGTGAGGAAATAATCAAAAGGATGATATCGGTTTTTATCAAAGAACTTTTCAGAAACAAGATTCAAATTCGTGTCAAATATCTGAATTGAAAAGGGACCGGAGTGATTTCTCATTTCCGGAACTGGAACGCTTGGATCATAGTCCATTGCGTGAAAAGCAAATCGAATAAATACGTTACGATAGGGGTCAAATTCAATGGTTTCGTAGTGAGGACTGTAATACGAATATGTACGATAGGCTAAGCCATCTGCATCTTTTGGGAAAAGTGGAATAGCCTCATTGAGGTAATTACTTTTTGCAGCAACTTCCTTAAGAGGGGTGCCAAGGGAGTCCGTGTAGAAAAGTCGATGATCTCCAAACATGGAAACGACATACTTTCCCGCACCAAATGCTATCGAGGGCTCAAATAGTTTGAATCCTGCAAGTAGGTAGTCCTTGGGATAGTTTACTCCAAAAAATTCAGTTTTACCTGTTTTCAGGTCGATCTCATACATGAGTTCTTTTTCATTGAGTTGCTCATTAGTTACAGAAGTGATCTGTCCATAAAAGTGAGTTTTTACCGTGAGCTTATTTCCTTTAAGGATTGGAGGACTTTTGAAGTACGCATTGTGAATGAAAGCGGGGCTGTATTGGTCGGGACCTTCATAGGAGATTTTCCCTTTAATCGTTCCCGAAGTGTCGATCAGGGTAAGTTGGTTAACCAGTTGATTGAAGAGAAAAATGCTGTCCAAATTATGGACATAGATGCCCATGATGTCCAAAACCCCGTTTGGTCCTTCATAATCAAATTTGAGCTCCTTGATTTTTTTCTTTTGAGCCAAATCATAGATCTGTATGCTGTTTTCCATCCAATTTAGATTGAACAAGAGAGGACTTTCTCCGGGGAAAAACTGTAGCCCATCACTGATATTTGAAGTGGCGGTATCCAAAGGAAGCCTAATTATTTCGCCTGATTCGGCAAGCTGAAAGGAAGTTGGATTTTGATTTTTTCCCGTACATGCAAAGATTAAAAGGGCGAAAATCAAAAAATATAAGGAAGAAGTGATTTGAGATTTCATATCATTTAAAGTTTAGGCTGGATTGGAATTAGCTCCAATCCAGCCATGTTAATCGAAATTATTAAACTTTTTAAGGATTACCAGGGCATTGCCGAGTACAACTTCCGTATCCCTGAGGGTCACAAAATCTTGATGGATAAGTGACATCATAGGCATTTGGGCAACTTGCAATAGCATTAAATGGAACTGTCATTGCAAGAGTAAATAGGGTTAAAGCAAACCCAACTAGAATTTTTGCTGTCTTTTTCATTTGTTTGTTTTTAAAATTGGATAACTCCCTGGCCATAAGAGGCTAACAAACCTGCTAGCAGTGACTAACATATTATTATTATTATACAAATCTTACCTATGAAAATAATCCTAAAATCTTGAAAAATACCCTATATAGGGTATGTTTGCTTAAAAAGATAGGTGTTTTTTTAATCGAATGTGGAATGAAGTCGGTAAATGTTGATACCTTGATCCTAGAGAATTGATTCCGCAGCACTCAGGAATTAGAAGGATCATCCATGGAAGTTTTGCCATTTCTTCATCTTTTCTTCATCTTACTGTTTCAAATTGCCATCTCAACATTTCCCTAAGCCATGACCAGGATCGTCTTGTTATTCGTCTTACTCTTTGCCTCGGGAATTTGCTTGGCTCAGACAGAAGCTCCGAAAAAGGCTGTACCAGCTCAAGTGCAGGCTGGAGAAGCCGGTAAAAAAGTGGGTATTTCCAGTGCAGCAAGGCGAAGTTCTCTGCCTGGTTCGATGAAGCCTTCCGGTAAAACTAATGCTGATACAGACGGTCCAAAAGCAGATGGTCCAAAAAAGCATTTTCCCAATGGTGGTGGTCCAGCCAACCGACCTGATGTAAGGGTACCCAAGAATAGACCAGGAGGGCCAATTACCCGTCCTACCGGTACTCCCGGAACTCGACCCAATGTACCTCCGGGAACCCGACCTACGGTACCGCGACAGCGACCACCGGGGGGATAAGCCGGCGATTGATTTTTTATCCTGAATATACCTTAACCCACTTTTCCGGATTTTTGATAATTCGGATTCACCCAACTTCCCGACCACGTTTGTCCATGAGAAAAGGTCTGGTCCTTACTTTCCTCCTCCAGGTACTTTGGCTTGCCTCAGGCAAAGCCCAAGAATTGGATTCTCTTGCCGATACGACTGAAACAAGTTCGTCTGATTACTTTTTTTTGAGTTCTGGATATCAGAATAGAGTCAGTTTTATGGCAAGGGATTTTGGACAGAAAATTCCCCTTTACACAGCCGACGTGATGTATTGGCACAAATCCGGGATATACTTGAATGCAACGCTAGCGAAGTTTTTTGGCACGGATCTTTCTTGGCAAAAAGGAATAGGGGGAGGTTTTGCAAAACAATTGACTGCTAAGACGGATCTCGACCTCTCCTATAACCAATTCTTCGGGGCAAGCAATCTCAATCAAACCGGACAGGATAATATCGGCATCCTGCAGACCGGCCTAGGATTGGATTGGGGATTGCTTTACTCCACCACACAGCTGATGTATTTGGTAAATCAACCTGGTGATTTTTTTCTGATCAGCCGCCACTCGAGATACTTTGAAGTGGATCGACGGATCGGAGGACTGGGAGTTTTGTCATTTGAACCCCGCCTTTCGTTTTACTTGGGCACCAGTAAGTATTACCGAATCGGAGGATACGACCTTACCTGGAGGCAATATTTGGATACGCAGCGCTTTGTCACTCAGGGCCTGGATTTGGCTATTCCCGTGACCCTCAGTCTTGGCAATCTGGAATTTCAGCTAGAGCCCCGATGGATAATTCCTACGCAGGTTCCTGAATACGATTTCTCTGCCCAAAACTTCCAACTGGCCCTCAAAGCCACCTATGCTTTTCCCCTAAAAAGAAAAAAATGAGAATCCTCCTTGTAGAAGATGAGCGGCCCTTGGCAAAGGAAATTAGTGATTTTCTCCAGTCAGAGCATCATGTAGTCGATGTGGCGAGCAGCAAAAAGATGGCTTCCGAAAACCTAGCAGTTAATTCCTATGACTTTGCGCTGGTGGATTTGGGTCTGCCTGATGGAGATGGGCTCGACCTGCTACAGGATGTGAGTCGCTACCAAAAGGATGCTTCGGTCATTATTCTCACTGCCCGAACCGAAGTAGGGGACAAGATTCTCGGACTGGAAAGCGGGGCGGATGACTACCTCTCCAAGCCTTTTTCGCTCTTGGAGTTGAAAGCTAGAATGCAGGCCATTCTCCGAAGAAAAAGTGGCTGGAGAAAAGATGTGATCCAACTGGGCGGTTTTGAAATTCACCTAAACGAGCCCTTGGTGGCTTTTGAAGGCCAAGAAATCAAGCTGACCAAAAAGGAATATATCCTTTTGCAGTTTATGCTCATCAATAAAAACCGTGTGCTCAACCGCTTCCAGCTAGCAGAGCACCTGTGGGGTGATCAGCTGGATGACGAGTACCAGTCCAACTACATTGATGTCCATGTGAAGAATATCCGCAAAAAACTCGGTGCATACGGGCAGGTCGAATGGCTGGAGACAGTAAGGGGACTTGGCTACAAACTCATTGGCTGACATGAAGCTTTTTCACAAACTGCTCATTTTTAATTTACTGGGAAAAGGCTTGTTCCTGCTCCTTTTCCTGATGTCAGGGCCATATTTGCTGAGCTACCTGATTTTAAAAAATACCGACCGACAGTTGATTGAGAAAAAAAGCGAAGTCTTGGCACTCATTACTGCCGGAGGGATTGAAAGCTTTATTTCCGAAGAAAATCCCGAGGAAGGCTTCGGATCTTACAACATTCTGAAGGAAGAGTACATTTTGCTGGAAAAGGCCGGTGAAGAGCGTTTTTTGCAGGACAGCATTTTTGTGGAGAAGCGAATCATCGAAGAGGAAGAGATCAGCTACCGGGTTTATGCAGACCTGATCGAAATCAACGGGGAGACTTACCTGCTCGAAATTGGTCGAAGCCTCAGTACCATTGAGCAGATTGAGACCATCTTTTATCGGATAGCCATAGGGATTCTCTTTTCCTTTTTGGCACTTTCGTTTTTCTTGGATTCCATGATCAGCAAGCGGATTATGGCACCTTTTAACAAAATCATCCAGACCAAAATCGCCAGAATCAACGAGCCACAGGAGTTTCACGACCAGTCGATCCAAAGTACCACTCAGGAATTTGAACTGCTAGATCAGGCGATTTCGGAGATGATGAAGCGGATTCAGAAGTCATTTAATCAGGAGCGAGTGTTTATTTCTCATGCTTCCCACGAACTCAAAACGCCTATTTCGGTGCTTCAATCTAAGTTGGAGGCGATTTTCGGAGATGAAAATCTAAGCACCTACCAGAGTGAAAAGCTGATGGATATGCAGAATACCCTTCAAAAAATGAAGAAGTCTGTCAATGCCTTGCTTCTTCTTTCGAAGGTAAACAACGCCCAGTTCATCAAAACTGAAGCTGCCGATCTGAAGAAAATTCTGGAAGGCCTGCTTGAGGACTGGGTAGATATCGCAGATGATAAGGGAATCGTGCTTCGGAAAGTAGGGGTCGATCCCTTCGTTTTTTCACAAACCAATTATTCCCTTTGCCAGATGATGATCCAAAATGGTCTCAGCAATGCAGTCAAATATGTCCAAGAGGGAGGGGAGATTTCGCTTTCCGGTAAAAAGTATGACGACCGCTATGAGATTGTGATTGAAAATGACGGTGAAGGAATTGATGAAAAAATTCTGGAGCAGGTCAAAAATGGACTGGTTTTTCTGAAAGACGTGACCAAAGAAAAATCAGGATTTGGCCTTCAGATCATGTTTAAGATAGCCATTTTTCTGGGTGTGGGATTGGAAATTACTTCAGAAAATGGGAAAACGAGGGTTTTGTTCAAGTTTCCAATCGAAGGCTAAACTCGATGATTTTATTTTTTTCAAAAAAAATCGAAAAAAATCAATTTTTCATTTTCCCTTCATCTTGACATATGAATTTGGTCACGTTAACCAAAACGAACTAGACAATGAAATACTTCAAAAACCTCCTTTTCCTGTCGTACTTGCTTTTTATGGCAGCATGTACTGAGCAAGATGAATTGGCTGCAATCGCAGATCTTACGACTCAAGATGCCACGGCGATAGACTTAGCTCAGACCTCAGGTCAATTGGCCTCCGGGACAAGTTTTACGATTAGCGGAAATTCTTTTCAGATTGGTACCATCAACGCTCGAATTGCGGATGATTCGGAAACCTCCAAAGCTCCAGGAGGAATGGGGCTAAAAGGAATGGGTAAAGGTAAAGGCGGTCATAAGGGTATCATGGACGGCTTGAACCTACTCGCTCCAAACGATGAAATCCTGGCCATCATCGAGGCAGAAAGTGCCGGTGATATGCGTGGTTTCCGTATGTTTAAGTTTGGCGGTGCCACTATCACACATTACGATGCTTCCGGAAAGGTGGTCAATCTTCCGGTTTTCAGTTCTATCGACGGTCCGCATGGAGGTCATAGCGGCAATCAATTTCCAGAACTGGATTCCTTGTTAAGCTTGATTGTGAAGACCAAAGTCGACTTTGGTACTGGTGTGACTATCACCCGACACGAGCAGGAAATCACCCGTAAAGGAGTGATTGAGATCCAGCGGACCAAAGTGGGTAATGTCCTTACAGAGAAAATTGAGTTTAAGAGCTATTCTGTGAATGATATACAAATCAATGGCTTGAAAACTACGGTTTCTGAGTTTGACAAGACCACAGGAAAAGGCAGCGTAACGTCTAGTGTAGCTAATGGTAAGTTTATTTTTGCTGACGGTGAAGAAGCGATTTGGACTTCCGAGAAAAGCAGAGCTTCCGAAGTTATACGTGGGGAAGACTCACGCAAGCCGATCAGCGGTTCGATCATAACTACAGTAAAGACTAAAATAGCAACTGCTGCAGGAGCGGTGATCTATTCTCATGAGACTACCACACCTTTGGAAGTCGATCTTTCTTGCCAAGGAAGACGCAGAGGTCCGATCTCAGGAAAAGTGACTACTCTATATAGAGACAATACCATTACCGTAGATTATGGAGATGGATCTTGCACCAATCAGACCATCACCATCACAGTAAATGGTGAAACAACCACCAAGACTATAGGCGGTTAAGTTGGGTTAATTGGCAATCAAAAAAACCGACTCTTTTGGGTCGGTTTTTTTGTGGGTTATAACTTTTCCAAAGTTTAGAACTTTGGAAAAGGTTGGTTTTTGTAAACTTAAAATCCTCGTGAGTGGACACATACGAGGGCGAGGAGTAGTACCTTGGAAAAGTTGGTTTTAAAAACTCAACTCTACTAATACCGGAAAATGATCCGAAGGATACTTTTTGCCATAGTTGTCGGTAAGGATGCCATGGCGTAACACTTCGATTTTTCCACTGACAAACACATGATCAATGATGCCATCAGGCATTCTTTCCCAATCGAAAGCTGTAAATGTGCCTGCAGGTCCATAAGAAGGTATTTTCGAAATCAATCGGGCATCTTTCCAAGCAGGATTGGAAACGATGGTTTGGTAAGCGGCATTGTCCGGAGTCACATTGAAATCGCCCATCCAAACAACCGGCAGTTTTTCACGATTGATTTCCTGAATTTTCGCAGAAACCAACTTGCTGCTTTCCTCTCGGGCTTGCTGACCGATGTGGTCATAGTGAATATTGAAGACATAAAATCGCTTGCCTCCTTTTGCTTTAAACCTGCCCCAAGTGCAGATACGGTTTAGGGCTGCGTCCCACCCTTTGCTGGGTGTATCAGGAGTGGGGGAAAGCCAAAAGGTGCCTGAGTCTTCCAACTCATATTGCTTGGGATCATAATGGACGGGTGAAAACTCGCCTTTTTCCTTCCCATCATCTCTTCCCACTCCGATCGATTGGAAGCCCAGGCCTTCATTGATTTGTTTCAATTGGTGAACCAAGGTTTCTTGGGTCCCGAAAAGCCCAATTTGGTGAAATTGGATCAGGTGGAGTACATGTGGAGCACGATCTTTCCAGAGATTGCCCACATCACCCGGATTATCCCAGCGGATGTTGAAAGTAGCAAAGCGGTGGGTTTGGGCCAATGCCGGGGAGAGAACTGCGCTTGCCGAGATCAGGAGCATCAGCAGGAAGATGGAGAGTTTTAACTTCATGGTGGGGAACTAATTCAGGTAAAAATACTTATCACTTAAAATTGCATGTTAATTTCATTTCATGAAAACCATTTATCCCAAAGACCTTTCTGTTCCTGAGCTTCAGGCGATTTTGCAAGGGGCTGTTGCGCCACGTCCAATTGCTTTTGCGAGTACCATTGACAAGGCTGGAAATGTCAATTTGAGTCCGTTCAGTTTTTTCAACCTCTTCAGCGCCAATCCTCCAATCCTGATTTTTTCTCCTTCCAGAAGAGTGAGAGACAACAGTACCAAGCATACCTTGGAAAATGTCCTTGAAGTCCCGGAAGTGGTGATTCACATCGTTGGTTTTGACCTAGTGGAGCAGATGTCACTTGCAAGTACCGAATATGCCAAAGGAGTAAATGAATTTGAAAAGGCGGGCTTGACTGCGGTTCCTGCCGATTTAGTATCGCCTCCCCGTGTGAAGGAAGCTCCGGTCGCCTTTGAATGCAAGGTGAATGAAGTCAAATCCTTGGGTGAGGGTGGAGGAGCCGGGAATCTGGTGATCTGTGAAGTGATCAAGATCCATCTTGATGAGCGGATTTTGGACACTAAAGGCGTGATCGATCCTCACAAACTCGATCCTGTGGCACGTTTGGGAGGAAATTGGTATTCTAAAATCACCCCAGATTCCTTATTCCAGATTCCCAAACCCTTGACAACGCTTGGAATCGGGGTAGATCAGATTCCTGAGGAGATCCGAAATAGTGTCGTGTTGACAGGAAATAACCTGGGTAGATTGGGAAATGTGGAGCAGCTGCCGAGTGAAGAAGAGATTTCACTTTTCTCCACATCAGAAGAGGTGCAGGAAATGAAGCGTCGTTTTCACCTCGATCCCGAATCATGGCTTGATCACTTGCATCGATGGGCGAAAGAAGAACTGGAAGCTGGCCATGTGGATTTGGCCTGGAAGATTTTGTTGCAGAGATTATAATGGAAAAGCCACTCAGAAGATTACTTCTGAGTGGCTTTTGGTTTTTGTCAAGGTTGTTTACTTGATGGAAATGTCTTGCGGCATTCTTACCTGAACACCCTGGTAGTTCTTGAGTTTTTGTACTTTTTGATAAAGCGGATACTGATCACCTAGCTGGGCCTGAAGTACTCTTGCTTGGACTTGATCACTGAAAGTGGTCATGAATTCCTCGAACCAAGGTTTGGTTTCTGGAAAATAAACCACTCGGTAATCGTCACCTGCTCCGATTTTGGCAGCGGCGATTTCGATCGCGGTATCCATTCCTCCTAAAACATCGACCAATCCTCGCTCTTTGGCTTGAGTTCCTGTCCATACACGGCCTGAGGCCACTTTTTTCACAGAGTCAGGATGCATGCCACGGCCTTCGGCCACGCGGGTGATGAAGGTTTCGTATCCGTCTTCCACGCCTGATTGAATGATGGTTCGCTCCACCTCGGTAAGCGGTCGGGCCATATTCATAAAGTCGGAAAGTTGTCCAGTGGATACCACGTCTGTAGTCACACCCAGCTTGTCATTGATCAATTCCTGTACATTAAACATCAGTCCGAATATCCCGATGGAACCGGTGATGGTGTTTGGCTGAGCCACAATGGTATCTGCCGGTGCAGAGATGTAATATCCACCCGATGCTGCAACCTCTCCCATGGATACGATGACTGGTTTTGCTTTCTTAGCCTCGGACATTTCTCTCCAGATGACTTCAGATGCCAAAATAGATCCTCCCGGAGAGTTCACTCTGAGAACGATGGCTTTGATGTCGTCGTCTTTTCTTGCTTTGCGGATTTCTTTGGCAAATTTTTCAGAACTGATTGCTCCTTCGACATCTCCATCCACGATATCACCTTCTGCCAGGATCACTGCAATACGGTTTTTAGAGGTGATGTTTTTGCTTTTGGCCATGGAACCTAGATCCGTCGCATTGATCGTGGAGATCTGATCGTCTTCGGTCAAGCCAAGCTTTTCTTTGAGGATGGAGTGCACCTCATCTTCGTATTTCAATTGTGTCGCAAGCCCATAAGTCACCGCATCTTTCGGTTTTCTTACAAGCATTTGGCTGTTGATTTTCATCAAGCTGTCAAAGGCCATTCCTCTGGATTCAGCGATCAGTTTTACTGCGTGATTGTTGATGTCATCGAGGAAATATTGGGTTTGGAGTCGGTTTTCAGGACTCATTTTGTCCAAAATAAATGGCTCTACCGCGCTTTTGAACTCACCCACACGGAATACTTCGGGTTTGATTCCTACTTTCTCAAAGAAGCCTTTCAGGAAAATACCCTCGGAAGAGAATCCGTTGAAATCGATACCACCTAGTGGATTGAGGTAAATCTCATCGGCAACCGAGGCGAGGAAATAGCCTCCTTCAGAATAGGCTTCATCATAAGCCACAATGAATTTGCCTGACTCTTTGAAGTCGATCAATGCTTCTCTCAATTCCAATAAACCTGCTTGACCTGCCATGATCAATCCCGTATTGAGGTAGATGCCTTTGATGCTTTCGTTTGTTTTAGCCTCGGCGATGGCCTTTTTCAAATTTACCAAACCAGCATTCATATCCCCTCCAAAAGGATCCAAGAAGGAACCAAATTTCAAATCTTCCTCCGAAGTACGCTCCACGAGCATACGTCCATTGAGGTTGAGGTGAAGAATGGTGTTTTCTTCCAAAGTGACCTCCTTTTCAGAAGAGGCGGCAATCATGCCGATGATCCCGAAGAAAATCAGGAAGCTGACGATGCTAAAAATGAACAAGCCGACAATCACGGCCAACACATTTCCAAGAAACTTCATAGATGTTAGAATTTATACGGACGAAATTAATCTATTTTGAAAGAGCTTTACAAAAGCTCAAGTGATAAGCGATGCAAACTGAGGTTGTACTATGTTTAGGGGGTAACAAGGGAGATCGGGAAAAGTTGCTTACCCAAGCAATTGAGTCTCTTGGTCAGTATTTTGAATTGATTCGAGTATCCTCTGTGTACGAAACCGAAGCTTGGGGAGGTGTGGCCAAAGGGAAATTTCTCAATCAATTGGCTGTGATTTCTACTTCTTGGCCTGCTCTGGAAGTTTTGGAGATAATTCAAAGAGTAGAAGTTGAGCTTGGACGTACCCGTGAAGAGCCTTGGGGAGATCGCACTATGGATATTGACATTCTTTTTTACGGCGATCAGGTGATTAAGACGGATCGATTGGTCATTCCTCACCCATATATTAAGGTTCGGAAATTTGTCCTGATTCCGCTTCTGGAAATTTTGCCTCAGAAAAAACACCCTGAAACCGGAATGATACCTTCTGAAATGTTAGCAAAATGCGATGATCCAAGTGAGGTGAATCTTTATCCCCCGAATAGTTAAAATGAAAAATCCCGCTCAAAAGGCGGGATTTCTACTATTATAGTCCGGATACTTCTGCTTCCGGATGGATTTTCTTGACTAAGCCTTGAAGGACTTTCCCGGGGCCGCATTCCACGAATTGGGTTGCGCCGTCTTTCACCATGTTTTGAACTGACTGTGTCCATTTTACCGGAGCGGTCAACTGAGCAATCAGGTTCTTTTTGATTTCTTCCACATCAGACACTGCTGTGGTGCTCACATTTTGGTAAACGGGACAGATCGGTGTGTTGAATTGGGTGGATTCAATTGCCTTTTGTAGTTTTTCTCGAGCAGGTTCCATCAGTGGAGAGTGAAAAGCACCGCCTACAGGAAGTGGAAGGGCTCTTTTGGCGCCCGCCGACTTCATTTTTTCGCAGGCGATCTCAATTCCTTTATTCGAACCGGAAATCACAAGTTGACCTGGACAATTGTAATTGGCAGCCACGACGATTTCATCGGAGATTTCAGCACAGATCTCTTCTACTTTTTCATCTGCCAAACCTAGGATGGCAGCCATTGTCGAAGGATTGATTTCGCAAGCTTCCTGCATGGCCATCGCTCTTTGGTAGACCAATTTCAACCCATCTTCAAATGCCAGCGTGCCATTGGCTACCAAGGCAGAAAATTCACCCAATGAATGTCCCGCTACCATGTCCGGAGCAAAGTCAGGGGTGGTTTTTGCCAAAATCACTGAATGAAGAAAAATAGCCGGTTGAGTTACTTTGGTCTGCTTTAGTTCTTCCTCAGTGCCCTCAAACATGATGTCCGTGATTCGGAAACCAAGGATTTCATTGGCTTTCTCAAATAAGGCTTTTGCTTCGGGATTTTCTTCGTAAAGCGATTTTCCCATTCCTGGGAATTGGGCTCCTTGGCCCGGAAAAACAAATGCTTTCATATCTTAATCGTTTTTGATGCTTCGTTAATCTTGCTTTTTGGACTTCGGGCATTACCTACCGTCTGAAAGCAAATTTGCGCCTCACCGTTGTCAGGTAGGGCGCAAATATAGACTTTTTTGTTTTTTGGATTTCGGCCTTACATAGCCTCTAATGTTGGAAAATGTTCCGCTAGTATTTTTTCTCTGTTTTCAGTTAGCCATCTAATAAACGCCTTTACCGCAGGAGAATGCTTTTTCTGTTTAAGCCAGATCAGTTTCCAGTCTGCTTTGAGAGGTAGGCCTGGATACTCAAGAATCGCTACTCTACCGTCCTTGATTTCTTGTGCCATTGAAAAATTGGAGAGGATAGAGGCTCCTAAACCTGCCATGACTGCTTGCTTTACAGCTTCATTGGTCGCCAATTCCAGTTTGCTTTCTACATGAATATCTCTCTCATTGAAGAATTTTTCCATCATGGTCCGAGTGCCTGAGCCTTTTTCTCTTAGTATAAATGGGACCTTGGTCCAAGCTCCTTCACTGATGTATTTTTCGTAGAGGCTCTTTTTCTCAGGGGCACAAGTCAGGTACCATTTATTTTCCGCAAGTTGGATGCTTTCCAGATCGAGTTCATCCGGCCAAAGTGACACGAGAGCAAGGTCAGTGGAATTTTCCTGAAGATGTGCGAGCACATTATACCGATTGGATACCTCGAGACTGATTTCGACGTGTGGATTGATCTTCATGAAATCGGCCATCAGGTAAGGGATGATGTATTTCCCTGTAGATACTGCTGAGATTCTGATTTTGCCTCCTAAGAGACCTTTCAACTCAAGCATTTTTTCTTCGATTTTTCCGAGTTCGTCAAAAATCCGATCAGCCGTATCGACTAATTCTTGTCCAAACTCAGTGATGTGAATCTTCTTTCCGATGATTTCAGTCAGAGGTACTTCAAAGTTTTCCTGAAGATTTTTGAGCTGAATGGAGACTGCCGGCTGGGTCATATTCATCGCCTCAGCTGCCTTGGTTATGCTTTGATATTTTGCGATTGCCTGGAATGCTTTGAGCTGTTGTATGGAGAGATTCATAAGTAAATTTAATTTTAAAATCGTAACGGATAAAAAAATATTATGTTTTACTTTTTTCTGAATTAAAGGCAAAAGATATTTGCATCATGGATTTTCAAATTCTGATTAATAACCTGACGAATCCGAGTTTACTCTTTTTTGTCTTGGGTGTGCTGGCAGTGAAGTTGAAAAGTGACTTGGAGATACCTGCCACGAGTGCCAAGTTTATTGCGCTATACCTGATGCTGTCGATCGGGTTTAAAGGGGGGCAAGAGCTCTCACATAGTGAATTCAATACCAGCATTATTTGGGCTCTGGTATTTGGGGTAGTACTTTCAGCACTGATTCCATTTTATACATTTTTTATTCTGAAAAAGCGATTGGGAGTCCCCAATGCTGCGGCGATTTCGGCGGCTTATGGCTCCATTTCGGCGGTTACATTTGTGGCAGCAGTTTCTTTTTTGGATATACAAGGCGCTCATTTTGGGGGGCACATGGTTGCTGTCATGGCTTTGATGGAAGCTCCGGCAATTATTTCAGGGGTGATATTGCTTCGCAAATATTCTGATTCCAAATCAGAAGGCGGTATCAAAGGGATCATCGTTCATGCCTTCACCAATGGCTCAGTGTTACTGATTTTGGGAAGTTTGATTATTGGGCTGATAGCGGATGAAAAGCAGGCCGAGGGGATCAAGCCTTTTATCACGGATATTTTCAAAGGGTTTCTTGCAGTCTTCCTTTTGGACATGGGAATCAATAGCGGAAAGAAACTCAAAGCTTTTTTCAAGACTGGCTATTTCTCTTCTCTTTTTGCCATTTTGGTTCCCTTGGTCAATGGATGTACGGTGGCATTTTTGAGTCACTGGATTGCACCTGAGGCGGGTGACCGACTGATCTTCTCCATCCTGGCGGCTTCTGCGTCTTACATCGCAGTGCCTGCTGCGATGAAACTCGCAAACCCGGAAGCTGATGAAGGATTGTATGTTCCGATGGCGTTGGCGGTGACTTTCCCTTTCAATATCACTCTGGGAATGCCGATCTATTGGATGATTATCCAGTTTTTCTAATAGGGAAAATTCTCCTTGCTCAGGAATTTATTTCTTTCTTCTGCGCTCGGGATTCTGCATGTGCTTTTCATACCAAACCAGCGATACCTGTTTTTGCCAATCCAATCATATATCGGATCTCGTACAAAAGTTGGTATTACTATGAATAAGTAAAAAAGTGGCCAAGCTCCGCTAAGCCTCTTGGCTATTCTCAATGCCGCGGTACTTCTAAAGTAAATTTTCCCTTTTTCCACCAAGACTAAAGAGTCTAAGTAGGCAGGATCTACCTGAAAATCAGAAAGCAATTTTTTTGAAATAGGCTCTTGCAATGCTCCCACCAGAAAACGGTTTGTTCGATCCCGTTTCATTACAAAATCAATGGAAGCATTGCAGAGTGTACAGACTCCGTCGAAGAGGATTATTGACTTACCATCTTTCATCGAAGGAGTTGAATGGTACCTTTGAGGTTTCGACGCTGCTGTGCAGGATCCAACACATCGAAAAACACCGTTCCCGAATAGAAGTAAGTACCGGCAGGAAGTTCATTTCCATTTTGGTCTCGACCATTCCAACGGATGTAGATGTCGTTTTCGGTGGAGTTAAGGCTATTGTATCGGTAAACTTCCGCACCCCATCGGTTGACGATGAATATTTCTACACCGGTCACAAATCTCGCGCACATGTCAAATGGATTGTCGAAGGCCATGAAGGTGTCATTAGCTCCATCGTTGTTTGGAGAGAAGGCGTTTGGCAGATTATACACTGGGCAATTTTCCACGCAAACCACGTTGCTCGGCTGACTTTCGTTTCCTGACCTATCTACTGCGGTGATGTAATAGCAGCCTCTATAAGTTGGTAGGTTAGTCAATGTCGCGTTGAGTTGAATAGCAGAATACTGACCAACCAAAGTAAATTCGCTTTCTTCTCCCTCTGAGGTAAAGTAAAGTCTATACCCACTCAATTGATCATCACAGTTGCCTGTGAAATTGGGTACCCAGCTGAGTTCGTGCTCAAAGGAGTTGCTATTGCAAGGTTGTTCTGCCACGTAAGCAGCACATTCAGGGCCTTCAAATGTCAAAACAGGTGGACAAGGAAGTCGATTGTCATCAGGCTTAGCACAGACGATTTGAGATTTGTTTTCCAATGGATATACCAAACCTGCCACGTTGTATGAACCTTTCGTGATCACGTAGTAGCAGTATTCGATTTCTTTTTTCAGCCTAACTCCATTAAAACTGCCATCATCCAAGTAGGTGAATCCATTTTGAGTGACATCGACTTCTGCGATTTTTACAAAAGTGTCTTCATCAGCAGCATCCGAATCTGTACGGTTTCGGTAAACCTCATGCTTGTATTGAGCGACTTGATTATTCCAAGGCACATTGAAAGTCCACTTCAGCTCGATGGCTTCGTTGATGATGGTAGGCTCCAGTCTGACAGATGAGGCAGAAGAGGAAGTGTCAATTTTTGTATTGTTATCGAGTAGAATGACTTTGTAATTGTAGACTAGGTTCTCAGTATTTAGATTTTTGTCTGTGAACAAGGTATCTGACAGGATTCCCAAGGATATTCTGTTTTGAGTGCCTGTGAATCCCGTGCTTCTTAAAAGTTCATAAGAGTATGGACCTGGGAATTGGGTTTTATCAATGTCGTAAGGTGGAGTCCATTTAACAAAGATTTCACCTGTTTGCGAGTCTGTAGCCTCAATGCTGACATTGGTAATGATGGGAACATCCACATCGATGGTAATACATATTTCTTCCGACACGATGCTCAACCCAGCACGCGGCTCAGGATATGCGGCTACTAACCTGTAGCAATAGGTATTGCCTGGAGCCAGTCCTTCACCACCGTTAATATCAGTAAATGAGAAGGTCGCCATATCCGTAATTCCTACTAATTCATAGCCCGCTCGGATGCCTGTTTCGCAGGAGTCTGGCTCATAAGGATCTGAATTTATCCTTCTCCAAACCTGCATCTCAGCGGCCGAATTGGCGCAAGTGTAAGGATCCCATTTCAACTCAACAGTCCTTCCGGGCTGTTGGACCAATTCATCCCAAACTGGTGGAGGACCGACCACTTTGATTCTCCACGTTTGGATATCTACCAAACTAGGTCCTGAGCGAGGTTGGTCACTGATTCTGACTCTTACTTCATATTCCCGTTCGCGGACATGATTGCAGACAGTCTGCCAAGAGAAATTGACAATTCCCGGTTGAGGTTGGAAGATGTTTTTAGGATCATAGTTTGCCGGAGAGGCATTGATTTGAATCGGTTCTCCAAAGATTTCTATTTTAATCGGGTCTCCATCAGGATCCTGTCCTTGTATGATTTCTTCAATCAAAGTTCCAGCCTCTACGCAGAGGTCTGGGGGTAAGATGAGTTCGGGTCTACGATTATTGGAGTTTTCAATGATGATTTGCATATCTCGAACCACGTAGCCGATTTCAATATATTTTCCGTCTATTTTCCGCCATTCGATGATTCTAAACGCAACGTTATATTGTCCAGCGGTGCCAGGTGCATCCCAAATTAAATCTCCAAAAACTGGGTCGATTCTTAGAAAAGCCGGGACTGTACCGTCTTGCTGACGAGGACTGAATTCTGCTGAAGCAGGGCTTCTGTAATTGTTTACCTCTCTTTCAAATGCCTGCTTGGGGACATCCATTATATAGGAAAGACTATCTCCATCAGGATCGTAGGCTCCCGGATTGTGAATGTACCGGACATTGACTGCACCATTATCTACCGGAGGGATAGTCAAAATAGGCGAGTTGTTGACGCCAAGAAAGGGATCGATGTTGATTTCAGTTTCTACATAAAAAGGAGTATCCACCGAATTATCCATGTTTAGGGTCAGGTCATTTCGGTTGAATTCGATAAAATATATTTTGTATTTCCCTGGTCCTTGGAACGTGTGAGTGATTACGAAGGTGTTTTTTTCGATCTGATTTCCAAGACTTTCTACTATCGAAAAATCACTTTCGGTATTAAGCTGCTCCTCTCGTCCATCCCCAAAATTGATTCGGCCAGGACCAAACACCACGCTGGATTTGGTATCTGTGTAGCCAACTACTGTAATGCGGTAGGTGAGTGCTTGAACTGAAATACGCTCAGCGATGATTTCACCTGCACGGATGTGGGTAGCCCAAGAGGAAGAAATCCCCGAAAAGAGGGCAATGAAAAAAAGTCCTAGGTAGATTTTAAGCTTCATGTCGTTCAATATTGGTAGCCAAGTCTTCTAAAAGACTGATAGTCTGAGGTTAAAATGGACTAATTCCTGATGGATTTTTCTTCCTATACGAAATAAACGGAAGTAGGGAGAAAAACACTCAAAATTCAAACAATAAAAATAAACAGACTGTTGGGAAGGAGTTGAAAAAGAAATCAAAATCAATCTTAATCAAATTATTTAGAACCTTTTAAAATAAGCCCGCTGAATTCGTTTGCATTGGATACTAGTCCTTCGACATGTAAATTTGGCGGCATTAACAGCAAAAGAATTTCGTTCTAAACTAATCGAAACATTTGTATGAGTTGGGTTACAAAAACCTTGAAAAGCACCCTAGGTAGAAAATTGATCATGGCTTTGACCGGTCTTTTTCTCATCCTGTTTTTGACAGGCCACGTGTCAGGAAATTTACTTCTGTTTAAAGGAGATGGCGGTGAGGCGTTTAACATCTACGCCAAGTTCATGACTACCAATCCGGCTGTAAAAATCCTCTCCTATCTGACCTACATCTCAGTGATTGGTCACATTATTTATTCCATTCTTCTTTCTCAGCATAATAAAGCAGCAAGACCGGTAGGATATGCAGAATCCAAGGCTTCTACTAACAGTGCTTGGTCTTCCAGAAATATGGGTGTGTTGGGTACTATTATCTTGATCTTTTTGGTAGTTCACCTTCAGGGATTTTGGGCCAAAATGCACTGGGGAGAAGTTCCGATGGTCACTTATGGAGAAGAAGAATATAAAAACCTGTTTTTGATAGTAAGTGAAGCTTTCAAACAAGAGTGGTTGGTTGCGCTTTATGTGATCTCCATGGGCTTTTTGGGTTTCCACCTTTCACATGGTTTCGCTTCAGCATTTCAAACCTTGGGTTTGAATCATAAAAAATACTCTCCTGCAATCAAGGCCATCGGCCAAGTGTATTGCATCGTGGTGCCTGCGGCCTTTGCGTCCATGCCACTTTATATCTATTTCACTAGCTAATTAATAGTCCCGTATGATACTAGATTCCAAAATACCTGCTGGTCCTTTGGCAGAAAAATGGACTAAGCACAAGTTTAACAGTAAGCTGGTCAATCCGGCAAACAAAAGAAAATACGATGTCATCGTAGTGGGTACAGGTTTGGCAGGTGCTTCTGCTGCTGCCTCTTTAGCGGAGTTGGGTTACAATGTAAAGGCCTTTTGTTTCCAGGACAGCCCTCGTAGAGCGCACTCTATCGCTGCTCAAGGCGGAATCAATGCTGCTAAAAACTACCAAAACGACGGTGACTCTATTTTCAGACTTTTCTACGATACCATTAAGGGTGGTGACTACCGTGCCCGTGAGGCAAATGTGTACCGTCTTGCAGAAGTATCGGTAAAAATTATTGATCAGTGCGTGGCGCAAGGAGTTCCTTTCGCCCGTGAGTACGGAGGATTGCTCGCCAACCGTTCTTTCGGTGGTGCTCAGGTTTCCCGTACGTTTTATGCCCGTGGTCAAACCGGACAGCAGTTGCTTTTGGGAGCCTATTCCGCACTCAGCCGTCAGGTAGCCAACGGAAAAGTGAAGCTTTATCCACGTACCGAAATGATGGACGTCGTGGTAATCGACGGCCATGCAAGAGGTATTGTAACACGAAATCTCATCACTGGTGCAGTAGAAACACATGCTGCTCATGCAGTTCTGCTTTGTACAGGTGGCTACGGTAACGTGTTCTTCCTATCAACGAATGCAATGGGTTCCAATGTGACAGCAGCTTGGAGAGCTCACAAGCGTGGTGCTTACTTTGCGAACCCTTGCTTTACTCAAATTCACCCGACTTGTATCCCTGTTTCTGGTGATCATCAATCCAAATTAACGTTGATGTCGGAGTCACTTAGAAATGACGGTCGTGTATGGGTTCCGGCGACTCAAGAGATCGCTGAAAAACTCAGAAAAGGCCAAATCAAGGCAAACGATATCAAAGAAGAAGACAGAGATTACTTCTTGGAAAGAAAATATCCTTCCTTCGGTAACCTCGTTCCTCGTGATGTGGCTTCCAGAAATGCCAAGTATGTCTGTGACGAAGGACGTGGTGTAAACGAAACCGGTGAAGCGGTATTCTTGGATTTCCGCGATGCCATCAAGCGTGATTCTAGAAAAATCATCGAGCAGAAATATGGTAACCTTTTCGATATGTATAAGCAGATCACCGGAGAAGATCCTTATGAAGTACCGATGATGATTTACCCTGCGGTACATTATACGATGGGTGGTCTATGGGTGGATTACAACTTGATGACTACGGTTCCTGGTTTGTATGCGTTGGGTGAAGCGAATTTCTCAGATCATGGAGCAAATAGACTTGGTGCTTCTGCCTTGATGCAAGGTTTGGCAGACGGATACTTTGTGATTCCATATACTATCGGGGACTATTTGGCGCAGATTCCACCAAAGAAGGTGGATGAAACTCACCCTGAATTTGCCAAGGCAAAAGAAGAAGTTCAGAAAAGAATCCATACGATCCTCTCCATCAACGGAAACAAGACAGTGGATTATTTCCACAAGAAGCTTGGTAAGATCATGTGGGATAAGTGCGGAATGGCTAGGACTGAAGAGGGCTTGAAATGGGCGAAAGCTGAGATCCAAGCTTTGAAGAAAGAATTCTGGTCTAACGTGAAAGTATTGGGGACCAATGAGGAATTGAACCAAACCCTGGAAAAAGCACACCGTGTTGCCGATTTCTTGGAATTGGGTGAATTGATGGTGGACGATGCGCTTAACAGAAACGAATCGTGCGGTGGTCACTTCCGCGAAGAGTATCAGACACCGGATGGGGAAGCACTTCGAGACGATGAAAACTTCGCTTACGTGGCCGCTTGGAAGTATGTGGGAGAAGGGCAGGAAGAAGAACTCTACAAGGAGGATTTGGTCTTCGAAAACGTGAAGTTGACCCAGCGTTCTTATAAATAATCTGTAGACAATAATTCATACTTATATATGAAATTGACTTTAAAAATCTGGAGACAGAAAAACGCATCTGACAAAGGTGGCTTTGCTACCTATCCGGTGGATCATGTCTCCAAAGACATGTCCTTCCTTGAGATGCTGGACGTGTTGAACGACCAATTGACTGAAAAGGGAGAAGATCCTGTTCACTTTGACCACGATTGCCGCGAAGGTATCTGCGGAATGTGCTCTCTCTATATTAATGGTAAGCCTCACGGACCGCTACAGACAACGACTTGTCAGCTTCACATGCGTTCGTTCAATGACGGAGAAACCATCACCATCGAGCCTTGGAGAGCAAAGGCTTTCCCTGTGGTAAAAGACTTGGTGGTAAACCGTTCGGCATTTGACCGAATCATCCAAGCGGGTGGTTACGTGTCTGTAAACACAGGTGGTGTGCCGGATGCCAACGAGATTCCGATTCCAAAGACAGTCGCTGACTTGGCGATGGATGCGGCTCAATGTATCGGTTGTGGTGCTTGTGTGGCGGCTTGTAAAAATGCTTCTGCGATGTTGTTCACCTCTGCTAAAATCTCTCAGCTTGCGCTCCTTCCACAGGGTCAGGTTGAACGAAAAACCAGAGCTGAAAAGATGGTTGCCCAAATGGATGCGGAAGGTTTCGGAGCTTGTACCAATACCGGTGCTTGTGAGGCAGAGTGTCCAAAAGGCATTTCCATTACCAACATCGCTCGTATGAACAGAGAATACTTCTCAGCCGTAGTAAGCAGCGAAAACGTATAATTTCCAATTATTTCTAATTGAAAAAGACAGGTGTAAGCCTGTCTTTTTTCGTTTATTCGTGAATGGAATTTCAAACGTTCACACCACTTTTTTCTTTGTCAGATCTTCAAAAGGATCAAATCGCCGATTTTTTGCTAAAGCAATTGGAAAACTTTGGAGACCCTAAAGCTGATGTGCTGAAATGTCTTGATTATGCTATGAATCCAGATGGCCAAGGTGGATTAGTTATTCTTGCTATTGAAGAATCAGAATTGATTGGCGTATTGGTCCTAAATCATACAGGAATGTCAGGTTATATCCCTGAGCATATTTTGGTCTACTTTGCTGTGAAGAAAAATCAAAGAGGAAAAGGCTTAGGACGAAAGATGATGAATCAGCTTTTAGGACAAATTTCAGGTTCAATTGCGCTTCATGTAGAACCTCAAAATCCAGCTAAAAGGCTGTATGAAGAATTGGGGTTTACCAATAAGTATCTGGAGATGCGACTTTCTCGAGATTGATACCTACTTCATTTGATTGATCCATTCTTTAATCAATTCCACCCCCTCGGCATGAACTGTAGTTCTGCCGATCTCCGGCATGGCAATTCCTACTTCAGTGGAATTCATCCGATAGGTAAGGATGGACTGGTCTCCATGACCCGGCACAATATCAAATTTGAATTTTCCTGAGCCTTTTCCTGCCGCTACGGGTGTTTTGTTGATTCCAAGCTTGAGAGGATCTTTTTGGTCAAAAGTGAGAAAAAGACCGGATGTACTGGCAGGACCTTCAGCCCGGTGACAGTGAGAGCAGTTGATATCAAGGTAAGCCATCGCTCGGTCATCCAAGGCTTGACTTTGATCCTCGTAGTTGATCACTGATGGATGGTTATCCTTTCCCGTGAACCCTTCCAACTTGCCTAACTTGGTCCAGTGGTCCAGCTGGTTTTCTGTGCCTGACTCGTACTTCAGGTCATTGTTCAGGTGTTTGGGCTGGATTCCGATTGGGGCTAGGACCTCGTTTTTGTTATGGCAGCTTTTGCATTGATTTTTGTTGGGAACCAAGTAGTTGATGACTTGATCTTTGCCGTTTTTATCAATGAATCTCACCTCAGTTTCTCCGCCCACGATTTTTAACACAGCATCTGTCTGCTCTTCATTCCAGATATAAGGATAGGACTGCCAGCCTTTTTCTTCGTGAATCATCAGACGCGTCTCGATGATTCTTCGGTCGCCTTCCGGTTTTCGGTAATCCTCTGGATAGTAAAAGTTTTTCACCAAGATAGATCCCTTGGGGAGTTCGATTTCATCCTCGATAAGCAGTGCTTTTTCTCCCTCAGGGATCATGACAAAGCGAGATTTCATCGCATAATCTGTGAAGAGGGAAGAAGCAGGCTGGTAAGGGATCAATTTTTCCGAAGGATCTAACTGAGCCTTTTCTCCCTCAAAAAAGCCATAAGTCGATAATCTTCGATAAGGATATTGTCCTGTAGCTTCCTCGGGTGCCAAGGCTCGCTGCCCAGATTTCGATTGATCGGTTTGCTCTTCAGCTTTTTCAGATTGGCACGAACCCAAAAGTGCAATTGCCACTAGGGAAACCAGCAAGAAATCTCTTAATCTCAGGGTAGTGGGTTTCATTGAATAGGAGCGGAGTTAAGTAAAGCGATACCTGATAGGTTGGTCTGCACGTTCACTTTACAATTTTGGAAAAGCTCGTGATCCTTGAAAGATTGGATATTTTCCTCCCCATCCATCAGGTAAAATCGGGTGAAACGGAGATTTTCCATTCCTGATTCTTGGATACAGATTCTCATGGGATTGGAGTCAATCGTTTCGCTGATCGCCTTGTCCCAAATGCCGTCATAGATGATGTCTTGTGTTTTCAGGATTCCATGTGCATTATGTACTGTGACCAATTGCCCCATCTCTCGAGTGAAATCGGGAATTGAGAAAGATTTCCGTTCATATTGATTGTCGTGAACAAAAATATCCGAGGTGTAAGGCGACCAATTGGGAGCTTCTGCCGGAAAACCGGTTACCTGATAGCTAGCGATGGCGACTCCGTAGGTTTTGTTTCTCAAAATTCGATTATTGTAGATTTCGACCTCTTTAGCGGCGAGCAACACAATACCAGATCCTGGAGGAACCATTGTCACCGTATTTCCATTTGGGTCTTCGCCAATAGGCACTGCAAAATTTTTATGATTGTTGTCTATGATGTCGTTGTCATAGATTTTGGTGCCTTTTCCGTCTGATTTGGGAAGTCCAGGTAGGTTGAAAACTAAAATTCCGCCTGCATTATCACGCGCGGTATTGCCAAAGACCTCAGCATTGTCGGAGTTTTCGATTTCGATTCCCGCTACATTTCCAAAGGCAAGCGAATTTTTAACTACGATATTTTCCGATTGTCCTACGTAGATTCCGGCATCCTTGGAGTGGGAAGCGATGCATTCGTCAATCATCACATTCTTGCATTGGACGGGGTAGATGGCATAGGTGCCGTTTTTGGATTTGTCTCCGTTGGTCCAGGTCACATTGATTCTTCGGAAGGTGATTCCGTCTGTGTGTTGGGCTTTGATGCCGTCGCCGGGTGCGTTTTCGATGGAGAGATCCTCAATTCTGATCTGATTGCCCACGATTTTTACGCCTTCACCACCGGACTTTAGGTTTCTAAAAGAAAGGACTGTTTTGTCCATTCCGGCACCCTTGATGGTAACACCACTTTTATTGTCCAAAATCAATTGGGTGTTGAGCTCATAAAATCCCTCAGGAATTTCAATAGTGCTGGAGTCTTCAGCCAAAATAAATGCTTCTACCAATTGCTCCACCTGCTCGGGACTGGCTTTCGTCAGGAGGGAGCTGTCAAAAGATCTTTCTGTGGTCTGGGTGCCGCAGGCAAAAAGCCCAAAAGTTATTAGAAAGTGAAAGGCAAGTTTTCTCATGTTGATGTGCTGGGAAAGAGGGGGTTCTTTCAAAAGTATCCTTTACCTCAAACAAATGCTTTGAGAAATGTCAAAAAATCAGATTTTTCCTCGGATTCTGCTTAGCGTTTCGATGCTCATGTCCAAGTAGGAGGCAATCTGTCCTACAGATGCTTTTTGGATGATTTTGGGTCTTGTCTCAAATAATTCCAGGTAACGTTCACGGGCGGATTTGAATTTTGAAAAAATCAGTTGCTCTTCCAATGCAATAAAATACCGCTCCAAAATCATCCGATAGGTTCTTTCTACATTGGGATGACTGTCGAAAAGACTCCAAAGATCGGTTTGGCTTATTTTTCCAGTGATTGTTTTTTCCAATGCTTCGAGGCTCTCATTGGATGGTTTTTGAGTGATAAAGGAATGCATGGAGGTGACAAATTCCTTTGGGAGAGAAAATGAAACGGTCACATCTTTATTTTCCTTCAGATAAAAGCTCCTAGCAGAACCTTCCACCAAATAATGAAGGTGGCGACAAGGCTTTCCAGCTTCTTCCAAAAGCTCGCCTTTTTGATAGGTTTGAAATTGGATTTTTTCCAAAAAGGCATTCTTGGAATCTTCATCCAAAAAGGGAAATTGATTGAAAGCCTCAGCTAGTGAACTCATGATGGCTATAAATATGGAGGAATGAATCAGTATTTAGCGATTCTTACGTTAGTTTTAGAGAAAATTAAACATAAGCTAGAATGAGAAAAATAGTATTGGCAATCTTTCTTTTGGGATTTACAGCGGCTGCACATGCTCAGTTTGGAATCAGGGCAGGTTTGAATTCAGCAAATTTTTCAAATTCGGATTTTAGTTCCATCACTGGATTTCACGTGGGAGGATATTATTTGGTCAAAACTGCCACAGACTTGGTGTCTGTTGAGCCAGGAATCCAGTATTCTGGAAAGGGTTACTCCACGACTGCGCCGGTTGTTGGTGATGTCACCGAAAAGTTAGGCTACGTCGATATCCCTGTATTGGTCAGACTGAGCTTGATTCCTTCTTTGAATGTCTTTGCAGGACCTCAGGCATCAGTTTTGGTTTCGAGAAATTATACCCTTGGAAATACCACTAGTACTTCATTGGAACCTGTTCGTGGGTATGAACTCGGGGCGGTGGTCGGTCTTGGATTAAAAGTGGCAGCAGGACTCAACCTTCAGGCAAGCTATGATTTGGGGCTTTCCTCACTCAATTATTTCAACACAGATGTGAGTAACCGAGTACTCAAACTTTCAATTGGGTATACCTTAGGAAATTAAAGTAATCCCGGCGAAAGTCGGGATTTTACTTTTTTATACGATCTGGATTCTCTTCGATAAAAGACTTCCAGCCTTCATTTCTTCCTCTTGTCTGAACTCTTCCCTCGTGAAAGTGGTGACAAAGCGCTACAGCCAAAGCATCCGTGGCATCCAGCAGTTTTGGGAGTTCGGCGATACCCAAGAGCGTCTGTAGCATCGCAGCAACTTGCTCTTTGGAAGCATTCCCATTTCCGGTGACTGACTGTTTCACCTTTTTTGGAGAGTATTCGGTGATCGGGATTTCTTTGGAAAGTGCTGCCGCCATGGCTACCCCTTGTGCTCTGCCCAGCTTGAGCATAGACTGTACGTTGGCACCGTAGAAAGGTGCCTCTAAAGCCACCGAATCGGGAGCAAATTCATCCAAGATTCCACTGATCCGTTCAAAAATCTTTTTCAGTTTCAGCTCGTGGGTCTCGTACTTTTTGAGATGAATGACTCCGTATTGCAGGATTTTATACTTTTTTCCTTCGGTCAAAATCAAGCCATAGCCCATCACGTTGGTTCCAGGGTCGATACCAAGGATGATTTTTTCTTTCGGGGCTTTTTGTTCTTCTTTACTCACGGCTACAAGTTAGGTTAAAAGATGATTGGTTTCTACCTCCTTTGGTGTTTGGGATACTTGGCAGTCCATCTCTGGCTAGCTAAAAAATGGCCAAAAAGCAATCAGGGCCTTGTTTCTGAAGATTTTCACCGCTCAGTCACGCTGATCATTCCTTTCAGAAACGAAAGGTCTAATCTCCACGCTCTTTCCTCAGAACTCAAAAAATTGGTTGATTCCAATTTGGAAATCTTGCTCATTGACGACCATAGCGAAGATGGTTCGGTAGAGTTGTTGGCTGATTTGGTGAAAGGAATCCAAGGTGTCCAAATATTGAGAAGCCCAGAAACCGGAAAAAAGGCGGCTTTGGATTTTGGAATTTTTCAAGCTCAAGGAGAAATTATTCTCACCTCGGATGCCGACTGCAAATTTCCTGATCATTGGGTGAAAAAGATGACGGATTCCTTCAGACAGCCTGAAATTAGGTTGGTCGCTGGGCCGGTAGTTTCGGAATATAAAGGAGCCGGGTTTTTTGAAAAATTCCAGCAGATCGAGTGGTATAGCATCTTACTCTTGACTCAAGTTTCCTTTTCCCAAAAGCAGCCGTTGATGTGCAGCGGAGCAAATTTGGCTTTCAGAAAAAAAGCGTTTGAGGAGGTAAAAGGATACTCCGGAAATGAGAACTGGCTTTCTGGTGATGATGAATTTTTATTAAAAAAAGTCATATGTCGGTTTGGACCAGAAAGCTGCGTTTACCTTCCTGTGAGGGAAGTTTTAGTGAGCACCAATCCTCAAGAAAATTGGAGAGACTTAGTCAGGCAGCGGATCCGATGGGCAGGAAAATGGAAAGCGCATCGTTCTTTTTCACATGCTTTTTCTGCCATTTTTGCATTTTTGGCGCAGCTGATATGGCTTGGAAGCATTTTTCTTTTTGCGCAAAACGAAAATACTTTAGCTTTTTTTGGAGGGATCTGGGTGATCAAGATTCTTGCAGAAAAAGTAAGCTTGGGTAAAGTGGGATCAGCTTTGGGGCACAAGCCAAGTATTGGGTATTTTATCCTAACTAGTTTGATTCACCCATTTTTTGTGGTTTGGATAGGACTCGGTACACTCTTTATAAAAGTAAGGTGGAAAGGGCGAACCCAAGAAGATTCTGTAATTTAGCCTGCACAATGACCGCTATGAGTGACGCTGAATTTGATCTTTTGGATGAATTATACTTCGTCCAAGGATATGCATACTTGAAAGATTCCCTCGGCTGGGAAGATTTGCTCCTAAGAGAGACCTTGACATCATTGTATAAAAAAGGAATGATCAAGTGCCTTTCTGGACCTGATGAGGAAAGATTTGATCAGGTGGATATTTTCAAGGAGGGGGAAAGTTTGTTTTTTCTGGCAACCAAAAAAGGCCTCATGGCCCACAACACCTTATAAAAAGTGACTCAAGACAATTACAAATTCGAGCGAAAAGAACTTGAGCTGAAGGCCTTGCTGGAGATTACTCAGGCGATCAATGAGAATCAGCCTGAGACGGTTTTGGTCAATATTTTCAAGTTCACCTGTTTGGTCCATTTGGAAATCAAAGCGCTCATTTTGTACGTGTCCAAAGATGGAAACTACGAAAGGAGAATTTCCCATGGCGTGAAAGCCAAGACGCCCGCTGTTTTGCCATCCTCATGGGTGGTGGATGACAAAGATTCGGGCAAGCTGTCGATTCAACTCAATGAGGGATATTCCTTCGAGGAATTAGAGACTTACCTACCAGTCTACCATAAAGATCAAATGCTTGCAATCCTTTTTCTGAAAAGGAAGTCTATGCAAGTTGAGCTTGACCTTGATTTTACTCAAGCTTTGGCAAACATTATGGTGGTGGCTTTGGAAAACAAGCGTTTTGCCAGAAGGCAGCTTGAGCAGGAGGTGCTTAAGCGTGAGGTAGAGATTGCTTCACAGGTTCAGCACATGCTTTTCCCTGCTTCATTACCCGATTCGGATCGGCTTAAGGCCAAGGTTACCTATTTTCCACATAGCATGGTAGGAGGTGACTACTACGATTTGATTCAAAAGACCAAGGAAAAAGTCTATTTCTGCATTGCAGACGTATCCGGAAAGGGGATTGCGGCAGCGTTGCTGATGTCCAATTTTCAGGCGGCGCTGAGAACGCTCCTCCGCAGCAACGCGGATTTTGAGACGATGGTGAGGCAGCTGAATTACACCCTTTTTGATAATACGAAAGGAGAGCGGTTTATCACCTTCTTTCTAGGTGAATTTGATTTTCTGACACGGCAACTTCGCTTTGTGAATGCAGGACACAATCCTCCCATTTTGTGTAGAAAGGATGAAGGTCAGTCCGAGCTATTGGAAGCCGGAACGACTATTTTGGGGGCTTTCGAAGAATTACCCTTTCTAGAAATCGGAAAAAGAGAAAATCTGCAAAACTTTACCATTCATCTCTACACCGATGGACTGACAGAGTCCATGAATCCAGAAGAAGAGGAGTTTGGTGAAGATCGGTTTAGGGCCTTTGTCGATGATCACTCAGGTGTAAATCCGGAAGATTTTCATCTGGAATTTTTGAAATTGATGGGTGAGTTTTCGGATAATGTGCCGTTGAAGGACGATTTGACCTTACTAAGTCTAAGGTTTGACTAACAGATGAAGCCGCATCGGGTTCCAGGTTGGATTCAGCGTTTTTTCCCTCAAAGGAAATGGGAGGGAATCGGTGAAAATAAGCAGGTCTATTTGACATTTGATGATGGTCCCGTGCCGGGGATCACCGATTTTGTGTTGGACGAATTGGCCAAAAGAGCTCAGCAGGCTACTTTTTTTATGGTCGGAGACAACGTGAGGAAGCATGCTTCGCTTGCACATGACGTGTTACAAGCAGGTCATCGTGTAGGCAATCATACCTACAATCATTTGCATGGATTGAAGACTTCTACAAAGGCGTATTTGGAAAATGTCAAAGCATGCGATCAGATTTTTGAAGAAAAATTGGAATTGAGAACCCCACTATTTCGTCCTCCCTATGGGATGATGAGTCCCTGGCAAGTAAAAGCTCTTCAAAAGGAAAAGGAAATCGTGATGTGGACTTTGTTGACAGGAGATTATGACCGGTCTGTTTCTCCTCGAGTGGTGCTGAACGACTCCATAAGAAAGACTTCCGAGGCTTGTATCATCGTCTTTCACGATCAGCAAAAAACCGATGGACATCTTCAGAAGATTCTTCCCGGATACCTTGATTTTTTGGAGGGGGAAGGTTTTAAAACCGGGATTCTATGAGTAGTTGGATTTTACTTTTTCTTCCTTTTCTACTTGCGGTACAATACATGCTACTGTTGCTTTTAGCAAAGAAAAACTGGAAAGATCATAGAAAGGAATCACAGGGACCCTTACCCAGTGTTTCTATCCTAATAGCTGTCCGGAATGAAGAAAAAGATTTGCCAAGGCTATTGGAAAGCCTGGAATGCTTGGATTATCCCTCAGAAAAACTGGAGATTTTGATTGCCGATGATCAAAGTGAGGACAGGACGCCAGAGCTTCTTTCAACTTGGGCTGCCCTTTCTCAAAACCGGAAAATCATTACCGTTTTACCTTCACAGACTAGACTTTTTCATCCCAACGGAAAAGCCAATGCGCTTGCAATTCTAGCCAAAGAAGCTCAGGGGGAGTTTTTTTTCTTTACGGACGCTGATTGTGAGGTGCCATCTACGTGGATTAGTGAAGGAGTTTCCTGTTTTGGTCAAAATGTTGGGTTGGTGATTGGGATTACCCAAGTGAGGAGCGGTAACCTATTTGAAGCGATGCAGGAAATGGATTGGTGGAATACCTTGGGCATCGTCAAAGTGGTGACTGATTTAGGTTTTTCGACCACAGGACTTGGAAACAATATGGCCATCAGCAGGGAGGCTTATTTTAAATGTAGAGGGTTTGAATCGATTCCTTTTTCACTGACCGAGGATTTGGAAATTTCTCGAGCGGTGAGAAAATCTGGTTTTTTACAGGTCCACCAAGTCAGTCCTCGGATGTTGGTCACTACCAAAACTGAAGCCACTTGGAAAGATCTCCTGCAGCAGCGAAAACGCTGGATGAATGGCGTGATGTCTCTTTCCATAGGCTGGAAAATTCTATTGGGTTTTCAATTTCTTTTTTATCCCTTAATAGTGGTTTTACTCTTCCTGATTCCTTCTTTTGGACTGGGACTTTGGGGCTTAAAGGTTTTTTATCAAAGTCTTTTTTTACATAAAATAGCATCCTACACTAATCAGAAGCTGAGGGTCTATACACTAGTTATCTTCGATTTTTACCAGATTTTGGCCCTTTCCCTGACTATTCTTTATTACTTTTGGCCTGTCCAAACTCAATGGAAAGCCAGAAAATACCCATGAATCTGATCGATACCCACGCCCATATCTACTCTACCAAGTTTGACTCAGATAGAGATCAAGTGATAGAAGAAATCAAGGCTGCAGGTGTGTCAAAAATCTACATGCCCAATGTGGATGTGGAGACGATCGACAGAATGCTCGACTGCGAAAGCAGGTATGGAGATATTTGTGTCCCCATGATGGGATTGCATCCCTGTGATGTCAAAGAGGATTTTGAGCAGCAGTTGAAGGTAATGGGAGATTGGCTGAATAAAAGAGAATTTGCCGCTGTCGGAGAAATCGGTACAGACCTTTACTGGGACAAATCCACTTTTGAGATTCAGAAAGAAGCTTTGCAAATTCAAGTTGGATGGGCTAAAGAAAAAGAACTTCCTATCGTACTTCATTGCAGAGAGTCTATAGATCAGACGATTGAATTGATCGAAAAAGCTCATGATGGGAAGTTGAGAGGAATCTTTCATTGTTTCACAGGTACCCTTGATCAAGCAAATCGAATCATTGAGATGGGCTTTTTATTAGGGATAGGAGGAGTAGTGACTTATAAGAATGGAGGATTGGATCAAGTGATTCCTTATATTGGTTTAGAGAATTTGGTTTTGGAGACAGATGCGCCGTATTTGGCTCCTGTGCCTCATAGAGGCAAGCGAAATACACCAGCCTATTTACAGGAGATTGCCAAAAGAGTTGGGGATTTGAAGGAAACTTCTTTGGAAAAAATCGCAGAGATCACTTCTGCCAATGCACTCAATTTATTTAAGGAGATCAGCAGATGAATTATAAAATTGTAAGATTAAACACAGGCCTCAAAACCAGCAAATCCACCTCAGTGCTGATCATTTACACTGGAGGGACTTTGGGGATGGCTTATGATGATTCTGGTGCGCTGGTTCCTTTCAATTTTGGTCAGATTCTGGAAAAAATTCCAATTCTGTCCAATATGAATATCGCTATTACAGTGATTTCATTTCCTGAGCCTATTGACTCTTCTAATGTGACCATGCGTCACTGGAAAGATATGGCTTACATTATCTATGAAAACTATGACAGTTACGATGGGTTTGTCGTACTTCATGGTACCGATACGATGGCGTATTCTGCTTCCATGCTAAGTTACATGCTCAATGGACTGAATAAGCCAGTGATTTTCACTGGAGCTCAATTACCCATATCTGCGATGAGGTCTGATGCAAGAGAAAATCTGATGACCTCTTTGGAAATCGCCACTGCGAAAATTAATGGGAGACCAATTGTGCCTGAGGTTTGTATTTTTTTCAACCATATGCTGTTGAGGGGAAATAGATCAAAGAAGGTTCAGAGTATCCATTTCGATGCTTTTGAATCTGAGAATTACCCAATTTTAGCCGAGGCGGGGATTGTAATTGATTACAATACCAATGCGATTCGTCCTTATGAGCCTAATCGTAAGCTCATTAATCTAAATAGTCTGGATAATAGGGTAATGATTTTGAAGCTTTTCCCCGGAATTACAGACAAGATCATGGATGCTTGTTTTGCAATTGATGGATTACGCGGTGTCGTATTAGAGACTTATGGGTCAGGAAATAGCCCATCAGAAGCTTGGTTCATGAAATCTCTTGAGAAAGCCATTAAAAAAGGATTAATCATTCTCAATGTGTCTCAATGTAATGGTGGTCGAGTGATTCAAGGAAGATACGAAACTAGTAAAGAGCTATTGGCAGTTGGGGTGGTTAGTGGTGCAGATATGACCACAGAAGCAGCAGTGACTAAGCTAATGTTTCTGTTGGGGCAGAATTTTACCCGAGAAGAGATCTGCCTGAAGCTAACTCAATCTATTTCGGGAGAGATCACCGCTTGATTATTCAGGAATTTCTGAAAGCGATTTGGAATCGGAAGGAATAATAATTTTCTTTGCACTCCGATTCAGAAAAGGGATCAATCAACCATACAGAGAGGTGTCCGAGTGGTTGAAGGAGCACGCCTGGAAAGTGTGTATACCTCAAAAGGGTATCGAGGGTTCGAATCCCTTCCTCTCTGCAAAAAGTCAACTTTAGAAATAAGGTTGACTTTTTTGTTTTAGGATAACTTTTTAAAGAGTAATTTGAGAGATTCATGTTAGATTGTATCCGAAAGGTTTTCTAAAAAGTATAAATTCTTGAAAAACTCGATTGCGCAATATTGAGAAGATCAGACACTACGTTTTTCCAAAATCCAACGTGAAAATCCTAAATACAAACCTTAATTTTTTTTAATTTTTATTTCTAGTTGAAATTCAATAGGTTTAAAAAATATCTAGGTTTCAAGGAAATGATAGATGTGTGTTTTTGCTTTGATATTGAAATTTAATTTCAATCCATTCGTGTAAAAATTGCCTCTAATTCACTTTAAACAGAGGATTCTTTCAAAAAAGTAAAAAGAAGCCCTTGTTTTTTGAATTTAAAAAATCATAACTTTAAAGCCTCGATTTAATCTGGAAACCATTTAACCTTTATCAAAAGTCTATTTAAAAAACACATTATGAGAAAGTTAATCGCTTTGTTCATGCTTGCAGGTATCATGTTTGTTCCTGTTTTCGCTAACGCACAAGATGCTTCTGCAGACTCTGCCGCTGCCACTGAAGCAACACCAGCAGTAGAAACACCTGCTGAATCACCAACTGTAGTCGACGATGAGATCGTTGCTGAGGAGCAAAGCTTCCACCAAGTATTGAAGGAGAAGTTCATCGAAGGTGATCCTTTGTACATGACTCCAGTATTGCTTTGTTTGATTTTGGGTCTTGCCATTGCTTTGGAAAGAATCATCACTTTGAACCTTGCAACTACTAATTCCAAGAAGCTTTTAACTAAAATCGAAGATGCTCTTGCATCTGGTGGAGTTGAAGCTGCTAAAGACATCACAAGAAACACCAAAGGTCCTGTTGCTTCTATCTTTACTCAAGGTCTAATGAGATATTCAGAAGGTATCGACATGGTTGAGAAATCTATTATCTCTTATGGTTCTGTAGAAATGGGTAGATTAGAGAAAGGTTTGATTTGGATTTCTCTTTTCATCGCTCTAGCTCCAATGTTGGGATTCTTCGGTACTGTAGTTGGTATGATCTTCGCCTTCGATACAATTGAGGCAGCAGGTGATATCTCTCCATCTATCGTAGCAGGTGGTATTAAAGTGGCCCTTTTGACAACTGTAGCAGGTTTGATTGCTGCTATGATCCTTCAAGTATTTTACAATTACCTTGTTTCTAAAATCGATTCATTGGTAAACGATATGGAAGATGCTTCCATTTCATTGGTTGATATCTTAGTGAAGCATAAGTTGACCGGAAAGTAATTTTTGGTATACTCCAACTTCTCAATTATTTAAGATTTTAAAACCTTTGAAATTATGGATACTTATGATATCATGCTCTATGCCACTTATGGATTAGCCATATTTGGTGCAGCTTTGTCGATAATATTGCCTTTGCTTAAGTCTTTGGATGATCCTAAGGGATTGGTTAAGTCTGCAGCTGGAGTTCTTGCACTAGTGGTTTTGTTCTTCATTGCATATTCCATCTCTGGAAATGAAGTAGCACCTAAGTTTGAAGGCGCTCCATTTAACCTGACTCCAGGAATGTCACAAACCATTGGAGGCTTGTTGATCGCTACCTACGCTTTGTCAGTAATTACAATTTTGTCTATTGTAGTATCAGAACTATTTAAAGCTGGTAAATAAAATGGCTAAAGGTAAAAATAGAATGAGTAATGAGATTAATGCAGGTTCAATGGCGGATATCGCCTTCCTGTTGTTGATCTTCTTCCTCGTGACCACTACCATTGCTTCAGATAAGGGTATTTTGAATATCCTTCCTCCGAAGTTGGATCCTAATGTGCCGCCACCTGATATTAAAGTAAACGAAAGAAACATTTTCGCTATCCTAATCAACGCGAACAATGATCTTCTTGTGGAAGGTGAGTACAGAAGGAACACAGACAATCTTGATAAGGATATTAAGGAGTTCATTTTGAACTTTGGTGCTCCTAATGAAGATGCTGTAGCTTTATTCAATTCTCTTCCTGCTTCGCTTCAATCTCAAGCTCTAAGAAGACCGGAATCTTCTGACCATCCTAAGGAAGCTGTTGTTTCCATTAAGACAGATAGAGGTACTAGTTATGAGTTATATCTTGAGGTATTTGATGCTGCAAAGAAGGCTTACTTTGAGATTTACGGCGAGCGTGTCGGTTTAACTGCTGAAGAGTATAGAGCACTCACTGGTGACGATGAGGCTTCTAAGGCGCTTCAGGATAAAGGTAAAGAAGGAATACCTATGGCTATTTCAATTGCTGAACCAAACAAAATAGGAGGAAATTAATATGTCAAAGTTCAGAAAAAAAGAAAGAGCGACTCCTGCTGTATCGACAGCTTCTCTTCCTGACATCGTATTCATGCTATTGTTCTTCTTCATGGTTACGACAGTTTTGAGAGAGCAAGATCTTTTGGTAGAGCAAAAAATCCCTCAATCTACCCAGCTCCAAAAGCTTCAAAATAAGACCTTGATTTCTTATCTGTTTATTGGAAAGCCAAAAAATACAAGTTTGTATGGTTCAGAACCTAGAATCCAAGCAAATGATGTATTGATTAGCACTCCAGACATTGTTCAGTGGGTTAACCAAGAGCGAGATTTGCTCGCAGAAGCAGATCGTGGTCTAATCACTATATCACTGAAAGTAGATAAGGACGTTAAAATGGGTCCTGTTTCCGATGTTCAAACTGAATTAAGAAATGCGGATGCTAGACGAGTACTATATGCGTCTACTAACAAGCTTCCTAATTAATAATTGATAATGTTATCATTAAAGCCATCCCTTTTAGGATGGCTTTTTTTATTTTAAGACCATGAAGCCATCGACTAATAAAAATAAAAAAGTCCAAAATGCATGGACTATGTATGACTGGGCAAATTCAGTATACAGCTTGGTGATTACCTCTACTATTTTTCCAGTGTATTATAATAGTGTCACTCAGGGAGTGGATGGTTCTGATCGTGTAGATTTTTTTGGTTTCGAGGTGGTCAATACGGTTCTTTATTCTTATTCTATCTCTTTTTCTTATTTCGTTATTGCTTTAATCTCTCCCTTGCTTTCCGGAATTGCTGATGCTTCCGGAAATAAACTTTCCTTCATGAAGTTCTTTGCCTATTTAGGCTCTGCTTCATGTATGGGACTTTTCTTTTTTGATGGTTCAAATCTTGAATTTGGTATTTTGTGTAGTGTTTTTGCAAGTATTGGCTATGCTGGTAGCATCGTTTTTTATAATGCATACCTTCCTGAAATTTCAAGTGTTGAAGAATATGACTTTTTAAGTGCAAGAGGTTTTGCCTTGGGGTACATTGGAAGTGTTATTTTACTCGTATTCAATCTGATTATCATTCAATTTCCTGAACTGTTTGGTTTTTCTGAGGGCAGTTTTCCGGCAAGATTTTCTTTTCTTTTAGTTGGTCTTTGGTGGGCTGGTTTTTCCCAAATTACATTCAAGTATCTTCCAATTGGAGCCAAAAAGGACTCGAGTGATGAGAGTATTCTCACTAAAGGTTACAGAGAAATTCAATCTGTTTTTGTAAGAGTTAGAAGTATGCCTGTTTTGAACAAGTATCTCGCAGCTTTCTTTTTTTATTCTATGGGAGTGCAAACAGTAATGTATTTGGCGGCATCCTTTGGAGATAAGGAACTCGGGTTGCCAGGAGATCAATTGATATTAACTGTATTGATTATTCAGTTTGTGGCAATAGGTGGAAGTTTTCTGTTTGCATTTATTTCCAAAAAATTCGGAAATAAGATTAGTCTCATGATTATGGTTGTCATATGGATTGGAATATGTGGGGCTGCCTATTATGTATATACTGTTTACCAGTTTTATGCATTGGCATTTGTAGTGGGTATGGTCATGGGGGGAATTCAATCTCTTTCTCGATCCACTTATTCGAAACTTATTCCTCAAACCACTACTGAAAATGCCTCTTTCTTTAGTTTTTTCGACGTTACGGAGAAGCTTGCGATTGTTTTGGGCACTTTTACATATGGAGCTATAGAACAATGGACAGGTAGTATGCGGAATTCGGCTGTTTCTTTGGGTGTGTTCTTTCTGGTTGGTTTAGGGTTTTTAATCCTTGTTTCAATTCCAAGAAATTTATTCCCAAGCTATAAAAATCCTGACCATGCTTAAAATTATCAACGGTTCTGAGGTTTCATCTTTGGATTCATTTACCTCTATTCATCAAGGCATTAGCAGTTTTGAATTGATGGAAAGAGCGGCTCATTCATTTGTGAATTGGTTTTTGGATCACCATGGTACCAAAACTTCTAGAGTTGCAATATTCGTTGGTGCAGGAAATAATGGAGGTGATGGACTTGCAATAGGCAGGTTATTACATAAACAAGGCTATTCAATTCATTTTTTTTCTTGTTTTGATGCTGATGCACACTTAAGTGCTGACTGCCAGAAGAATCTGGAATTAATCCCCTTTGGAGTTTCGATTTCAAATTGGAATGAATTCAATAAAGAAGATTTTGACTTGGTGATTGATGCATTTTTAGGAGTAGGAGTGAAAGGTGAATTACGGGAATCGGCGCAAAAAATCATTTCAAAAATAAATTCATTTAAGGGTAAGAAGATAGCTGTTGATTTGCCTAGTGGGCTTCCAGCTGATATGTCTTGCCCTTGGGAATGTGTCCAAGTTGATTTTACTATCACTTTTGGATTTCCAAAACTATCACTGCTATTGCCTGAGAATGCAAAGTATTCTGGTGAAATGGTAGTAGTCGACATTGGAATTCCAGATACTTATTATGAACAGTTTAACTCAGGTTTCTATTTTTTGAAAGAGACTGATCTTTCTGTTTTTCATAAGACCTTTCATCGTTTTTCCCACAAGGGAGATTTTGGGAAGGTTTTGTTGGTCGCGGGTAGCAAAGGAAAAGTAGGGGCAGCAATTCTTGCCACTAAGTCTGCACTAAGGACTGGTTCCGGGCTGGTAACCTGTTTAATTCCAGAAGAAGAAAGATTTGCTATCCATTCTAGTGTGCCTGAGGTAATGACTACCTTCTACGATTCAGAAATCAATTTTTCAGGATTTGATTCTATTGGAATTGGGCCCGGCTTAGGAACAGACAAAGTCTCCCTAATAGAAAGTTTATTTGATGATGTTCAGCATCCTGTTGTTTTAGATGCTGATGCTTTAACCATCTTGGCAAATAATTCACACCTAATCCCCAAAATTCCTAAAGGAAGTATATTGACACCACATTTGGGTGAATTCGAAAGGCTATTTGGAAAGCATGAGACTCATCTTGATCGATTAAAGTCTGCAAGAGATTTTTGTATTCGCTATCAATTGAATCTAGTTTTAAAAGGAGCCAATACGGTGATAAGTCTTTCGGATGGGAGACAGATTTTTAACTCTTCTGGCTGCAAACATATGGCTACGGCTGGAGTAGGGGATGTGTTGACAGGAATGTTGACTTCATTTCTGGGCCAGGGGTATTCTCCAGAGGCTGCTATGATTTGTGGCGTATTTCAACACGGGCTTGCTGGTGAATTGGCTGGAAGGGAATTTTATAGGTCTATGATGGCCTCTGACCTTATAGACCAAATTCCAGCATCATTTAAAAAGTTGGGAGTCGAATAAGGGTTATCTTTGAAGCCTATTTACTTTTTCTAAAAAAGGGGAGGTAATGGTTATGTTATTTTCAAAATGAATAAGGAGAAGGTAGTTCTGTGGACACTTGCGGCGATCAATTTTATCCACATTGTTGATTTTATGATTTTGATGCCTCTCGGTCCCCAGCTGATGAGACTTTTTGATATAGGGCCAAGTGAATTCAGTTTGCTGGTATCTTCTTATACATTCAGTGCAGGTGCTTCCAGTTTTTTTGGAGCATTTGTCTTAGATCGGTTTGACAGAAAAAAGATTTTGCTCTGGGTTTACGTTGGCTTTACGATAGGAACCCTTGGCTGTGCGCTTTCTCCAAATTATCCCATTCTGCTAATAGCAAGAGTGGTATCAGGGATTTTTGGAGGGCTTACTTCAGCACTTATTTTGGCTATTATTGGCGATGTCATCCCTGACGAGCGTAGAGGAAGAGCCATGGGATTGGTAATGTCTGCGTTTTCCTTTGCCTCTGTGATGGGTGTGCCTTTAGGCTTGTTTTTGGCTAGTTTGTCGGATTGGCATACTCCGTTTTATATTCTTTCCATCTTGTCGGTGGTGAGCTTGGGGATGATTTTCAAGTTTATCCCGTCGATTACCGATCACCTTGGAAAAGAAGTTAAACGTCCTCATCCTTTTGAAGTAATTACCCGAGTGACGAGTAATGGCAATCAAATGAGGGCAATCACGCTGTCCATCATGATGATGTTTGGACAGTTTATGATCATTCCTTTCTTGAGTCCTTACAATGTAGCTAACGTGGGATTTACCGAGATGCAGTTAACTTATGTGTATATCGCTGGGGGAGCATTTACTATTTTCACCTCTCCTTGGGTAGGCAAACTCGCTGATAAGCATGGGAAGCTTAAGATCTTTACCATTTTTATGGTGCTCAATCTTATTCCAATAGCCATCATCACCCACTTAGGAGTGACTCCTGTCTTTTTGGTGCTAATGGTTACTACGCTGTTTTTTGTCACTTCCAATGGAAGATACGTTCCTGCCGCTGCGATCATCACAGGTACAGCAAATCCTGAAAATAGGGGTAGTTTTTTGAGTTTCAACTCTGCTGTTCAACAGCTTGCTGCAGGGTTCGCTTCGCTCCTTGCCGGATTTATCATCGGAGAAAGTGCTACCGGTCAGCTCACCAACTTTAATTGGGTGGGATATTTGGCGATTTTCTTTAGTATCCTTTGCATTCCTCTTGCCAAACGAGTCAAAGTAGTAAGCTGAAAAAAAATCCCCGACTTTAGGTCGGGGAAGATGAGTTAAAACTCTGCATTTCCTGGAGTTCTTGGGAAGGCGATCACGTCCCTGATGTTGCCCATTCCTGTGACAAATTGGACCATTCTTTCAAATCCAAGTCCGAATCCTGCGTGAGGGGTGGCGCCAAATCTTCTGGTATCCAAGTACCACCAAAGTTCCGCCTCAGGGATATGCATTTCCTGCATTCTTTGGGTAAGTCGATCCAGTCTTTCTTCTCTTTGTGATCCACCGATGATCTCACCGATTCCTGGGAAAAGGATGTCCATGGCTGCTACGGTTTTCCCATCCTTATTTTGTCGCATGTAGAATGCTTTGATATCCTTAGGATAGTCGGTGAGGATGACCGGTTTTTTGAAATGCTTTTCCACTAGGTAGCGCTCGTGTTCGGATTGAAGATCTGCACCCCAAGATTCAATCAGGTATTGGAATTTCTTTTTCTTGTTGTGATTGGAGTTTCTGAGGATGTCGATTGCTTCGGTGTAAGTCAATCGTACAAAGTCATTTTCTACGACAAACTTCAATTTATCTAATAGACCCAACTCAGCACGCTGATCGGCTGGTTTTGCATTTTCTTCTTCCTGTGCGCGCTGATCCAAAAATTTCAAATCCTCTGCGCAATGCTGCAAGGCGTAGCTGATGATGTATTTGAGGAAGTCTTCGGCCAAGTTTTGGTTGTCTTCCGCATCGTAAAACGCCATCTCTGGCTCGATCATCCAAAATTCTGCAAGATGCCGGGTAGTATTTGAATTTTCCGCACGGAACGTAGGCCCAAAAGTATAGATCTCTGACAATGCCATGGCAGCCAATTCCCCTTCCAACTGTCCAGATACAGTCAAGTTGGTTTCTCTTTCAAAGAAATCTTGCTTGAAATCGATTTTACCTTCTTCTGTTCTTGGGATTTTATTCAAATCCAAGGTGGTCACTTTAAAGGTTTCTCCGGCGCCTTCTGCATCAGAAGCAGTAATGATGGGTGTATGGATATAGAAAAAGCCTTTGTCATTGAAGTATTTGTGTACAGCAAAAGCAAGGGAATGTCTCACGCGGAATACTGCCCCGAAGGTATTGGTCCTCATTCGAAGGTGAGCAATTTCACGGAGAAACTCCAAAGAGTGCTTTTTCGGCTGTAGTGGGTATTTTTCAGGATCTGCCTCTCCTAGTACTTCAATTGATTTGGCGTTGATCTCAGAGGTCTGTCCTGACCCTTGCGATTCTACCACAGTTCCTGTGATTTTAAGACAGGCTCCCGTGCTGCACTTTTTTAATACCTCTTCAGAAATCAAACTAGGGTCAGCTACCACTTGGTAATTGGTGATAATCGAACCATCATTCAAAGCGATGAAGGACACATTTTTGTTACTTCTCTTGGTTCTTACCCAACCCATCAGGGTGATTTCCTGGCCGATTAGATTTTGCTCTAGGATGGTTTTGATTTTGACCCGCTTATTGAATGCCATGATTGATTTTTTATAGGGAAAATTCGTTTCCTGACGAATTTAAATGGAATGCAAAAAAACGATTAAATAAGCTTTTTATCAAAAGATTGCCTCTTTTTCCTAAATTTGAAAAGGTGGTTTTATCCTGACAAGCCCCTTTTTCTACCCAAAAAGCAGGTTTATTTTATTTCCATGCAAAAGTTAAATCTATCACAGAATCTATCTCAAAAGCTTTCTCCCCAGCAAATCCAGTTTATCAAGCTGCTGCAGGTACCGACTGCTGAGTTGGATACTAGGATTGAAGAAGAACTTGAAATCAATCCCGCCCTCGAGGAAGGAAAGGATGAGGAACCAGAGAAATCTCAAGAGGACGATTTTGAGGATTCATATGAGGATGATTTGGGGAGAGACGACAATGAGCTCAACCTAGACGACTACCTAGACGATGAGTATGGAGGGTACAAAATGCAGGGTGATGGAAATTATAACCCTGATGAAGAAGATCGTGAGATACCCATTTCTTCTCAAGCGACTCTTCATGAGCAGTTGATCTCTCAACTCAGTTTTTTGAAACTAGATGACAGACAAAAAATCATCGGTCAGCAGCTGATCGGAAGTATTGAAAACGATGGCTACATCCGTCGTGACCTTGAGGCGATTATCAATGATTTGGCTTTTTCCCAAAACATTGAAACAGACATCGATGAAATGGAAGAAATCCTCCGAAAGGTTCAGTCTTTTGATCCTGCTGGGATTGCAGCCCGAAACCTTCAGGAATGTTTGATCATTCAACTTGAGCGAAAAGAGCATCCAGACGATCCCGTGGTGAAGCATGCCTTGGCAATTATTCACGATTGCTTTGAGGAATTTACCAAAAAGCATTACCCGAAAATTCAACGTCGCCTCGACCTGAATGAAGATGAAATCAAGGATGCTGTCAATCTGATTACCCGACTCAATCCCAAACCAGGGGGCGTTTCCGATGGATTGGTTCGTACCCAATTCATCATTCCTGATTTCATTTTGACCAACAATAGTGGAAAGCTTGAAATTTCCCTTAACTCAAGAAATGCTCCTGAGTTAAGAATATCCCGCTCTTACGCAGATATGTTTGATGCCTATGACAAGAGTGACAAGAAGGACAAAAAGCTAAAGGAGACGGTCTCTTTTGTGAAGCAAAAGCTGGATGCGGCCAAGTGGTTTATCGATGCGATCAAGCAGCGCCAAAATACCCTGCTCAGAACCATGGAAGCCATTCTTCAATATCAGAAGGAGTTTTTCATAGATGGAGATGAGACTAACCTCCGACCAATGATCCTTAAGGATATTGCCGAAAAAATCGAAATGGATATTTCTACAGTTTCAAGGGTCGCAAATAGCAAGTCCATACAGACTGAATTTGGGGTGTATCCTCTGAAATATTTCTTCTCCGAAGGTATTGCTACCGACAGTGGAGAGGACGTGAGTAATAGAGAGGTGAAGTCGGTATTGCAAGGCATGGTCGATGCAGAAGACAAAAAGCGCCCACTTTCTGATGATAAGTTGGTCAAAATGCTTAATAAAAAAGGATACAATATTGCTCGTCGAACTGTTGCTAAGTATCGTGAGCAATTGCAGATACCTGTAGCTAGACTAAGAAAAGAGCTGTAGTGTTGAGGATTTTAGCGCTTGTGATTTCTGTGGTTTTTCAGCCATTGCTGATGCCAACTTTAGTGTTCGGCATGATGCTTTTTGCCGTGCCTGAGGCTACCACGATTCCTGAAGAGTTCAAATTCCGGATATTTTTTTTGATAGTACTTTCCACTTTATTGATTCCAATGATCAGCATTATAGGGCTGAGAATGAGTGGGATGGTGAAAAGTCTCCACATGACTGATCGAAAAGATCGTGCTATACCTTTCTTATTGACTTGTGTCTATTTTATACTTACGCTCTTTTTTCTGTATCAAAAGTCAGAGCTAGATCCCATTTTGTGGCAGGGAATGGGGGTGATATCTTTCTCTGTAATCGTGTTGACTGTAGTAACTTTTTTTTGGAAAATGTCTGCCCACATGATTGGGGTAGGAGGATTGCTCGCTGTAGTTTTTGTCCTTGGATCCAAGTTTAGCAACTTTCAGTTAGTCTACCCATTGCTGTTGGTTTTACTTCTTACAGGTTCGGTTGCCTCCTCGAGGTTGTATCTTAATGCCCATAAGCCTTTGGAGGTTTACGGGGGATTTTTCACTGGATTTCTTATTTGTCTTGCAGGCTTTTCTTGGCTTTGGGCTTGATCGATTTTGGGGAAATTGATCTAAAAGCAAAAAAAATCCGGCTTTTGGCCGGATTTGAATGGATTACAATGGAATAGGTTAGAAGACAGATACTGCAATTCCAAAATTGACTTGGCTAGCTTCGGTTCCAAATGGGCCTCTATCTGCTTGCCACATGTCATTGAGGTAAATATTGCTCCAAATGTAAAAACCTGGACTTCCTGCCTTAATTGACACTCCGTATCTTAACTTCTCTAGTCCAAAGTTTTCAGAGCTTTTGACCTTGACCTCACCTGCGGTAGCAGATTCGTAGCCGATCTTTGTGTGGGCATTGTATAAGTAGCCGATTTTGCCACCTACACTTACCCGAAAGCTTTTGCTGTAGCTGTTTTTATTGAAGTGGTATACCAAGTCAATAGGTGCCTCAAAGTAGTTTGCGGCAAAGGTATTTTTAGAAACCGTGATTGAGTTTCCGTAGACGCTCTTTACAGTTTTGAGTTCGGAGGATTCAGGGCCTAGAGTAGCACTTCTGAAAAGGTTTTTTTCATCTTGAAATGAAAATTTTTCAGAAGCTATCCCAAATCCCGGGTTGACTGTAAATCCGGATTTTTCACCAAAGATTTTAATTGGAACTTGGTAATAAATATGAAAGGATCTTGAACCGAAAAAATTCAAAGAAAGATCAGCCGGTCTGTTGGTTAGTTGGTTGAATCCAAATTCAATGTTGAGATCATTTGGAATATTTGGTCTGCCTCCGATTGGAGTTTTTGGCTTGATTTCTGTTTCCTGAGCATTGGCTAGGAAAGACAGGGAAAGCAAGGCAATCGTAAATAATTTTTTCATCAAAAGAGTCTTCTTTTCAATAGGATGTGGGCAAAAATAGGAAATCCCTCAGGATTTCCCCTCCATATGTTCTTAATAATTCTTAACCGACAAACTGGTATTTTTAAACGTAACCCGATTTTCTTTCCAGTTTATTTTTGGAGAGAGAGATTATATTTTTACTTTTGCAGACCTATTCGGCCTCGTAGCTCAACTGAATAGAGCACCTGATTACGGCTCAGGAGGTTTCAAGTTTGAATCTTGACGAGGTCACAAAAGCTCAACTGAAAGGTTGGGCTTTTTTTTATTGCCCTTTGGGTTTTAGTCCAAGTTTTATTTTCTAAGTCATTAGTGGTTTTGTATCTACGAAAGTTTAACTGAATAGAGCATCCCGATTTCATCGGGAAGGTTTCAAGTTTGAATCTTGACGAGGTCACAAAAGCTCAACTGAAAGGTTGGGCTTTTTTTGTTTGGTCAATCATGTGTGGATGGATTGGGATGCTGCTCAAATTCAATGGTTTTTGGACTTGGACTGGAAACTGGCTTTTTGTTATTTGCATCTAGAATTTTCAATAAATAGATAGCTCATCAAGCGGTATGCGCAGAATATTGATTTTTATCTTCTTTTCTTTTGGTTTTTCATCCTGCGAAAGAATCCTTGAAGTGGAGCGTTTTGATGGTCCTTGTACCATTGAGCTTACAAATGGTCAGCGTATTACTACTCCAAATAGCATTGAGATTCTGGAAAGTACAGGTACGATTACTTATAGAGATGAGGATGGAAAGCTTTGGTCTATCAAATCATCTGAATACACAAGTTTTGCCTGCGGTAATTAATCAATAGCATCAATAATCAATACCCAGTCATTTCCTCTTCCAGAACTTGGAGGGGTAACGGGTACCAATTGATGATTTTCAATTTTGATTTGGTCACCAATTTTCACCCCTGTTCTCGGGTCATACCAGTTGAAATTGAGTTTTTGATTTTTGAAATCCTCCAAATTCAATCCGATGGATTTTCCCGTTGGGAAATAAAAGAAAGCGTATTCTCCTGATCTGGATTTGGTGGCAACCACAAATGTTTCGTCCTCTTCTTGACTGTTTGCGATCAAAGTTTGGTCAGGAACCCGATCAAAATAGGGTCTACTCAGCATGAGATTTTTTAAATGTTTGACTTGATTGGCCACTTCCAAGTCTAAAGATTGATGCCATGGTTTCAAGGGAGCATTGATGGGCGATTGGTCCAAGTCATACATTTGCCAAACCGCGTGGCATCCGTAGGTTTGCCCCGCAGATCCAGCAAAGACATTCCAATACATGATTTTTCGTATGTCCGTTGCTTCGCTGTAGCCAAGTTCTTTAGTATTGAAGCATTTGGGGTGCTCTTCATACATTGGTTCACCATCTATCGTTGGTTTGGTAGGACTCAACTGATAATCATTGATGATTCGGCTATAGGTAGGGTAATTTGGGCAGTGCCCTGTCTGGTGCAGGTTGAAATCAAGCCATTCAGCCTCGTGAAACCAAACAGAACTTCCTCCTGGTTCCATTGGCTGCGGATGAAAAGTAAGTAAGATTTTATTGGTTGGATCTTGAGTTTCCAAGATGCCTTTGGCCATTTGATTCCATACTTCTATGTCCTGAGAACCTTCTCGAGGATTTCTATCTCCTCCCAATACCCAAATCAAATTTTCACGGTCTTTGTATCGATTGCCGATCCATTTCCCATAGTCATAGGCGGTTTTGGGATTAAAAATTTCAGGGCCTATTCCCCAACTGTTTTTAAAGAGTTTGTCGCCCCAAGTTGGTAAAAGCGCTATATGGATATCCCTTTGCATGGCCAAGTCTAAAATCAAATCGACATGCTGGAAATAAGCTTCGTTGTATTTCCAGTTGGATAAATCCAAAAATGGAAGATCTCCATTCGCATTTGGAGTGCTTATTCCATCCAATTCTGCCAGTACCACTGCCTGGACCACATTAAATCCCTGCTCTTTTCGCTTGTCGAGGTATTTGATGGCTTCTTGCTTATCCAGTCGGTGAAAAAGCTCCCATGCGGTATCTGCCATCCAAAAAAACGGCTCATTTTCTGCAGTCATCAAAAATCGACCGTTGGGATGAACTTGAATGGGACCTGTGATCTTTTGAGCTATCAGAGATTGATTAGTCAAAAGCAAAAAAAGGGTGATCGTATAAAGTCTCGTCATGGGGTATAAAGAAAAAAAGCAGCCCTAAGGCTGCTTTTAGTAATTATTAATGAGCGGCTTCACCGGATGGTTTTACCCCTTTTTGCCAGATGAAGAAAATAATAAACAGGACAATCAAAATGCCTGGGAACATGACCATTTTTTGAAGAGTCTCCTGACCTGCAGCTAATTCTAAAGCATCACCTGCTAGGCCTGCTGCACCTTGCGCAGCTCTTGAAGCATCAATCCATCCACCGATAATAGGCTGGAAGATTGCGGTAGAAAACATCCCTACACCACCGATGATGGACATGCCAAGTGCTCCAGAAAGAGGAACACGTTGTGCTACTGCACCTACCATCACTGGCCAGAAGTAGCAAACTCCGATTGCGAATACGAATGCCGCTACATAAGCCATTGGACCAGTTACCGTGCTAAACATAAATACCCCGATGGATGCGAAAATTGCTCCTCCCAACAGTACACCTGTCTGACCCAAGGCTTTTACCACTGGACCTGCAAAGAAGCGACCTACTGCCATCACACCTGTAGTAAGTGCCAAAATCAACATTGGGCTAGCACCACTCTTACTCATGATCAAACCGACCCACTGCTGAGGACCGAATTCTGAAATCGCAGTCAGTGCCATAGCAAGGAATAGGAAAATAAATACAGGGCTAAACATAGCCTTGATATTGGAACCAACTGAAGTCACACCCTCTACAGATGGCTTAGGGAATGTCTTTCCAAAGAACAATACTGCGTATGCAATGGTAGGAACCATCATAACCCATACTTGAGTCTGCCATGTCATGCCCCCGTCGGTCATAAATTTGGAAATCAAACTTCCCAATACAATACCTCCAGGGAACCACATGTGGAATCTGTTGAGCATCTTGTTAAGTGTGGTGCCTGAATACATGTCGGCAATCAGTGGATTACATGCAGCTTCTGTACAACCGTTGCCGAATCCTATAAATAAGGTAGAAATCAATAAGGTGGTGTAACCACCTGCATAGATGGTGAGCAAAATACCTAACGTGTGGGTGATGAAGGCAATTCTCATGATGTTGGCAGGCCCTACAATGTGGTAGAAAAGACCTCCTAAGATCATGGAAATAGGGAAGCCCAAGAACCACATGGAATTTATAAAGCCGAGTTGCTCGGCAGTAAGTCCAAACTCAGTTCCTAACTGGGGAAGGATACCCGCTCTGATCGAAAACGAGAAAGCGGTGGTGATAAGAGCCAAACAACTTGCGTTGAAAAGGGCTCCTTTGTTGATGGTTTGAGTCATAGATTCGTGCTTTTGGATTTTGGGTTGGAGTGAAACAAACGATTGAAACAGCTCAAAATATAAAAAAAAAATTATCCAGCTTCCCCGTACAGAAAATTTTCTGTAAGTCTTTAGAAATTATTCAATTACAAGTAGGCTTTTAGTCACCTTTGCGAAAAAATTATAGGTCGGATTGCTTACCTGCAGGACGACTGCATAGGTGCCGGGCAAAATGGGTGTTTTCCCCAATCCTCCATCCCAGCTAAACGTTGGGCCATTTTTTGGGTTTTCTTCCATCTCTTTATAATAAATCAATTCTCCCGTCCTGTTAAAAATAAAAACTTCTGCATGGGTGATTTCCTGATTGATCCAGACTTCAAATTGCCTATTGGAATCATTAATAATCATGGCTTCGGTAATTCGAAATTCAAAAAAGCATTCATCAAAGGTAGTGAACGCTACTTCAAAATTGCATCCATCTAAGGTGGTGACTTCTAAGTCGTATCGGCCAACTTCGGAAGGAGAAAATACCGGATTTTCTGAGATCAAGTTTCCTTCATAAAACCATCGATAGTTTTCGAATTTGCCAGGATCAATACTTGGTCCACGCTTGTTTTTGGAACAGATGCCATATTGAGGCTCAACATCTGGTAAGGTAAGAAGTGTACTTACTTCCACCTTGGTGAAATTTCGGCCGATTTCACATCCCAATCTGTTGAAAAATACTGCCTCATAGTTTCCGGGCTGATCGGTTACGATGGAGAATTGATTTTCAAATTCATCTAAATTTCTCCTGTTGCCCGAATCATCGAAATAAATCCAAGAAATCGCTTCGACTGCTTCATCATTGGAAGTGAAAACAGATATTTGGGCGGTTCCTGGCTCTGGACATATTTTTTCTGTTTCGAATTCCACATTCACCGAAAGAACTGGAGTTTCAATAAAAAACTCAAAAGGAGTCGATGGGCAAAATCCACTTCTAAGAGGCTGAACTTCTAAGGTGTGATTTCCTGTAAAACTTGAATAATACTGAAGCCCTCGCCCTACAATTGTACCTGATTCATTCAGCCAGCGTATTGCGATTTGATTTTGATCAATTCCATCAAGAGCTACCTGATAGACTTGATTTCCAAAACAATCTTCCTGAATCAGCTCTGCAGAGAAGCTGAATTGTTGGTTAATGTTGGCATTGAAAGTTTGAATACTTGGGCAAAGACCGCTAGAAGGGTCTTTTGGTACTCCGAGCAATTGATATTCGCCTTCTTCTTCAAGAGTAAATGCGACTCCTGAATTCTTTATTTCAGTCCTTTGATCTGGATAGGTAAGCGTAAAGATCAAGTCTTGATTGGTAGCTGGAGTTAGATCGAATTTTTCACAAATAGCAATATTAGAAGGCACACTGAAACTCACTAGAGGCTTTTTGGGGATTTCAATGGGTTCAATTGGATAGGTGCAATTGTCAATTTTCAACTCTAAATAGTAGATGCCACCAGGGACATCCAATTCAAGACTAGATTGATTGACTAAGTCACCTTTGTATATCTCCCCGATGTCTTCGGCCAGAATACGGTATTTACCGGAGATATTTCCTTGAGCAAATTCTACCAAAAGCTTTCCTGGGACCACGCCATTTGGGCTACAAGATTCTTCCAGCATCTGTAGGGTAGGAGGAATAATGGTAGGTGTAGACGGATTGGTAATAGGAGGATTTTTGGATTCGAGATTGAAAAGCTTCGTGAATCTGCACCCGGATGAATAAGCTGTAATGGTGTACATCTGAGGCGCAAGTTTGTCCAAGTTAATCGAGTTGCCTATAGGTAGCGGTGCCCATTTTTTCCCAACTTCCTCGATGATGAGCGAGTCAAGTTTGACTAGATTTTTTATTTGAAGCTGACCATTGGGAAGGGCGCAATTATCTGGCTTTTGAATCACGTTGATTTCCAAGATCGGATTTTCCCTTACTTCAAATGTGATTCTTCGCGTTGATAAGCAATCCGGATAGTTTAGGTCTTGGGCACTGAAAATGGCAATATAAGTGCCTTCTTGAGTGATTTGCTCTTTTTCTAATAAAATCTGATAGCCAGACCCTATAGATTCGGGTGTTTTGGTGCCTGGCTTAATTAAAAACCATTCACCAGTAAGCGGGGTATCAGAGGCCAAGGTCAATTCAGAACCTTTGCAAACGCTTGAGCTAGATACAGACAGTTTATAGTCCAAAGATGGTCCCACGTAGGTATTTCCAGTCACCAAGCAGCCACCTTGGAATGTGGTGATTTCAAAGAAATAGGTGCCCTCTTTCAGTATTTCTATCGAATTGGAAGTGCCCACCAGATTTCCCTGATTGTCCTTCCATCTTACTTGATATTGATTCAGATTGGGATCATCTGGTTTGATAGCAGTGAGTTTGGCTGGATTTTCTCCACAGATCAAGTAGTCAGGAAGAACTGCCAGAGTGGGGCCTGTACGAACGCTGACATTTTTTTGCCCATTATAGATGATAGTGGAATTTCTTCTGACACGAAGATTGATCCTATAGGTGCCTGGACTTTGAAATGAAAATTGCAGTTGTTCAAATTGATTTCCTCCAGTCCGTTCCAAGACCAGTTCCCCTGCTGGATTTCTAATTTCCCAATAGTAGACATCGGTTGAAGGATCCCCACCGGCATGATAGGTACCTATTACTGCCCCAAACACAATGCAGAGTTCACTCGGACCAGACAGCTCAGGTTGACTCGAAAAGTTGGGTTCATTTAATCCAAAAATGCTCACAGCCTTACTGACCAAAAATGAAAATCCTACTAATCCTAAAACTAGGACACTCATTTTCCAGCCAGAAAATTGGGTGAGTTTCATTTTGGATTTTGGGATAGGGGAGATTTGCTTGGCTCAAGTTAGCCTACATTTAGATCCTATCGAAAAAACCATACCGAATTATAAAATCAGGGTAGGTTAAGGTAAAAGAAAAGCTCTCATTCAATGATAAATAAAGACCCTAGCTGTGTTTTTTCAATGTTTTTTTCCAGGTTCTTAAAATTGATCCTATACGAATAGGCACCTGGAGGGACTCTTTTTCCTTGGAAAGTGCCGTTCCAAAGACAGGTTGATTCCTTATTAATCAATTCTGAATTTTCGCAGTAAAAAATCAAGTTACCCCATTTATTAAAAATCCAAACTTCAAGCTCATCCACGAGGTAGTTGGTGTAAATCAAAAATTGCTTTTCGGGTATTTCAGGCTGAATTGCAGTTGGGAGTCGAAGTTTGAGTTCACATTCTTCTTCAGTCACGAATTCTATCTGGTAGGCACATCCTTCCTCACTCACTACTACCACCTCATACTTCCCTACTTCCAATGGTTTGAAACTGGGAGAAGTGGAAACTAGATTTCCTTCAAAATACCATTCATAAGAGCTGAAATTTCCAGGATTTAGTGTTGGTCCAATTTCATACCTAGGGCAGACTTGGTAAGATGACTCTAATTGAGGTCTGATTTGGTCAGTACTTCGGATGACTAGTTGACTAGCGCGTCCAAGGATGCATCCAAAAGAATTAATCAGCCTTACTTCATAAGTACCTTCTTGGGTTGCTAAAATTTCCTCTCTATTGGTAAACTGATTCATTTGGGAGGTATTGTTACTTAGGTCGGTGTACCACCATTGGATCGTTTGCACGGATTCAAGGTTAGCATTTACCTTAAGTGCTGCATTGGGCTGATCAGGGCAAAGTGTTTCAGAAATTAGCTGGGTATTTATTTCTAGGATAGGAATGGGGATGGTAAATGGAACGGTACTATCACTGCAAGATAAAGAGCCTTTTGGCTGAACTTCTAAGGAAAACTCACCATAGGTATTGGAAAGCAAATCAGCGTCAGTTGAAACAACTACGCCTGCTGAATTTCTCCAGAAAAAATCCACTTCGGTCAGGGCATAATTGCTGACCTGAGCCCGATAAGTATAAGTACCATCGCAAGAAAGATCGATCAATTCAGGTTGAAAAAGCACAGGTTGTTTGATTGTAACAGTAAATTCTTTTTGCTCAGGGCAAAGTGGCCAAGTTACATCTGGATTATACCCTAAAATGATGTAATCACCGGCTTGATCAAGAATGAACTGATCCCCATTTGGTTTTGTGATTTGGCTGCCATCAGGATAGGTCAGGGTATATTCGAGATCTGCTGACCCGATAGGCAAAAGCTCAAAAGGATCGCAAATTACCAGATCACCGGGGATTTCGAAGTCAATTTTATTGGGAACTAGGTTGATTTTAAGGCTGCTTCTTCCGAGTTCACAATTTTTGTTTATGCTAGGAATTCTACTGAAAACGGAGGCCTCGAAAATTCCTTCTTCATCTACAGTTACCTCGTATTTATTCTTGAATTGTGGTAGTTCTTCAATATTTCCCGCATCATCATACCTTCTCCATTCCACATCTGTTATTTCCTCCGGAATAGTTGTAGTTAAACTTAGTATTGCCCTTGGACCAAATTCACAAAGTTTTGTGGAAGAAAGATTAACATCAACAAAAAGTATGGGTTCCTTGATTTCAAATTCGGTAGGAGGTATTGGACAAGCCTCACTATTGATTGGTTGAACATTCAATTTGAATAACCCATTTGAGACTGGATTCAAAAATTGTCCTGTCCCCACCAACTCGTTTTTTTCATTAAACCACTGGAATTTTACCGTGTTTGGGTCAATTCCTTTGATGTCAGCCTCGTAGGTTCGATTTCCGAAACAATCCTGATCGATTAACTTTGGCTCGTAAGCGATGGGCTCTACCAGACTGACCACAATTTTTGACTGTGAGGGACAGATAGTTGGATCGCTTAAATTTTTTCCGATTATGAGGAATTCCCCTTCCTCATTTAAAGTAAAAGCAGTTCCTTTTGGTTTGGTTTGTGAAATTCCCGAAGGATTAACTAATGTAAATTCAAGGTTCTGATTGGTTTGAGGAATTAATTCATAGGATTGGCAAATTGTAAGATTGCTTGGGACCGAAAATTGGGTTTGTGTCAAGCTCGGGATTTGTAATTCTTGTGACTCTGGAATATTGCAATCATTTGGGCTGAGCACTTCCACAAAATAGACGCCCCCAGGAATGGAAATTGGGATTTCAGAGGCATTGGTAAATGCCGCTTCCTTTACTAAGGTGCCTTTTTGATTGATTATTTTATAGCTTCCAGTAGATGGAGGGTTGTCAAATTTGAGTACAAATGAACCTTCTGATTTTCCATCTGGAAGACAAGTTTCCCCGATAATGTTTTCAATGGAAAATAATAATTGAGTGGGAGGGTTTTCCAAAGGCACTATAGATCCAAATCCATTTGAACAGCTACCCAGTACTCCTGTAAGCGTATAAGTGCCACTTTTCAGCCCAGTTATCACATAGCTTTGACCTGCACTGATGGATGGTGTGCTTATCCCCAGACCTTCAACCAACACGTAATCAAGATCAGTGATAGCCTCTATGGTTAAAGTTCCATTAAATGAATCACAATCCGTAGCGTCCTTAGAGGGAAAGACTAAAAAGTCTGGCTGTGGATTGTAGGTGATTGATAAGGATTTTTTGACTAGGCAAGAAGGATTGATGGAAGGATCTGGGGTGAAAGTAATAGTGTAAGTTCCCTCACCTTCTGTAAGCTGTTGATTCGGTACTACATTGATGGAGTTCCCATATCCAAGGGCAATGGTCACTGGGCTTCCACTTTTTTGGGCAGTCCAATTTCCAACAACTGAAGAACTTGCAGAAAGATTAGTGGGTAAATCTGGACAAACGATAGGCTGGCTTACTGAAATTGTATAATCAACGACCTTTGAAACTTGGGTTGATTTTTGGGTTTCGCACACCTTATTTCCTTTCAAATCTAAAATGAATAAGGTTACTGTATATTTTCCTGGAATGTCGGTAGAAAATGAGTTTTGACTTGAGACTAGCTTTCCAGAATCGTCATACCATTCGAATGAGTAGTTGGAGAAATTAGCTGAGGAAGCATCTATCGCGGTTAGATTGATATTTTCTCCTTCGCAAAAGGAATAATTGGAGTTAAGAATCAAGTTTGGGCCCTGAATGACCTCCACACTTTTAGATTCCTTATGAATTTCAATTCCTCCTCTTATGACAGTTAGGGAAATGGAATACTTTCCATTTTGTGAAAAGGTGAAGGAAATCTCTTGAAAAGTGGCTCCTCCCAATCGGTCAAATACCAAGGAATTGGAAGGATCGGTAATTTCCCATTTGTAAATATCAATCGCAGGGATGCCTCCTCCAGAATAACTGGCTAGGACACTTCCAAATGCATTGCAGAGTAATTCAGGTCCCGTAAGTTTTGGTAAATTATTTGAGTAGAATCTGGATTCAAAGGATTCAAAAATTGAATCTTTATTTTTCCAAATAGATTCTCCCCAACCTTTTTTCCATAAAAAAAGAAGGATCAAAAAGAAAACTGCACAAAGGAGAAAAACACGTGATTTTTGCAAAATTATTTTCAAAACAACTCGTAATCAGGCAACTAAATTAAGAAAATTTGCCTCTTATAAAAAATATCAAAATGTTGGGATAGCGGCTTTGGTACCTTACCTCACAAACACCCAATCTTTTTCTGAACTCAATCCTTCAGAATATTCATATCCACTTTCTTGGAAGGTTTTGAGCTGTTCGGGGTTAGTGATTTTTTCCTTGATAGCAAAGTTGGTCATCATGCCTCTTGCTTGCTTGGCAAATAGGCCAATGATCTGATAAGATCCATTTTTGTATTCCTTGAAATGAATGTTCACCACAGGTGCTTTGAGCGCCTTCAGTTCTACCGCCTTGAAATATTCTTGTGAAGCAAGATTGACAAGGGTTTTGCCTTGAGAAGCTTCGTTGAGCGCTTTTGCGATTTTGCTACCCCAATAGTCGTAGAGATTTGCCCCTTTTTTGGTCTCCAGTCTAGTGCCCATTTCCAATCGATACGGTTGGATGAGATCTAAAGGTTTGAGAAGCCCGTACAGCCCTGATAGGATTCTGAGATGATCTTGAGCAAAGTCAAAGTCCTCCTTGGTGTAGCTATCTACGTCAATTTTGGTATACACATCACCCTTGAAAGCCAAAAGTGCCTGCTTGGAATTTTCAGGGGAGAATGTTTCCTGAAAGGTCTTATACCTCTGTTCATTGAGTACTGCCAGGTTTTCACTGATATGCATCAGCTGGGAAATTTCACCAGCAGATTTTTTCTTCATAACCTTCACCAAGGATTTGACATCCGATGGGAAATCCGGCAAAGTGTATTCAGAAATAGATGGGTTGCTGTAATCTAGGGTCTTGGCGGGGGAAATGACAATCAACATACTATTGGATAATCGTAATCGCTTTGGTTTCGGATTGGGTGATATTTTGTTCTCGGGAGGTAAACCGAACCACCACGGCATATGTTCCGTTTGGAACAAATTTTCCATTGACTATTCCATCCCAAGCACAAAATGCTTGGCGAGGTTCTAGGTTTTCATGTTCGCAATAGAAAATTAACTCACCCCATCTGTTGTAAATAAATACATCCACCTCGTCGATGTATTCATTGGCATAGAGGATAAAATTCCTGTTTGGATCACCAAGTACAACTCCTGAAGGGTAAGAGACTCTTAGTCTGCAATCTTCCAATACAGTAAAAGTAGCCACATACTCACAGCCAAGGTTGTCAGAAACTCTAAGCTCATAAATACCTGGCAGGGTCGGGGTAAAAATGGCATCCTGAGAAACTTCTTCACCATTCAAAATCCACGAGTAATTATCATACACACCGGGATTGATGCTTAGTGTGTTGCCTTCAATTGCGCAGATGGTGATTTCTGAGGTAGGAACAACAGGGGGAATTATGGTAGATTTTATCACGACTCCATTTGCCCGACCCAATTCACACCCAAATTGACTTCTTAAAAGGACTTCATAAGTGCCTTCTTGGGTGACTGTGATGGAGGATAGGTTGTCAAATTGAGGTAGTCGAGTTCGAGTACCGTTAGTGACCAAAAACCACTCAAGCTCTGCGACTTCGTCCAGATCTGCTACCACATCAATAGAGGTATTTACCTGATCCACACAGAATGGAACAATGTCCAATTCAACAGTTACATTTCCCGAAAGAACTTCTGCTTCAAATTCCACCCGTTGAGTAGGGCAAAGGCCTCCGCTCGCGGGTTGGACTTCCAATGAATAAGTGCCAGCTCTACTTGGAACAAAGGTTTGCCTTCTCCCTACGATCACACCTAAATCATCTCTCCATAGAAAAATGACATCGGCTGGTGATGCATTGGTAAGAATCGCTTCATAACTCACGCCCACCGAGCAATTGATAACAGGCGGTGAAACTTGAAAATCAATCGGCTGTGAGATAGTTACAGCCATTCCAATTTCCAAAGGACAGTCCACACCAGTAGGATCTTCACCTCTCATGGTATAGGTGCCTGATTGCGTCAAAAGGAACTCTCCTGAAGCATTTGGAGCTATTACTGTTCCCGTAGAATTGGTAAGTGTGTAGGTTAACGGCTTCGGTCCAGTAGGGGTAAATGAAAATTCCTCACAGGCATTCACTACTGTGGGCACAGAAAACAACACTTCAAATTTCTGCTCAATCACATAGATGGTAGGATCAGGAATACTGCATCCTGAAGGATCTTCCAATTCAACCGCATACTCTCCGTAGGGCACAGGAATGGTGAAAGTCGCTTGATTTGGGATGGCTCCGGTGAAAACCTGTCCGTCTCCTTGTCTCACGATGGTGTAAGTGCCTGGTTGCGGTGTACCTGAGGAGAAAGAGATGGTCAACGACCCAAGTTCCACACCTGTTGATGAGCAGGTTTCGTCAGTTTCTGTTACTGTAAACGCGTACAGACTCGGTGGATTCAGGTTTTCTACCGTTACAGTCAAGGAATACACACACCCAAAAGTGTTCTCTGCCTCTATCGTATAAGCGCCAGGCAAAACATTGTTCACTGGGAATACATCCCCATTGCTGACATTGGTAAAAGTCAGTCCAAGCTCGGTGATGCGTACTTCGGACGCATCGGCTTGCATGGTGATTTCAAAAGCTCCATCCGCAGTGGTGCAGTCAGTAGCTGGATTCGTTTGTGCAGCCACAAAAAGAGGAAGCTCATTTACCCTCAAATCCAATTTTTTCTCCACCACGCAACCATCCAAAATGGGGTCTTCGGTCACGAAAATCAATTCATAATCACCTGGTCCTGGTAGATTAGTGATGAATAATTCCAACTCAAAAAATTCTCCCAGCGAGACTCTATTTCCATCTTGATTTCGCTCATAAAACCATTCTCCTGTGATAGGCGTGTTTGGAGCAAAGATTACGGAAGTTTCTTCAAAGCAAACCTCAGTAGCAGTCTGGGTCAGGTCAAATTCGAAGGCAGGTCCGACAAAAACTTCAGCTGTGGCAGGACAGGTATCGAACAATGCAGACTCATCGGGTGAAAGTCCTCCTGGCAGTCTATAGCTTACCCTGACCGTATAGATACTTTCTTCATCAACGGTGATTGAATTGGAGTTTACGTCTCCAAATACCTGACCTGCTGCATTGGTCCATTGAAAATCATACAGACCATCTAGAGGATCATAGCCGTCTATTGCAGTTAGGGTGACAGGATTTCCTGCGCAAAGCGTAGCGTCGGCTTCCAAAGTCAGGGTGGGAGGTGCGACGACCTCAATTTCTCCTTCAGCAGTAAAATAGCCTACTTCCGCGCAGCGATCTACTCTTAGTTCGACGGTGTATCTCCCTGGTCTGTTGAAAAGCTGTTCCAAGCTTTGGAACTGATCTCCAGGTCCTCCAAAAGCATTTCTGATTACGGTACCATCTTCATGGGTAATCGTCCAAAAGTAGGAATCAATATCTGGCTCTCCAGCACCTTCCAACAAGGCGCTAGCTCCCAATTCAGGATCCAAACAAAGTCGTGGAGGCAGCGATAGCGCTGGTTCTGGAATCGAGCTTCCCGAGCTTTGCACAAATGAAGGAAGTCCCAAATTGGCAGTGCCAGGCATAGCCTCCACTGCGGTTTGATTGAATGTACTTGAAGCAGTGCAACCGGTTCCTACTTGGATTTGTCCAATGCGATTATCACCGACTACTGCGACATAGATTTGACCATCGGAGGCAATTTGAAGTGCGCCTAAGTTCAAGCCTGAGGTGCCGCTCACTGTTTTTCGGGTCGTGAGAATGCAAGCTTCTCGTTGGGCTCGGGTAGTTGCACCTTGGAAGCAAGAAGGACAGGAAGCCGCATTTGGATCGTTGGAATCGACAGGTTTGATGATGAATTCTTCCACACCCGGCCCGCCGTTTCGATAGGAGACCAATACTCTGTCTGAGTCTTGGGAAAATTCAAGACCATAGACCGATCCGCTGATACCTAGATTTATCCTTGCATATTCGGTGAGTTGACCGGTTTGCTGATCAAACTCAAAGATTTCAACGCGATTAATTCCTCCTTCATTGATGGTAACAGCCACTTTGGTGCCATCAGGACTGAATTTCATCGCTCCAACTCCGGAATTGAATCCATGATTGCTACCTACAGAACTGATCACAGGCTGACCAATTCCCTGGGCAGACACCGGGTAAGCACGAAATGAATTATTTCCTAATTCATGAAACATAACCCAAGTGGTATCACCTCCCGTGAATGCCGCGGTATGTTCTGTCGATGGGCTAAACAAGAAGTTGTTTTTAGTAACGACATTCCCAACCCCAGTTTGATTTTCTGATTTGATATCGACCAGAGAATAGCTGACGGTATTACTTCCACCAGCAGTTGCCTGGGTGGTGAAAAGGTAAAACAGAGTAGGTTGTGTAGGAACAGCTACTGCAATTACCGACTGACTGGCTGTATTGTCTCCTCCAATGTCGGAACCGTTTTGCATCAGGTCTCCATTGAGATCCCAAACGGATTCTCCATCCGTAAAGAAAAGCACTTGTCCTGCCTGATCGGAGATGGTGGTGGTTCCGGAAGGAATATTTTGATTGTGTGGAGTGGCTATCGGACGAGGTACAGGTGCGTTTTCATCATCAGGATCAGGGTTGAAATCTAAACCTGCCCCATCTCCGAAGTACCAAATGTTGTTGGACTGGTCAGGAATGTCCCACATTTTGATTCGTATTTCGGCATAGGCATAGCAGGAAGAGCCAGGCTCTCTCACCAATACCCAATACAATCCCGGTTTACATACCTCGTTCGCTCCTTTTGGGATCCAACCTTCATCTCGTTTGTTGGACCAGAAGTACTGATAGTTTTGACCTCCTGCACCAGGGGCTTCACCACCTTGCTGACCTGAAGCCGCCTGGGCTTGAAGGAGTGGGTCTAGGTCAATACAGCTTTCGCAGAGTGTGGTATCAGAAGGAGTAAAGTTTGCCTCAAGGTCATTTTCAGTGAGGGTAATGGATTTTGTTACTTCTTTGGTAACACCATCCGCAAATTCCACCGTGAGCTTCACTGACACGCTAGTTCCCTGAGCAGCGTCTTGAGGGACCAAAAAGTGCTCTTGCTTGTAGTCAGCAGGTAAAGGATTTCCATCAGAGTCAGTCAAAGGTGGCGTAAACTCCCAATTGAAAGAAACCGGCTGGTAGTTTTCTGGAGTTATTTCACTGGTAAGCTGGATCGGATTATTAGCACAGGGCTCTTCTGGATCCCAGGTGAAATCCACAGAAGGTTCTACATCCGCATTTGGTGCAAATACAGGGAAAATTGTACCGCAAAAATCAGTTCCTGCAAAAGGATCTTCCTCTAGCGTGAGTAGAGAAAGATCGGGTTCATTTGGATTGGTAATACGGCCAATGAGTTGTGGACCTCCTGGAACCTCCTCATAAATGTAGTAGAGTTGGCCATCTGGACCTGCTTTGACGTCATAGACTTGATGTTGTCCAGCTGTCAACGGTACTTCCTCGGGCGTTGCGCTCAGATTATTTGTCGGCACTCTGAAAAGTTGGTTGCCTCTTGAGAAATAAATGAAATTTCCGTCAGGAGAAAACTCTGCACCATTGATCGGTGCACTTCCTCCCGAATTGGTGATTGCCTGAGGAGTGCCAAAGTTTCCACTGGAGGTATCAAAAGGCACCACCATCAAATCATCCCCTGGATTTTCGGGGATCAAAATCAATCTGCTATTTTCTTCGTCAAAGACAATTCCCTTTGGAACAAATGGAATTCCTTCCGTGTCAGTTTGCGTGAAATCTCCTGCAGTGCTTCCCAGTCTTTTCGAAATCAGGTTGCCTCCTGCAAAGCTGATGAGGTAGGAGGGGGAAGCTGGGGTTTTTACCACCAAGATCGCTCCTTGAGCAGCTCCGATGGGCTGATCTTTGGAGGTGATTTCGCCCAAAGGTCTTTCATTGCCAGTGGCTTGTCCAGCCGCATTCATGTCTACAAGTGAATATTGGAGTTGCCCTCCAGGAGAAATGTAGAAGATGTAAAATAACTTTTGACCTCCAGGATTGGGGTCATAATTCAAAAAACCGGTGGCTACTTTTTGCCTTCCATCGATGTCACCGTTTAGCCCTGGAGCGCTGCCTTCTATCGGACTTCCGCTGTAATCATATACCAGCTCGCCATTGGTGTAGAAAAGTGGCTGGCCCGTAATCGGGTCTATGGCCAGTGCATTGTTGTTTTTGCCTATCAGGATGGAGCTCGGCAAGGTCTGTACATTAGCTGTGCTACCCTTTCCAAAAGACAGGTAACTATTCTCTCCGGCGCCGCAATTGCCAAAGATCCACTCGTTGTCATTGAAACCCTGAGCCATGGATTTTCCACTCTTTCCAAAAAAACTCAGGAAAAAGGCACTGGTAAAAATTAAAATGAACCTTATGGAATTAGGGCTGCTTTTCATATTTTTCGACCTGCTTCCTAAAACAACCTTGAAGATGTTTCGTTTAGAAGCTGACTCATAATTCAAATAAACGAACAAATCCTTGTTACGGTCTCTGGTAGTTTTGGTTTTTTTTGCGGCTTTGTGGATTTCCACGATAGACGCAGCCTATGCCCAGGATCCTCAATACAGTCAATACTACGCGGCTCCTCTTTACCTTAATCCGGCGATGGCAGGAGGGGAGTTGACTGGAAGAGTGGGTTTTAACTACCGTAATCAGTGGCCTTCGATTGATGCTCAATTCACCACTTTTTCGGCCTATTACGATACTTACCTACCTGATTACAACAGTGGCATTGGGGTGCATGTGATGCAGGATACAGAAGGAGCGGCCAAATTAAGATCCACTACCATTTCGGCTTTGTATTCCTACGAATTGAAATTGGCAGATAATGTCTATTTCAGACCCGGATTTCAAGCTTCATATATTCGGAGAGAGATTGGTTTCTATGAAAGCTTGGTCTTTGCCAATAACATCAACCCGGTCGATCCTTTTGGTAATCTGATCAACTGGCCAGGGGATATACCCGGTCTTGGTGATCCGGTAAGCATGCTTTCGCTTTCGGTAGGAGGGTTGTTTTTTACAGAAAATGCTTGGGCAGGACTTTCTGCTCACCATGTCAATCAACCCAACCAATCCTTTATTGATGGAATCAGTCCATTGCCAATGAAATTATCTTTTCATGCAGGATACCGTATTTCCCTAGGGGAAGGCACCATGAGAAGTGATTTTACACACATGAGGAGGCAGAGATATTTTACACCAACTGTCAATTACAAAAAACAAGGACCCTTTGAACAGTTGGATTTGGGTGCCTATTTTTATGTAGAACCGATTGTTTTTGGATTATGGTATAGAGGGCTTCCCTATAAACCAGTGGAAAATCAAAGTAACCGGGATGCCATTGTGATGATGGTGGGGGTAAACCTGCTAAGCGGGTTAAATATTGGTTACAGTTTTGATTATACTGTCTCGCAGTTAGGTATCCAATCAGGCGGAGCTCATGAGTTGAGTTTATCCTGGACACTTCCAAACAGTTACCAAGGAAAGCCTTCCCGTAGGGATACCATACTCCCTTGCCCCAAATTCTAAAATTAGCGTATGAGTACAGAAAGTTTAAAATACCTCCTTATTGGGGTATTGGTTTTTGGGTATCTTCTCCGAAAAACGCTGGGCTATTTGAATGTCAAAAATCCAGTACCTGCCATTCCTGATACCCTTATGGAATATTTGAATGAGGCCAAACTCAAAGAATCCAAAGCTTACCAACAGGAAAATTTCAGGTTTAAGTTTTTGGCGGGGACCTTTTCCTTTATACTCACTCTCCTTTTTATTACACAGGGATGGTTTGGAGCCATCGACACATGGGTGGCAGGATATGGTCTAAGTCCCTTAGTAAAATCTCTGGTGTTTTTTGGGCTGGTTTTCGTAGGGTCTGATATTCTGAGCTTACCCTTTGACTATTATTCCACCTTTGTCATTGAGGAAAAATATGGCTTCAACAAAACCAACATTCGGACTTTTTTCAGTGATAAGGTAAAAGGATACCTGCTGTCTATCCTGGTAGGAGGAGCGCTATTGATGGTTTTTCTTTGGCTAATTCACCAGATGGGCAAAGACTTTTGGTGGCAGTTTTGGATTGTGGCCTCCATCTTTATGGTAGGGATCAACCTATTTTATACGGCATGGATTTTACCTCTTTTCAATAAGCTCACTCCGCTAGAAGACGGAGAACTCAAGCAAAAAATCGTTCTATACGCCAATTCGGTCGGTTTTCCACTTCAAAACATCTTTGTCATGGATGGAAGTAAGCGCTCCTCCAAGGCCAATGCGTTTTTCTCCGGATTTGGAAAAAGGAAGAAGGTAGTCCTGTATGATACGTTACTTGAGCAGCATCCGCCAGATGAACTGGTAGCTGTGCTGGCTCATGAAATCGGGCATTACAAAAGAAAACACATCCTCTGGAGTATGATTCTATCGGTGCTGCAAGTAGGGCTGATGCTCTTTTTGCTTGCGCAGTTTATATTTTCTGAGCAAATGAGTGTGGCACTTGGAGGGATTGAATGGTCTGCTGAATTGAATATCATCGGATTTACCATGCTTTTTGCCCCGATTTCCATGGTACTTGGTATTGGTATGAACTGGCTCAGTCGCAAAAATGAATTTGAAGCAGATGCCTACGCCAAGACTACCTTTGATGGTAAACCTTTGGCTGAAGCACTCAAGACACTTTCAGTAAAAACCCTCAGCAATCTCAATCCTCACCCTTGGTATGTATTTGTGAATTATTCACATCCGCCACTATTGAAGCGGTTGGAGCGATTGGAAGAATGATAGGATTGTAAAATTAGAAGATTAAAAAATTTAAAGATTTTACGCCGTCAACTTTGCTTGTAAATCTCATTTTTATCAAAAGTTATTTCTCGAGAATAAATTTCATTTTAAAGTAAAAAGCCGCCAGTTTCCCGGCGGTCTTCTAAATAAAATCTAGTGTCTTGCTTCTTGCCTCTAGCTTCTAGACTCTATAAAACTCTTCCCAGCCTTTTCTAGGCGGCATGCCTGCCAAGACTTGATTGGCAAGAGGGTTGTTGGTGATTTGTCTGGTTTCTCGGTCAAACTCCAGTTTCACACCCATCTGCTGTGCCATGACCCCAAGACAGAATACCTGACTCAGTGGTCCTGCAATCTCAAAGGGAGATCTGGTTTTTTCTTCTCCTTTACATGCTTTTAGGAAGTTAGCGAAGTGATTGGAAGGGCTTTGAGGTACTTCAGGGAGTTTGGATTCCCATTCTTTGGCTTTTTCAGCGGGGATGATGGACAGGGTACTTCCGTGCGAACCGCCTTTGAAGGTGAGTTCCTTGCTGTAAATGATCTTTCCTGGATTGAGTTTGGCAGGTTGAATCTGTCCGTTGCTTGGCGGTGGGATATTTGGATCCAACTCGGATACTCCATATCCATCCGGTACAGAAGGAATGTTATCCAAGCCGTCGTACCAAGTGATGGTCAATGGAGGCATGGCACCACGCTCAGGAAACTTAAACTCCAAGGTGGTAGACATCGGGAAGAAGAAGGAATTGTGTCCACTCAGCTTCACCGGGTTGACTTCATAAGGTAGGCCTAGCTCCAAAAATTCATGTGCCGTGTCGATGATGTGCGCACCCCAATCACCCAAGGCGCCCATTCCAAAGTCATACCAGCATCTCCACTGCCCGTTGTGAAAGTCTTTATGGAAGCCATGTGGCTGGGCTTGACTAGTCCAAACATCCCAGTCTAGGGTAGAAGGAATAGGTTCAGGAGTAGGGAATTTCGTGATTTTTGGATCCCAACCATGCCAACGGCGGCGGCTGTTCATGTGGGCGGTGATGGCGGTGACATCTTTGATAATACCGGCTTCTTTCCAGGTTTTGAACTGGAAGTAATTTCCCTCAGAGTGACCTTGATTTCCCATTTGGGTAGCCAGTTTGGGGTATTTTTTGGCAGCAGCCATCATGAGATCGACCTCTTGGAAAGTTCGAGCCATCGGTTTTTCCACATAGACATGCTTGCCTTCGGCCAATGCCATCATGGTAGCTGGGAAGTGCGAAAAGTCCGGCGTGGCAATGCTCACTGCATCAAACTCTCCACCTATCTCATCAAACATCTTTCGGAAGTCCTGATACTTTTTCGCCTGAGGAAACATGTTCATCACCTCCAAGGTCTGCTTGGCGCCCATGTCCACATCGCAGAGCGCGACGATGTTACACAGGCCGGTTTTGTTCAGTTCCTTGATGATCTCATTGCCTCGGTTGCCGATCCCGATACAGGCGAGGTTGACTTTGTCTGAGGGGGCCACATAGCCCATGGACTTGCCAAGGACTGAGGGGGAAATGAGCGTGAAGCCCGAAAGCCCTAAGGCTGCCGTAGCTCCGGTTTTTAGAAAGTCTCTTCTATTGGTGGACATGATTGGGGGATTTTGGGTGTCAGAATTCCTGCGTTCTTAGATTTTTATGAAAAAATCAGATAGACAGGCTTTGAATTCTTCGATCAATCTACCGAGCATATTTGAAATAAAGGAGTTTGATCTTGAAAATCAACGGAAAGGTTTTCGCTCTGTTTTTTCAAATGGCCTCTTTGACAATCCTTTTTTTTCTAAATTTTCAATCCTTAACTCAAATACCTACCCATGCGTGACCTAGCCGACTTCCATCATCCGATTTCTGAGCTTTTCTCCCAACCCAAATCTGCCTCGGACTGGGACCAATACCGTATCAGTAAGGAGCAGGTGGAGTTTTTTCATGAAAACGGCTATCTGGCTGATATTAAGCTTTTGGATGAGGCTCAAATCGAGGCCCTAAAAAAAGCACTTGACGAAGTCATGGATCCCAAGCATCCGCTTCATCATTTGTTCCATGAATTTCACAGCAATGAATCGGGAGATCCCAACAAAGTCCTTTTTCACTCTTTGGGTCATTGGCGGATTGCGGAAGCTTTTCACGATGTGATCTGGAATCCCGCGTTCCGAATGGTTGCCTCACAGCTTTTGGGGGATCGTCCGGTTCGGTTTTGGCATGATCAGCTCTTTTGCAAGCCAGCCCATCACGGTGGAAATGTGGCCTGGCATCAGGATTATAGCTATTGGACCCGAACCATCGAGATGCAGCACCTGACTTGCTGGTGTGGATTGGATGATGCTACCGAGGAAAATGGCTGTCTCCAATACGTGCCTGGTTCGCATCGCTGGGGTTTATTGGAGAAACCTGCACTGGCTGGCGAGATGGATGGACTCATGGCCATGATGACGGAGGAGCAAAAAGCGAATTTTAAACCTGTCGCTATTCCTTTGAAAGCCGGGCATGCAGCATTTCACCATCCACTCTTGGTTCACGGCAGTTATGCTAATTTTTCCCCGAGATCCAGAAAAGCCTTTGTGCTCAATGTCTTTGCCGATGGCACCGTGTCCGATACCAACCAACCACTTTTGGAAGGCGTACCGGTGATTCCTAAGGGAGAAAAAATGGGAGGTAAATTCTTCCCATTGATTTTTGACCCTAGTAGATTGGAAGATTGAAAAATTTGAAGATTGAAAAATTAGACAATGCCAAAAAGCCCAACTTCTTTTTAGCTTCGTAAGCTTAATAAAGCTACCTGCTACTTAATTTGACGGTGGTAGGGTTAAGAAAATGTCGTAAATCAAAAATCGTAAATCTTACTTCTTAATGGCTTCAGGACTATTTGCCCTATTAGATGATATTGCCACCGTCATGGATGATGTGGCAGCAATGACCAAAATTGCCGCAAAAAAGACCTCTGGAATTTTAGGAGATGACTTGGCTGTCAATGCAGAAAAGGCCTCTGGTTTTGTGCCTGATCGAGAGTTGCCAGTTTTGTGGGCGATATCAAAAGGGTCATTGGTCAACAAACTGATCATTTTACCCGTCGCATTTTTGCTCAGTGCATTTGCACCTGTGGCAGTGACGGTGATCTTGGTGTTGGGAGGCCTTTACCTTGCTTATGAAGGCGCGGAGAAAATTTTGGAATGGTTCGTTCCTCATGCTCCTGCCCATGAAAAAATCGACCTAGACGAAGAGATTACGCCTGAACAGGTATTGGCCCATGAAAAGAAAAAGATCAAATCCGCCATTACCACAGACTTCATCCTTTCGGTTGAAATTGTGATTATTGCCTTGGGTACTGTGGTAGAGCAGCCGCTTTCCACTCAGATCACTGTTGTTTCTATCATCGCTATTCTTGCTACAGTAGGTGTGTATGGCTTGGTGGCTCTGATCGTGCGAATGGATGAATTTGGCTACAAACTCATCGCACTAAATCCTGAGGACAATACCATTTCAGATAAAATCGGGAAGTTTTTGGTCAATGCCTTACCTGTTCTGATCCGCATCATCGCCTTTGTCGGTACCATCGCTTTACTCTTAGTGGCGGGAGGAATCTTTGCGCACAACATCGATTTTTTCCATCACCTGATGGAAACTTGGCCTGGAATCATCAAAGAATTTCTCATTGGACTGGGTGTCGGGATAGTGATTCTCATTCCGATTCTTATTTTTAAGAAATTCATTGCTAAAAAGTAAGCCTAACTCTTTTTCAAAATTTAATAGCCAGCTCATGAAATTCCCTTTCTCGATCAAAATTGCAACCTTACTGATCCTCCTTTTGAGAGTGCATGGTGGAGGTTTTGCACAAAATGGAGTCACGTTTCTTCAGTTTGAAGGAAAGGAAGGTCCTGGAAAAGGGAAACACATCGTGCTGGTAGCCGGTGATGACGAATACCGTTCAGAAGAATCCATGCCGATGCTGGCCAAGCTTCTCTCCGAACGGCATGGGTTCAAAACGACCGTGCTTTTTCCCATTGAGCCAAGCACGGGCAATGTCGTTCCCAATTACCAAAACAATATCCCCGGATTGGAGCATTTGAATACAGCAGATCTCATGATCATGCTAATTCGCTTTCGCGAACTTCCCGATGAGCAAACCAAGCACATCGAAGACTTTCTGAAGGCTGGCAAACCGATCATTGGACTTCGTACTTCCACACATGCCTTTGCTTATCAGAAAAACAAGACCTCTCCTTACTACAAATGGACTTGGAATGGAAAGGAAGCCGGATGGGAAAAGGGCTTCGGGAAAGTTATTTTCGGAGAAACCTGGGTCAATCACCACGGGATCCATGCCAAAGAAGGCTGCCGAGCACTCATAGATGGTGTTCAGGAAATGAATGATCATCCGATTTTGAGAGGAGTGAATGACATTTGGGTGCCTGAGGATGTATACGGAATTCAGTCTCTACCTGAAAATGCCACCGTACTTGTTCATGGCCAATCCACGGCAGGAATGCATGACAAAGCTCCTATGATGTGGGAAAAGTCAGTCATGCCGATTGCCTGGACTAAGCCCTATCAGTTGGAAGGCGGAAAGCCCGGGATGGCCTTTGCCTCGACTATGGGTTCTTCCATGGGATTTCAGAGTGAGGATTTGAGAAGGTTGATGGTCAATGCCTCTTTTTATCTCCTGGGAATGGGAGAAAGTATCACGCCTGATCTGTCTATGGAAATCGTAGGTGACTACAAGCCGACCATGTTTGGTTTTGATACCTTTAAGAAAGGAATGAGGGTAGGGGATTTTAAGTGAGTATCAAGTACTTCGACATTCAAATTTCAGAGTTCGCTATTCGATATTTTTAAAAATCGAACACCGAACACCGAACATCGAACACCGAACATCGAACATCGAACATCGAACATCGAACAAACAATATTGAAGGATAATGAGATTTCAATAAATCTTGAATTATAGAATTAATGAACAAAATAGGATTTAATGTGCTGGCTTGGTCAGCGGAGATTTCGGAAGGCTTGCTTCCCATTTTGGACCGTCTGAAAAGCATTGGCTACGATGGTGCCGAATTTTTTATCGGAGGTACGGATGAAAAATCCTGCAGATTGGTGGGAGATCACTGTAAAAACATCGGGCTGGAAGTCACTACTGTGACCGTCATGGGTCCGGATGAAAATCCGATCTCTCCAGACCCTAAAGTCCGTGAAAAGGCAAAGGAAAAGTTGCTGTGGATTTTGGATCGAGCAGCTGACCTGAACTCCCAAGTGCTTTGCGGTCCTTACCATTCAGCTTTTGCCACCTTTGCCAGTCGGGCACCTATTGAGGACGAATACAATTGGTCTGCTGAGGTGCTTCACTCGGTGGCAGATCATGCCCAAAAGCTGGGGGTATTGATGACTCCTGAAGCGCTCAACCGATTCGAGTGCTACCTGGCCAATACCATGGAGCAGCTGGATTACTTGCTTGCTAAGGTAAATCATTCGAATGTTCAGGCGATGTTTGATACGCACCATGCCAATATGGAAGAAAAGAAGCTGGGCTTGGCGATTGAAAAAATAGCTCCCCGATTAGGACATTTTCATATCTCCGAAAATGACCGAGGCACTCCGGGTTCGGGTCATGTGCCTTGGGATGAAACCTTTGCAGCCTTGAAAAAAGTAGGTTACCAAGGTTGGTTGACCATCGAAGGTTTCACCCGAAATGATCCTGCCTTTGCCAACTCAATCGGAGTATGGAGAGAGTTTTCAGCGCCATGGGATATGGCGGAAAACGGCTACAAACTCATCCGTGAGATGGGGGAGAAGTACGGACTCTGAGAAGCAAGAAGCTACAGACAAGAAATAAGACTGGGCTAGGCGATTCGTCTAGCCTTTTGCTTTTAGGATTTGTTGAGCAACACGTTCTGCGGAGCGGACGGCCCCTTCCATGTATCCTGCGAATTGTGTGGAGGTTTCTGTTCCTGCAAAAAAGAGCTTTTCATTAAAGTAGCCCTGTAAAAGGAGCGGGTGACCATTGTTCTGATGCGGCCGCTGAATGATGGAGTTTTCTCCCAAAACCAATCGGTCTGTCCAAGTCTTATCGTGGTATAAAATCGGATTTGGGACCATTTCTCCAAACAATTCCCCTAAATGCTGAAGGACCAGATGTTGGCGCTCCTCTTGAGAGAATCGACTCGCGGCCCCATTCAAGAATCCCGTGAATCCAAACTTGCTTTGGTCAGCATTCCTGTGATCGTACATCTCTGCGATGATACCCACGTGACTGAAAGCCATGCCCGAGTATCCCTTTTTTATCCAAAATGGCTCTTCAAATTCCAATACGAACTTAATGGAACCCGCCATCCAAGTCTGCACATTGGGTAAAAGCTGAGGTACAGGTTCGGGAAGTGTGGGTGAAAAGGAGATTTCAGAACTGATCACTTGTGGAGGAAGACAAAGAATTGCCTGATCAGTCGCAAATTTTTCACCCGATGAGGTTTCTACGATGAGTTCCTCTTGCTCTGAGTGGATATGAGTGACTTTGTAATTTGTTTTGACGGAGCTGGAGTCTAGCTTTTGAAGTAGGGCATCCGTCAATTGCTGAGTTCCTCCTACAATGCGAAATGAGGAGCTTTCCTCCTCAGGCACTGAGAATTTCTGAGGCGCTTCTTCCTTTGACGTTTCAAAAAGCGAAATGCCCCTTGCAAGCTGAGGGTGTTCTTCAAGACCCAATTCGCTCATCAGAGCCTTTAGGCGACGATGCTCATTGGTAAGCCAAGTAGCGCCGAGTTCTAAAGGAGTGCCAAGTGGACCTTTTTCGGTTTGAATTCTACCACCGAGTCTTGGAGAAGCCTCCAAAATGGTGGTTTTAATAGAGTGTTTTGAAAGCAGGTAGGCCAAAGTTAGTCCGCTGAGTCCACCTCCTACAATAATATTTTTTTGTTCGACTAGCATTAAAGCGTACTGCGATTGGGTTAGGATGATATTCGCCTAACAGGATTTTTTTGGGAAGGTTCGCCTTCGGGTTATTATTCCTACAGATGATCAATGGAGATCAACTGGTATGATCATTTGGTAGCAGCACTGTTTGATTTTTCTTTCTCCAACAAAATCTTGTCAAAAATCGGAGCAACCGCTCTCCCTCTCCATCCCGCCGAATAATTGGTAGCCATGTATAGATCCAATTCCGGAATGTAAAGCACTTGGGTCCCCCAAAATCCAGAATGGGAATAGGCATCCATGCCATTTACTTTCACTTTAAACATCCCCATTTGGTAGTCCAACTGTGCTTTGGGAGCATAGTTGACAGGCTCCAGCATCAGTTCCAAGTTTTTCGGGTTTTTAAAAACCTTCCCCTGAAACAATGCCTGGAAAAAGTCCACCATATCCTGAGTCGTAGTTACGATTCCGCCTCCACCAAAGTAATCCATTGTTGGGCTGAAACCGTAAGTGTCCCTTCCTTCGAAATATTGGTGAATTCGCAGCTGATCAGTGAGTGGATCTACGCGTTCAAAATCGGTGCGATCGAGGCCGAGCGCTTTCAATCCGAGTAATTCTTTAATTCCTCCATCGAGTGATTTTCCTGTGTAGGTCTCGATCAGCTCTCCCAAAATCACATAGCCTGTATCCGAGTAGCTAAACTGAGCTCCCGGAGGTCCGATCGGTTCTCCTTTTTCCACACACATTCGGAGCTGCTCAGTTCGGGTCCACTCATGGCAGGGAGTTCCGAGGACAATTTCGAAGAATTCAGGAGCATGGGTGTGGTCAAAAAAACCTGCCGAATGCCTTAAAATCTGCCGGATGGTGATCTGATTTAAATCGTAATCCTGTCTCAAAATTTCAGCATGTGCTGGAGACAAGTGTTTTGAAATCGGGTCTTCCAGATTCAGTACTCCCTTTTCCATTAATCTTAGGATAGCTGCTGCGACATAGGTTTTGGTGATACTTGCAATCCGAACAGTTTGGTTGACCTGAAGTGAGTCTCCGGTTTTCAAGTCATTAATTCCCACAGCGCCTGACCAAGAAAAGCGCTCGTCTCCTGATTCAATGGTGAATATAATTCCCGGGTTGGTCGCACTGAGTTCGGACTGAAGGACTTGCTTGAAATCTTGCCCGTGTGCTGTAGGTTGATATAACCCTAAAAAAATCAGGCAAGAGAATATTCTGGAAAGTGAGTTGATCATCGTCGATAGGATTGGTTTTTTCAAGTAGCGATTTGATTTATTCTTCTGGAATAGCCATCGTGTGGTTTCCCAGCAGTTTCCATTTTCCATCTACCCAAGCATAGCTGCGCATGAAATGATACAAGGTGGGGCTGGGTCCGCGATCGACTACGGTGAATCCGCTGACGATTCCGGTTTTACCCAAAATAACCACTTGCTGGTCTCTGGAGGTACGATTTCGGGTGTCGTCAGCCTGTCCGGCTTGGATTTTTTTCGCCCGACTGATCACGGCTTCTTTTCCATCGATGAGTCCTGCGTGGTTGTGCACCCAGACAAATTCCTCCGCTACTAGTTTTTCCAAAAATCCCACATCAGACTCCAGCAGGGCTTTTTCCCAACCCTGATCCAAACGTAGGAGCTCCTCTTTGGAAGATTGGGCAAGGGCTAAGAATGGGAGCAAAAATAGAAAGCTGAGTGAAAGGGTTAGGTGTTTCATAGTTGGTACAGATTAGTGGGTTTTGGAAAGGGTGACTTTTTGGTTCATCAGACGGGTCAAGCTGAAAATCAGGATCAAGAACAATCCCAAAAAGCCCAACAGGAACCCATATCCGGTGAAGAAGGCGATTTTTCCAAAGAGAAAAGGCATAAGGGTAATTCCTACATAGGCACTCGCCATCTGCATGCCCATGATGGATTGGGAGTTTTTCTCCCCAAAGTTAGCTGGAGTCTCGTGTAGCAGGCTGGGGAAAATCGGAGCACATCCCAATCCTACCAGCAAAAATCCCGGGATGATCGTAGCCGAAAATGGCAAGAAAAGTAGGATCAATCCCAATCCGATCACCCCTTGACCCAAGTAAACCAGTTGTTTATTGGAAAAATGGGCTGTCAGAAATCCGGAGAGGAATCGTCCGATCGTGATGCCGAGGAAATACAAGGAGGTTAAACGAGCAGCATGGTCTGCTTCAAAGCCTTTTTCAAAAACCAGAAAACTCGCTCCCCAAAGTCCAAAGGTGGCTTCAATCGTACAGTAACAGAAAAAGACGACCAAGGCCTGCTTCAAGCCAGGTAGGGTCAACAGCATTTCAAAAAGCCCGGGGCTTGATTGGTCTGAGGATTCAGCTTGGTCTGGATTGCTTTTTACCCAAAGAGGAAGTGAAAGGATCAATACTGCTACCAATCCCAATTGAATCCAAGCGACCGTCTCGTAGCCTTTGGACCAAGAATCTCCCTTGGCGAGGTAGCTTGCCATGATCAAGGGTCCGATTGCCGCTCCGACTCCCCAAAAGCTATGGAGCCAGTTCATGTGTCGTGCCTCGTAGTGCAAGGCCACATAATTATTCAGAGCAGCATCCACGCTTCCTGCTCCCAATCCCAAGGGAATAGCCAACAGACAGAGGTAGAGGAAGTCGCCCGACATCGAAAATCCCATCAAGGCCAAGGCGGTCATGCCTACACTGGAGGCTGTCACGGCGGCCACGCCAAATCGTTGGATTACCTTGCCGCTAAAGAGGCTGGAAACTACCGTCCCGGCAGCCACGACCATCGAGATCAATCCTGCATAATCCACCGGCACACCCAAGTTGTCAAACATCGCAGGCCAGGCCGAACCCAATAGCGAATCCGGTAGTCCCAAGCTGATAAAAGCCAGGTAGATGACAATTAGCAACAAACTCTTTTGGAAAATGGAAGGTAATTTCTTGGACATAGGTAGGATTGGGTGAAAAGGGTATTCAGATTAGCGTTGGGAAGAAGCAGGGAGGTACCACCGGTTTTTCTCCAAATCCACCCCTCCGCCGAGCTCTTCTTGCACCACTCGATCAATGATCCACAGGCCTTTTTGGGCCATATTTTTGAAGGTGTCGATTCCCTCTCCCTCAAAGCCGATTCGTGTGCGATGGATGTGAAAACGATTGGAGAATTTACGTCCAAATTTCTTCTCTACGGCTTCTTTTCCCATCATAAAACCGATCAATCCTCCCCAGGTAGCAGTGGGGTTGTCAGAGTCCCAGCCGGCCAACGCACCAATCTTAATGGTTTTGATCAGGTCGCCTTCTCCATAAAACAAGCTGACCAAACTCGCCGCAAAGTTGATCCCGGCAGCAAAGCATCCATTGCAATATAAGTTGCGGCTGGTGAGGTCATAGCCGTCCAGTTGGTTGACTTGGTAGCGGATGTAGACCGAGTCTCTTGCCTGCTCCCAGGTGATTCCCTCCTCGTACTTCGCTTTGACAAAGTCATACATCTTGGCAGCATAGGAGGAGTCCGGCAGCGTACTTTTTGCCTCTTTTGCCATCCACTTTAATCGGTCTTTGATCGGCAAAGCCGGATCTGCTGCTGAGGCGAGGGAAAACATAGCTACATAAAACTCCGATATCCACTGGCTTTCCAGCCTGGCAGTGGTCTGAATAGGAAGCTTTGCCATTTCGATCGCTTTTTTGGGCCGAGCAGGTGCATAAAGCCCAAAAATCTCCGTCGTCAGTTGGGCGTCGATCATGTCGTATTCTGAATTGTTTGCCGGATCTCCTGTGGCAGGAGGCACCAGTCCAGCACGCATCAGATCAAATGCTTTTTGATTGGATACCCAGAGGTAATTTTCTTCCTCTGCTTTGATGTGGCGAAGCCATCCAGCTTGGATTTGCTCACCGGTCAGCATCGAGGTGTTGTTTCTCAGGAGCAGTTCCTGATACATGTATTCAATGTCGGTGTCATCGTCCGCACCCCAAAGTGTGTCCTCGTCGGCAAACACAAAATCAATCGTCGGCGACAGGTTGCTTGGGATTCCCTCTGCCCAAATGCTGGGTTGGTCGGGTTTGCCCCAATCTTCCCGGGTGTAAAAAGCCCCCGTTTTTTCCTCACCGATTTCCCCGATTTTGTCCATCTCGGTGACCAGTCCAGTCCAGTTGGCAATACAGGTAGCCAGCCAAAATCCCTGAAGCTGATCTTCATACCGTCCGCGGTCAATGACCAGATCGCTCGCTTTCGGTAGATATTCTTGGTAGGTCAAGCTTGGGTTTTTCTCAGGCGTGGCCTTCTGATCACAGGATAAAACCGAAAAGGAAAATACGATCAGTAAAAGAAGGCAGGGGAGTGGTCTTGAGGTATAAGTCATTTTCAGAAAATGAAGGGGTTTAAGGCAATACTTCGGTTCGATAAGGTGCAGAAGCCTGAGCTCCCATGCGGGTGACCGAGAGGGAAGCGGCTTGAATGGCAGTTTGAAGAGCTTTTTCCCAAGGTTCACCTTCTGCCAAGGCTACTGCAAGGGTTCCGTTGAATACATCTCCTGCCGCGGTGGTATCGACAGCAGCTACAGAAGGGGCTGGAATTCGGAGTTCAAGCTCAGCATTTTTGAAGAAAACTCCTTTTTCACCAAGGGTAATCACGACCTGCTGCACACCCTTATTCAAAAACCATTGGGCAACCTGTGGGTAATGTGCTTCCTGTTCACAGGAGATACCGGACAATAGACTTGCTTCGGTTTCATTTGGGGTAATCAAGAAAAGGCCCTGATAAACCGAATCTGGCAAGTTTGCTGCCGGTGCGGGATTTAGAATAAGTTTTTTAGAAAGGGATTTGGCCTTTTCAGCCATATGGGCGACTGTTTCGACAGGGATTTCCAGTTGGCAAAGCCAAACATCAGTCGCTAGTAGGGCATCGTGGGCTTCATCAAGTGCTTCAGGTAATAGCAGGGCATTTGCTCCCGGCACGACTACGATGTGATTCTCTCCTTGTGCATTCACCGTGATCATGGCCACGCCTGTGGAGGTGGAAGCATCCATAGACATCCAAGTTCGAGGAATGCCTTCTCTCTCCAAGCTTTCCATGGTTTGGCTGCCAAAGAGATCTGCGCCTACCTTGCTGATAAATGCTACTTCCCCACCCATCCGGGCGGCGGCCACGGCTTGATTGGCTCCTTTTCCTCCTTGAAACAGGAAAAAATCTCCTCCCATTACCGTCTCGCCCGGCTGCGGAAATCTCCCGGTTTTTACTACCAAATCTGTATTTGAGCTCCCGACTACCAGAATTTTTGCCATGGGTGATGAGGTGTTTCTTTGGAGAAAATCTCTTTTGTTGTATTCTCCAAGCTTGGCATATTTCCCCATATTCACAAGGCTAAGGCGTGATTTAGAAAAGATTCTATCGATTTTTCGGGATTGGGAAGATAAAATCAACTAGGGCAGGATGCGTTTCTTTTGGGTAATCGCCTATCTTGAAGAATGAAAAAAGTCACCCTCCTCCTTTTTCTCCTTCTTCCAGTGGTTCAGGCCTTTTCCCAAAACAGGCCCAATATCATCTTTATTCTTACTGATGATCAGCGGTGGGATGCCTTGGGATTTACTGGAAATCCTATCATTCGTACCCCTGAAATGGACCGATTGGCGGCTGAGGGAACCTACTTCGAAAATGCCTTTGTAACTACTCCGATCTGCGCCGCGAGTCGGGCGAGTATCCTGACAGGACTGTATGAACGCACCCACGGCTACACCTTTGGGCAGGGGAATATCAAGGAGCCTTTTATGGCACGGTCCTATCCTGTGCAGCTGCGAAAGGCTGGTTACCACACAGGCTTTTTTGGAAAGTTTGGTGTCAATTATTCTGATTTTGCGAAGCTATTTGATCAGGGAGAAGACTATGATCGCAATGGAAAGTATGACGACCGCAGGGGGTATTTTTTCAAGACGATCGGGAAAGATACGGTTCACCTGACTCGCTACACTGCACAGCAGGCGATAGATTTTATTCAAAATGCACCAAGCGAAAAACCGTTTATGCTTTCCCTCAGTTTCAGTGCTCCTCATGCGCATGACCCGGCAGCGCTTCAGTATTTCTGGTCGCCGGAGTACGACACGATGTATCAAAAGACGGTCATTCCTGACCCGATTATGGCCTCGGATTCGGAATTTTTGGCCCAGCCAGAATATGTGAGAAAAGGAGAAAACCGAACCCGTTGGCATTGGCGATTTGATACGCCGGAGAAGTACCAGCACAGTGTCAAAGGCTACTACCGCATGATCTCTGAGGTGGATACCGAAATCGGCAAGATCCGAAAGACTTTGGCTGAAAAAGGATTGGCTGAAAACACTGTCATCATCCTGATGGGTGACAATGGCTACTTCCTCGGAGAGCGCCAACTCGCGGGCAAGTGGCTGATGTACGAACCCTCGCTCCGGGTTCCGCTGATGGTTTTTGACCCGAGAAAAGAAGGAGGAAAGAGGAATTCCAATTTTGCGCTGAATATAGATGTGCCGGCTACGATTTTAGACTTGGCAGGAATTAAGGTACCGAAACCTTGGCAGGGTGTTTCGCTGAGTTCTTCAGACTTGGCTAAGCGAAAAGAATTTGTGACCGAGCACCTGTGGCAGACGCCGATTATTCCTCCTAGTGAAGCCCTTCGATCCGAGCGTTGGAAGTATTTTCGCTATATCAATGATCCGTCTCATGAAGAGCTCTATGACTTGCTGTTGGATCCTTTGGAGCAAAACAACCTTGCGAAAAATCCTGCTTATCAAAGTCAGTTAGTTGCGCTGCGCAAAAAGTTGGAAAAGAGGACTTCCAAGCTGATTTCTGATCAAGGGAGGTTTTAATGCCTAATGATTATCCGCTTTCTTGGCAACTAGTGATTTTTTGAATTTTGCAGTGCGGACAATCGTCCACAGACGACCGTCGACAGTCCACAGTAGATGAAAAAGGACTTCAAACTTTTCTTTTTTAGCTTAGTGAGAAAGGGTAATTCTATAAGAATTAAAGCAGAAAAGAGAGCAAGGAAAACCTCGCTCTCTTTTTCATTTGGGTGTTAAGTCAACTTTTTCTACTCTTACTCATACTTAAATTCTAGATTCATCTTGGCCGCTGAGTCTCCTCCTACAAATACACGGAAGAGTCCAGGTTCTACCATCCAAGTGCCCTCAGGGCTGTAAAAGCCGAGGTCTTTCTCGGTGAGAATAAAGGTCACAGTCTTCGATTCTCCTGCTTTCAACTCCACTTGCTGGAAATTTTTGAGTTCGCGTACTGGTCTGCTGATAGACGCGACAGGGTCTTGCAAGTAGAGCTGGATAGTTTCTTTTCCTATCCGATTCCCTTCGTTTTTCAACACCACACTCACTTCTATCGAGCCGTTTTTCGCGAGAGTAGGTTTGTTGATTTTCAAGTCAGCATATGAAAAGCGGGTGTAGCTCAATCCATAGCCAAAGGGATAAAGCGGCGAGTTGGGTGAATCCATGTAATGTGACCAAAAGACCAGATTCTGACCGGGATCATTGGGTCTGCCTGTAGGCTTATAGTTGTAGTAAAGCGGCAGCTGTCCTACATTTCGGGGGAAAGTCATCGGCAGTTTTCCACTTGGATTGTAGTCGCCGTAGAGCACCCGAGCGATGGCAGTTCCGCTTTCACTGCCGAGTTGCCAGGCTTCGACGATAGCAGGAACATGCTTATCGGCCCATTCAAGGGTAAGTGGCCTTCCGTTCATCAGGACGAGGACTATGTTGGGATTGACTGCATAGACTTTTTCCAAAAGCTCCTGCTGCAAGCCGGGCAGTCCCAAGTCTGTACGGCTACGAGCCTCACCGGATTGAAAACCGTGTTCGCCCAACACCATCACGACCACCTCAGCTTCTTTGGCTGCTAGAATGGCTTCTTCCATTCCGCTTTTATCAGTCACATTTACCTTGACCTCGGTGGCAAAATTGGCGCTGCCTTCAAAGATCACCGGACCTTGTGCAACCTTTATGGAATGGGTTCCAAGCGCTCGAAGTCCTTCCAAAACTGATACCGCCGAGTTAGGAGCAACCATGGCTCTCCAGCTGCCTAGCGGGCTGTCTATGTCGGTAGCCAACTGTCCGATCAAGGCGATTTTTTTGCCTGATTTGGGAAGAGGAAGTAGGCTGTTTTCATTCTTGAGCAGTACAATAGACTTTTGTGCCATGTCAAGGACAACTTCACGGATAGCTTTGCTGCCGGTGATTTCTGCCTCCCGGGTAGGATCGCAATAGCGGTAGGGATCCTCAAACAATCCGAGCTCAAACTTGAGTTTCAGAATCCGACGCACGGCATCGTTCACGTCACTTTCTTTGACTTTTCCTTCTTTGACCAAGGCCACCAAGTGCTCCACATAGAGTACTGACTCCATATCCATGTCCGAACCGGCATTGAGGGCGAGTTGGGCGGCGTGCTTGCCATCAGCTGCAAATCCATGTGCTACCATCTCTCCGATCGATCCCCAATCAGAGACCATCAGTCCGTCAAAGCCCCACTTTCCTTTGAGGATTTCGCGCTGCAAAAAAGAGTTTCCGGTAGCAGGAATGCCATTTAGGACATTAAATGAATTCATGAATGTCTTCACATCTGCCTCGAGTGCAGCCTGAAAAGGCGGTAAAATATCATTGTAAAGGGTGGTGGTACCTACATCCACGGTGTTGTAATCCCGGCCTGACTCCGAAAATCCATAGCCGGCAAAGTGCTTGGCTGTAGCCAAAATGGTATGTGGTAAAGCCAAATCCGAACCCTGAAATCCCTTAACCCGAGCGATGGCGATCTGACTTCCGAGGTAAGGGTCTTCACCGGCACCTTCCATGACTCGACCCCAACGTGCATCGCGGGAGATATCCACCATCGGCGCAAAGGTCCAGTTGATCCCTGCAGCACTGGCTTCCAAGGCGGCTACTTCTGCCGACTTGCGGATGGCTTCTAGATCCCAACTTGCCGCTTCCGCCAATGGTACTGGACTTAGCGTTTTGAATCCATGGATCACATCGTAGCCGATCAGAAGCGGGATGCCAAGTCGGGTTTCTTCGACCGCGATTTTTTGAACGGCTCGAACATTTTCTGTTCCGGTCACATTGAGCATAGAACCGACCAAGCCTTTTCGAAGGTGGTTGTATTTTTTGGCGGCGTCCCCATCTTTGGGTGCCGGGCCTGTCACTTCCCAAAAGCCGTTGTACTGATTCATCTGCCCGACTTTTTCTTCTAAAGTCATCAAGGAAAGCAGCGAATCTACTTTTTTATCCACCTGTGTGGTTTGGAAGGCTCGGGCAAGTCCGGGCGAAAGTAAGAGAAACAGGAAAAGGATGCCGTGTCGCATAGGGTCAGAAGTTTAGGATTTCCAAGAAAGTAAAGCAAGATACTTTCTCCGAAGGAGCTTTTTGTAGGCATTCCTTAGCTAAGTCCCTGATAAAAATCAGGTTGTGTCTGTGAGGAATGTTTATGGATTGCAGCGGTCACAATACATAGGATCCTCTGTGGTTTTTCCTTGAGGAAAGTGATCTCGCTCGGAATACCCGCAATGAGTGCAAGTTTTGGTCTGAAAAAGAATGGATCGGGTTGGTGTTCCGCACCAACTGCAAGGAAGTCCGGGTTCGGCGGAGACTACTGCAAAGCCCGGTAAAGAACAGGAAGGGCAGCAGGAACGGATTTTTTCCAACAGCTTTTGGGCTGTTTCATTAATCACTTTCATCCGGGTAGGATTCAGGTGGGCCCGCATGTCTGTCTCCACGTAGGCGCTGCCGTACTTTTTCAAAAGTTGTTCCCCAAGTTCTAAAAGTAGGGACTGATCGGTGATGCCCTTGTGGATCTCGAGGTTGCTGTCTTGCTGATTTCTCAAAATCAACCCATGGCTTGGGAAAAGCGCTTTCTGAGCAAAGTCCTCCAAGGTACTCAAGTCGCTGAAATCTTGCCCAGCAAAATTGGTTTCCACACTCAGGTGTCGGGCGTGGATTTCCAGCTGGTTTTTTCGGTCGAAAAGGAGTAACCATTCTTCGTTTGCGGGGAGGAAAAAGGCGGATGGATGCGCACCAAAGGAACCCTCACTAGCCAAGGCCAAATCCGCACCGGTGAGGTCCATCGCTAGTTCGCACTTTCGCCTTGCGGTGCTGGTTGGGTCGAGGGTTCGCTCGATTTCTCCCGAAAATGTGCCCAAAAGATCTGTGTCGAGGCCTTTTACAAGCTCACTCTTTACCCCAAGCGCTTCATCAAAAAGCGGTTTTAGGACGGATTCTTTCCCGTGCTTGGTGGCGATGACGAGCTTTCGGCCTGCAAAGAGCTCATTTAGTTTTTCAAGTCCCATACTTCCAGGGCTTTTCCTTTGGCCTCTTCGTGGAAGGTTCCTTCCTCAAATACCAGTTGGCCGTTGACCCAAGTGTGCGTGACCTGGCTGTGAAAGGTCGTGCCTTCCAGTGGGGACCATCCGCATTTGTACAGGATGTTTTCTTTGCCCACGGTCCAAGGCTGGTTGAGGTCCACCAAGACCAGGTCGGCAAAGTAACCTTCCCGGACAAAGCCCCGCTCCTTGATTCGGTAGAGAATCGCAGGATTGTGGCACATTTTCTCTGTGATTTTTTCGAGGCTGATTTTTCCCTGATGGAAAAACTCAAGCAGGCAAACCAAGGAATGCTGGACCAAAGGAGCCCCGGACATGGACTGGAAATAAGGCTTTAGCTTTTCTTCCAAGGCATGCGGAGCATGGTCGGTAGTGATCAGATCGATTCGATCATCCAGCAGTGCCTCGAGAAGGCCGTCAGCGTCTTTTTGGGTTTTGATCGCCGGATTCCACTTGATCAGCGTGCCCTTTTTTTCATAATCCTGATCGGTAAACCAGAGGTGGTGTACGGATACTTCGGTCGTGATTTTTTTCTCCGAAAGGGGAATGTCATTTCGGAAAAGTGCTGTTTCCTTGGCTGTGCTGAGGTGAAGGATATGGAGTCTAGCTCCGTGTTTTTCAGCAAGGCCGATAGCCCGTTCGGTCGCCTCAAAGCAGGCCTGTTCACTGCGAATCAGCGGGTGAAACTTCACCGGAATATTCTCTCCGTATTTTTCTCGGTAAGCTTCCTCGTTTTTCTCGACGATTTCCTCATTTTCCGAATGGATGGCAATCACTCCTTTGTACCTCGAAAAGATCTTTTCCAGCATGTCCGGTCGGTCGGCAAGGATGTTTCCTTTTCCCGAAAAATAAAGCCCATCATCCGTGATCGCCAAGAGTCCCGAAGTATCCCACTGCAAGACCTCCTCGAGATTTTCCCCATTGATACCAAGTAGGAAACCATAATTGGCGAGGGATTTTTGGGAGGCGATCTGATATTTTTCCGCCAATAGCTCCATGGTTAGGGTATTTGGTCGGGTATTGGGCATGTCGATAAAAGAGGTCACCCCACCTGCAATCGCCGCCTTGCTCTCACTCAACAGGTCTGCTTTGTGCGTGAGTCCCGGTTCGCGGAAGTGCACCTGTCCATCAATAACACCCGGCAGGAGGTATTTTCCCCGTCCATCAATCACACGAAAACCGTCTTGGGCTGGGATCGAACCGATTTGGTGGATTCGCTCGCCGACGATGAGTACATCGGTTACTTGGCTTTGGCCTTCGTTTACCAAGGTGACTTGCTGGATGAGGGTAGGAGTGGACATAAAAAGGGGGATATGACTACAAAGAAATACTGGAATTCCTACGTGTGCAAAAGTGGTGGGTTGAGAAAAAAATGGGTTTCTTGAATAGAGTAAGAATAAAAAAAGCGGAATGATTCATTCCGCTCTCTCGCTTTAGTACTCGAATAGCACTACATCTCCCAACCCGCTCTGACCGGTTCTTTGATGTACTGATCTGCCTCTGGGATACCTTTTGCCTTCATGTTTTCGTAATCCCACTGGATCAGTTTTCCTCCTAATCGTAGGGACAACACGCCCAGTAAGGTGATCTCAGTTAATCTGGAACCGTATTCAAAATTCGCCGAAGATTGCTCCTTATTGCGGATGGCGTTTACCCAATCCTGAAAATGGCCTGCAGAACGGGCGATCGTTTGCTTGGGTGGTTTGATGTTGTTTCTGAGTGACTCTGGAAATACCTGAGGCTTGCGGCCGCTGCCGTCATTGATGATGATTCCTTTGCTGCCTACAAACATGGAAGCTCTTGCCGGGTAAGTATAACCTGCCGGCAAAGCAGGATGTAGGTCTGGCTTTAAGCCACCGGAATACCAATTGATTTTCATGGCTTTTTGATCGCCTTTCGCAGAAAAATTGAAATAGCCTACTTCCCCATATGGCGCGATTTTGCTATCAGAATAGCCGGCAGGGAATACCTGAACGGTATCGGGACTCTTCAGATTAAAGGCCCAGGTCACGGCATCCAAGTCGTGGCAACCAAAATCACCCAAAGCCCCGCAACCGTAATCCCAGAAATCTCTCCAAGTGACCGGTACATAATTCTCATGGAAAGGAACCATTTCTCTCGGGCCAATCCATTGATCCCAATCAAAGCCGATGGGCATGTTGGTTTTACCTTCAGGCAGTCCTTTCAATCCCGGCAGCCAACGGCCAGCGGGAACCCAAGCGTGGCATTGGTTGACTTCCCCGATCACGCCTGCCCGCAAGTATTCTACTGTCTCTCGGATGCCATCCGTGGAGTGTCCCATATTGCCCATTTGGGTCATCAGGCCGGTTTCCTTGGTGACTTTGGCTACCTCGCGGGCTTCCCAAATGTTGTGCGTGAGGGGTTTTTCGCAGAACACATGTTTGCCCATTTTTAGCGCCATCAGGGCAAGGTAGGCGTGTGTATGGTCTGGGGTGGATATGACGATGCCGTCGAGTTCGGAGGCGTTTTCCATCATTTTGCGGAAGTCGTTGTATTGAGCAACCCGCTTGGTATTGCCTTTTGCAGCTTGCTGTGTTTCGATCATGTCTACCACAGGCCCTCTTCCTGCCTCGGATCTATAGTAGAAATCCGCCAAATTCCAGTAATAGGCAGGATCTGCCACTGCGCTGATGTTGACATTCTCCAGTTTCAAAAATTCCTGAGCATTCTGTTTGCCTTTTCCTCCTGCACCGATGATGCCCAAGTTGACCTGATCGCTGGGCGCTGTATAACCAGGTCCGCCGATCACATGTCGGGGTACAATCATCATTCCTGCACCGCTAAGGGCAGCGGCTTTCACAAAATCTCTCCGGGAAAAGGGTGCTTTATCGTTGTTCATGGTTAGTAAGGGTTCGATCGGTTTAAATTTATTGGATTTCACTAATCCATGCACCACCATTCGGGTTTCGATTTCGGCCCTCCGAGGAATAAATTGGGGTAATTAATAGGTGATTTTTTGGGCTAAAGCCCGATAGGAAGAGATCAGGTCTTGCAAGGGAATGGGCTAAAGCCACATTCCTATTCAATGGGCTCAGTCCCTGATTTTAGGTTGCCTCTTGCTTTAGATGGAGGCCACGCATTTCTCCCGCACATTTCCTATTTTCCCTTTCTCAAAGCCCTTAACCCATGCGCTATTTCCTGATTGTCGCTCTTTTGCTTTCCTTTTTCTCCTGTGGACCCAAGACCGAATCCATAGAGGAAGTCACAGTTGAAGTCAAGAAACCCCGAACTATCGTCACCACCGACGGGGAGATTGATGATGTGGATTCCTTTATCCGAATGCTGCTTTATGCCAATGAATTTCAGATTGAGGGACTGATTTATTCCTCCTCGATGTGGCATTACAAGGGGGATGGAAAGGGGACGCTTTTTACCTCGGAGATGGAAATGACCAAGAATATGTATGGGGCCAAGACAGATCTCCGCTGGCCGGGAGTGGAGTGGATGAATCCGCTTTTGGATGCCTATGATTCGGTTTATCCCAAGCTGAGTCAGCATGCAGAAGGATTTCCCACAGCGGAATATTTGCGCTCGGTGGTTCGGGTGGGGAATATCGACTTTGAAGGAGAAATGGAAGTGGATACCGAGGGTTCGGACTTTATCAAAGCCAAGCTACTGGATGAGGACATGGAACCGATTTACTTGCAGGTTTGGGGCGGGACTAATACCATTGCCCGGGCCTTGAAGTCCATCGAAGATCAATACAAAGGCACGGCAGAGTGGAAAAGCATTTACAAAAAGGTGATCGATAAGGCCATCATCTATGCGATTCTCGATCAGGATGCGACGTATCGGAGGTATATCGCACCGAATTGGCCTGACCTGAAGATTTATTACAATTCGAGCCAATTTTGGTGCTTTGCTTATCCCTGGAAGCGGGCTGTACCGGAATCCCAGCAGTATCTGTTTGAAGGAAAATTCATGGGAGAGGAAATCATTAACAATCACGGACCGCTGATGAAGCAGTATTACAGCTATGGTGACGGTCAGGTACAGGCTGGTGATGACGAGCATATCCATGGCGACCCAACCAAGTTGGTCAATTCACAATGGGGGACTTTTGGGGTGTATGACTTTATCTCCGAGGGCGATTCTCCGGCTTACCTGCACCTGATCGATGTCGGTTTGGACAATCTTAATCAGCCCCAGTGGGGCGGTTGGGGCGGTCGATTGGTCCAGTCCACTGAACAACCCAACCGCTGGGAAGATGGGAAAGCTGTGCTGGATTACAATCCGTTTACCGACACCCTTGATGCGACTTATCCCCAAATCCGCTGGATTGAGGCGATTCAGCAGGACTTTGCTGCACGGGCAGATTGGTGTGTGATGGACTATGCCGATGCCAATCATCCTCCGGTGGTGAAGCCTGTGGGAGCTACTCGACTTTCCGCCAAACCCGGAGAAAGATTGAGTTTAGAAGTTCAAACTAGCGATCCGGACGGAGATCAGTTGGAGACCAAATTTTGGATTTATCCCGAAGTGGGAACGTATTCAGGAAAGGCTAATCTGAGTTCAGCTGGAAATCAGGCGCAGGTGATTTTGGATGGAACTTCTACCGGCCAAGTCCATATCATCGCAGAAGTGAAGGACAATGGCGTGCATCCGATGACTCGGTATGTGCGGTTTGTGGTGGAGGTGAAGGATTGAGTGATCAGTGATCAGTGTTTAGTATTCAGTGTTCAGTAAACAGTCTCAGGGTTCGGTGGGTAATGCTTACTGCGACTTACCACTGCTTACTTACAACTGAATACTGCCTACTGCGACTTCTTACTGCTTACTTAAAATCAGGCATTCATTTTCTCAGAGATCTTTCGGATCTGAAGGTCAAGCTCTTCAGCAGAGAGTTTGATCTTTTCGATTAGGTGGTCTCGCTCCTCTTCTGTGAGGCGGTATTCTTCTTTTAGGACTTCTGTAATGGCGAGAATCCTCGCCAGAGGAGCGCGCACCAAGTGGGATTGGTCGGAGGCCAGTTCGGTGAGTTGGCGGTTTTTAGCCTCCAGATTTTGTAGGGCTACTTCTTGTTTGCTGATGTTTTGGACAGCGGTGAGATAGGTTTTTTCCTCAAGGGAAAGTTGGATTCCGTAAAGATTGAAGTATAGTATTGTCCCGTTTTTTGCCTTAAAGGGTGTTTGGAGCATAAACCCTCTCGAAGGCTGTATGCTTTGGATTTGACTCAGATGCTGCGCTACGGTGTTTTTAAGATGGTCAGGCACAAAGTGCAGGGGATGCTTGCCTGTCATTTCCTGAGAAAGATAGCCTGTGATCTTTTCTATATTCGGGCTGACCTCCACAAATCTCCCTGCCTCATCCAGTCGGATCAAACCCAAATCGGGGTTGGAAAAGAGAAGTTCCATCTCTTGATTTCGCTGATTGACGGCCTCATAGAGTCTCCGGATCAGCATGAATAAAATCAAGGAGGTGACCAGTACGTAAAATGTGCCTTTGTAAAGCTGAAAGCGGGAGTGCTGCTGGATGTCATTGGTGAAAAGCACGTCAGTCAAGCGGTCACTTAAAAAAATCCAACCCAGACCTAAGGTTAGGTACACCAAGGTGATGGAGCTGGGATTGTTTAGCGTAAAAAACTTTTTCATTAGCTCAAGTTAGTAAAATGCAATTCCCTATCAAGTAAATATGGAATTCTACTTTCTTAAAAGTGACCAACTAGCCTGGGATAAAAGTCTTTTTCCAACAGAGTGTATAGATCGGCCTCGGAGGAAATTTCAATTCAAACTATACCTAAGGATTGTCTTCCTACTTATAAGTCAATCCAACATTCCCTTTCCTTCCATGATCTTCGGAACGAATTTTTCGATTCTGCTAAGCTTGGTGGCGGATTGCTTCGCTCCCGTGAAGTGGATCAAATACCCACGTTGCCTTCCCGGAGTGAGGGCAAAAAAAGCTTTTTCGAGCCCCTCATGTTCTTTGAATTTTTGGGTGAGTTCGTCTGGTATTTCTACTCCGGTTTGTCTTGGAGCTTCTACTTTGGTGCCCTTTTTCTCAAAGTCGATGGCTTGACGAATGTAGTTTTTGATGGCCAGAGAGCGGGAGTTTACTTGTTCCAAATCAGTAAATCGCATCACTTTGGCCTGCTGGGAATTGGCACCGGGAAATTCCAAAAGAGCATCTGCGTCCTCAATCAGGATACCTTTCAGAAAGCTGATAACGCAGGAGTCATTGAATACGCCGAGGATAATGACATTTTTGCCGCTTAGGGTGTAAGTAGGCATGCCCCATTTTCGCTCTTCTACCAATTCGGTCTCAAGTAAGAATTGCCTGAGTTGTTCTAGAATGGGTGTCCATCGGTGAACTTTGCAGGCTGGAGTGGCGCCTTTGGAACAGCGCATGCAGCCTTCGATGAGGAATTGGTCGACTTGGGGGTTCATGGGGTTAATAGTTCAGGGTTCAGGGTTCAGAGTTCTGAGTCAATTCAAGTGGTGACTAATTGGAAATTTTGAACTTCGAACTTCGAACTATTTTCCAATAACCCAATAACCAAACACTCTCTTATTCCTCCCTAAACTCCAAAATATCTCCCGGCTGACAGTCTAGCGCCTTGCAAATGGACTCCAGTGTGCTGAATCGGATGGCTTTGGCTTTTCCTGTTTTCAGGATGGAGAGGTTGGAAAGTGTGATATCTACCTTCTCGGAAAGCTCATTGAGTGACATTTTCCGCTTGGCCATCATTACGTCTAGATTTACAATGATTGCCATGGGGTCAGATGGTTAGATCATTTTCAGCTTGGAGTTCCAAGCCTTTTTTGAAAATCTGAGCGATCACGAATACTACCGCAGCCATCATCAGAAATGCCGAATAATCGTCCCAATGGACATATGAATTGGCGACCGGAAAGCCCTGTTTGGCCAGTTCATCAGTGACTCCCTGAGCAACTGCGCCCAAGATGCCCACAGCAAAAATGTAATAGCTGATCTTGGAGATCAGGCGGGACATTTCCTGGCTAAAAGGCTTGTGCAAATTCAGGTATTGGAAAATCAGGGTGATCAGATAAAAGGTATAAGCCTTTAATCCATTTACTCCAATCGCCAAGCCGAATAGCAAACCAAAATAGACTTCACTTTGGCGGAAGAGTTCTGTCAGGTCTAAGATGAGGTATTGATTTTCAGGTGGAAAAACCCGGAATTGCATGAAGGCATAGTTGAACATCAACGCGCCAGTTTGATAACAAAGTGCGATAAAGATGATCCAAGTAATCACATGAAGAAACTTGATGACGAGATCGGTTTTAGGAGACATAGCGATGATATTATACGGTTAGCTCATTTTCAGCCTGAAGCTCCACGCCTCGCTTGTACACTATGCCGATTGCAATCAATAGCGCGGCCATCAGCAAAAACTCGAAGCCATTGCCGACCAATTGTGGTGCGCTGTCCAGTTCATATCCTCGTTTTGCCAGCCCTTTGAAAATACCTGAAGCGAGAATGATGGCTACCCCGATCTGAAAAGCCACGTAGCTGATGGATGAAATCAGTTTCGAAACTTCCTGACTAAACGGATGGACCAAATTGATCTTGAGAAAAATCCGGATCATAAGGTAAAACAGATAAGCCTTTTGGCCCATGATGAACAATAGGATCGAAACTACTCCTACATAGTACCAAATCTCAGTCTCTAGCAAAGCTGAAAGATTGAGGCCTTCGTAGAGGTTTTCTGCCACGATGGGATTGAAAAGGGAATAGACAAACGTAAAGAGTAAGGCTCCGGCTTGGATACATAGCCCGATAAAGATGGACCAGATGACCACAGTGATCAGCATCAGCGATGGCTGATTGACCCACTTTTCTTTCCATTGAGTTTTGAGAGAGTTCATAGAGGTATGGATTTGACTTTTCAAAATTCAGTAAAAAATTATTGAAAAACAATAAATAATGATTGAAAAAAAATATTGGAAAAATTTCACTTTAAATAAATAGAATCCTCACTTTGATATTCAAGCTTTGGGTTAATAGTCAATTGACCTTAATGTTTTCGCCGGAACCCCGCCTACTACAGTATTGTCAGGCACGTCCTTGGAAACTACTGCACCGGCTGCCACCACGGCATTTTCTCCCACTGTCACACCGGGCAGAATCGTCGCCCCGGCTCCGATCCAGGCATTTTTCTTGATCAAAATCGGTTTGGTGACCAACCCTTTTCGGGTTTTCGGGTCAAGAGGATGGTTTTCAGTCACAAGCTTCACTTGAGGTCCGATCAGCACCTCATCCTCAATCGTGATACCACCCAGGTCTAGGAATGAACATCCATGGTTGATAAAAACCCGCTTTCCGATCTTTGTAAACCTTCCAAAATTGGTGGTGAAAGGAGGGAAAACTGAATTGCTTTCGTCCACTTCCTGATCAAAGATTTCACTAAGTATAGCCCTTGCTTCTGCGATGTCTCCTCCTGCATTGAGTTTTCCGATCAGCCGAAGCGTATCATTTACAATTGGCATGACCACTGCGAACGCAGGGTCAGTTGGGAGAATAACTTCTCCGGAACTGAATCTATTGTATACTTCGGAAATGGTCATGATATGATGAAGTTACTTCTGACTTTGTTTACTTCTGAAAAAATACCGCCAATCCATCTTTCCCAGCTACGGCGATATCAAATTTACCGTCTTGATTTAGGTCTCCGGTAGAAAAGTAAAGTCCCGTACCTTTGCCTTCTCCAAATGGCCCGTAACTGATCACATTTTTGACGAAAGCCTTACCATCCCATTTGAAATAATACAGCCCAATTTCATCGAGTTCTCCGGGATCTTTGCCATTATGCGCTCGATAGCGCTTACCCGTAATTAGTTCGTTTTTTCCGTCGGCATCGAGATCGATCCATTCCATCACATGGTATTGGGCATGGTAGGGGTCGATGTCGTGCTTCGCAAAAGTGATTTTTCCTTCCGCATCCCGCTTTTGCTCCATCCAGAAAATGCCATAATTGTGCCCATTACCTAGGATCAAATCATTCAAGCCATCTCCGGTTAAGTCGGTTACAATGATCGGAACGCTCACATCTCCGAGTTCGAAGGTTGGGTGAAAAGTCCACTCCCCATACCTCAAGTCTGCTGGTGCCTCATACCAGCCGTAGCTGCTGACCAGATCTCCCCAGCCATCCCCATTGATATCTCCGAAGCCCAGACCATGGCCTTGGGTTTCGAAGACTTCATACTTTTCAAACTGATTTGGACCTACCCACTTATAGAAAGCCAAAGGTTTTCTCGGGGTATTCGGGACAATTTCTAAGGTGCCGTCTCCATCCAAATCCCAAGCACGAACGGTTTCGATGTTGCCTGTTTCGGCGATGAGGTGCTCTTTCCACTCTCCATTTTTACCCGGATTTTCTTTCCAAATCAGTTTTCCTTCAAACCAGCCTCCTGTGATGAAGTCCATGTTTCCATCGCCATTTACATCCATCGGGATCGTGGAAAAGTCCTCGTAATACTCCCCATATCGCTTGACTTGGCCGATCAGCTGACGTTCCAAAAATCCCGGACCTTTGTACCAATAGCTTCCCGAGACCAGGTCAGGTAGACCATCTTTATCTACATCCATGATTCCCACGGATTCGTAGCTTTCATAGGCGACCATCTGTTTCTCGAATCGGAGATTTTTGGATTGAGCGAATGAAACCGAGGAGATTGCGAATAAGAGAAAGGTTAAAAGGGGTTTCATAATTTACGGTTTACGATTTTGGATGCTTCGACGAGCTCAGCACAAGTTTACGACAGGCAGAGTAGCCTCGAACCTGATTTCACTAGATGATTTAAAAAGCGATTGGTGGCACAGTTTCTAAAACCATGCCACCAATAACTTAAAACCAATACTTCAATAACGAATATCGAATGATGAATTTCGAACATCGAAGTTTGTAACAACGTTGAACGATGAACGTCGAACCTTACTTCTCCATCGGATGCATCTTCAGCAGCTCAGTTGGACTCCAGAATCCTTCTTTGCCTTTCACCTCGTCTCTCACTTTTTTCACTAAATCAGGGGAGATTGGTGTAGCCTTGTTGCCAAAGGAGTTTCGGACATACGTCAAAACAGCAGCAATTTCTGTGTCATTGAGCATACCTTCGTAAGGAGTCATCGGTACCTGTCCGGGATATTCTCTTCCGGCCACTTCGATAGGGCCCATGATGCCTTTAAGGACGATTTTGATCAATCGCTCCGGACTACCGGTTACCCAAGGTGTGCCTCTCAATGGAGGGAATTGGGAAGCAGTTAAGCCTCCACCGTCCATCTGATGGCAAGTTCCGCAGAAGCCTTCTCTGGCGTAGATTTCTTTTCCGAGTACGAAGAGCTCACGATCCGAACCAGTAAGGGAGGATTTGATGTCTTCCTCTTTCTTTTGCTGGACAGAAAGTCCATTCAGGTGGGCAACGGCTGTTTCGAGGGTTCTAGGAATCCAAGTGTTGTCTTTCGGCTGTTTTTCTGCCTCCGCCAAAATCGGCGTGCCGACTTCTCTCGGCAGCCAAGAGGCTGCGGCGATGGCTTCCATGCGAACACGACCATGCGGATCTTTGGCAGATGCCATCAATAGTTCTGCCTGATCTTTCACTTGGTGACCTGTGTATCGGACTACCCGCGTAGCCGCTGCACGAACACGATGATCTGATGACTTAAGAAGTTCCTTAAGTAAAGGTTGATTGACTTTGTTGGCACCCCAAGTCACCCAAAGTGCTTCGAGTCGGTGATGCTCATATTGTGGGTCATTTTTATCCAATCCTGCTATCCATTTTTCCACAGCAGCTGTTACCTCAGCAGCGTCTCTGCCTCTCAGTTCGCGACGGGTGCGGTATCTGGACCGGTATTCTGGGAGTTTTAGGTTTTCAAGTAATTCTGAGATACTGGCTCCATCAATTTTTGCAGGAGTGACAAAGGGTCTAGAAGGATAAGTCACTCGATATACGCGTCCGTGAACATGGTCTCTGAGTGGGTCTCGGGCATTATGCTGCATATGTCCAATGAGGATATTGTGCCAGTCTATGATGTAAAGCGAGCCGTCAGGGGCGATTTCCATATCTACTGGGCGGAAATTTCGGTCAGTAGATACCACTAGGTCTTGTCTCCACTTGGAAGTAAATCCTACTGTGTCATCGATCATTCGGTGCTGCTTGGTACCCAGAAATCCAATCGTATTGTTGATTATCAAATCGCCTTGGATGTCATCCGGGAAGTGTCGGCTGGAAATAAATTCCAAACCGGAGGTTGGTCTTACCATGTGGTCTTTTTCAATCAGGTTTGGACCTTTGAAGTTGCCGTTTCCATAGCGTGGAAGGGTAGAACCTGGAAGCATCCAGTTGACATTAGGGCCCGAGGTTTCGGCGTAGAAGTTTTGTCCCCACTCGTCAAAAGCAATTCCCCATGGGTTAGGAATACTGACTTGATTGACTCTCTCCAGCTTGTGGCGTTTGGGTTCGTAGCGGTAAAAACCACCGTTTGTGGCGCGAACAGGCCCATAGGAAGTCTCGACATTTGTGTGCAAAAACACCCCTTCTGCCATGTAGATCGCCCCGCTTTCGTCTGTGGTAAAAGCTGAAATCGCATGATGGGTGTCATGGTCATCAAATCCACTTAGGAGGATTTCTTTCCGATCTGCCTTGTCGTCCTTATTATCATCGATCAGCAAAATCAAATTAGGACCCTGAGAAACATACACACCCTCTGCACCGATTTCGAAACCAACCGGAATATGGAGGTTGTCGGCAAAAGTGGTCTGCTTGTCCGCTTTTCCATCATTGTTGGTGTCTTCGAGGATAATGAGTTTGTCTGCCGGACGAGCATCACCAGGCTTGTAGTGGGGATAGCTTGGCATAGTCGCAACCCAAAGACGGCCCTTGTTGTCAAAGGACATTTGCACCGGGTTGGCTAGGTCTGGGAATTCCTTTTCAGAGGCAAAAAGGTCCACTTTGTAGCCTTCAGGAACCTTGAGAGTTTTCAAGGCATCATCTCCGTATTTGTATTCCAAGCTGCCATTTGCTTCAGGATTATAGTTAGTTTTTACTTCAGGAAGAGACCTTGTTTTGGCATCAGCAGCTGCGAGATCTTTGACTTTACCCAAACTGGATTCCCAGATGGCAGTGTCTCTGATGGCAGTCATCTGACGGATTTTTTCGATTTCGAAAGGATAGTTGTCAGGTCCAAATGGATCGTATCGGCGACCATACACGTGGACTCCGTTAGGAATTTTGTAATCATTGTGCCAAAACCAGTTTTTCTCCATCACTGCTTTATGGATCAGGTCACGGTTGGGTTCTGCCTTTCTGGATTCTATTCCAAAAAGCTTATCTGCTAAAAGTTCGGCCAGCTTGGCATACCCAGCTTCATTGAGTTGCGAACCATCAATCGTCAGAGGCTCTTCGCTTTCCTCGTACCAATCCTTGCTAGGCTCAAAAGCATTGACAAATACGATGTCATGCTTTTTGGCTGCATCCGCCATGGCGTTGGTATATAAGGAGAGGTTTTCGTTTTCTTTTTTCCCATTCGGTACATCCTTGATTTCGCTCAAGTCCTCGAAGGAAATAGGAGAAACCAAGGCGAGTTGAGGTGCCGATTTGCCATTGTATCTCTGGGCTTTTGAATGAATGATCCACGCTTCAAGTTCATCTTTGAAGTTTTGGAGCTTTTCAGGTCCCTGAAAAGATTCATTGAATCCGAAAAAGCCAACGACGATATCCGCCTGAAGTCTGGTAAGCCATTGATCGGGCTTTTCAAGAAAACCCTGAGAATCCGAATGGGTACCATATTCGTCCTGAAACTCCTCAGCACCCGGGAAAGCCCAAGGGTCATTGGAAGCAGATCTTGGTCTAAACCCGGGGGTGTCTCCGGGGTCACAGAGGTTACGGATGAAAAGTGTACTGTCTGGATACCTCATGTGCATCTCAGTTTCAAAAAGTCCATACTCCATCATTCTGGAACCAAGGTTATTTCCCACGAGGGTAATCTTGGATCCTTTTCGGAGATCTAAGGTTTTTTCAGGGGTGCAGCTTGCTATCAGAGCGCCTAAAAGAATAAAAATGAATAAATAGGATTGAGCTGAAATCAATTTTTTCATAAATGCTTATTGACAATAATGCTTAAGTATAATCAGAATGAATTCAATATTCAATGGTTTTTGTATAGTGTCTTATATATTTTTGACTAAATAATTTTTCAATCTTATTATGTATAAATAAGGTGTTCTGTATCCTGTGGCATCCTGTATTTTATAGACTTTTATCTCAGTGGTATTTTTTTTTAAAACTTCAATTTGATTAAATGATTTGGGTGGCGGTATCCTGCTGTGTCCTGCTTATTACTTGCTGATTTTCTGAACATTATGCAGGATTCAACAGGATGGGGTGGGTGAGTCTGATTAGGATATTTAATCGGAATTATTACAATTACTTTAAACCCACCAATATGAATAACCGCTATCTATCTAAGGTAAAAGTCCGGCTTTTCGGATTTTTATTGTTAATGCTATGCTTTAGCATTGCGAGTATTGGTCAGACTCAATCCGTACGAGGGGTTGTGACATCTGATCCTGACAAAGAGCCTGTACCTGGCGCTTTGGTTTCCATCAAGGGTACTCAAAAAGGTACTGTCACGGACATCGACGGGGTGTTTTCAATCGATGCGGCTCCAGGCGATGTATTAGTGATCAGCTTTGTTGGTTTTACGACGAAGGAGGTTGCTGTAGTTGCCGGCCAAACCAACCTCAGCATCAATTTAGCTTATTCCACTTCAGATCTTTCCGAAGTCGTGGTAGTAGGCTATGGCAGTCAGCTCAAAAGAGAGGTGACTGGTGCTGTCCAAACCGTGGCCGGTAATGACCTTCGGGACATGCCTGTTTCTCAAATTACCAATAAACTGCAAGGACGTTTGGCGGGTGTTCAGATCAATCAGACTACTGGTCGACCCGGAGCTGGAATGTCTGTAAGGATTCGTGGTCAGTTGTCTGTTTCTGCAGGTAGCGAACCGCTGTACGTAGTGGACGGATTCCCTATCACCGGTAACATTGCCAATATCAACCCTGACGAAATCGAGGATATCACCGTGCTTAAGGATGCAGCTTCTACGTCACTTTATGGATCGAGAGCGGCTAATGGTGTGGTTTTGATCACGACTACCAAAGGAAAAGCAAATCAAACCAATGTGGCCTTAAATGTATACACCGGGTTGCAGCACGTGCCAACTTACAACAGGTTGGAAATGATGAATGCGGAGGAGTTTGCTCAGTTTAAGAAAGAGTTTTTTGAGGATGCCAAGCAGCCTGTTCCTGATATTTTTCAGAATCCAGCTCAATACAGAGACAAAAACAACGACTGGTTTGATGCCCTTTTGCAGGTAGCACCTATGTCGAATTACAACTTGACTGTGACTTCTAATACTGACCGCAGCAATACTTCGTTAGTGGCTGGGGTATTTGATCAAAAAGGTGTGGTAATCAACACAGACTATCAGAGGTACTCCATGCGACTCAATACGGATTATAAAATCCTCGATAATCTCCGTGTGGGAATTAATGTGGCTCCAACCTATGTGTATGACTTTTCTCCACGTACAGATGGAGACCGAAGCCAAGGTTTGCTTTTTAATGCCATCCATACATGGCCAATTATGGATATCTATGATCAGAATGGAGATTTGACCTATTTCAATAGATTCCCGTCAAATACAGGAAATATCTGGGCCTATGCCAACTGGGTAAGAGCTGCAAAGGAAATTACTAACGTAACTAAAACCACGAACTTGCTTTCCAATGCTTTTGCGGAATATAAGCCGATCAAAGGGCTGACCATCAAGTCTACGTTCAACGCAGAGATCAGAAACTCAAATTTCACCTTCTTCAACCCTTCTACTGCTACCAACTCACTCAACGCGCCAATTCCTACCGTGGCCCGCTATACGAGAGAGACCAATGACGACTTGAGCTGGTTGAATGAGAATTTGGTGACTTATGCAAAGACCTATGGAGATCATGGATTTGATGTCTTGTTGGGTTACACCAATCAATATTATCGAAACGAACGTACTACGATCAATGCCAATACCTATGCGGATGATAGAATCCCTACGATTCAAGGTGCGATCAATATTGATCGAAACTCTTCCACAACCGGCATCAACGAATGGTCTTTGACCTCCTTGCTTTCCAGATTGAACTACAATTACAAAGGAAAATATCTTTTGACTGCTGCCATCCGAGGTGATGGATCTTCAAGATTCGGTGCAAATAACCGTTGGGGTATTTTCCCATCTGTATCTGCGGGTTGGGTAATGTCTGACGAAGAGTTTTTGAAAACCAATGAAAAAATTTCCTTCCTAAAGTTGAGAGGTAGCTTCGGGGTGACTGGTAACAACAACATCGGTAACTACACGCAGTACGCATTGGTAAACAATACCATCAACCACGTATTCAATAACAATGTGGTTCCAGGTGCTGGATTGACCTCTTTGGCCAATGCCAACCTAGGATGGGAGACCACCAAGCAATTTGACATGGGTATTGACCTAGGATTGTTTGATGACCGAATCCAGTTTGTGTACGATTACTATCAAAAAAATACGACCAACCTCCTTTACAGTGTTCAGATTCCACAAGAATCAGGTTTCGGAAGCTTCAATGATAATATCGGTGAGATTAAATTCTGGGGTCATGAATTCGCGATCAACACCCGAAATACAGATGGTAGATTCAAATGGACTACGAGCGCCAATATTTCCTTCAACAGGAATAAAGTAATTGCTTTGGCTGACGGAATCGACCGAGTGTATGGTTCATTCCACATTACTCAGGTTGGGAAGCCTTTTGGACAATTCTACGGCTTGGTAAAGCTCGGTAACTATATGAATGCTGAAGACCTAGCCAACAATCCAAAGGTACCGGGTAGATCTACTGTAGGTAGTATCAAGCTTAAGGACATCAATGGAGACGGCATCATTACCAACGGAGGTAATAATGATGATCGAACCATCATCGGTAACCCTTTCCCGGATTTTACTTACGGTATCGTCAATAACTTCCAGTATGGCAAGTGGGATATGAGTATTGTAGGATCTGGTTCTTATGGTAATGAACTCTTGATGAGACACCTTTATTCTACAGCCAACTTGGACGGGGTATTCAACATGGTAAGAAGGGCAAAAGACAGATTCAGATCTCCTGAAAATCCAGGAGAAGGAATCTTCGGTACTACTGTAGGTGGAGGTAACGTGACCGGTATTGAACGTGACTGGATGAATACCAATTTTATTTATGATGCTTCCTTCTTTACGATCAAAAATATCACGATCGGATACGACGCTGGTAAGTTGACCAAGTTTGTCAAGAGTGCCAGATTCTATGCTTCAATTCAAAACGTGTACACTTGGACTCCTTACTGGGGAGGCTCCAACCCTGAATCCAGTATGCAGGGAAATGGACAAGGTGACGGTGGTAACCTGAGTCAGGGTATAGACTTCTTGGGTTATCCAATCCCAAGAACCTTCACCATTGGTGCAAACATCAACTTTTAATTGAGCGAAAAATCTAAAACCGAGAAATTATGAAAAAGACAAGCATATTATTCGCGTTGATAGGCAGCTTGACGCTCAGCAGCTGTGAGGATTTCCTCACTATTGTTCCTGAGACGCAGCTTAGTTCCGCGACTTTCTTTCAAACAGAAAATGACTTTAAGCAGGCAGTAAATGCAGCTTATGCTCCGATGAGAAATATTGTCAATGATCGGGCATGGCTGGTGTCTGAAATGCGTTCGGATAACACCATTTATGCACGAAATATCCTCTTTGGTGCTACCGAACAGCAAGAAGACATCTCTGACCATGCGATACCAGATGCACAGGGGATCACGTCCAACACGCACGTTCTCAATCAATACAGACTGAATTATTTGACCATTTCCAGGACAAATCAAATTCTTTCTTCTATTGATCCTGTAACCTTTGATGCGACTAGCAAAAACAATATCAAAGGTCAGGCGCTGTTCTTGAGAGCTTATTCGTATTTCGAATTGGTGCGTTATTTCCAAAAAGCACCACTTCATCTCACTCCGGTGACCAACCGATCTGAAGCCGCAAAAGAATTGGCCTCAGAAGAGCAACTGTATACTCAAATCATCAAGGATGCACAAGAAGCTATTACACTTCTTCCTGCTAGACCTCAGCAGGAGCTGGGAAGAGTGACTTCCGGAGCGGCAAGAATGCTTTTGGCTGAAGTATATATTACCCGTAAAAACTGGGCTCAGGCAGAGACCTTGCTCAAGGAAATTGTCTCCAGTGGACATTATTCCTTGATTCCAAACTACGCCAATGTGTTCTCCGACAATACGTCCAATAAAAACAATGCAGAATCATTGTTTGAAGTGCAGTTCTTGGAAGGTGCAGCAGGTATGGCGGGTTCATTCTTGTACAATTTCATGCCAAGACCAATGACTCCTGCCGAATTGGTGACCATTACGGGTACATCGAATCCACAGCCACTGGACGGTGAAGGCAATAACGTACCGACACCGGATATCATCGCGGCTTATGAGGAGGGTGACTTGAGAAAGGATGCCTCTATCGGGTTTATTACCTTATCTACGTCACTCGTAGATGCTCCTAAAATCTTCCCATACATCAAGAAATTCGCTAAAAAGCATGCCCAGCACGGTAACCACGGAATGAATTTTCCGATTTACCGTTATGCCGAGGTGCTTTTGTTTTTGGCGGAAGCACTTAATGAGCAGGGAAAAACTTCGGAAGCAGCGACTTTCCTTAATCAGGTAAGAAGCCGTGCAGGACTAGCTGCTACTACCGCAAGTACACAGGCTACCATGAGGGAGGCGATTTTCAAAGAAAGACGAGTGGAGTTGGCCTTTGAAAACAAGAGATGGCATGACATCACCCGAACAGACCGCGTTCAGGAAATCATCGGTGCTTTCGCTGCAAGAGCTAAAGCCAATCCCCAGCTGTACTACTATCCTAAGGGAGCGACTTTCCGAAGCAATGCCTTTACAAACATTACCAAATTCTACGCCTTACCTGCTGCAGAATCTGAGATCAGTCCTTATTTCTAAGTTGGTTTTCTAAATGAAATAGCCCGACATCTCCTTTTTCAGAAAAGCGAAGATGTTGGGTTATTTTTTTTCCAAACCTGAAATGGCAGGACAGTTAAAATCTTGACAAAAAGTAAATAGCCTTCATGAGTGGCTTTCTTTCCCTAAAAGAACTTCTCATATTGAATTCTCTTAAAATAGAATTTTAAAAAGAGCTTTAAATCCAAAATAATATGTTCCTCAAAAGCACTGTAAAACACCTATTCTTCTTTGCTGTCATAGCCTCTGTTTTTTTGGCTTGCGCAAAAAAAGAAGAAGTCCGGCAGCTTACCGGAAATCCAAAAATTGACAAGCTAAAACTACCCGATGGCTTTGTGGCTGAATTGCTCTACAGCCCGGGTGAAAATGACCAAGGATCATGGGTTGCCATGACCTTTGACGACAAAGGTCGCATGATCACCTCAGATCAGTATGGATATTTATACCGTTTGGAATTGCCTCCAATTGGCTCTGATTCTACGGTGAAGCCAAAAGTGGAAAAACTGATCGTAGGCAGTGTCCCAGATTCAGTGGTTGGGATGGGCTATGCTCAAGGCCTGCTCTATGCCTTCAATTCACTGTATGTGATGGTGAATCATAATCCTAATGAGAAATTCAGCCAGCCAACAGGCTTGTATCGAATTCAGGATCTAGACGGTGATGATCAATTTGAGACCATCACGCAAATCCGGGAGTTGAAGGGACAGCAAGGTGAACATGGTCCTCACTCTATGAAGGTTACTCCTGATGGAAAGGGTATTTACCTGATTGCAGGTAACCATGTGGATGTGCCGGAAATGAATTCGTATCGCTTGCCAAGAGTATGGAATGAGGATAACCTTTTCCCTTTGATTAAGGATCCAAGAGGGCATGCCAATGACAGAATGGCTCCCGGAGGATGGATCGCACGGATTGACCCTGAAGGAAAAGATTGGGAATTGATCTCAGCTGGTTTCAGAAATGCCTTTGACTTTGACTACAATGAAGTAGGGGACATCTTCGCTTATGACGCCGATATGGAATGGGATTTTGGGATGCCTTGGTATCGACCTACCCGTATCAATCATGCAACGAGCGGATCGGAATTTGGCTGGAGAACAGGCAACTCCAAATGGTCTCCCAACTATCCGGATAACCTACCCGCAGTACTCAACATCGGTCAGGGTTCTCCTACCAATGCCATGTTTGGTTTCAAGGCCAATTTCCCAAGCAAGTACAAAAAGGCGCTCTATGCATTTGACTGGAGCTTCGGGATCATCTATGCGATCCATTTGACTCCAAATGGAGCCACTTATGACGCGACTGCTGAAGAATTTATTTCCGGTTCTCCACTTCCGCTGACTGACGGGATCATCGGTCCTGATGGTGCATTTTATTTTGCCACGGGTGGTAGAAGATTGGAGTCAGACTTGTATCGAGTGACTTACAAAGGCGAATTGGATGAATATAAGCCATTGACCGAAGCTGACCTGCCTCAAGAGGCCAAACTCAGAAGAGAATTGGAGCAATATCACAAAGCTGGTGCTCCTGCAGAGGGATTGGAAAAAGCTTGGGCGCAGCTAGGACATGCAGACCGCTATGTGCAATATGCAGCTCGTATTGTGTTGGAGCATCAGCCAGTTGATTCTTGGAAGGCCAAAGCTATTGCAGAGACGGACCCTGCCAAAAAGATCCATGCAATCTTGGCTTTGGCTCACCATGCTACCGATGCTGATGCCGCAGCGATGCTCACCAGCTTGATGAAGGTGGATTATAAGGCACTTTCTTCCAAAGAAAAACAAGACATCCTTCGTACTATTGAGGTGATTCTTTACCGATATGACAAAGGTGCCGAACCAGTCAAGCAGCAATTGATTGCCTATTTGGATCCAAACTTCCCTGCAAATGACAACCTTTTGGATCGCTCGCTTTCCATTTTGATGGCACATTTGGATGCACCAACTGCGGTGGAAAAAACCTTGGCTTTGCTTAAGAATGCCAAAGATGATCCTGACTATCAGAAGACCTTTACTTCCTCATCGGATTTGATTTTCCGAAATCCACAATACGGTTTGGACATTGCCAACATGCTTGCCAATGTGCCACCAGCTCAAGCTACTTTCTATGCCACAGTCCTAGGTGGTGCAGACAAGGGCTGGACTCCGGCTCAGCGTGAAGAATATTTCAAGTGGATTAATCATGCTTTGACAGCATACAAAGGCGGTAGAAGTTATGTGGGCTTCCTCGATCGAGCCAGAAAGATGGCTTTGGCGTCCGTGGATAAGACGGACTTCGAAAAGTACGATGAAATGTCAGGAGGTAAATTGCTTACTGAAAGTGGAAATGATATCGCTAATACAGGAGTTCAGCCTGAAGGCCCTGGCCGTCGCTGGACAGTGGAAGAGGCTGAGCCTTTGGTAGCTAATTTGGTAGGTCGTGACTTGGTAAAAGGTAAAGCCATGTATGCCGCTACGCTATGCCAGTCTTGCCACACGATGCAAGGTGAAGGGGGAGCGATTGGCCCAGATTTGAGCCAGTTGGGAACCCGATTCTCTCCAAAAGATATCTTGGTAGCAACTATCAACCCAAGTGAGACCATCTCTGATCAGTACCATGCGACAGTATTGGAGCTTAAGGCCGGTGGTTCTATCGTAGGTAAGTTGAATGATGAGGATGCTCAGAACTATTACATCTCTCAGAATCCATTTGCTCCAAATGACATCAAAACGGTAGCGAAAAACACGGTAGTGTTGAAGAAAAACGCAGAGGTTTCCATCATGATGGGTGGACTTATCAACCGTCTGAATGAAGAGGAACTAAAAGACCTTATGGCCTACCTGATCTCAGGAGGTAATGCAGATCATCCGGTGTACAAGCAACCTACTGCTCAGAAATGATTTCCTTAATTTCAAATAAAACCCTTCTAGCCGTGGCCACCCTGGCCACGGTAGCTTGGGTCAACTTGACCTGCCAGACTCCGGCAGAAAAGGAGGAGCTTCAGGCAGACTTTAAGCCTATTTTCGATGGGAAAAGTCTGGAAGGCTGGGAATATGATCCTGTGTATTGGTCAGTAAAAGACGGAGCAATCGTGGGAGAAATCACTCCGGAGACTGTCCTGAAAAACAACACCTTTATCATCTGGAAAGGTGGAGAACTCGGAGATTTTGAGCTCAAATTGGACTACTGGATTTCAGAAACAGGAAATTCTGGAGTGCAATACCGTAGTGATCGGTTTACCGAAGTTCCTTATGCGCTACGTGGCTATCAGGCAGATATTGATGGTGGCAACCGCTATACCGGACAGAACTATGAGGAGCGAAAGCGGACTACCTTGGCTTATCGAGGACAGAAAACGCGCATCACTTCTCAGCCTGACTCAATCACAGAAACTCGTGGGTTCGTAGAGCGAAATGCCTGGAAAGGATTGAATCTAGTATCCGAATTGGGTGATCGCGCCGAATTTGGCAACCTGATCAAAAAAGGCGATTGGAACTCCATTCACATCGTGGCCAAAGGCAATGTAATGAAGCACTATGTCAACGGCACCTTGATGAGTGAGGTGACGGATGAAGATGCCAAAAACCGGATGCTAAAAGGATTGATGGGATTTCAGGTTCACGTAGGACCACCGATGAAGGTGATGTTCAAAAATATCCAGTTGAAAAAGTTATAGTAGTTAATTGGTTAATAAAGCAAAGAGGCACGGAGTAATCTGTGCCTTTTTCATTTTTGGATAATTTTTATGGTCTTTTATATCAAAGGCAAAATATCATTTAACCTTTTAGCTATCTTAAAGCCAAGCTTTTTCCAGACACCCATATAGGGCAGGACAGTCTCAGAAAGGCTTTTTTATAGGTTACCTTTTCATTACACTACCCAAAATGACCCTCGGAAATCCCGCAAACTGGAAGCACAAACTCTCCAATTCCCATCAACTGGGAGGCATCGAAACGTCTATCGTGGATAATGGACCCGGTCGGGGAGTTCGGATCGCTTGGATCAATACCGGAACCGGCCTACGCTACAAGTTGGTACTGGACAGAGGGATGGATATCTTGGATGCCTTCTACAATGAAAACAGCTTGGCTTGGATTTCTCATGCCGGGTTGACTACTCCGCAGCCATTTTCGAATCAGGGAATTGATTGGCTTAGGACTTTCGGAGGAGGTCTTTTGACCACATGCGGGTTATCGAATGCAGGCCCTCCCAATACAGATGAAGGTGGTTCGAGAGGTCTTCACGGTAATTATTCCAATACTCCGGCTGAACTCATTTCGATCAAGCAACCAGATATTTTCACCGGAGATTTAAGCTTTGAGATTGTGGCCAAGGTAAGAGAGACTACCACCTTTGGGCCAAGCTTGGAAATGCATCGATCCATTTCAGGTACCATCGGTTCGCCTGAAATCCGAATCAAGGACACCGTGACTAATCGCGGTAATGCGCCCGCACCTCACATGATCCTGTATCATATCAATTGCGGTTGGCCGCTGATTGACGACGGTACTCGAATCGTTTGGCAAGGTGAGAAAAAGCCAAAAGCCACGGATGCCAATAATACCGAATTCAACCAAGAGTACGAATTCACCCGATGCGCTCCACCCATGGATGAGCATGCCGGGTTTGGAGAAGATGTGGCTTTTATCGATCCAAAGGCAGATAGCAACGATCAAGTGATCTGCGGCTACGCTAATGATCAGCTAGGAATAGCTTTGAAAATTACCTTTTCCAAAACCCAAATGCCTTGGCTGATTAATTGGCAGCATTGGGGAAAAAATGAATATGTGACGGCCCTTGAGCCTGCTTCCCATCCACCGATTGGTCAGGCTGCAGCTCGGGAAAATGGAACCTTGATCCTTTTAGAACCTGGAGAAACCAGAACCTATGATTTGCTTTTGGAAGTGTTGACAGGGGAGAAAGCCAGAGGATTTACAATTTAAGATTTACGATTTACGATTTACGACTTACGACCTTTTCCTAAAATGGAAGCCTTGAACCAAGAACTTCGAACCTTGAACATTTCTAATGTTGAATGTCGAAAAATGAATTAAGAACGTCGAACAAAACAAATAACTCAATAACCAATAACTCAAACCTCAACACCATGAGTTTAGCAAAAAAAGCCCTAGAGCAGGGCGAAGGCATTTTAAGATTGACACCGACTTGGGTACCCCGTTCATTTTGCGTGCCCGGAAGACGAATCAAACTTCACCCGGATGATTATTACTCCTTCGGAGGAATGCGTGGAGGAATCGACGAGCGCTGGTTTTCATCTACGACTCCTGCAGAAAATGGCCCTTTGACCTCCAAAAATGAAGGGTTGAGCCATATCGCCTACGAAGAAGGTGGCAAAACGGAGCTTTTCCTTTTGAAAGATGCCATCGATGAATTAGGTGCACAGATCATTGGAAGCAGACTCTGGGATCAGTACAAGTCTTGGCCGATGTATTCCAAGTTTTTTGACAACATGGGTCCACTTCCTCACCACATCCACCCTTCGGATGAATTTGGTAAGCTGACTAATCAAAATGGTAAGCCGGAAGCTTACTATTTCCCGCCTCAGGTGAATAACCACGGAGGTGATTTTCCTTACACCTTCTTTGGCATCGCTCCGGGTACTAGCAAGGAAACTATTCTTCAGTGCTTGAAAGACTTCAAAAAAGGCGATAACAAAATCACCAATTACTCTCAGGCTTTCCGCCTTCAGCCGGGTACCGGTTGGGATGTGCCTCCAGGAATGCTACATGCTCCAGGATCGCTTTGTACCTACGAACCTCAGAAAGCCTCTGATATTTTCGCGATGTATCAGTCCCTGGTGAATGAGGCGATTATTCCTGAAGAATTGCTCTGGAATGCTACTCCAAAAAACCGTTGGGGTGATTACGAATTGCTCGTGGAAATGATCGATTGGGACTTGAATGTGAACCCTAACCTCATGGACAACCACTACATGGAGCCTAAGCCTGTTCACGCGGTGGCAGAAATGAACGCAGCTGGCTATCACGAAAACTGGATTTGCTACCGCTCACATGACTACAGTGCCAAAGAATTGACCGTATTTCCTGGCCAAACTGTCGTGATCAAAGATGCTGCAGCCTACGGTATGATCATGATGCAAGGCTATGGTAAAATGGGTGTTTGGGATATCGAGACACCTGCTTTGATTCGATTTGGCCAATTGACTCACGATGAATACTTCGTGTCAGAAGATGCTGCAAAAGCAGGTGTGAAAATCACCAACCTTTCCAAAACCGACCCAATCGTGATGCTGAAGCACTTCGGACCTAGAAATCCGGATCTAAAAGTTTCATAGTCAACAGTCCGCGGTCGACAGTCAACCGTTTTGCGGTGGTCCGTGGAAGTTTGACCGTTGACGAAATAAATACTCAATAACTTATAACCCAATAACTCTTCAACCATGAACAATTTTCCCAAACTCCACAATGCCACTTGGCCTGGCTTAGTAGGAAAAGGACCGGATTCTGAGCCGGTGATTCCCTTTGATACTCTTCTTTCCATGACCGCCGCTGCAGAAGTCAACGGTGTCAAATTTGACGGAATCGACGTGGGTCTTTTGGAACCCCATTTCAATTTGGATGATCTGGATGAGCCAAAAAGACTGGCAGATAAAGTGGCCAAACACAATCTTAAAGTAGGTTCACTAGTAGCACCTATCTGGGCAGGTTCGGCGATGGGTACCGCAGATCAGCGCAAGACCTTTGTCGAGATGGTGCGCAAGTCTTGTGAATTTGGTCAAAAGCTAAAGGAGCTTGGTGTGCGTGACTACGGAATTGTCCGAATTGATTCTGCTGCTGGAGTTTCTGACTGGGCAAAAGATCCATTGGCAAATTCCAAGTTGATAGCTCAGACCTTTCAGGAAGCGGCAGATGTGGCTGCGGGCTTTGGAGAAAGACTGGCTGCTGAGGGAGAAATCTGCTGGGGTGGCATGCACAGCTGGAAGCACATGGTCGAGCTGTTAGAAATGACAGATCGGAAAAACGTAGGCTTCCAAGCAGACATGTCTCACACCTTCCTCTATACGATGGGATACAATGCTCCTGAGCATCGAATCCTTCCTACAGATGCTGATCTGAAGGATCGTGAAGTGATCAAAGCTGCTTTAAAGACAGTAACTGATGCTCTTCGACCTTGGACTATTGATTTCCATGTGGCGCAAAACGACGGTTCTGTGTTTGGCTCAGGTTCACACGACAAGACCGGTCGTCACTGCCAAGCTACCGATCCAAATGGATTGCTGGATATCGCTCACGATGCTGGCTACTGGTTGAGAGATGGTAATGGTAATCTGACCAAGGCAATGACCCACATTTGCTGGGATGGCTGCATGTTTCCAAATGCTGTGATGGGAAATCAGCAGACTTGGAATGATATTCTAGCTGCTATGGTCAAGGTGCGTGAAGCGCATGGATGGTAAGGATGAAGTTTTAAGGCAGAAAGCTGAGTTGATTTACGAATTCAGATTTACGATTTACGAGATCAAAATTAGAGTTGAGTTGGAATTTGATTCTCCTGACTTAAACCACTCTAAATCTCTTTTCTGACCAAGAATGTTTGTTTCATCCCAAATCTTCAAATCTTTCAATTTTCCAATCTTTAAATCATTAAATCATGAGTAATAAAAAACAAATCCGAGTAGGTCTGATCGGCACAGGACTGATGGGCCGAATCCATACCAATGGTTACAAGCGTTTGGCTGACTTTTTCCCTGAATACGAATACGTCCCGGTCCTTCAAGCCTGCTGCTCCAGACGTGAACCCAATGCCAAAGCCTTTATGGAGCGATGGGGCTATGCTTCCTATGAGACGGACTGGAGAAGAATCATTGAGCGGGACGATATCGATGCGGTGGACATCTGTACGCCTAATGATACCCATGCTGAAATCGCGATTGCAGCAGCAAAAGCAGGAAAAATGATTCTCTGCGAAAAGCCATTGGCTAGAACAGTAGCTGAGGCGGAAGGTATGCTGAAAGCTGTAGAAGAAGCTGGCGTGAAAAATACCGTGTGGTACAATTACAGAAGGATTCCGGCGGTGACTTTGGCTAAAAATATCGTGGCTTCGGGCAAGTTGGGAAAGATTTTCCATTACAGAGCCAACTTCCTTCAAGACTGGACCATCAATCCTGATCTTCCACAAGGTGGAGATGGTACTTGGAGATTGGATGTGGAGTCGGCTGGTTCAGGCGTGACCGGTGACTTGCTGGCACATTGCGTGGATACTGCGATGTGGATCAATGGAGGCATCAAAGATGTGTCGGCTGTGACAGAGACCTTTGTGAAGGAGCGTGTACACCAAGGTACAGGACAAAAGCAAGCAGTAGGAATTGACGATGCCTGTATTTTCCATTGCCATTTTGACAATGGTTCTTTGGGGCTTTTCGAAGCTACCCGCTATGCTCGTGGACACAAGGCTCTATACACTTTAGAAATCAACGGTGAGCATGCTTCGATCCGTTGGGATTTGCATGACATGAACCGATTAGAATACTTCGATCACAGTGACGAGGGCAAGGTCCGAGGCTGGAGGTCCATTCATATCACAGACGGAGATCATCCTTACATGCACCGGTGGTGGATACCGGGAACCTCCATTGGATACGAGCATTCCTTTATCCATCAGGTAGCGGACTTCTTCTACAGCCTGCAATCCGGAGAACCCTGCCATCCAACATTCCGTGATGCTTTTGAAACCCAAAAAGTATGCGAAGCGGTATTAGACTCGGCTCGTGACCGGGCTTGGAAAGATACCGGCGTGGAGTGGGTAGAAAAAGTTTGAAAGAATAAAATCTAAATGCTGAAAAGGCTCAAATCGAAAGGTTTGAGCCTTTTCTATTTTGGAAGGGTTATCTCAACCGATGTGCCTTGAATCCCAGCCATCTTTCTCCTAATTTGACCTTGGCCAAAAACTAGAAACCATGAATAAACTCTATTGCTTGTTTATTGCTGTGTCAGGGATGCTATTCTCCTGTCAATCACAAACCAAAACGGAAGAAGTCCAAACTGACTCGACGGAGGTTGCTTTGGAAGAAGGTGTGCGCATGATCCCGATCCAGACTCCGAAGGGTGAATTCAAGGTGTTTACCAAACGGGTAGGGGATAATCCAACCATGAAAGTCCTGTTGCTCCATGGCGGGCCGGGCATGACTCATGAGCAATACGCCAACTTCAAAGATTATTTTCCTCAGGAAGGAATCGAGTTTATTTGGTATGATCAGTTGGGTTCGGCGCATTCTGATCAGCCAGAGGATTCTACTCTTTGGACCATTGATCGTTTTGTGGATGAAGTCGAGCAAGTGAGAGCTGCTTTGGGATTAAATAAGGATACTTTTTATCTCCTTGGACAGTCTTGGGGTGGAATGTTGGGGATGGAATATGCTTTAAAGCATCAGGACAAGCTCAAAGGCCTAATCATTTGTAACATGATGTCGAGTCTCGATGAATATGAGAACTATGCCAAGAAAGTCCTAGGTCCTCAAATGCCGAAAGAAGTTTTTGCCGAAGTAATGGAGATTGAGCGGAAGGGCGATTTCGAAAATCCCCGTTACATGGAGCTGCTTGGAGAGCATCATTACCCTCAGCACGTCCTGCGTAGACCACCAGCTGAGTGGCCTGAAGAAATTAACCGCATGATGTCACAGGTCAACCTTAATGTCTATGTCTTTATGCAGGGCTACAGCGAATTTGGAATCACTCCGGGAGCTAGCCTGAAAGGTTGGGATATCAAAAGTCAGTTGAAAAAAATCACTGTCCCTACGTTGGTTGTAGGAGCCACTCATGATACCATGGATCCGAAGCACATGGAATGGATGTCTAAAGAAGTGGCAAATGGACGGTTTTTGCTTTGCCCCAATGGCAGCCACTTGAGCCAATACGATGATCCTGAGTACTTTTTTCCAGGTGTGATCCAGTTTATCAAAGACGTAAATTCAGGTAGTTTTTAAAGATCGATTCCACTAATTTTAACCAACCCTTCAAGGTTTTCGAACCCTTGGAGGGTTGATTTTTTACATTTATTCGTTTGAAAAAGTGTTGAGTTTTACATTTTTTCATTTGAAAAAGTGTGGTTAATTACATTTATTCGTTTGAAAAAATGTAAATACTTCTGTTATTTGTCCTGAAAACCGGAATAATGGAAAGGAAGCTCATACAGAAGTTGCTCGAATGGAAAGTTGCGGAAGGTAGAAAACCTCTTATTATCCGTGGGGCTAGGCAAGTGGGGAAAACCTGGTTGATGAGGGAATTTGGCTCTAGGCACTTTTCAGATTTGGTATATATCAACTTTGAGACGAACCGAACTGCCAAACTTCTTTTCGAACAGGGACTGGATCTAGCTCGGATAATTCAGGGTTTGGAGATTCAACATGGAAAATCCATTGATGCCAAAAACTGCTTGTTGATTTTTGATGAGATTCAGGAATGCCCAGATGCCTTGACTTCATTGAAGTATTTTCAGGAGCTATTGCCAGATTATTTTATCATCGCTGCAGGCTCATTGCTTGGGGTTGCGCTTCATCAGCAGACCTCCTTTCCTGTAGGTAAAGTCGAGTTTCTTGATCTTTATCCTCTTTCGTTTTCTGAGTTTTTGGAAGCAATAGGTGAAAAGCCCTTAGCTGGCCTTCTCTCCAACTTGGATTGGAGCCTTATCTCTCCTTTTCGGGAAAAGTTGATTTATCACCTCAGGACTTATTACTTCATCGGTGGAATGCCCGAGGCGGTGAAAACTTATGCCGAAAAGAAGGATTTTTTAGAAGTTAGAGTTATTCAAAAACGGATTTTGGAAGCCTATGAACAGGATTTTCCCAAACATGCTCCTACGGAAGTAGTACCTAGGATCCGAATGATCTGGAATTCAATACCAGCTCAGTTGGCAAAAGAAAACAAGAAATTCATCTTTGGTCAGTTGAGACATGGGGCTCGCGCCAAAGATTTTGAACTGGCCATGGAATGGCTTCGTGACTGTGGCTTGATTCAAAAAATTTCACGAGTCAGTAAACCTGGGCTACCTTTGAAAGCGTACGAGGATTTTTCTGCTTATAAAGTATATTTATTAGACGTGGGCATTTTGGGTGCGATGGTTGATTTGGATGCTCGTTCAATTTTGGAAGGCAATAGACTTTTTACAGAATTTAAGGGCTCACTCACAGAGCAATTTGTCATGCAGGAATTGATTACTGCAGGTAATACCTTGTATTATTGGTCTGCAGAAAAGGGAGTGGCCGAACTTGATTTTATCCTTCAGCATCAAGACAGGGTAGTTCCTCTAGAAGTGAAAGCAGAGGAAAATCTGAAAGCCAAAAGTCTTAAGGTTGTGTCAGAGAATTATCCTGAAACCATTCCGGTTCGTACTTCCATGTCGGATTTTAGGAAAGAATCTTGGATGACGAATTTCCCACTTTACGCCATCTCCTTTTTGGCAAAGCATCTGGAAAAGTCCTCCTAAATCCTAAAGAAAATCCCCTTTCTATAGAGAAAATAGCACAAGCCCCACATCGCAGCTAAGGCTCCAAGGGAAGCGATCAAAAACAATCCATGTTCTCCAAATCCCATCCAGGCGAAGACTCCGCCGGTGAAAATTCCGACCGTTTTATTCATCCATCGGCCAAGCATTTCGGCAAAAAGGTAGATGAAAATCGAATTCATACCCACGATCAAAAAGGGGAAGATTCCTTTTCTCCGATTCTTCACATCCACCCACCAGTAGAAAAAGGCCAAGGCAACTAACGCCCATCCACCTGAAGCAAACACAAAAGAAACCGTGCTGATTCGCTTGATAATCGGAGTGATTCCTGCTAAATCCAAACCGTATCCAATCACCAATCCGGCTAATCCTGCCAATGCGATGGTTTTGATTTTTTCCGAAGCAGGTTTTGCCGAGAGCAGCAGATTCCCACAGATCGCGCCCCAGATCGTGTGGGCAGCTGTTGGAATCGCATTGATGGCTACCCATCCCCCTTTGTTGATTTTGCCCATGAGCAGTTGGTCAATGGAGTTGCCGAAATTGGTGCCGTGCTCAAAAGGGACTTCCGGATTGTAGCTTCGGTAGAGGATTTCAGTCAAAGCCAAAAGACCCAAGGAAACGCCAAGCTGTACTTTCCATCCTTTAGTCAGCAGGAAATAAGTGACCAAAACGGTGAAGGAAAGCTGGGTCAGCACATTCCAAAGCTCAAAGACCATTTTGCCGGAATAAACACAGTGGAGGCCTGTTCCAAATAAAAATAGGATCATGCATCGCTTCAAAATATGCAGGGTGACTTTGCTTCGATCTTCAGAAAGTACTAGCCTTTTGTTCAAAGAAAATGGCATCGCAACACCGACGATGAACATGAAAAAAGGCTGGATCAAATCCCAAAATCGAAGTCCATTCCATTCATGATGGGTGAATTGAAGAAAAATGGGGTGTAGGCTATGTCCCTCCGGAAAAAGCTCCAGCAAGGCATCATAGACCAAAGCGGCCTCTGCTACCAACAAAAACATGGTCAATCCGCGATACACATCTAGCGAAACCAATCGCTGGGTTGGGTTGGGTGAAAGTGCAGTCATAGTGAGGTTAGTGGGTTGATTTGAAGATAAAAAAATGCTTCGCTAACCTCGGCTAAATTGTGATAAACGGAAGAGTGAAATTGGGTTTTTCGAAATAATCTTCTGAAAAGATGACTACGGACAGCCAGAATTATACTAATTGATAAACCGCCACAAAATGCGCGCTTGTACCAGCTAATACAAACAAATGCCAAATGGCGTGGTAATAAAGTTTTTCACTTTTCACATAGAAATACACACCGACCGTATAGCTCATCCCGCCTATTCCAATCCAAATCAGCGTGTCCCAAGAGATTTTTTCAATCAAATCCTGAATAAAAAAGACTGCCAACCAACCCATGGTCAGGTAAATGATGACCGAAAGCGTTTTGAATTTTCCGGTGAAAAAGAGTTTGAAAAAGGTTCCTACCAGCACCGAACCCCAAATTATCCCCAAAAAAATCAATGCGGTCTCTTTTTTCAGGATAGCCAAAATCATCGGGGTGTACGACCCCGCGATCAAAAAATAGATGGACACATGATCCATGATCTGAAGTTTTGATTTTTTCTCTGGATTGACTGTGGCGTGGTACGCTGTCGAAAACCCATACACCATCAGCAAGCCCAAACCAAACGTAAAAGCTCCCAATACAGCCCATTCCTTGTCACTTGAAAAAGCCTGATTCAATAAAAAAGGAATCGCAAGGATCCCTGCTACCAAGCCGATGCCATGAGTCCAAGCATTGGCTAGTTCCTCAAGTGGAGATTGGGCGCGCTTGGTTTTTTGAGGCTTGGCTTGGGAAAGCATTTAGGCAGAGTTTTTCCTGTGAGCAACCTGTCAAAGGTAAGTGTTCCAATTCTTACTAAAGAAAAAGGCCTGTCCTTTTTAGAACAGGCCTTGATTTTTTGGATTGACAGATTAGAACTGAGTCTTAAACTGATCCATTTTCTGAGTGACTTGAGTGTCAACTGGGAAGGAAACTTTCACACCTTCCCAAGCCATGGTGATGATGGCGGTTTTGTTGTCGTTGGCAGAGATGTGGTACTGAAGTCGCTCGGTAGAGCCACCTCTTTCGGTAGTAGCTTTGAAGGCAACTGCGTCATCTTTTGCCACTGCTGCTTCGTCGATTTTACCGTCTTTCATGTAAGAGAAAACAGACGCAGCTTTGCTGTTCAAGTGTACGGTCCAGTCTCCAGATGCTGTCGGAGTCATGAAGATGGAATATTTACCGGCTCTAAGATTTTTGCCGCCTACGCTCACGGCTGTGCTGAATTCGATCACGGTTTGTGCATTAGCTCCCGCTCTCCAAGTCACGTCGTATTTTTCGATTTCTCCGAAGATTTTTCTGCCTTTAACAGCTGGGGAAGAATAGTCGATGCTGATTTTGGTGAAGCCGACGTTCTGAGAGACAAACGCAGCAGGGCTCAAAGCGGGCTGCTGAAGCTGCGCGAAGGCTGCAAAAGAAGAAGTGAATACCAGCACTAGGGCCAGAAAAAAGAGTTTAGTGTTTTTCATGATTTGTTTGATTTGGGTTTTGCACTGTGAAGCTAACAAAAAAATCAGGAGGTTGTTTTCCCAACCAAAATATGGGCTAAAGCTGATTTTTATCAACCTTTTCCTGCGTGTGATTGCCTAGGTTTAAGTACACCAATGCAAGCACCATGAATGAATTGATTGTTCCTTTTAGCCAGTTGCGGATCCAGGATGTAGGAAGAGTGGGAGGTAAAAATGCCTCTTTGGGTGAGATGGTTCAGCAACTTAATCCACTAGGGATCCATATCCCGAATGGATTTGCTGTGACAGCAGAGGCTTTTCGATTATTTCTTAAGGAAAATAAGCTCGAAGAAGTTATTTCAGGCACACTTCAAGACCTCGATCGTGACCATTTTTCAAATCTGAGAGAAATCTCCTCAACGATCAAAAGTCAAATTCTGAAAGGCAATATTCCTGATCGGTTGGTAGCTGAGATCCAAACTTCCTACCAAAAGCTCTGTGACGAAGCAGGTCGCGAACTTGAAGTAGCCGTGCGCAGTAGCGCCACAGCGGAAGATTTGCCAGGGGCGAGTTTTGCTGGGCAGCATGACTCATTTTTGAATATTCGGGGCGAAAAAACCCTTTTGGAGAAAGTTAAGGCCTGTTTTGCTTCACTATACAATGCCCGAGCGATCAAATATCGTCATGATAAAGGGTTTGATAAACATGTGATTGCGCTATCCGTGGGAGTTCAAGTCATGGTCAGAGCCGACCTAGCGTGCAGTGGGGTGATGTTTTCGATCGAACCCGAGACAGGTTTTAAAGAGGCAATATTGATTACAGGTTGTTGGGGTTTGGGAGAAAACATCGTCCAAGGAGCAGTGATTCCGGATGAATTTTTGGTGTTCAAACCTTCTTTGGAAAAGGGAAAAAGAGCCATTCTTTCCAAAAAAGCCGGCTCCAAAACCAAAACAATGGTGTATTCCAAATCCGGTGGTGTGGTCAATTTGGAAACCGATCCAAAAAAGCAGCGACAGTTAGTTTTGACTGAATTGGAAATTGAAACTCTCGGAAAGTGGGCTTTGCAAATCGAAAAGCACTATCAAATGCCCATGGATATTGAGTGGGCCAAGGATGGAATCGATGGTCAACTATACATCGTCCAGGCAAGACCGGAGACGATCCACGCTGACAAAGATCCCTACTTGCTTAAAGAATATGCTTTGACCCAATCCGGCGCTATCCTGACCACAGGTTTTGCCATTGGAAACGGAATTACCACGGGTAGGATAAAAAAACTTAAGTCTCCAGCCGAATCTCATCTTTTGCAAGAGGGTGATATTCTTTTGACCGAAATCACCAATCCTGATTGGGATCCTATCATGAAAAAGGCAGCGGCCATTATCACTGCCAAAGGTGGTCGAACCAGCCACGCCGCTATTGTGGCTAGGGAAGTAGGTGCCTTGGCGATTGTTGGGGCTGAAAATGCAATGGAAACTCTCCAAAGTGGAGACTTGGTCACTATTGATAATGCCTCAGGTAAAATGGGGAAGGTCTATTCTGGCAAACTCAAGTGGAAGGAAACCCAACACAACTTCCGTGGAATGCAGCTTCCCAAAACGAAGCCGATGTTCATCTTGGCTGATCCTGAGAAAGCCTTTGATCTTTCATTTTTCCCTAATCAAGGAGTGGGACTGATGAGGATGGAGTTTGTGATCAACAAGACCATCCGGATTCACCCGATGGCCTTGGTACATTTCGATCAGCTGGAAAACAAGGAAGAAAAAACCTTGATCGAGTCACTTTGCCAAGATTACCCTACTAAGCAAGAATACTTCGTGGACAAATTGGCCCAGTCGGTGGCGACCATCGCGGCAGCTTTTTACCCCAAAGATGTCATCCTTCGAATGAGTGACTTCAAGTCCAACGAATACGCTAATCTGATCGGAGGAAGGCAATTTGAAGAAAATGAAGAAAACCCTATGCTAGGTTTTCGTGGCGCATCACGCTATTACCATGAGCGGTACAGAGAAGGATTTGCCCTCGAATGCGCCGCCGTTAAGCGAGTGAGAGAGGAGATGGGCTTAACGAATCTGAAAGTGATGATCCCCTTCTGCCGTACTCCTGAGGAAGGGAAGAAAGTCCTTGACTTGATGCAATCCCTCGGGCTGAAACAAGGAGAATACGGGCTAGAAATTTATGTCATGGCTGAGATTCCTTCGAATGTGATTCAGGCAGAGGAGTTTGCGGCCATTTTTGACGGCTTTTCCATTGGTTCCAATGACTTGACTCAGCTCACATTGGGAGTGGATCGAGATTCGGAAGTGCTAGGAGAGCTTTTCGATGAGCAAAATCCATCGGTCAAATGGATGATCTCTGAAGTGATCCGCGTAGCTAAAGCCAAAGGGAAAAAGATCGGGCTTTGCGGCCAAGCTCCGAGTGATCGGCCTGAGTTTGCCAAGTTCCTGATCGAAAAGGGGATCGACAGTATTTCTTTCAATGCAGATGCTTTGCTTAAAGGAATTGAGAACATGGTGGAAGCAGAGAGGAAATAATCAGTGGGCAGTCGCAGTTTGCAGTGGTAAAAAGTAAGTGGTTTAGTTGATGAAGCTTCCCTTTGATTTCATGAAGCTTGACAACCTGACAACGAGATAACTAAAAAATAACAACAGATAAAACCCAAACAGAAATACCTATGAAAAAGCTAGAAAATAAAGTTGCCATCGTCACTGGAGCAGCATCCGGAATGGGAAAAGCAATTGCCTTGCTCTTCGCTCAAGAGGGGGCAAAAGTTATTGTCACAGACCTGACCGCGGCAGATGCGGAAGAAGTGGCGGATCAGATACGTCATGCAGGCGGACATGCTCTTGGTCTAAAATGTGACGTGTCAGATGAAGAACAAGTTAAGCGAATGGTACATGCTGCTGTTCATGAATTTGGAATCTTAGATATCCTAGTCAACAATGCCGGGATCATGGATAATTTCATGCCGTTGGAAAAAGTTACCGATAAGCTTTGGGAAAAAGTCATGGCGGTGAATGTAAATGGCCCTTTCTACGCCAGCCGATTGGCGATTACCCAAATGCTCAAACAAGGAAAGGGCGTAATCATCAATATTGCCTCGGTTGGCGGTATATCTGGTGCAAGGGCAGGTTTGGCTTACACCACTTCCAAGCATGCCCTAATCGGCATGAGTAAAAATATTGGGTTCATGTATGCCAAAAAGGGAATCCGCTGCAATGTCATCGCGCCCGGAGGAGTCAATACCAACATCATGCGCGATGCCCAGCCAGATCCAGAAGGAGCAGCACTTTGCAGTAGTGGCGCCGGCTCCATGTCCCGAATGGGTGAGCCGGAAGAAATCGCAAAAGTGGCACTATTTCTAGCATCTGACGATTCCTCCTTTGTCAATGGAGAGGTGATCGTGGCTGACGGGGGCTGGTTGGCGTATTAATTCTCCTATTTTGGTAATTTGGAGCCATTAGTTTGGCTCCAAATTCTATACTTCATGACACTCGAATACTATCGTGATTTTTGTTTGGCCTTACCTCATGTGACTGAGGACACCCCTTTTGATGCCAATACGCTTTGTTTTCGGATTGGAGGAAAAATTTTTGCCCTCGTGGACATTGATGTATTTGACTATGTCAATCTCAAATGCGACCCCGAGCGATCCATCGAACTTCGAGAACAGTATCCGGGAATCACCCCTGGATATCACATGAATAAAAAATGGTGGAATTCGGTGAGTGTCCAAGGCAATGTTCCGGATCGGTTGATTTTGGAACTGACCAGACACAGTTATGACTTGGTTTATTCATCTTTACCGAAGAAAACTAAAGAAGACCTAACCAAGTGATTTTTCTCTCATTTTTTCAAACGGGTGTCAAATAGCAGCTGTTTGGAAGTAGTTACTTTTATCTTTTGGGCATCTGGATGTAAGGGATTGATTAAATAATGATACTCCTCCGGGACAATTGCACTTGGTACTTTTAAAACTGCTGCGTTTTGCTGATTTACAAAGTCATCACCAATGAGTTGAGTTTCGATAATTGGTGGTTTGGCATCCCAATTCAATGGAAGATCAATTTGGTCGAGTTCTAAGATTTCAACTTCATCAGGGATTTCTAGGGTGATAAGGTATCGATCGGTAGGAAGATCTTCCTGCAGATCCAAATGAACTGATACTTCCAAAATTGCCAAGGCTCGAGATTCAGCTGTATACACAATCCGAGTCGAAAGACTATTCCATCGAAATCCTTCCGAAAGTGAAGCCCCAATTCCACTGAGCGCAGAATTGAGATATTTTTCTCGCTCGATTCGAAAAACTAGCATTAGGCCAAATTACCGTATTCCAGTCGATTCAGACAGTTTTTCACCTCTTGAATCCCGGTGATCGAATCAAAAAAACTCTCAGGCGACATTCCTCCGAGAGATTGATTTGGTTTCTTAAGCCAGCGAAGGAATTTTTCAGTTTCTCCATTAAAAACCTCTATCCCAAAATCCAGAATTTCAGTGATCAGCAAAACCGCCTCTGTTTCCTTTCCACCAAGAAGGGCATTTTCACGGCGCTTTTTGTTGTAAGTGGTCTGAGGAATGTCAAAAAGGGTTAACACTTCCCTGATGGGTAAATTGATTTTTTTTCCGATCACTTCTAAAGCACTGAAAGGAACTCCTTCACGGCTTATCGCTACCCTTTCCAGTTTAGATTTCCAAGAATAATTTCTCCCTTCTGTTTCCAAAATCCAGCTTTTGGCGGCTTTATTCTTTTCAGACGGGGAGCTGGGACTGAATTTTTTTCTGGCTAAACTCATACTGTTTGAAGCAATTATGCTATTAATATATAACAAATCTGTTGAAGTTCATTTTTTACGCTAGAAAAAAGAATGTATCTAGAATTCCCCTTCTTTTTGACCATTTTTGGAAGCACGCAATTTTGATTTTCCGATGACCTTTCTCTCCATTCGCCACCTTTCCAAATCCTACGATTCTCATGTGGCTTTGCATGACTTTTCACTGGAATTGGCTCGAGGGGAGTTTTTGTCCATCGTTGGAGAAAGCGGTTCGGGAAAAAGCACCTTGCTGCGGATGATCGCAGGTTTGATGACACAAAGTGGAGGAGAAGTGAGGTTGGAAGAGAAACTAATCGAAAATCCAGCCCAAAAACTCGTTCCCGGCTACGATGAGATCAAGCTCATTCACCAAGATTATCAGCTTTTCCCCAATTCTACGGTGGAGGAAAATATCGGTAGGCCATTGCTACAATACGATGCCAAGTATCGGTCCCAGCGGGTTAGCCGTCTGATGAGTCAATTGGGATTGGAAAATTACAAGGATCGTTTGCCTAGGCAACTCAGTGGAGGGCAGCAGCAAAAAGTGGCGATTGCACAGGCCTTGGCTGTGGAGCCGGAGGTTTTGCTTTTGGACGAGCCCTTCAGTCACCTAGATGCGATTCAGAAACGAAAGCTGATTTTTGAATTGAAAGAACTCCTCCAAGAAATGGGAACCACGGTCATTTTTGTGACCCATGATTTGGATGATGCCCTTCGTTTGACTGACTCGTTATTGATTTTGCAAAAGGGGAAAGTAGTGCAAAAGGGAAATTCCAAAGACCTCTGTGAGCATCCAAAATCCCGCTACGTAGCGAGACTTTTTTCACCCATCAATTTGATTCCTGATCGATTCAATAGTTATGTCCGCCCTGCAGATGTTCGACTTAGAACCCGGGGTGAACTCTTAGGGCATGTCGTGGAGCAGCGGTATTTGGTGCATTACAATTCCCTGCTGATCCGACTTCGAGAAGGAGGGCATATCTGGGAGGTCGATGACCCGCTGCGCAAATACCAAGTAGGGGATCGGGTGTATTTGCAATTCAATGAAGAAAAAGTCTTGGTGCTTAAATCTTAGGTAGCCACAAAGGCCGCAAAGAGAAAATGTGAGAGCGCAAAGAGGGATTTTGAGTGTTCAGTGGTCAGTAAACAGTTATCAGTTTGTGGTCAAAACCGAGCGCTGTTACTTAATACTTTTTTTCTTTGAGAACTCTTATTTCCCCTTTGTGCCCTTGGAGGTTAAAACTGTCTACTGCGACTTCCAACTGATCACTCAATCATGCGCTCCATGAGCCCCGTGCACATGACCATGGGCCAGTTCTTCCTTAGTAGCTTCACGTACTTCCAGTATATTCCCTTCGAAATGAAGGTCAAATCCCACCAAAGGATGATTGAAGTCCAAAAGCAATTGATTGCCTAGATCTTTGAGGATTTTAGCCTGCATGCTATAACCGTTTTCATCCATTAGAGGGAGAAAATTTCCTTCCTCGAGCATCTCTGGAGAGAATCCCCTTTCGCCAGAAAACTGCTCTTTTGGTAAAGTAATAATCAACTCATCATCTGCCTCACCATAAGCTTCCGCCATTGTCAGGGTAAATGAAAAGTCCTCTCCTTCTTCCTTTCCAGCCAATAGTTCTTCAAACTTTTCAGGCAATCCGCTCATGCCAAAAAGGAAGTAAAAAGGATCTTCTTCGTCCCGAATTTCCACGCTGAAAGGCGCCGATTCGATGTCGTCCACTTCCTTGCTGACCTTGAGTTCGTAGGTCAAGCCTACCACAGTATTGGTGTTGATTTTCATAAGTGAGATGGTTTACTTGGTAAGGCCGTATTTCAGGCGGATTCGGAGTCTTTCTTTGAGCACGTCCCATTTGCTTTTGGGGGTAGAGCTGCGCAAAGGCTTTGCAGAGCGAAAGACAAAGTATTGGTAGTCTTTTTCTTCGAAGAAAAGCCCATATGTTTCCATCTTTTCCAGATAAAACCCATTGGCTGTGATGTTTTTGATCAAGTCTCCCGAGTCCAAAGGCTGATCGATCACTTGGAGTTTCTCGGGTTCATTGTCGATCATCCACTGCAAATACCTTGGGGCAGGAATGTGGATGAAAATGACCGAATCTGCATGGGAATGCTTTTGGATATTCTGGAAAAGCCGAAAATGCTGGTCCACAGGGATATGCTCTAGCACGTCAGGAAAGACAAAAAAGTCGAAGGTCTCGCCCTTTTTGTCAAAGTCAGACATGTCTGAAACTTCGAAATTCAGGTTCTTCTGGTCTTTCCACAGAACCTTGGCTTTCTCGATACTTTCTGGAGAAATGTCTACTGCCAAAACTTTTCCTTGGGGAACTTGAGTAGCTAATAGATGAGAAACGGTACCGATACCACAACCCACTTCCAAAATCCGGTGATTGGCTTGAAGGCCAGCCTTTTTCACCTTATCCAAAATGCTCAGGTGGCGGGAATTGATTCCTGTTTTTGCCTGCTTTTCGACAAATTGATCGTAAAAGCTGACGACTTTTTCTTTACCCTCAGACTGCTGCATCGGATTTTTTGTAAGTGATGAATATTCCTCCAACCAAGGCCAAGACGATCAGGTATTGGAAAATAACCATTGGCATCTTGGTCGCATAATAGCTCTTGGGAGCAAAGGTAAAGACAATTTCATGGGAACCCTGAGGAATTTCCAAACCTCTTAGCAGGTAATTGACCCGAAGGATTTTGGCTTCTTGACCGTCGATGGTGGCAGTCCAACCCGTCGGATAGTGGATTTCTGAGAAAACAGCCAATCCTCCCTGAGTCATTTCAGCTTGGTATTTCAGTTCGTTGGGGCTGTTTGCGGTTAGAGTTACCTTTCCCGAACCCGCCTTCACCGAACCAAATTCGGAAGCATTCATTGTAGCTTGGGTTTTGGTATTCAATTTTGCCAGTTGATCCATCTCTTCCTGATTAGTGGAGACGGGAATAATTTCAGTCGGTACCCAAGTAGGTCCATTGGCTTCGGGATTTTCAAATACCCCGTTTGCCTCGTTTCCTGCAATCAGGTACTTGGTGTTGAGCATATTCATCGTGCCGGTTGCCTGCCAGTCAAAAGTGCCTTCCTGCGCTTTCTTCACAAACTCCTGCAATTCAAACTGAAGACGATTGTCGACCAAGTCCTGGTAGCGACGCAGCTTTGCGCCATGATATCCCCCCAAGCTGTTGAATCGGTAGCTGGTGCGGGCGCCTTGAGTCAGCCCTTCGGTGAGCGGGAGCACACGGAAATAACCCTTGTCTTGGGCAATGGATTGCTCGGCTGGAGTCTCTGCGAAAAACTGTCTGGATGGGTTTCCTTGGAAAGACTCTTCATTTAGGTAGCGACGGTTAATCGTCCATACGTCGATCGTAATCAGGGCGATCAGTCCGGCTCCGAGGATGAGTTCGGAGATTTTTCCTTTCAGGTAAAAATAAATCAGCCCGATGGAAAGGGCTACAAAGGCAAAGCTTTTCCAAGCCGAGGCAGAAAGCATGCTTTTTCGGTCTGTCTTCAGCGCAGTCACCAACCAATCCGGGAAATTACCATCTGCAGCTCCTTCAAATCGGAAAAATGCTCCTGCTCCAACAGCTAAAATCAAGGTCAATCCGGCCACAATTCCTCCGGAAATCAGCAGTGGCTTGAGCTCCTTGGTTTTGGCAAGTCTTTCCAAGGCGATCATTCCCAAAACAGGAACCGCAAAAAGCGTCATGCCAAGTGCCATGGACACTGCCCGAAACTTGTTATACCCCGGTAAAATGTCAAATAACAGGTAATTGAACCAAGCCAGATTTTTTCCCCAACTCAGCATCAAGGAGAGCACGATGATGGTGCCAAAGGTGATCAGACTTTCTTTTGGTGCAGCCCAAATTCCCAACACTGCCAAGAACACCAAGATTACGCTGCCATAAATCGGTCCTCCGGTAAAAGGCTGATCGCCCCAATACGTGGGAGCACCTTTGACAAATCCATTGATTTGTGCGGCATCGATACCTTGACCACGAAGCGCTTTTTCGGATGCGGAATCTTTGGGAAGTGGGGTATTGCTACCTCCACCATAAAAGTCAGGAACAACCAAAGTCAGGGTTTCCAAGATGCCGTTTGACCAGCCAAACGCATAGTCTTTGTCCAAGCCAGCAGCGGCTGTTTCTAGTGTTGCTTTTCCTCGGGTAGAGTAGGGGCTGTATTCGAGGGCCGTGGCCAGACGTCCGAGATTTCCCCCCACGGCCAAAACAGCTCCGATAACCAAAAATCCGATGGTTTTGGATAGTCCGCCGATACCTTCTTTTTTCCAATCAAACACCAACCGAACGATCACATATATCACCGAAATGATCAGCGTGTAGTAGGTAATTTGGAGGTGGTTGAATTTGAGTTGGAGCAAAAGTCCTAGTGCTAACAGCGCGGCACCAAGGATTCTCTTTCGGTCAAAAGCCAAATGAATACCAGCCAGAATCAATGGAATCAGGCAAACTGCCCAGATTTTGGCATTGTGTCCTGCTTCCAGTGAAAGCAAATTGTAGGTATTGAAAGAAAAAGCAATTGCTCCCGCGATAGAGAAAATCGGTCGGACTTGGAAGCTCAACAACAAAACATACATTCCAAGCATCCCAAAGAATAACCCGTTGATCGGGTGGGGAAGACCAACGGTCAGGACTGAGATCAGCAGGTTGGTAATGTCACCTGCAAACTCCAATGAGATGAAGTAGGTAGGCATGCCGCCAAACATTCGATTGGTCCAGAGTGCTTGTTCGCCGGTAGCCGCACGGTAGTCGAGGACCTCTTTGGCCGAACCTTCCCATTGGAGGATGTCGCCTTGGAAAATGATTTTCCCATCGAATACCATTGGAGAAAAATACAGGACAACGATGAGGTAAAATAGAATGACCCCGAGCAGGTGGGGAAGAATGTCTTTCTGAAATTGGAGTTTCATGCAGGCCGTGAGATACGTTCAGGGTGCAAATTAGGGATTTCGGGGGAAAGAGCGAGAGGGGAGTGTTGCCACCGATGCACAGATTTTAGATTAGGGTTTTTTCCCACAGATTTTCACGGATTAAAAATCACAGATGAACACGGATTGATTTTTTTATAGACCCCTTCCGACTTCCAGTCTTTTTTTACCGGGAATCTCAAATCTGAAATTAATAATCCAATCTGTGCAAAATCCGTGTTATCTGTGGGCTAAAAAACCGAGATGGAACGCCCAAATTGATTACTTTTGCGACAAATAGCCGAAAAGCAGCATGTTTGATAATTTAAGTTTGAAGCTGGACCGGGCTTTCAAAACCCTGAAAGGAACCGGGAAAATCACCGAAATAAACGTTGCATCTACCGTAAAGGAGATCAGAAGGGCCCTGATTGATGCCGACGTCAACTATAAAGTAGCCAAAGAAGTCACCGACAAGATCAAGGAAGAGGCCATGGGCCGGGACGTTTTGATCTCCGTTTCTCCGGGCCAACTCTTGGTAAAAATCACCCAAGAAGAGCTGACCAAACTCATGGGCGGTTCCAAAGTCGATATCAAACTCAGCGGCGATCCTGCTGTGATCCTAATCTCTGGTTTGCAGGGTTCGGGTAAGACGACGTTCACCGGAAAGCTCGGTAGCTTTTTGAAAAGACAAGGTAGACAGGTGCTTTTGGTGGCCTGTGATATCTACCGTCCTGCGGCGATTGATCAGCTGAAAGTGCTCGGGGAGCAGATCGGTGTGGAAGTCTATGCCGAACCTGAAAATAAAAATGCGCTTCAGATTGCCAACAATGCGATAGCCTATGCCAAGAAGACCGGCAAAAAGACTGTTGTAGTCGATACTGCGGGTCGTTTGGCGGTGGACGAGCAGATGATGCAAGAGATCGAGCAGCTGAAAAAAGCGCTCAATCCTTCCGAAACGCTCTTTGTTGTGGACTCGATGACCGGTCAGGATGCGGTGAATACGGCCAAGACCTTTGACGAGCGTTTGGATTTTGATGGGGTAGTCCTGACCAAATTGGACGGTGATACGCGTGGTGGTGCGGCGATTTCGATCCGGCACGTAGTCAACAAGCCGATCAAATTCATCTCCACAGGTGAAAAGATGGAAAACCTCGACGTCTTCCATCCGGATCGTATGGCGCAACGAATCCTCGGTATGGGTGACGTGATCTCCCTTGTGGAGCGAGCCCAGCAGTCTTTTGATGAGGACGAAGCCAAGCGAATCAATGCCAAAATTCGTCAGAACAACTTCAATTTTGACGATTTCCTTTCCCAATTGGAGCAGGTGAAAAAGATGGGTAACATCAAGGATCTGATCGGAATGATTCCTGGAATGGGCAAGGCGATGAAAGGCTTGGATATTGATGATGACTCGTTCAAGCCAATCGAAGCGATCATACGCAGTATGACTCCAAAGGAGCGTCAGAATCCGGATATCATTGATGGACGCAGAAGAAAGCGAATTGCTGATGGTTCGGGCAGGACGATCACCGAAGTCAACAACCTCATGAAACAGTTTGACGACATGCGCAAGCTGATGAAGCAGATGAATAAGATGGGTGGTGCCAAGCAGGCCTTAGGACGAATGGTGCCTCCAGGGTTGGGAAGAAGGTAAGTCGATTTCTGATTTTCGATTTCGGAAATAACCTTCCAAGAAATAAATACCCAGTCAAAAATGGCTGGGTTGTTTTTTTTAGGCGAGTTCAGAATTTTGTATTGTACAGTTCTTAGTCTTGATATTTTTAATCATCCAAAAAGCGTTAAATCAAAAAAGAAATAATGATGAACAAGATGGTCAAAAGGCTAAAAAGTTTTGCTCTTTTTGATTCGATTGAATTATCGGATGAAAAGAATAAAGGACTTGGTAGAAAGTTTAATGGCCAAAAGTCAAGGTCAGTAAATGGGCCAAAGACGGCGTGGAGATAGTTTTTTTGGGATGTTCGGTTATTCTTTTTTAAGAATAAAAAGTGATAATGCATTTTTAGATTCCAAAATACAAACACCAAAACTATTGCAATCAACTTTAGAATTATCAGTTTTTCTCCAGTCATTTTTAATCAATACAGCGTCTTATCTCCCTTTTCCTTCCAAAGCTCAAAAGCTTTTAAACTTTCCTCCCGCATCAAAGCAATCATCGGAATCTGTCGCTTTTCAGGTGTAATTTCAATTTCCTGATAGATAAAATCGTCATCAAAACCTGCATCAGCTGCATCTTCCTTAGTGCAGGCGTAGAAGACTCTGGCAGGTCTTGCCCAAAAAATCGCACCCAAACACATCGGGCAAGGTTCGCAGGAAGTGTAGACTTCGCAGCCTTCGAGTTGGAAGTGGTTCAGATTTTTGCAGGCCTCCCGAATGGCGACGACTTCGGCGTGGGCGGTGGGATCGTTTGTTTTGAGAACCATGTTGGAGCCCTGACCGATGATCTTTCCATCTTTGACGATCACACAGCCAAAAGGGCCGCCATTGCCGGCGAGCATCCCGTTTTTTGCCAATTCGATAGCTTGGCACATGAAGTTTTTCTGAGTTTCAGTCATGACCTGAAGATACAAAAAGCCCACGGTCTACAGTCAACTGTCAATAGCCGATTAAAATAAGCTGAAAATTTGTGAGAAGAAATCTTTTATTGACTTAATTCAATCAAAAAGTTGCTGTGGACCGTGGACTGTCAACTGTTGACTGAAAACTCAACTTATCCACCTACTCAAAAACTCCAAGAAAGGATCTTTGTAATTGTCTCCGACGGCGATTTGGTGACTACCGATTTGGATTACGTTTTTGGAAACCGAATCAATATGGTCGAGCGCCACGATAAAGGAGCGGTGCACCCGCATAAACTTGTCTGATGGAAGCAATTCCTCCATGTTTTTCATACTGGTCAAAGACAAAAGTGGGTTGGGCTTTGATTTGAGGTGCACTTTTACATAGTCCTTGTAGGCTTCCACATGGGTGATGTCCCGCAGCATCACTTTGACTAGTTGGTACTCGACTTTTAGAAAAATATACTCTGGCTGCGTACTGGATTCGAGTGCTGGTTTGGTGACTTCTTGATTGGTTAAGCGATCAAAATATTGATAAGCTTTGGTCGCTGCATTTAGAAAGTCCTCGTAGCTGTAGGGTTTCAGCAGGTAATCCAATGCGTCCACTTTGTAACCTTCGATCGCAAACTGATGGTAGGCGGTGCAAAAGATGATTCGGGTCTTGTCTGAGTTCTTTTTCCCATCGAGAATCCTCGCTAGTTCCATGCCTGAAAGATCCGGCATCTGGATGTCCATAAAGACCAGCTGCACTTCATTTTGATTGATAAATCCCAAGGCTTCAATGGCATTGGAGAATTTCCCAACCAGATCTAGGAAGGCCGTTTGCTGGATAAATTTAGTCAGTAGCTCGAGCGCGAGAGGCTCATCATCGATGGCTACGCATTTGATTTTCATGCCAGATTGATGGTAAGATTTACCCAATACTGGTTAGTAGCTTCGTCTTTACCAAATTTTAGCCTGTGTTTTTCCGGATAGATCAAGCTTAATCTTCGTTTGGTGTTGACCAGTCCAATCCCGTTTTCTTTCGCTTCTGGACTGTCAGGGTTGATCGGGAAGATGTGGTTTTTGGTCTCGAAAAATACCGTTTCTCCCATGATCTCCATTTTGATTAGGATTTCGCTTTCCTGCTGAGAGCTAATGCCGTGCTTAAAGCAGTTTTCCAAAAAAGGCAAAAACAGCATCGGAGCAATGACCAACTCGTCTTTGGGCTCATCGATTTGGATGTTGAGTTTGACTTTATGAGAAAGCCTCATTTTCATCAGTTCGATGTAATCCTCGATGAATTTCACTTCTTTGCTTAGAAGGGTTTCATTTTTCTGATTCTCATAAAGCACATAGCGCATCATTCGGGAGAGTTTGAGTAGCGCCTCTTGTGCTTTGCTTATATCCAGGTTGGTGAGGGCGTAGATGTTATTTAGGGTATTGAAGAAAAAGTGCGGGTTGATTTGCGCTTTAAGGTAAGAAAGCTCGGTGTCGATTCGCTGACGATCCAGCTCTCGACGTTTGGCTTCGTCTTTTTGCCATTTTTCCACCAAGGAAACGGAAGTGCTAAGACCGATTGAAATCAGGTAAAGCAATAGCTGAAATACATCTCCCGGAACCCAGCGCTTGTTTGGATTGAAAGGCCGATCGGGATTAAAAACCTGATGCATTTTCTCTGAATAGAGTGAAAACTGCTCAAAGTAGACGATCATTAAATAGAACAGCACCGCACCGGCCAGAATGACCAAGATGTATAAGTAGTTTTTTCCTTTAAGAAGAATGCGAGGGACGATTACTCCTGAATTGGTGTAAAAAATGGTGATCAGAAGTGAAATCAAAAATATTTGCTTCCACCAAAATTGCACAGGCAGCTCGACTTCTCCCATCCGCCACGAAAGGGGAGAAAGAATCAATAGTACCACACAAAGCATAATCCAACCGAGGATATGTACTAGTATGGAAAGGTTCTTTTTAGGGGTGAGTGAGGGCATGCGCTTGATTTACAATAGCCAAACTAATTGAATTTACTTTTTTGGCTCAAATCAAATCTACCAATAATCCAATCCCATCCATGAAAAGGGCGATTTGTCCTATAAAGGCAGATTTCCACTGTATTGGCGTTCTTAACCCATGCTTTCGGGGATTTGTCGATGAATGGCCCCTGCTGGTCTATTACATTTTTTATGGCGCAACAATGCGATCAACTTTGGGGTAACAAATAGGCAAGTGCCCTCATTTGAAAACTAAACCATGAAAAAATTACTCAATCTAGTAGCGCTCTTTAGCTTTTTTAGCCTTGGTATTGCCTCGGCCCAACAGACACAGGAGAAAAAAGAACCTACCCGTATCATCGGCGTGGCCAAAGACCTAAAGACCGGTCAGGCGGTAGGATATGCCACAGCAGCCCTTTACAAAACAGGTACTGATATATCCACAGCTGGTGCTGTAGCAGATGGGGACGGAGTGTTTTACATCACCGGGTTTACCCCTGGTACTTACGAATTGCAAGTTTCTTTTTTAGGTTACGAGACCGTGAAAAGAACAGTTAATGTCAATTCTTTGGACTCTGACATCAATCTTGGCGAAATCGCCATGTCGGACGAAGGTGTGGCTCTTCAAGAAGTGACTGTACAAGGTCAGCGCGAATTGATCGAAGAACGTGTAGACCGAACCATCTATAAAGCGGAAAACGACAAAACCACTGCTGGTGGAGATGCCACTGATGTGTTGAGAAGAGTGCCAATGCTCTCTGTGGATTTGGACGGAAACGTATCCATGAGAGGTAGTGCCAACATTTTAGTGCTTATCGACAATAGACCTTCCGCAATAGCTGCATCCTCCATCGCAGATGCGTTGAGACAAATCCCTGCAGACGAAATCAAGGCTGTAGAAGTGATCACTTCTCCTTCTGCGAGATTTGATGCCGAAGGTACTTCCGGTGTGATCAACATTGTGACTAAGAAAAACAACCTTCAAGGCATGACCTTGAATATCAACTCAGGTGCTGGACTTAGAGGTTCTAACCTTGGATTGCAGGGAAGTGCCAGAAAAGGCAAAATGGGCTTTTCATTGGGTGGTTTTGGTAGAGCGGGTTACAATATCCTTGGAAGCTTCGAAAATCAGCAGATTACCAATGGTGCAAATGGAAATGTTACCCGTACGCTCCAATCAGCAGATACCAAGCGTCAGGAAATCTTTGGTCGATACAACTTCGGCGTAGACTATGAGATCGACAAATACAACTTCATCACTGGTGCAGTAAACTTTGGTATTCGTAACTCAGAAAACTGGCAGGAAAACTTCATGACGCAGAGTTTTCTTAACGATATGTTGAGAGCTCAGCAGAATCGTGAAATCAATACCCTTGACAACTCCAACTCCGTGGATGTGAGTTTGAACTACACCAAGACCTTTGAGAAGCGTGGAAAGGAATTGAGTTTCTTGACCCTTTACTCTAGAAATAACAGAGAGAATTCCTTTACCAACACCTTGTTTGAAGAGGATATGGAAGACATTTTTTCCAGGTTGAAAAACGTCAACCCGAGCAGAAACGAGGAGTTTACGGTTCAGGTGGACTATGTGACTCCAGTGGATGAAAAAGGAACTCAAATCATCGAGTATGGTGCGAAAAATATCCTTAGAAAAGCATATTCAGACTTCGCTTATTTCCAAGCTGAAGGTGCAAATGGAGCATTTGTAGAATTGGAAGATCCTACCTTGAGCAATGAGTTTAGCTACGACCAAAACGTGACTGCTGGTTATTTGTCCTATACGCTTCAGTTTTTGAAAAACTATACTTTGAAGCCAGGATTGAGATACGAATACACCACGATCAATGCGGATTTCAAAACTGAGTTTGAAGCTGAAATCCCATCTTATGGAACCTTGGTGCCAAGCTTGAATGCCAGCAGAAAGCTAAAGAATGGAAACATGATCAAGGCTGCCTATAACAGAAGAATTCAGAGACCATCCTTGAGATTCTTGAACCCAAACATTGAGGCATCCAATCCACAGCAGCTTTCTCAAGGTAATCCGACCTTGGATCCTGAGTTGACAGATAACTATGAATTGGGGTATAGCACCTTTATCAAAGGGACAACCTTGAACTTTACAGGATTTTACAGAAATACCACTGGATCTATCCAAGCGATCAGAGATGCGAGAACTGACGGGATCATTTTCACCAGCTTCGAGAACATCGGCCGCGAGCAGGCTTTGGGTACCAACTTGTTTTTCAACGTGAACATCAACAACAAGCTGTCGCTTAATGGTGGTACAGATCTATACTACTCGATGCTGGACAATGGCTTGACTGACCCACAGTTTGCTGCGAAAAATGAAGGTTGGGTAGTCAGTGGTAGAATGTTTGGTAACTACACACTTCCAAAAGACTGGCAAATCCAAGTCTTCACTTTTGCAAGAGGTAGACAAGTACAGCTTCAGGGAACTTCAGGCGGCTTCGCAGCGTATGGTCTGAATTTCAACAAGCAGCTGAAAGAGAAAAGAGGTTCTTTGGGATTTGGTGCTGAAAACTTCCTCATGAAGGAATTTGTCATTCGAAATGAAATCGTGACTCCTACCATCATGCAAAACAGCACGAATAGAATTCAAAACATGAATTTCAAAATCAACTTTACCTACAGAATTGGTAAGATGAGTTTGGATCAAACTCCTAGAAGAAGAAAGTCCATCAACAACGATGACTTGAAGGAAGGAGAAAGTGGCGGCCAAAACGAAAATCAACAGGGTGGCGGTCCAGGTCGGAATAGATAAGATACTTAGACTATGGTCCTTTCAATCTTCGATAAATTATTAATTAGATAGATTGGGTTACAAAAAACCCGGACTTACTGAGTTCGGGTTTTTTGTATGGCGAAAAAAAGCGCCACTGAGCATTAAACCCGAGTTATTTAGATAAGTCAAAGCAACAATAGATTAGGGGTTATCATAAAAAAAACCTGGCTTCTGGCCAGGTTTTTTTTCGTTATAGTCTGAGTCAATTAAGACTTGTACATTACTTTTTTGATTGCTTGTACTGTACGGCTTACATTTGGGATGGTGACATCGATGTAAGAAGGAGCGTAGCTCAATGGAATATCCATAGAATTCACACGGATTACCGGAGAGTCAAGGTAGTCGAACGCATGTCTCTGGAAGTGGTAAGCCAATTCTGAAGAAATTCCCGCAATCGGGTTCGCTTCTTCTACAACTACCACTCGATTGGTTTTTTTCAAGGATTCCACACAAGTCGCGTAATCAATTGGTCTAACCGTTCTTAAGTCGATTACTTCGCAGGATACTCCTTGCTTTGCCATTTCTTCGGCAGCTTCGAGAGCTACTTTCATCATTTTTCCAAAGGAGATCACAGTCACGTCAGTTCCTTTTCTCTTGATGTCAGCAACTCCGATTGGAAGAAGGTATTCACCCTCTGGCACTGCGCCTTTGTCAGAATACATCAACTCAGACTCCATGAAAATCACAGGATCTGGGTCACGAATGGCTGATTTTAGCAATCCTTTTGCGTCGTAAGGATTGGAAGGAACGATCACTTTAAGCCCTGGTGTGTTTGCAAACCAGTTTTCAAAGTTGGAGGAGTGCGTCGCACCAAGTTGTCCGGCATTTCCAGTAGGACCTCGGAAAACAATTGGAACTGAATAAGCACCACCTGACATAGAAAACATCTTGGCTGCCGAATTGATGATTTGGTCGATGGCTACCAGAGAGAAATTGAAAGTCATGAATTCGATGATCGGCTTGAGACCGTTCATCGCAGCCCCGACACCCAGTCCGGCAAAGCCCAACTCAGCGATTGGCGTATCATAGACACGTTCGGGACCGAATTCATCCAGCATTCCTTGGGATACTTTGTAAGCACCATTGTACTCTGCGACTTCTTCACCCATCAAAAAGACGTTCTTATCACGTCTCATTTCCTCGGACATCGCCTCTCTCAAGGCTTCCCGAAATTGTATTTCTCTCATTGCTTTAAGACAAAATTTTGGCTCGTAAAAATAGAAAGGAATCGGGCATTTGCAAAGAATGCCCAGGTTCTTTGTCCCTAGTGGGTTTTAACCCAGATAGACGGTTTTGGTATTGACAAATTCCAAAATTCCCTGTCGGGAAAGTTCACGCCCAAAGCCTGATTTTTTCACACCTCCGAAAGGCAACCAAGGATTAGAAGCTACCATGGAATTGATGAAAACTGCACCGGAGTCAATCTGAGAGGCGATTTCGGCTCCTTTTTCTTGATTCGCTGTCCAAACTGAAGCTCCCAAGCCAAACTCCGTAGCATTGGCAATTCGAATAGCTTCCTCTTGGTCTTTTACCTTAAATACAGAAGCCACCGGGCCAAAAAGCTCCTCCGAAAATGCAGGTGCTGATTCAGGAATGGAGGTCAAAATAATCGGATTAAATCTCGCAGAGTCTTTCTCCGGAGCTTTTCCAGACAAAACAACCTCAGCTCCTGTAGCAATAGACTCTGTCACTTGCTCAAATAGCTCTGCAGCCAAATCCGGCCTTGCCATGCAGGCGTAATCGCTGTTTTCATCCAAAGGATCACCTTGCTTCAGCGATTCGATTTCCTTTTTGAAAACCGATATAAACTGATCAAAAACCGGCTCCTCCACGATAAATCGCTTAGCAGCAATGCAGCTTTGTCCAAAATTGATCATCCGGGCTTTGGCAGCGGTTTTGGCCGCTTTTTCTACATCGGCATCAGCCAAAACAATAAATGGATCACTCCCTCCGAGTTCGAGTAGTGATTTTTTGATTTGCTTTCCTGCAGCTGAGGCAACGGCTGTGCCTGCTTTTTCGCTGCCAGTTAGTGAAACGGCTTTGATGATTGGGCTTTCTATCAGCTTCAAAGTTGCCTGAGAATCGATCAAAGCGGTTTGAAAGACTCCTTTTGGGAACCCGGCCTTTTCAAAAACCTCCTGAATGGCGAGTGCGCATTGGGGGACATTGGAGGCGTGCTTCAGAATGCCCACATTGCCGGCCATCAGGGTCGGTGCCGCAAATCGAAATACTTGCCAAAAAGGGAAATTCCAAGGCATCACTGCCAGAATAGCGCCTAGAGGCTGATAAATCACCTTGGCTTGAGCACCGTCTGGAAGCTTGATTTTCTCCGTCGAAAGGAATTCTTCTCCTTTTTCGGCATAGAACTCGCAGACCCAAGCGCATTTTTCGATCTCTGATCGGGATTCGCGTATCACTTTTCCCATTTCCAGAGAAATCAATCTGGCGTAGTGTTCCTTGTTTTTAAGCAATTCATCGGCAGCAGACTGCATTAATTTGGCTCGGCTGGAAAAATTTGTGTTTTTCCAATTTGAGAATGCTTTGTCAGCCTCGACTTGAATGGCTTCCATTTCCCGTGGACTGAGCGGGTCGAATTCTTTCAGAACCTCGCCGGTATAGGGATTTATGGATTGGATTTTACTCATTGTTCAATTGGGTTTCCGGCTTCTTTCCAAGCAGTGATTCCACCTTCGAGCATGTATACTTTTTTAAAACCAGCCTTTTGCATCTGATCGGCAGCTTTGCGGGTACGCGCCCCTGAGCGACAGTAGAGAAGGTAGGTTTCGTTTTTATTCAGATTTTGGATTTCTGAGGCAAAATTTTCCCCCAGGAAATTGATGTTCAGTGCACCGGCAATTTGTCCTTCAGAAACTTCTTCGGGAGTTCGAACATCGACAAGCCTATTTTTCTTTTTGCTCATCATTTTTTCAAACTTTTCGATGCTCAGGACTTGAATGGAGTCTTTTTCTACAGTTTGAGAAAATCCTCCGATGCTTAGCATAAAGAGAGAAATGAAGAGAATAAGTTTGGTTTTCATTGGGATGTGTAGTTTTGGTGATTCGAGTTAGTAAAGGTGAAATTTACCATAAAACAGGCAAAATATGGGGCTAAAGATCGCGCTCATTTCAGATTCCCACAGTTACATTGATCACAGAACCCTCAGCTATCTTCAAGATGTCGATGAAATCTGGCATGCCGGGGATATTGGCGATCTGTCGGTGATGAATGCCTTGCCTTCCGGCAAAGTGATTCGTGGGGTTTATGGAAATATCGATGACCTTACCGTACAAGAACACTATTCGGAGTGGTTAGAGTTCGAATCGGCAGGAGTTCGAGTGCTGATGACTCATATCGGAGGAAAGCCACCTCGCTATGCAAAGGGAGTGAAAAAGCGGATTCAGGAATCTAAAGCACAACTTTTTGTCTGCGGGCACTCGCATATCTGCAAGGTGGAATTTGATCAGGAACTGAATTGCCTTTACATGAATCCCGGAGCGATTGGGCAGCAAGGTTTTCATCAGATGCGAACGATGCTGTTATTTGAGTTGGAAAACGGGAAAATCCAAAATCTTCGAGTGGTCGAACTGGGTAAGAGAGGTGTATTTTCTAAAGGAGTATAAACGACAAAAGCCTGATTGCTCAGGCTTTTGGAATATCGTCAAAAGGAAGGATTACTTACCGAAAGAAGCCTTAAGCTCTTCTACATCCACATTTTTGATTACAGGCTTAGCGCTCAATTGCTTGATTTTGATCACGCGAGCATTCTGGCTCTGTCTTTTTCTTCTCAATTTTCTTTTAAGAGTAGTAACACCCATGGCGGTATATGTTTAAGTTTTTGGATTCGAAACGAGGCGCAAAGATAAAAAGCCAAATCTTTTCTGCCTAAGATTATCCCAACTTTATTCGTGGAATCTGAGGGGATCGGGCAGATTTTGGGGATTTTGGCTTAAATTTGGCCTCCAAACCTTTACCAATCCCATGCAAAAGCCAACTTTACCCAAAGGAACCCGTGATTTTGGACCTGTTCAAATGTCCCGGAGAACTTTCATTTTGGATACTATCAAGGAGACTTTTCAGCTTTTTGGCTATCAGCAAATCGAAACTCCTGCCATGGAGAATCTCAGTACGCTGACGGGAAAATACGGTGATGAAGGAGACCAACTTTTATTCAAAATCCTCAATTCGGGAGATTATTTGAAGGATGTTTCTTCGGATGATTTGGAAAAAGGTAGTGCTGCCACACTTTCGAAAGTTTCTGAAAAGGGACTTCGATACGATTTGACGGTTCCTTTTGCTCGGTACGTGGTCATGAACCGAAACGAGTTGACTTTCCCCTTCAAGCGGTATCAAATTCAACCGGTATGGAGAGCAGATCGGCCACAGAAAGGCCGATATCGTGAATTTTACCAGTGTGATGCCGATGTGGTAGGTACAGATAGTTTGGTGTGCGAGGCGGAGATTGTTTTGATGATTCGCAGAGTCTTTAGTAAGCTTGGACTGAAAGATTACAGCATCAAAATCAATAACCGAAAGATCCTTTCCGGAATCGCTGAGGCCATTGGTGAGGCAGGCAAAGAAGGGCCGCTTTGCGTAGCCATCGATAAACTGGATAAGATCGGCTGGGAAAAGGTGCAAGAAGAACTTGCCCAACGGGGATTTGAGTCCAATTCTATTCAGAATCTAGAGCCGCTCGTGAGTTTGAAGGCTGGAATTGATGGCAAACTTTCCTTTTTGAAAGAGTTTTTGAAAGATTCAGAAATCGGTCTTAAAGGTGTGGCTGAACTTGAAGAAGTATTTCGAATTTTAGCTCAAATGGGCGAAAACCTCGATCACGTGGATTTTGACATTATGCTGGCGAGAGGACTTTCCTACTATACCGGAGCTATTTTCGAAGTCAAAGTTCACGGGGTATCGATCGGTTCGGTGAGTGGTGGTGGTCGATATGATAATCTGACCGGCGTATTTGGAATGCCCGGTGTTTCGGGAGTGGGTTTTTCATTTGGAGTCGATCGTATTTATGACGTACTGGATGAATTGAATCTTTTTCCAAAGGAAAGCCAAACTGGAACGAAGTTGCTTCTTGCTCATTTTGACGCAAAGGGGTATGCATATGCGCTTTCTTTGATCAATCGCTTCCGTCAGGCTGGTATCAAAGCGGAGGTTTATCCTGATTTGGCAAAGATCAAAAAGCAGCTCGAATTTGCTGCTAAAAAAGAAATCCCCTTTGTGGGGATTTGTGGAGATCATGAAATTGATTCAGGAACCTTAGCACTTAAAACACTGTCAACAGGGGAGCAGGAAAGCCTCATCCTAGCTGAAGCCATTCAGCGATTGGTTTAATCTACGTGGAGAATCGCGTGGATGGGGATATACACGCCGCCTTTGAGTGAAATGAAATCAGCTCCAACCGCCCAAACGGTGGTGTTTACTTGGTAGGTGTGCTCATCTGCGGATTCGAAAGTGAGTTTTACCTTGGTTTGAAGCAGATTTCCCAATGTTTGAGAGCGATAGAGGTCAGCCATTCGTTTTTTGCGATCCTCTGGATTGATCAGCACTTCCTTTTTTCCAAATTGAAGTTGGGAGATTTGCTCCTTTTCGATGAGTTCTATGGTTTTCATTGGGTAAATAGGTTTGTTTAGCTTTATATACAGAAGAAGTTTAGGGAAAGTCACCTAAAATATTTAAATACATTTGATAAACGGGGTTTTTAAAGTTTTAAATATTTTTCATTCTTTTTTAACCAAATTTTATTCCGTTTGTTAGCGCTATTTAAAGTAGTTCATTACACTATATTTGTTTCCTTAACCAACTCGGTCATGTTTGATTTTATGGGAATGATGGGCAAAGTCAAAGAAGCCCAAGCAAGAATTAAAGAAGTTCAATCCAAGCTGGTTCATCTTACCGCTGAGGGAGAATCTGGCGCTGGTTTGGTGAAAGTATTTGTCAATGGGGAGCGTAAAGTCCTCAAAATTGACATGGATGAATCTCTGCTTTCCCCCAATGATCGGGAAGTCCTTAGCGATCTGATCGTGGCTGCGACTAACAAGGCAATGGAAGCCATTGATGTCAAGATCAAAGCTGAAATGAAAACCGCCACTGAGGGCATGCTTCCCAATATTCCAGGAATGGATATGGGTAATTTGTTTGGATGAAAAAGGGTGCTGTAGTCATTCTTAATTACAATGGGGAATCGGTTCTTCGGACCTTTTTGCCATCAGTGATTCAGCATAGCACCTTGGATTGCTGGGTGATCGACAATGCCAGTACAGATGATTCTATTTCAATACTTGAATCCGAATTCCCAGAAGTTTTCCTGATTCGACTACAATCCAATTTTGGATATGCAGGTGGGTATAATTGGGGGTTGGAGGAACTTCGGGGCAAGTATGAGTACTTCATTCTCCTCAATTCAGATGTGGAAGTTACTCCAAGTTGGGATCTGGAATTGATCGCTTTTTTGGAATCAAATCCGGATTTTGCAGCAGTTCAGCCCAAGATACTTTCCTGGCAAAATCGTTCTCAATTTGATTATGCCGGTGCAGGTGGAGGGTTTTTGGATGCCTTAGGCTATCCCTATTGCAGGGGCAGGATTGTAAATCAAGTGGAACAAGATAAGGGTCACTATGATGACTCGATTCCAGTCGATTGGGCATCTGGAGCATGCTTAGCGATCAGAGCGGACGATTTTTTTCTGGAAGGCGGGTTTGATGCTCACTTTTTTGCGCACATGGAGGAGATCGATCTATGCTGGCGACTTAGAAATCGAGGTAGAAGAATTGGTTATCATGGGAAAGTGGCCGTATTCCATCAAGGTGGTGCCACACTAGACCGATCCAGTCCTCGAAAGCTGTACCTCAACATTCGAAACAGCCTGAATATGATTTATAAAAATGAATCTGGTTTGCGTTTTTTCATGATTTTTCTCGGAAAAGTGTTTTGGGAAGGCTTGGGCCTAATCTCTTACATTTTCAAAGGAGAGTTTGAGATGGCAAAAGCGATAGGGAAGGGGTATCGTGATTCATTTGAACAGAAAACCCTTCTCCAAAAGTCAAAAAAAATACCTGGCCTTCAGGTAGTCAGGTCAGGTCAGGTAAAATCTATTTTGTGGAATTACGTCGTTCTTAGAAAAAGGAAATTTTCTGAGCTTTAGTCAAAAAGCACAGGATTATTCATCTTTCTGAAATACTTTCGGATTTTCATAGTCATCGCCATCATCACATATAATATAATAGGAGAGCCCATTGTGATAAATGAAGTATAAATGAAAAACAGCCGAATGCTATCGATTGGGAAATTAAGCTTCTCTCCCAATCGGGAACAAACCCCAAAGGCACGTTCTTCAAAGAATAATTTCAGCTTTTCCATAGTTGGTGATTTTGTTTGAAAGGTCAAAGTAAATGAATTAACATAAAAAAATACAATTCAAATGATAATCAAAATGTTTCGGGTTTTTATCCTCTTGGTGTTATCAATTGGAATTTCTTGGGCACAAAGCTCAAGAAATGTGCCTGAGCTGAAATTTTTGAAAGACTCTCAAGTAAAACCGGAAAAATTGGTCATCGAGCGAGATTCAGTCAAGTTTACCGTCGAGGGAAAAGTGCCCATGGAGTCGGTTTTGACTCCAAGAAATCCACAGGTCCGGATATATTATAAGGCTGCGGGAAAATCAGAATTTTTAGGTGATTTCAATTTGGATAAAAACGGAACCTATTTTTCCTACAGTCAGGATTTTGTCCTCAAATTTGAACCTTGGATGGAAACAGGGTATTTGGAACTTGAATTTTTTCAAGGAAAAAAGAACCTCGACCAGCCCGAGGAAAAGAAAATTATCGCAAGAGGTATCTACGCACCACAAAGTTTGGTCAGATTGGGAGCTTCTGATCCTGAAGAGCCATTGTTTCCGATCGGTTTGCCGATTTTGACCAAAACTCTAAACCTTGATGCCGAACAAAAATCTGAGTTTCTCTTTGAGTTTGCGGTTGGGTCAAGTTTACTGGAATCGGTAGGAGGGAATGCCGAGACCTTAAATAGACTGGAGCAATTCTTATTTGATTTTCCAAATGAGACCAAGATTGCCTTGACAGGTTTGCATTCTCCTGAAACAGATGAAATTCAGAAGCGAGGTTTAAGTGAAGAACGGGTAAAGGAAGTAGAGCGAAATCTGCTTGCTAGATTCGTCCAATTGTCATCCAATCAGATCACTTCCACTTTCCGAGAAAAAGATTTTTTTGATCTCCGGCTGTTTTTAAGGGACTTTGATGGGATTTCCGAGGAATTGAAAGAATCCTTGTATGAAGTATTATTGACAAAGGAAGATTTTTTAATTCAGAAAAATCAGATTGAACAAATTGCCGGATTTGAACAAGTGGAAAAGGAGGTTTATCCTAAACTAAGAGCTGTCAAGGTGGAAGTGTCCGGTAAGCCGATGGACCGATTAAATTTTAATCAGATCACGCGACTTCGAGAAGTGATGACCAGTCAGGACACACCCAATAGACTTTCTTTTTTCGAATGGAACCTAGCTGCGGAATCTACCCAAAACTTGGAAGAAAAAGCGGCGATCTATTCCAGAATGACTGACTTTTACAAATCAGCCATACCCTACACCAATTTGGCTGTACTCAGAATGAGACAAAGCCAATATTTGCTGGATCAGGGTTCAAAAGAGGTCCTTTGGGATGAAGCTGAGCGACTTCTTAAGATTGGCTTTAGTCTAGAATCTAATCCCTACTCCTTATATAATTTAGGTCAAGTATTGGCGCTGCGGGGTGATTATTGGGAAGCCTATCAGAAGCTTTCTCAAGCCTCCACCCTTACGAGAGATGCAGATTTTATTCAAAAAAATGAAGCCTTGAGAGGAGCCTTGGATATTCTGAGAGGAGACTACAAACTGGCAACCCTGAGGTTTGAAAAACCAAGCAAAGATCCTTTGGTATTATTTAATAAAGGCCTTGCTTTTTTTATGCTCAAAGACTTCAAAGAAGCGAGTGCGGCCTTTGAGGAATCGGTCATCTTAGGAAGGGAGTTAGGGTATGGTTATTACGGCCTTGCTATGATTGCTGTGACTACAGGCCAGGCTGAAGTGGCGATGATCCATCTTCAAAAAGCAGCTGAAAACAACAAACAATTGAAAGCCCGCTCGCTTTACGATCCTGTTTTTGCTGAATTGCGAGATAAGAAAGAGTTTTTCGAAGTTCTTTCAAAATAAGCCTTACTTTATTAATATTTTTTTAAAAAAGTCGGGTAAAAATTAAAAATTCGTTTTCGAGCTTAAGGAGAATATTTTATTAAAACTTTGATTTCCATTATTTTTTATTTGAAAGAAAGTTTTGGCAGCAGGAAAAAATCTAAAAAACTGTAAAAACAAAAATTTTATTTAGGCTGTAGGATTTGATTTTTGTTTTAGATTCTTTAATATTGACGATTGAGAAATAACAATCAAACCCAAAATTCAAGCCTATGCCAAATATTACTTAACACTACTCCTACTCTCACCTAGCATCGACCGATGTCTCAAACCTATCGGTTATTTAGTTCGCGGGTCATCTGACCAAGGTAATGAAGCAATAGAAGCCAGGAAAAATCCCCTAACTCTATTGCAATTATTTTAAGAATAATCGCAAACGATTGCATGATCAATTAACAACCAAGTTATTGAGATTAATCTTGTTACCCAATCTATCTATGTTTATGAAAAATGTTTACAAAATTCTAAGTGCGTGTCTTACGCTCTTAGTCCTATCCGCCGGTGCTGCCTTTGCGCAAAAAACTGTGTCGGGTAAGGTTCTAGACGAATCAGGTGTCGGTTTGCCTGGTGCCACAGTAATTGTAAAAGGTACCACTACGGGTGTGGTATCTGATTTCGATGGAAATTATAGTATCGAAGTTGTTAATAATCAATCTATTTTAGTTGTTTCGTTCATTGGTTACCAAACTCAGGAGCAACTTGTCGAAAACAGATCAGTAATAAATTTCCAAATGAAACTTTCTGAGAGTTCATTACAAGAAATTGTAGTTACCGGATATGGCGCTCAGTCCAAAAGGGATATTACAGGTGCTGTTACAACCGTCTCTACCAGTGACTTACTATCGATACCTTCTACCACTTTTGCGCAGCAATTGCAAGGTAGAGCAGCTGGCGTAAATATCGTTAACGATGCTACACCCGGCGGAGAAGCTACAGTTCGTATTCGAGGTTTCGGTACTATAGGTAATAACAATCCTTTGTACATTATTGATGGGGTTCCTACAGAAAGACAAGGAAATCTCAATCCTGAGGATATTGAATCAATTCAAGTTTTAAAAGATGCTTCGGCAGCCTCTATCTACGGATCAAGAGCTGCTAATGGAGTTGTAATCATTACTACAAAAAGAGGAAAAGTTGGTAAGCCTACAATATCCTTTAATACTTATTATGGAACTCAGAAAGCGGATAGGGCTCCAGAAGTATTGAATGCTAGAGAATTGGGTGAATATCTGTACCTAGCAGATTTATATGCTGGAAAGACTCCCTCACATGGTCAATATAGCTTCGGTCCAAATGGACAAGTTACCATACCTGATTACGTGTTTCCAAGTGGGGCGATGAATGGAGATCCAAGAACTAATCCTGATTTATATTCTTTGAGACCCGGAAATATTTATGCAATAACCGAATCTGCTGATACCAACTGGTGGGACGAAGTTACACAGACGGCATCTATCAAAAATTATCAAGTATCCGCCAATGGCGGAACAGAAAATGGTCGTTATGCATTATCAGCTGGATATTTCAACCAAGAAGGTATTGTGAAGTATATTGGTTATGAGCGTTTCTCTTTGAGAGCTAATACGGAATTCAAAGCTCTAAATAGCAAGCTGACAATCGGAGAAAATCTTTCAGTAACCTTTGACAATAGAAAAGGGGGATTTGGAAATCAGCAAGAACAAAATGCAGTTTCTGGGGCATACAAACATCATCCTCTGTTACCTGTTTATGACATTGCAGGTAATTTTGCCGGGAGTAGAGGCGCAAATCTGGGTAACAACTTCAACCCTTATGCCGTTTTGTCTCGTGAGCAAGATAATAGAACCTATAGGCTGAGAGTATTCGGTAATGCTTATGCTTCTTATGACTTCAGTGACAACCTTCAATTCAAAACCAGCTTGGGTATCGATGGAAATACAAGTAGAGGGAGATATTTGGGTCGTCCTCAGCCAGAATATGTAGAAGGTAACTTCATCAACAGTACTACTGCAAGAAGTGATTATCAGTATCAGTGGGTATGGTCCAATGTATTGAGCTACAACAAGACATTCAATGAAATACATAATGTTAATGTCTACGTAGGAACTGAAGCCATCACTGAGTTTGGTGAGTTCTTTCAAGCAGGAAGACAGCGTTTTGCTTTCAATACTCCTGAAATCTTGAGTTACTTGGATCTTGGAGATGCTACTACAGCTTCCAACTCAGGTAACGTTTTCAGAGATTATAGTTTATTCTCTCAATTTGGTAAATTTAACTACTCCTACGCTGACAAATACTTGGTGCAAGTAATTGTTAGAAATGACGGTTCTTCTCGATTCTTGTCTGCATCTAGAAATGCGATTTTCCCTGCATTCAGTTTAGGTTGGAGATTATCTGAAGAAGATTTCATTAAAACTGCTCTTCCTTTCGTATCAGATATGAAATTGAGATATGGTTGGGGTAAAACTGGTAACCAAGCGATTGGTGACTACAACGCCTACACTACTTATAGATCAAATATTTTCAACGCAGGTTATCCAATTGATGGATCTACCTCGAACCCAACTCTTGGTTTTGATGCTCAAAGATTTGGAAATCCAAATGCAAAATGGGAGACCACAACCTCCAATAACATAGGTTTGGATGTGTTGTTATTTGGAGATAAAGTTAACCTCGAATTTGATGTTTGGCAGCGTGTGACTTCGGATATGTTGTTCACCATTCCGATTACTTTTACAGCAGGTGATGCAGCTGCTCCAGCATCTAATGTAGGTCAAATCACTAACAAGGGTATTGACCTGAATCTAGGTTATACAAACACGGCAGCTGGCGGAGATTTCAGATACAATGTTTCTGCCAATTTATCTACTTACAGAAATATTGTGGATAAACTTGACGAAAACGAGGGAACCAGATTCTTTGGTTTCGGTTCTAGAGTTCCAGCTGTTACTTTAACTCAAGCTGGACTACCTCTTTCGTCCTATTATGGATTCAATGTTCTGGGTATTTTCCAAAATCAACAAGAGGTTGATGCTCATCCAAAATACGGAGCATACAATGCCCCAGGCAAGTTCAAAATTGAAGACGTAAATAATGATGGTGTTATTACAGATGATGATCGTACAGTAATTGGAAATCCACACCCAGATTTTACATATGGTGTTAATGTGAATTTAGGATACAAGAACTGGGATTTTACTATCTTCGGAAATGGTTCAGTAGGAAATGATATTTTCAATTATGTGAGATATTTTGCAGATTTCAATACCTTCCAAGGTAACAGATCAAAGGCAGCTCTTTATGATGCATGGCAGCCAAGTAATCCAACGGCTCCCAGAGCTCAATGGGTAGCAGCGAATCCTGATGCAACTGCTCCTATTATGGATGCTAATGATCAAGTAAGTAGCCGTCCTTCAAGTTATTTTATTGAAGATGGTTCTTATTTTAGAATCAGAAATATCCAATTGACTTATTCATTACCTACTACAGCATTGTCTAAATATGGATTTGGAAGAGCATCACTTTATTTGCAAGGGCAAAATCTTGTGACATTTACTAAATACTCCGGACTTAACCCTGAAATTCAAACAAATACTGATAATACGCTAGGATTTGATGGAGGATATATGCCTGTGTCCAGGAATTTCTTAATTGGTCTTAACCTTAACTTCTAATAAAATTCAATTATGAAAACCATATATAAATTACTTTCATTTGTAATGCTTTTATTCATCACGATTGGCTGTGGTGATGAATTCTTGACAAATGAACCTCAAGGTCAATTTTCCTCTAATGGTTTGGCCACTGAGTCTGGAGTGGAAGGCCTTCTTTTGGGAGCATATAAAATGCTTTCAGGTACTGGTCTTGATGGTCAAGCCCCTTGGGAAAATGATGTTCAAAATTGGGTTTTTGGGGGTATAGCGTCTGATGATGCCTATAAGGGCACTGATGCAGGTGATCAGCCAGAACAATCCTTTATAGAAGCCTACGATTTTCAAGCGTTTAATGGCCATATTAGGAATAAGTGGAGAGGATTATATAAGGGGATTGCAAGAGCAAATGATGCGTTAAATACACTCAAACAAGTTGAAGGAGTAAGTGAAACGACACGAAAAAGAATTATAGCTGAGGCTAGATTTTTAAGAGGGTTCTTTCACTTCGAAGCAAGAAAAATGTGGAGAAATCCTCCTTACATTAGTGATGAAATATTCGATATCAATGATGTTGAAAGTACTAAGGTTCCCAATGATATAGAAATTTGGCCTTTCATAGAAGAAGATTTGAAGGCTGCAATGGAAAATCTTCCAGAAACGCAAGCTCAAGTAGGTCGGCCTACAAAATGGGCGGCAATGGCATTTTTGGCCAAAGCTAAAATGTATCAAGGTTGGGATCAAAATGGGATTGCAAATACAGCTAAACTTACAGAGGCTAAAGTGCTTTTAGATCAGATTGTTAATAGTGGCAAATTTTCTTTGGTAGAAAAATATGAGGATAATTTCCTCATCGCAACACGTAATAATGAAGAATCTATCTTTGAAATTCAGTATGCAATTAATAGTGCAAATGACCAAGCTTCTAATCAAGGTGTAGGGCTTGCACATCCATATACTGATCCTTGGGGCTGTTGTGGTTTTTACCAAGCCTCGCAAAATCTTGTTAATGCGTTTAAGACGAATTCAGATGGCCTTCCCTTGATTGAATCTTTTAATGATTCAGATGTATCTTGGGAAACAGAATATACTGGTTTTCTTGATCCTCGAATTGATCACAGTTTGGGTAGGCCTGGTATTTTGTTTAAGGACTTTAAAATCCATCAAACTGATTTTGTCAGAGATCTTTCTTATGCAGGTCCCTATTCCTCAAAAAAGCATGTGGCTGAAAAATCGGGTTTTGGGGTTGGAGGATGGGGAAATCTAACCTCTAATAACTACAGAATCATGAGATACAGTATGGTTTTGCTTTGGTTAGCAGAAGCTGAAGTAGAGATCGGAAGTCTCGAAAGAGCCCGTGACCTTGTAAATCAGATCCGAACCCGAGCAGCTAATCCAGCTGGATTTGTACCGAAGGCTATTCAAGGAAGTTCAAGAAATGATTTTACTATTATCGATGGGCAACCTGCTGCAAATTATAATATCAAAACTTATGACGCTCCTTGGACTAATAAAGACTTAGCTAGGGAAGCGGTAAGATTTGAAACTAGGCTTGAATTTGCATTAGAGGGTCATAGATTCTTTGATCTTCAAAGGTGGGGGGTATCTGCTGAAGTACTAAATAAGTACTTGGAAAAAGAAAAAGATAAAAGGGTTTACTTAAACGGTAAATCTTTCACTAAAAATAAAAATGAATTCTTCCCTATACCTCTAGAAGCTATTGATAGATCTTTGAAGGACGGTAAACCTACCTTGACTCAGGATCCCAGTTATTAACCTACTTGCAATAAATCTTTGGTTTATCTAATTTAGTTTATGTCTAAAAGGCTAGTTGATTTATCTGCTAGCCTTTTTCTATGTCTATCATGTAGCTGTACCGTAGAAAGAATTTCTTGTTATATCTCCAAACAATTGAATCTATAACATTTATTTGTTGTTAAGAAACAATTAAAATCGGATTATTTATGATTGCCGAGATGATTTCAGGTCTTTTCTGTACCTCTCTTTTTTTTGTGGGATAAAATGGCTTTTTCTTCTTCCTGAATGGATAAACCTGAAATATGCATTAGAAAATCTACTATGACCTCAAATTGCTTCAAAATCAGTCGTTCCACTTCACTTTTCGATCTCACCGTAGCGGTGCTACGCCTCGATCTCCAAAGTGACTGATTTTCTTGTACTTTGAATTCTCGTCACGAATTCTATTGCTTAATCCAGGTTAAAATGCTAATTTCGAGTCACCCTAGAGCATTATCTTTCAATCATGAGGTTTCTTTATTTCTCCCCTTTTCTTGCACTTCTAATCATATTTTCTTCCTGTAAAAAAGAAGAAACACTTTTTCTTCTCAAGTCCCCTGAGGACACCGGTATTTCCTTTGCCAATGAAATTACTGAATCAGATAGTTTTAATATTCTGACAGATGAATACATCTTCAATGGGGGAGGCGTGGCTGTAGCAGACTTTGACCAGAATGGCCTTCCGGATTTGTTTTTTACCGGCAACCAAGTTCCAAATAGGCTGTATCTTAATCAGGGGGAGTTTAAGTTCAAAGATATCTCGGAAGCATCGGGTATCCTGGCTGAAGATCGATGGTGTACTGGTTCTGTCATTGTTGATATTAACTTAGATGGCTTGCCCGATATCTATGTGGCAACCGCCATGAAAAAGGGACCCGGAGAGCGTAATAATCTGCTTTTCGTCAATCAAGGAAAAGACGAAGCAGGAAATGTGACGTTCAAAGAAATGGCTCAGGAATACGGAATTGCTGACCCCGGCAATGGAATGGGAG